>Ga0081540_1002130_pt1 | contig 16480 bp, 16 predicted proteins | sample TabmetS2T1R1_FD_71024 | JGI IMG/M metagenome (GOLD analysis project Ga0081540, IMG submission 71024) | Tabebuia heterophylla rhizosphere microbial communities from the University of Puerto Rico - S2T1R1 | ecosystem: Host-associated > Plants > Roots > Rhizosphere ... | reverse complement strand
ACGCCGTCCGCACCCCGGGCGCACCGGCGCCCGTGGGGCCGTACCCGCACGCGCGCCGCGTCGGAAATCTGCTTTTCCTCTCGGGCGTCGGCCCGCGCATGCCCGGAACGAACGAGATTCCCGGCAACGTCCACGACGCCGACGGCAGGCTCGTCCGCTACGACATCGAAGCGCAATGCCGGCAGGTGTTCGCCAATGTGCGCGCCGTGCTCGAGGCGAGCGGCGCGCGCTGGCAGGATCTCGTCGACGTCACCGTGTTCCTGACCGACATGGCGCGCGACTTCGCGGCGTACAACAAGGTCTACGCCGAGTACTTCGCCGATCCCGCGACGGCGCCGTGCCGTACGACGCTCGGCATCACGGTGCTGCCGACGCCGATCGCGATCGAGCTCAAGTGCATCGCGGTGTTGCCGTCGCGATAGCGTCCGCGCACGCGCCGCGCGGGGCGGCTACACTTGCGCGCATGACGCTCACGCCTCCGTTCAATTTCCAGCGCTGGATCGACGAGCACCGCCACCTGCTCAAGCCGCCGGTCGGCAACAAGTGCATCGTCGACGGCGACTTCATTGTCATGGTCGTCGGCGGCCCGAACGCGCGCACCGACTATCACTGGGACGAAGGCCCCGAGTTCTTCCACCAGATCGAAGGCGAGATGGTGCTGAAGGTGCAGGAAGACGGCAAGGCGCGCGACATTCCGATCCGCGCCGGCGAAGTGTTCTATCTGCCGCCGCGCGTGCCGCACTCGCCGCAGCGCATGCCGGATTCGATCGGGCTCGTCATCGAGCGCAAGCGGCTGCCGGACGAAAAGGACGGTCTGCTCTGGTTCTGCGAGAAGTGCAACAACAAGCTGTTCGAGGAGTACTTCACGCTCGGCAATATCGAGACCGATTTTCCGGCGGTGTTCGATCGTTTTTACAGATCGCTCGATGCGCGCACGTGCAAGGCGTGCGGGCACGTCAATCCCGCGCCTGAGAAATATCGAAGTTGACCCGCTCCGAATCGCACACGCGCTTTCGCCGTTTCCACTCTCCCGCGTGCGGGAGAGGGCTAGGGTGAGGGCAATCCTGCGATACGGCTTCAAGGTACGTGCGTTTCGAGAGGAAATAGCGGAGCGCTTCACTTCGCTTGCCCTCACCCTGCCCTCTCCCGCACGCGGGAGAGGGGAAAAGCAGACGCACGCTTGCGCCGGCGCCTCTCGATGCTAGGCACGCTGCTCCAACTCAAACCGCGCGACGTCCCGCTCCGCGTCGCCGTGCGCAACGCCGCCGCCGTCGTGGTCCCGCTCGCGATCGGCGTTGCGACCGGCCATGCCGGCGCCGGCCTCGGCATAGCGGCCGGCGCGCTCAACACGATGTTCCTCGACCAGCCGGGCCCATACCGGCTGCGCATGCAGCGCATGCTGCTGACTGCGATCGCCGCCGGCGTCTCGGCGTTCGCCGGCGGGCTGCTCGGGAGCAGCGCGACATGGATGACGCTCGCCGCGCTCGTCTGGGGCGTGGCGGGCGGCTTGCTCGTTGCGCTCGGACCGAACGCCGGACGCGCCGGGCTCACGAGCATGATCCTGCTCGTCGTCACCGCCGCGGCGCCGCGCTCGGGCGCCGACGCACTCGTCGCCGCGCTCCTGATCTTCGCCGGCGGCCTGCTGCAGATGCTGCTCGCCGTCGCCGCGTGGCCCCTGCAGCGCTATCGGCCCGAGCGCCACGCGCTCGCTGCACTCTGCGCCGAGCTCGCGCGGAATGCGCGGCAGCCGACCGATCACGCGCAGGCGCCGCCGGTGACCGAAGCGCTGCTCGATGTCGAGTACCTGCTGCACGGGTCGCATCGCGCCCGCGGCGAGGTGATGGACACGTTCCGCGTGCTGGCCGGCATCGTCGAGCGCATCCGCCGCGAGCTGATTGCGCTCGGCGATCTCGATCGCTCGATCGAAGACGCCGAAGCGAAAGCCACGATCGAGCGCCTGCGCGAATACGCGGCGCGCACGCTGCTCGCGCTGTCCGATGCGCTCGATCGCGGCGCGAGCCCGCTCGCGGCATCGGCCGCGATGGAAGGCTTCGACTCGGCGCTCGCGGCGCTCGAAGAGACGGCCGCGAAGTCCGCCGATCGGCGCGAGCGCCGCAAGCTCGTCATCGCGCTCGCCCGCGCGAACGGCCTCGCCGGCCAGCTCCGCGCGGCGCTGCGCAATGCCGATTTCGCCGGCAGCCGCGGCGATCTGCGCGCGACCGAAGCCGAAGCGCGCCTGCCGCGCACGCTGCGCCAGCGCAATGCGCTCGCGATCCTGCGGGCGAACCTCGCGCTGTCGTCGATCGCGTTCCGCCACGCGATCCGGTGCGGCGTCTGCCTCGCGATCGCGGTCGCCGGCGAGCGCGCGCTCGCGATCCCGCACGGCTTCTGGATTCCGATGACGACCGCCATCGTGCTGAAGCCCGACTTTGCCGGCACCTTCAGCTTCGGCCTGCTGCGCGTGATCGGCACGATGCTCGGGCTCGTGCTGACCACCGCGCTCGTCCACTACGCGTTCGGCAGCGAGTGGGAGCGGCTCGGGCTGCTCGCCGTCCTGTGCATCGGCTTTCGCTCGCTGACGACCGTGCACTACGGCATCGGGGTCACGCTGCTGACCGGCCTCGTCGTCATCCTGCTGTCGTTCGACGGCCTTCCGCCCGGCGACACGATGCTCGCGCGCGGTGTCGCGACCGCGATCGGCAGCGCGCTCGCGCTCGCCGGCTATCTCGTCTGGCCGACCTGGGAAAGCCAGCGCGTGCCCGCGGCCGTCGCGAAGATGATCGACGCGTACCGCGCGCATCTCGATGCGCTGCTGCGCGGCGATGGCGCCGCGCGTGCGGCCGCGCGGTCGGCGGCGCGAAGCGCGCGCACGAACGCGCAGGCGTCGCTGGAACGGCTGCGCGGCGAGCCGCGTCGGGACCGCGCGCTGCTCGCGCTCGGCGAGAGCCTGTTCGCTAACGCGAACTGCTTCATCCGCGCCGGCATGGCGCTTGAAGCCGTGCTCGACGACGCGCCCGCGCTGCCCGAGCGCGAGGCGGTGCTCGCCTTCGCGAAGCGCGTCGATGCGAATCTCGCCGCGATCGCGAACAGCGTGCGCGACGGCTCGGTGCCCAACGTCGAGCGTCTGCGCAGCGCCGAGCGCGCGCTCGGCGAGAAGCTCGAGGCGACGCGCGACGCCGGCGACGTCGCCGGCGCGATCGCCGATGCCTGCGACCGCATCACCGACAGCGTCGACACGCTGGCGCATCTCGTGCGCCAGCGCCGTCACACGGTGGCCTGAAGTTATTCGAAGCCGCCACCGAACACGCGGTCCGGCGATTCGCCGAACGCGGGATCGCTCGTGCTCGGCTGGCCGTTCTCGACATGGCCCGCGAGACGCCGCACGTAGCGCTTGTCGTGATCGGAGGTCAGCGACACGTCGTACCAGTGCGCGCTCGCGGCGAGCGGCCAGGCGATGTCGACGCTGCCGCCCGCGTCGAGCGCGTAGTCGGCGGGCGCCGCGTCGCTGTAGTTGTTCGGCGTCAATGTGATCGTGCACGGCGCGGCGCCGTCGTTGACGACGTGCAGCACGAGGTTGTCGCCGACCGCGTCGTAGCTCGCCGAGACTTCGGGGCTGGCGCTGCCGCCGCCGGTCGCGAGCGCGAGGTCGCCGCCGAACGTGCGCAGGAACCCGTTCGGTCCGTACGCCGAGAGATCGTAGACGCCGTGCGTGACCGCGACCACGCTCCAGTAGTCCGACAGCGTCGCGCCTGCGCCGACCGTGTACGTCCACGGGCCGTCCGGGCGATTGCCCGAATAGATGTGGAGCGCGGCCGCGGCGGTGCCGGGATTGTCGAAGTCGAGCCAGTAGCGGCCGTCGGCGGCGTCGATGCGCCCGCTGACGGCGAAGTCGTACGGCAGCGCGCGCGCGGGACGCACACCGGGCTCCTGCAGCGGCACGCCCTGGTGCGCGGGCGGCGTCGGCACATAATCGTCATGGCGGTTGTGATCGGGCGGCTCGTACGCGGCGGTCGACGGCAACGGCGGCAGCGCGGCGTTCGGCGTCAGGAAGTCGAACGCGGAGGTGAGATCGCCGCAGACGGCGCGGCGCCACGGCGTGATGTTCGCCTCGATGAGATCGGGATTGCCGTCGCCGAAGCGGCGCTCGATGAAGCGGATCAGCGAGGTGTGATCGAACACCTCCGAGCAGACCCAGCCGCCGCGCGTCCACGGCGAGACGATGATCATCGGCACGCGGTTGCCGAGGCCGTACGGTCCCGGCAGGTAATCGCCGGCGCCGCCGAAATATTCGTTGACCGTGTCGACCGTCGAGAGGCCCACGCTCGCCGCCCACGGCGCGAACGGCGGCGTGACGTGATCGAAGAAGCCGTCGTTCTCGTCGTAGGTGACGAAGAGCGCCGTCTTGCTCCACAGATCCGGATTCGAGGTCAGGATGTCGAGCACCTCGGCGACGTACCACGCACCGAAATTCGCCGGCCAGTTCGAATGCTCGGAGAACGCTTCCGGCGCGACGATCCAGGTCACCTGCGGCAGCGTGCCGTTGGCGACGTCGGCCTCGAGCATGTCGAAATACGTGCCGCCGTTGGCGACGTTGGTGCCGACGCGCGCCTTGTCGTACAGCGGATTTCCCGGCGCCGCGTTGCGGTACTGATTGAAGTAGAGCAGCGAGTTGTCGCCGTAGTTGCCGATGAACGGATCCTCCGTCCAGCCCCAGAAGCCGTCCGCGTCGAGCCCTTCGCCGATGTCCTGGTAGATTTTCCACGAGATGCCGGCCGCTTCGAGCCGCTCGGGGTACGTGCTCCAGCCGTAGCCGAGCTCGGAGTTGTCGACGACCGGACCGCCGCCGGAGCCGTCGTTGCCGACCCAGCCGGTCCACATGTGGTAGCGGTTCGGATCGGTCGCGCCGAGCAGCGAGCAGTGGTACGCGTCGCAGATCGTGAACGCGTCGGCGAGCGCGTAATGGAACGGAATGTCCTCGCGCGTGAAGTAGGCCATCGTCGTGGTGCCCTTGAACGGGATCCACGAATCCATGCGGCCCGCGTTCCACGCGCCGTGCGAATCGGGCCAGTTGTGCGGCGTGCCCTGCATGTACTGGAGGCCGAGATCGCCCGCGCGCGGACGGAACGGCATCACGTTGCCGATGCCGTTGGGCTGCTGCCAGACCGGATCGCCGCCCGGAAGCATGATCGTTCGCTTGTCGCCGAAGCCGCGCACGCCGCGCAGCGTGCCGAAATAGTGGTCGAACGAGCGGTTTTCCTGCATCAGGATCACGATGTGCTCGATGTCCTGGATCGAGCCGGTCCTGTTGTTCGCCGGCAATGCGAGCGCCTTGCGGATCGTCGCCGGCAGCATGCTGGCGGCAGCGGCGGCACCGAGTGAACCTGCGGCGAAGCGCAGAAAATCGCGACGGCTTTTCGACATGAGCGGGGCGTCCTGGCCAAGACAAGCTCGCAGCACGCCGTCGCGCCGCGCAGGCATGCGCGTCGCGCGTCAGGAGGTTGGTGAGCACCACGGCCTGCGAGCCGTCGCGGCGCTCGCGTGCACTCTGGCGAAGAGCGATGACGTGGTGATGGAGAATGCATTGCGCTTTTTCGACGCGGTGCAGGGCGCTCGCGGCCGGCCGGCGCCGGGTCGGCGACCCCATCGGCGCGCTCCGGTTAAACTTGACCGGATGCTCAAGATCGACACCCACGCCCACATCCTGCCGCCGGACTGGCCGAACCTCGCCGACAAGTACGGCGACGACCGCTTCCCGGTCATGGTCAGGACCGAAGGGCGCCACCGCATCTACAAGGACGGCAAGTTCTTCCGCGAGGTCTGGGCGAACGCCTTCGACCCGGAAGTGCGCATCGCCGACTACGCGAAGTTCGGCGTCGACGTGCAGGTCGTCTCGACGGTGCCGGTGCTGTTTTCGTACTGGGCGAAGCCGAGCCAGGCGCTCGAGCTCCACCGCCACCTGAACGACCACACGGCCGCGATCTGCCGGAAGTATCCGCGGCACTACGCCGGCATCGGCACCGTGCCGCTGCAGGCACCGACGCTGGCGATCCAGGAGATGGAGCGCTGCGTCGAGGAGCTGGGCCTTTCGGGCGTCCAGATCGGCTCGCACTGCGAAGGCTGGAACCTCGACGCGCCGGAGCTCTTCCCGTTCTTCGAGGCCGCGGCCGATCTCGGCGCCGCGATCCTCGTGCATCCGTGGGACATGATGGGCCGCGAGTCGATGCCGAAGTACTGGCTGCCGTGGCTGGTCGGGATGCCGGCGGAGCAATCGCGCGCGGCGTGCTGCCTCATCTTCGGCGGCGTGCTCGAGCGGTTGCCTTCGCTCAAGGTCTGCTTCGCCCACGGCGGCGGCTCGTTTCCGTACACGATCGGGCGCATCGAGCACGGCTTCCGCATGCGGCCCGATCTCGTCGCGACCGACAACGCGCGCAATCCGCGCGAATATTTCGGACGCATCTACTTCGATTCGTGCGTGCACGACGATGCCGCCTTGCGCTATCTCATCGAGGTCGCCGGCGCCGAGACGATCATGCTCGGCACCGATTACCCGTTTCCGCTCGGCGAGCAGGAGCCCGGCAGCGGCATCGCCGCGCTCGGCCTGCCGCCGGCGGAACAGGCGCGGCTCTTCCACGGCACCGCGCTCGAATGGCTCGACCTCCCCTACGAACGCTTCGCACCGACGCTGGACTGAACTCATGAAAGCACTCGCGTTCCCGCTCGCCCTCGTCGCATCGGCCGCCTTCGCGCAGGCCAAGACCGACTACACGCTCAACGCCGGCTCGGTGCACTTCCACGTGCCGCCCGACTGGACCGCGATCATGGAGAAAGCCGACGGCGATCCGCAGGCGGTGATCTTCCAGGTGCCCGATCCCGCCGCGCAGGGCACCGAGGACACCGCGAGCGTCACGATCAAGACGCGCAGCCTCAAGACGAGCGACGATTTCAACGGCTTCGTGCAGGACGAATTCGAGCGCTCGAAGGGCCAGGCCGGCTACGAGAACGACGCGTCGAACAAGGACACGTCCTCGCACCGCTACTTCGTCACGCGCAACAAGACGCGCTATCTCGTCCACGACACCTACCAGTTGAACGGCAACGTCGCGGTGCAGGTCCGCTGCCAGCGGCCGCTGCTGGAGTCGTCGGCGAAGGAATGGGCCGACGGCTTCGACGCGTCGTGCAGGAACGTGGTCGCCTCGCTGAAGAAATGAGCGCCGCCGCCGGACGCACGATGCCGATGAACGATCTCGCCGCCGCCGAGGCGCGCGCGCTCGCCGAGGACGCGGCCGATCCGCTCGCCGCGTACCGCGACGAGTTCCTGATTCCCGAGAATCCCGACGGCTCGCAGCAGGCGTATTTCTGCGGCAACTCGCTCGGCCTGCAGCCGCGCGCGACGCGGCAGGCGCTGATCGACGAGCTCGACGACTGGCACCGGTTCGCCGTCGAGGCGCACTTCAACGGCCGCCATCCGTGGATGCCGTATCACGAATTCGTGCGCGAGGATCTCGCCGCCGTCGTCGGCGCGCAGCCGCACGAAGTCGTCGCGATGAACTCGCTGACGGTGAACCTGCACCTCATGATGGTGAGCTTCTACCGTCCGACGCCGGCGCGGCCGGCGATCCTGATCGAGAAGCACGCGTTTCCTTCCGATCGGTACGCGGTCGAGTCGCAGGTCCGCTTCCACGGCCACGATCCCGCGACGGCGCTGATCGAGCTCGAAGGCGACGAGCCGGACGGCTCGATCTCGGACGCCGCGATCCTCCGCGCGATCGACGAGCACGGCTCGCGCATCGCGCTGGTGATGCTGCCGGGACTGCAGTATCGCACCGGTCAGGCGTTCGACCTGCGCGCGATCACCGAGGCGGCGCACCGCAAAGGCTGCATCGTCGGCTTCGATCACGCGCACGCGGCCGGCAATCTCGCGCTGCGCCTGCACGATTCCGGCTGCGACTTCGCCGTGTGGTGCAGCTACAAGTACCTCAACTCCGGCCCGGGCGCCGTCGCCGGCTGCTTCGTGCACGAGCGTCACGCCAGGAGCGATCGCCCGCGTTTCGCCGGCTGGTGGGGGCACGACCAGGGCTCGCGCTTCCGCATGGGACCGGATTTTTCGCCGACGCCGGGCGCCGACGGCTGGCAGCTCTCGAATCCGCCGATCCTCGCGCTGGCGCCGCTGCGCGTCTCGCTTTCGCTGTTCCGCCGCGCGAGCATGGACGCGTTGCGCGGGAAATCCGTTGCGCTGACCGGCTACTTCGAATCGCTGCTGCGCGAACGCGTCGATCGCGTGCTCGACATCGCGACGCCGCGCGATCCGGAGCGGCGCGGCTGCCAGCTTTCGCTGCGCGTGCGCGGCGGCCGCGAGGACGGTCGCGCGCTGTTCGATCATCTCAACGCGCTCGGCATCGTCGTCGACTGGCGCGAGCCCGACGTGATCCGCGCCGCGCCGACGCCGCTTTACAACCGGCGCATCGATTGCCTGCGCTTCGTCGCTGCCGTCGAGGAGTGGGCGAAGACGCATGCCTAAACCCGCCGTCACGTTGATCGGCGCCGGCCTCGTCGGCGCCCTGCTCGCGGCGCTGCTCGCCCAGCGCGGTTTCGCCGTGACCGTGTACGAGCGGCGACGCGATCCGCGCGTCGCCGGCTACGCGGGCGGACGCTCGATCAATCTCGCGCTGGCCGAGCGCGGTTTGCACGGCCTTCGCCTCGCCGGCATGACCGGCACCGTGATGGAGCTCGCCGTCATGATGCGCGGGCGCATGGTGCATCACCGCGACGGGCACACCGAGCTTCTGCGCTACGGGCGCGACGACAGCGAGGTGATCTGGTCGGTCAGCCGCGGCCGGCTCAACACGGCGCTGATCGAGGCGGCCGAGAACGCCGGCGCGCGCTTCGAGTTCGACCGCCGCCTGACGTCGGCGCGTTTCGGCGACGGTGTCACGCTGGCGTTCGAGGACGAAGCCGGCGAAGCGAGCGAGCGACACGTGCCGTTCGCGATCGGCGCGGACGGTGCGGGCTCGGCGCTGCGCACCGCGATGAACGCCGCCAGGCCGCTCGGCGAGCGCATCGAGCCGCTCGGCCACGGCTACAAGGAGCTCGAGATCCCGGCGCTGCCCGACCTGCCGGAGTCGGCGCTCGTGCCTGAAGAAGCGTCGGCGCTCTCGCGCGGCGACGTGTTCGCGATCGAGCCCCACGCACTGCACATCTGGCCGCGCGGCAACTACATGTGCATCGCGCTGCCGAACGCCGAAGGCAGCTTCACGGTCACGCTGTTCCTGCCGAACGAAGGCGATCCGAGCTTCGCGACCGTCGATTCGCCTGCCGCGGCGCGCGCGATGTTCGAACGCGACTTCGCCGACGCGCTGCCGCTGATTCCCGACCTCGACAAGGACTTCGCCGCAAACCCGGTCGGCGTGCTCGCGACGCTCTATCTGGACCGCTGGCACCTCGACGGCAGGGCGTTGCTCGTCGGCGACGCCGCGCACGCGATCGTGCCGTTCCACGGCCAGGGCATGAATTGCGGCTTCGAGGATGCCGTCGAGCTCGCCGATCTCTTCACGGCAAATGCGGGCGACATCGCCTCGCTGTTCGCGGAGTTCGAGCGCCGCCGCCGCCCGAATGCCGAGGCGATCGCCGCGATGGCGCTCGAGAACTACGTCGAGATGCGCGATTCCGTCGCCGATCCCGCGTTCCTCCTGCGCCGCGAGCTCGGCCGCCTGCTCGCATCGCGCCATCCGGATCGCTTCGTGCCGCGCTATTCGATGGTCACCTTCACGCGGATCCCATATGCCGAGGCGTTCGCGCGCGGCGCGACGCAGGAGCGCCTGTTGCGCGAGCTCACTCAGGGCCGCTCGCGCCTGGACGAGATCGATCTCGTCGAAGCCGACGCGAAGGTGCGCCGCGAGATCGAGCCGCTCGCCGCATGAGCGCGCTCGTCGACACCAGCGCGCGCGTCCGTGCGCTGCTCGCGCTTTATCGCGAGTCGCACTACGACGTCGGGCTTGCTCGCGGCGGCACGGCGACGCTGCGCATCGGCCTGCCGACACCGGCGGCGCTGCTGCGCTGGCTCGGCGACGCGGACATCGCGTACTACCTCACCGCGTGCAATCCGCATTCGCAGTCGCTCCCGCATGAAGAGAACGCGCTGCGGCTCGAAGCCCTGCGCGCGTACGTGAAGTCGCGCGGCTTTGCGTATCTCGAAGGCGTCGGCCACATTCCGGGCGAAGCGTGGCGCGAGGAGTGCCTCCTGGTCCGCGACATCAGCGAAGACGATGTCGCGACGCTGGTCAGGCAACACGAGCAGAACAGCATCGTGGTCCTCCGCGCGAGCGCGCCGACCGTGCTGAGACTCTATCGCCGCGACTGGCGCGAGATGGTCGGCGAAAGCCCGGACCTCGAGTGGGCCTAGCTGCTAGCCTTCGGCCCATGCCCGAGATCGACGTTCACGATCGCCCCGCCCTGCTCGAAGCGCGCCGCCTCGCCTACGCGCGCAACGACGAGCCGATCTTCGGCCCGCTCGATTTCGTGCTGCACGCGGGCGAGGTCGTGCTGATCGAAGGCGACAACGGCGCCGGCAAGACCACGCTGCTGCGCGTGCTGTCCGGCCTCCTCGAACCGACGTCGGGCGACGTGCTGCTCGACGGCGAGCCGCTGACGCTGTCGAAGCTCTCGCACCAGGTCGCGCTGCTCGGCCATCAGCCGGGGCTCAAGGGCGATCTCACCGCGCTCGAAAACCTGCGCTTCGCCGCAGGGCTCGGCGGCCTGCGCGCCGGCATCAGTCCCGCGACGGCGCTCGCCGGCGTGGGGCTCGAAGGCTTCGCCGACGTGCCGACGCGTCAGCTTTCCGCGGGACAGAAGAAGCGCGTCGCGCTCGCGCGCGTGCTGCTCGCGCCGGTCGGCTTGTGGCTCCTCGACGAGCCGTATGCGAATCTCGATCTCGAAGGGATCAAGCTCGTGAACCGGCTGCTCGAGCTGCATGCGCGGCGCGGCGGTGCGGCGCTGATCACGTCGCACGGCGCGTACGCGTTCACGAGCGGGACGCCGCGGAGGATTCCGCTGCGCGCCACGCACGCGCCGGGAGCGTCGCCGTGAAGCCCGGCTCGACCTTCGCCGCGTGCACTGCGCTCGTGCGCCGCGACTTCACGCTGATCTGGCGCCGCCGCGGCGACGCGCTGAACCCGATCCTGTTCGCGCTGATCGTCGTCGCCTTGTTCCCGTTCGCCCTCGGCCCCGAGCCCGAGAACCTGCGGCGAATCGCCGCGGGCATCGTGTTCGTCGCGCTGCTGCTGTCCGGCCTTCTCGCGCTCGACACGCTGTTCCGCGGCGACTACGAGGACGGGTCGCTCGAGCAGCTCGTCCTTTCGCCGCATCCGCTGGCGCTGCTCCTCGCCTGCAAGGTCGCCGTGCACTGGCTGACGACGGCGCTGCCGCTCCTCGTCGTCGCGCCGCTGCTCGCCGAGATGCTGAACCTGCCGCACGGCGTGCTGCCGGTGCTGCTGACGGCGCTCGCGCTCGCGACGCCGCTGTTAAGCCTGATCGGCGCGGTCTGCGTCGCGCTGACGGTCGGCATGCGCCGCTCTGGTATGCTGCTGGCGTTACTGGTGCTGCCGCTCTATGTGCCCGTGCTGATCTTCGGTGCGGGGGCGTGCAATGCGGCGCAGGCGGGGCTGGCGTATCTTGCGCCGCTGCTCTGGCTCGGAGCGGGGCTGGTGCTCGCGGTGGTGCTCGCGCCGCTGGCCTGCGCGGCGGCCCTCAAGATCTCGCTGTCATGAATGCGCTGACGCTCTGGTTCCACAAGATCGGCTCGCCGCCGACTTTCTACCGCATCGCAGGCGCGCTTGCGCCGTGGCTGTTCGGCATCGCGTTCGTGCTCGGCGCGGTCGCGCTGTACGGCGGCCTCGTGATGGCGCCGCGCGACTACCAGCAGGGCGACGCCTACCGCATCATCTTCATCCATGTGCCGTGCGCGTGGATGAGCCTCTTCGCCTATGCGTTCATGGCCGTCAACGCGTTCATCGCGCTGGTCTGGCGCATCAAGCTCTCCGAGCTCCTCGCCATGGCGAGCGCACCGATCGGCGCCGCGTTCACGTTCGTCACGCTGGTCACGGGCTCGATCTGGGGCAAGCCGATGTGGGGCACGTGGTGGACCTGGGATGCGCGGCTCACCTCGGAGCTCGTGCTGCTGTTCCTCTATCTCGGCGTGATCGGTCTCTATCACGCGATCGAGGACCGCCGCCAGGCCGCGCGCGCCGCGTCGTTCCTCGCGCTGATCGGCATCGTCAACGTGCCGATCGTGCATTTCTCGGTGAACTGGTGGAACACGCTGCACCAGGGCCAGACCGTGCGCCTCATGGGCGAATCGAAGATCAGCGGCGACATGGTGTGGCCGCTCCTGGTGATGGCGCTCGCGACGCACGTCTGGTTCTTCGCAAGCCTGTTCGCGCGCACGCGCGTCGGACTTCTCGAGCTCGAAGGCGGCAAGGACTGGGCGCGCGAGGTCGCGCTCGCCGACGGCGGCGGCCGGTCATGACGGATTTCCTCGCCATGGGCGGCTACGGCATCTACATCTGGCCCGCCTATGCGGTGTTCGTGGTCGTGTTCGCGATCGATGCGATCGCGCCGCGCCTGCGCCGCAGGCGCGTGCTCGCCGACATTCGCGGCAAGCTGCGGCGCCGTCAGGCACGCGAGGCGACGCCATGACGCCGACGCGCCGCCGCCGCCTCGCCATGATCTCGCTGATTCTCGGTGCGGTCGTCATCGCCGCCGTGATCACCGTGCGCGCGCTGCAGGAGAACGTGACGTATCTCTACTCGCCGTCCGAAGTGCACGAAGGTCACGTCGCGAAGGATGCACGTTTCCGTCTCGGCGGCGTCGTCGAGGAGCACTCGATCCAGCGTGCCGGCGATTCGCTCAAAGTCGATTTCGTCGTCACCGACCGCTTCCAGACGATCCCGGTCGAATACACCGGCATCCTTCCCGATCTGTTCCGCGAGGGCCAGAGCATCGTCGCGACCGGCGCGATGAACGGCGGCCGCTTCGTCGCGAGCGAAGTGCTCGCCAAGCACGACGAGACCTACATGCCGAAGGAAGTCGCCGACGCGATCGCGAAGGCGAAAGCGCTGAAGAGCCGGGATTCGGGAGACGGGATTGGGGATTCGGTAAAGAAGTAAGCTGCCCCTTCCAACCTATGACAGGCTCATGAATCCCAAATCCCCAATCCCGAATCCCGGCTTTCGCCCATGATTCCCGAGCTCGGCCAGCTTGCGCTGATCCTCGCCCTGCTGCTCGCCGCGGCGCAATGCATCCTGCCGCTGATCGGCGCACAGCGCGGCAACCGCGCGCTGATCGCCGTCGCGCGACCGGCCGTCGCGGGACAGGCCGTGTTCGTCGCGCTGGCGTTCGCGATCCTGACCTACGCGTTCGTCACGCAGGATTTCTCGGTCAAGTACGTCGCGCTGAACTCGAATCACCTGCTGCCCTGGTACTACCGCTTCTCGGCGGTCTGGGGTGCGCACGAAGGCTCGCTGCTGCTCTGGGTGCTGATCCTCAACGTGTGGACCGTCGCCGTCGCCGCGTTCAGCCATCGACTGCCGGACGATTTCATCGCGCGCGTGCTCGCCGTGCTCGGCTTCATCAGCTTCGGGTTTCTCCTCTTCACCGTACTGACGTCGAATCCGTTCGAGCGCGCGCTGCCGATGCCGTTCGACGGCAACGATCTGAATCCGGTGCTGCAGGACCCGGGCCTCATCATGCATCCGCCGATGCTCTACATGGGTTACGTCGGCTTTTCGGTCGCGTTCTCGTTCGCGCTCGCGGCGCTGATCGGTGGCGAGCTCGACGTGCGCTGGGTGCGCTGGGCGCGGCCGTGGACGAATATCGCGTGGGCGTTCCTGACGCTCGGCATCGCGCTCGGCTCGTGGTGGGCGTACTACGAGCTCGGCTGGGGCGGCTGGTGGTTCTGGGATCCGGTCGAGAACGCATCTTTCATGCCGTGGCTGATCGGGACCGCACTGATCCACTCGCAGGCCGTCACCGAGAAGCGCGGCTCGTTCCGCGCGTGGACGCTGCTGCTCGCGATCTTCGCGTTCTCGCTGTCGCTGCTCGGGACGTTCCTCGTGCGCTCGGGCGTGCTGACCAGCGTGCATTCGTTCGCGAGCGATCCGACGCGCGGCCTGTTCATCCTCGGCTTTCTCACGCTCGTGATCGGCGGCTCGCTCGCGATCTTCGCCGCGCGCGCGCCGAAAGTTTCCGGCGGAGAGCCCTTTGCCGCGGCATCGCGCGAGACGCTGCTGCTGATCAACAACCTGCTGTTCGCCGGCGCCGCGGCGATGGTGCTGACGGCGACGCTGTATCCGCTGCTCGGCGAGGCGCTGAATCTCGGGCGCATCTCGATCGGACCGCCGTACTACGGCCTGCGCTTCGTGATGTTCATGGCGCCGGTCGTGCTGCTGATGCCGTTCGGGCCGTTCCTGCGCTGGCGCTCCGGCGACTGGCGCGCCGCGCTGCGGTCGCTGATGCCCGCGCTGATCGGCGCCGTCGCGCTCGCGATCGTCGCCGCGGTCATCGCGCGCATCGTCGCCGACGGACTGCCGTTCAAGGCGATCGTCGGCGCTGCCGCGTCGATCTGGGTCGGCCTCGGCATCGGCCTCTATGCGCTCTCGCGCTTGCGCACCGCGCCGCCCGGACGCCGCTACACGCCGGAAATGCTCGGCATGATCCTCGCTCACTTCGGCGTCGCGATCTTCGTCGCCGGCGTGCTGATCGTCGAGGCGACCAACATCGAGAAGGACATCAAGCTCGCGCCGAACGAGACCGTCGAGATCGGCGGCCTCGCGTTCCGCTTCGACGGCGTGAAGAGCGCCGCGGGCCCGAACTTCAAGGCCGATCAGGGCACGCTGACGGTGCTCAAAGGCGATGCGGTCGTCGCAACGCTGAATCCGCAGAAGCGTCAGTACTCGCGCGGCACGCAGGTGCAGACCGAGTCGGCGATCGATCCGGGATTGTTCCGCGACATCTACGTCGCGCTCGGCGAGCCGATCGGCACCGACGGCGCGTGGGCCGTGCGCATCTACGTCAAGCCCTTCGTGCGCTGGATCTGGCTCGGCGCGCTGTTCATGATGCTGGGCGGCTTCGTCGCAGCGGCCGATCGGCGCTTCCGCGCGCTGCCCGCAGCGAAGCGCGAAACCGAACGCGCGCTGATGACGCCGGCCAGGGCGCAGGTATGAGCGCACGCTATCTGCCGCTCGCCGGCTTCGCGCTGGTGCTCGCGCTGCTCGGCTTCGGCATCTACTGGAGCCAGAAGCACGATCCGCGCGAAGTGCCTTCGCCGCTGATCGGCAAGCCGGCGCCGCAGTTCTCGCTGCCGCTGCTCGACGATCCGTCGAGGAAGATCGGCACCGCCGAGCTGGCGGGGCAGCCGTATCTCCTCAACGTGTTCGCGAGCTGGTGCTTCGCCTGCCGCGACGAGCATCCGATCCTGATGAGCGACGGCACGCGTCTCGGCATCAAGCTGGTCGGCTTCAACTACAAGGACGAGCCCGCCGACGCGAAGCGCTGGATCGCGCAGTTCGGCGATCCGTACGACGTGACCATCGCCGACTATGCCGGCGACGTCGCGATCGACTTCGGCGTGACCGGCGCGCCGGAGACGTTCCTCGTCGATGCGAAAGGCATCGTCCGGTACAAGTATATTTCGCCGATCACGCCGGAAGTCATCGCGACCGAGCTGTTGCCGCGCATTTCGATCCTGAAGAAGGAGGCCGGCGGATGAGCGCGAATTCGCCCGGCGTAGCTCCCTTCGTGTCGGTATTGATCGCGCTGATGCTGATGCTGTCCACGTTCGCGTACGCGATCGATCCGCTGCCCTTCAAGGACCACGCCGAAGAGCTCCGCTTCCAAGCACTGGCCAAACAACTGCGCTGCCTCGTCTGCCAGAACGAAAGTCTCGCCGACTCGAACGCGCCGCTGGCCGCGGACCTTCGCCGCGACGTGTTCGAGCAGATCCAGGCCGGCAAGACCGACGCCGAGATCAAGGCCTGGCTCACCGCGCGCTACAGCGACTTCGTGCTGTACGACCCGCCGCTGCGTCCCGGTACATGGCTGCTCTGGTTCGGTCCGCTGCTGGTATTGATCGCCGGCGGCGCGGCGATCTTCGGCGTCGTGCGCCGACGAGCGAAAGCCGCGGCGCTCGCCACCGCTCCCGCACGCGCCGCGTCCGACGTCGAGGACGACTGGTGATGGCGACGTTTTTCGCCCTCGCGGCGCTGATGATCGCCGCCGCGCTCGCCTTCGTGCTCGTGCCGCTGCTGCGTCACGGGCGCAGCGCTTCGATGCTCGATCCGGCACGACGCTTGCGCGTCCTCGACGAAGCGCTCGCGTCGGGTGTGCTCGACGAGCAGGAATACGCTGCAAAAAAAGCGGCGCTCGAAAAAAGCGCGACGACGCAGGTGCAGTCGCCGCAGCAGCGGTCGCGCGCCGCATTCGCGACGCT
>Ga0081540_1002128_pt1 | contig 16489 bp, 15 predicted proteins | sample TabmetS2T1R1_FD_71024 | JGI IMG/M metagenome (GOLD analysis project Ga0081540, IMG submission 71024) | Tabebuia heterophylla rhizosphere microbial communities from the University of Puerto Rico - S2T1R1 | ecosystem: Host-associated > Plants > Roots > Rhizosphere ... | reverse complement strand
CTCGCCGCCGGCGAGCGCCACCATTTCCGGATAGCTCACCCAGTACGGCGCGGGAATGATGACCTCGTCGCCGGGATTGATGGTCGCCATCAGCGCGTTGTACAGCACCTGCTTGCCGCCGGTGCCGACGATGATCTGGTTCGGCTTGTAGGTCAGGCCGTTCTCGCGCTGGAACTTGTTGATGATGGCGTCCTTCAGTTCGGGAATGCCGCCAACATCGGTGTACTTGGTCTTGCCCGCCTCGATGGCATGGATCGCCGCCAGCTTGATGTTGGCGGGCGTGTCGAAGTCCGGCTCGCCGGCGCCGAGACCAATGACGTTGCGGCCCGCCGCTTTCAGCGCGCGTGCTTTGTCCGTGACCGCGATCGTCGCGGACGGCTTCACACGGGCGAGCGAGGCGGACAGGAAGGGCATCATCTTCTCCTGGCAAACGTCGTGAATCGAAAGGATTGCACGACTCTTTCTGATGGGATCGGCGTACCCTAAGGTGCCGCGCGCTGCACCGCAAGAAGCTTGGCGGAATAACGGCAAACTTTGGGGAATGTTAAATTGTTCTCGGAGCAATCGGCGCAATATTCGCAAAAATTCCGCGGTGAAATGACTCATTTCTGGCGGGTCCGCGCCCGGGCAAACGGCCGATGGCCGGAACCGGCTTGCCTGGCCAGACCTAGCGACGCGTCAGCAGGAAACTCATGCAAGCGCGTAAGCATTGCGACCGCAATGTCGAGACGCAGCTCCGCAGGTATCAATTCGACCTCGAGTTGCGAGACCTCGCAACCGTTCAAGCATCCGACCTCGATCGGAAGCGCGATGCGAGATGCGGAATGGCGAGTGTGTCGCGACGGCTTGAATCGATCTGATCATCCGCTCTCGACCACGTGATCGCGATACCGTGGCATGGCTTGCTGCACGCGTGCAGTGCGGTAGAGGTTTCGACTTTTTCCATTTCACGGGCCTTGCGACGCATTCGTATCGGCATCATTGTTTAGCCGCATGCAGTGCGAATCCCGCGTCTGCGGCGCACTGTTGCGTCCCTCGACCAAGTGAACCTTAAGACGATGTACAAGCTCTATTCGATGCAGCGTTCCGGCAACAGCTACAAGGTCCGCCTGGCGCTGGCGCTGCTCAATGCGCCGTATGAGGCGATCGAGGTCGACATCCTGCGCGGCGAAAGCCGCACGCCGGAGTTTCTGGCGAAAAACCCGAGCGGGCAGGTGCCGCTTCTGGAAGTCGCCGACGGACGCTACCTCGCCGAGTCCAACGCCATCCTCTGGTACGTCTGCGGCGGCACCTCGCTGGCGCCGGAGTCGCGGGTCGAGCGCGCCGAAGCGCTGCAATGGATGTTTTTCGAACAGCATGCGCTGGAGCCCAATATCGGCGCCGCCTATTTCTGGCTGTCGCTGGTCAGGGGCGGCCGCGACCTGCAGACGCATGCGCTGGAAGACTGGATGGAGCGCGGCTATGCGGCGCTTCAGGTGATGGAAAACCATCTCAAGACCCACGCCTATTTCGCCGCCGGCCAGCTCACCGTCGCCGACATCGCACTGTATGGCTACACCCATGTCGCGGACCGCTGCGACTACGATCTGGCGACCTTCCCCGCCATCCGCACCTGGCTGCGGCGGGTCGAACAGACGCCCGGTTTCGTCACCATGGACTGGCAGCCGGAGACTGAAGCCGACAACGGCGCCCGCATCGCCGCCGGGGCCTAGTCCTTGAGGCTCTCACATTCGCGCGAGACGCCCGCCAAAGGTTAACAACAGCGGGTATAGCGTTAACTTATGCCATGATTTTGCCGCATTCCCGATGTGCCCCGCCGTAATATTGCCGGCGGCCGCGGTGAAATTCCCCGGTACCGCGGGTGATTCGCCCGCGTATTGAAGGATTTAGAGATGACGCGGTCGCCCGGCACGACAGGTTTCGAGAGCCACCCTGGACCTGTTGCATCTGACCGATTGACCAACGCGATCGCCACCTCGCTCGCGATCGGCACGCTGTCGCTTTGCCTCGCGGTCGTCTTCACGGTCCTGTCTCAGAAAGCCAGCATGGCGATGCCGATCTTTTGAACCGTTTCGGCGCTTTTCCGTTTGCATCATTTTGGTGAAGCAACGCGCGATAACCAGCATCGCGATTGGACCAGGATGAAAACACCTGTCGGACTTGTAGCCGTTTCGCTGGCGGCGGCGATCCCGCTTGCGGCCTCGCTCATGATCGCCACCAGCACGAGCGGGGAAGAGACGGCGTATGGCTCCTCGGCGGGCGAGTTCGAGGTTCGCACCGTCGCCAGGGGCCTCGCCCATCCATGGGCGCTCGCGTTTCTGCCCGATGGGTCAATGCTGGTGACCGAACGGCCGGGCCGCATGCGCGTCGTCTCGGCCGAAGGTCAGCTCTCGCCGCCGCTCAAGGGAGTTCCCGACGTCTTTGCGTCCGGCCAGGGCGGCCTGCTCGACGTCGCCACCGACAAATCATTTGCAGAGAACCGGACGATCTATTTCTGCTTCGCCGAACGCGCCGATGGCGGCGGCCGCACCGCGGTCGCGCGCGCCACGCTCAACGACAGCAAGGGCCGCCTCGACGAGGTCAAGATCATCTTCCGTCAGCAGGGTCCGCTTTCATCAGGCAACCATTTCGGCTGCCGTATCGCGCAGGCCGACGACGGCAATCTCTTCGTCACGCTCGGCGAGCATTTCACCTACCGCGACCTGGCGCAGAAGCTCGACAATCACCTCGGCAAGATAATCCGGATCGCGCCCGACGGATCGGTGCCGGCAGGCAACCCGTTCGCCGGGCGCAAGGACGCGAAGGCGGAAATCTGGAGCTACGGCCACCGCAACGAACAGGGTCTTGCGATCAATCCGGCGACCGGCGATCTCTGGGAAATCGAGCACGGTCCGCGCGGCGGCGACGAAGTCAACGTGATCGCAAAGGGCAAGAATTACGGCTGGCCAGTGATCGGCTACGGCATCGATTATTCCGGCGCCAAGATCCACGAGAGCACGGCCAAGGACGGCATGGAGCAGCCGGTCAAATACTGGGTGCCGTCGATCGCACCGTCAGGCATGGCCTTCTATACCGGAAAGCTGTTTCCGAAATGGTCCGGCAGCCTGTTCACCGGCGCGCTGCGCGGCGCCATGCTGGTGCGGCTGACGCTGAACGGCAACACCGTGACGTCGGAGGAACGCCTGCTGCAAAACCTGCATGAGCGCATCAGGGACGTCCGCCAGGGCCCGGACGGCGCGCTGTGGCTTTTGACCGACAGTTCGACGGGACGAATACTGCGGGTGGCGCCGGCCGCGAAATAATTGCCCCGGCGCCTACTTCAGTTTGCCGGTGGAGAGATCCACGATCAGGCGCGTGGTGAGATACAGACGCGGCACGATACTGTCGATCTTCACATACTCGGCGTCGTTGGAGTGCGCGCCGAAGCCCGAAAGGCCCATGCCTTCCACCACGGCGCCCTTGGCCTTGAGCGCGGCAAACGCCGCATCGGTGCCGCCGCCGGTGGCCTTCTCGGCCACGTTCAGCACCATGCCGAGTTCGCCGTAAATCGTCTTGCCGTGATCCGCGACGCTGCGCGAGGCTTCGCTCGGTTCGAGCGGCGGGCGGCGCAGTTCGAATTTCAAATCCACTTTGGCATCAGGCAGCAGCCGGTTCTTGATCTTCTCGTGCAACGCCTTCTCCAGTTCCTCGAAATCCGCCACCTTGAGCGCGCGCGCATCGGCCTGGGCCGCCGCCTCGGCAGGGATCACGTTGCGGTTGGTGCCCGCCGTGGCGACTGTCCAGTTCAGCTTCAGACCCTGCTCGGGCTTTGACAGATCCTTCATCTGCAGTACCTGGTGCGACAGCTCGTACAGCGCATTGACGCCGCCCTCGGGCCGCGAGCCCGCATGTGACGCCTTGCCGTGCACGGTGAGGTAGGCCGAGCCGATGCCGCTGGTGGCGAGCCGCAGCGTGCCGTCGATGCCGCCGCTTTCGAACGAGAACACGGCATCTTGCTCCGAGGCAACGCGGGTGATGGTGCTGCGCCAGCCGGGCGAACTGATTTCCTCGTCGCCATTGACGAGCACCGTGAGCGCGCCGAATTCCCTGAAGTTCAGCTTCTGCAGCAGGGCCACGGTGTGGATGATGGTGGCGATGCCCTGCTTGTCGTCGGCAATGCCGAGGCCATAGGCCTTGTCGCCATCGATGCGGAAGGGTTGGTCTTTCAGCATGCCCTTGAGGTACACCGTATCCATGTGCGCGATCAGCATGATCTTCCGATCGCCCGTCCCCTTGAAGACGGCCTGCACGGCCGGGCCCACCTTCTCGGGCGTGTCGTCCAGACGGTAGATGTCGGTGGGCTGCAGGACTTCCACGGCGCCGCCCAGCTGTTTAAGCTGGTTCGCTACGCGCTCGGCGATCCGGTTCAGGCCTTCGATGTCCTTGCTGCCGGATTCGATCTGCACGAGGTCGCGCAGCGTGTCGAGCAGCCGCTGCTGCTCCTGCTGTGCCAGCGCGTGAACATCGGCCGCCGGCGCGGCGTGCGCCAGCGGAACCAGACACGCGAGCGCGAGGGAAGCGATCAACGGGCGAACGGAGGAAGAAACAGAGTGCGGTTGGTGCATGGCGCGTCTGTTTGGTTGGAGGAAAAAGCGATTGTCCGACAGCCTGTTCCGAATAGCAAACAAAACTGCCCTCACGCCCATTTGTGGAAGATCAGGAACGCGCCGAGGGCGATGAAGGCAAAACCGAGCGCGTGATTCCACGCCAGCGGCTCCTTCAGGTACAGCACCGAGAATCCGGCGAACACCACCAGCGTGATCACTTCCTGGATGGTCTTGAGCTGCGCCGCCGAATAGACCGCGCTGCCCCAGCGGTTGGCCGGCACCGCCAGCCAGTACTCGACAAAGGCAATGCCCCAGCTCACGAGGACGACCACTGCCAGCGGGCTTTGCTTGAACTTCAGGTGGCCGTACCAGGCAAAGGTCATGAAAAGATTGGAGGCAAACAGCATCAGGATCGGCAACAACGTGGGCGAGACAGTGGGCATTGACGTTCTCTCGTGAATTGGCGTGCTTTGAGCAGTATGCGGCGGAAAGCGATTATCGGCTTTCGAATATCATTTGAATTCAAAAACGCGAAAGCCCGCCGCATCAGGGCAAGCTTGCCTTAAGAATAGCGGGAGAAAGCCCACTACGATTGAACCGTTCGGGCAAACTGGCAGTTCTTATTGTCGGCGGACAACGAGAACGAGCATGCAACCAAACTGGCGCGCCATCATCGGCCCAGCTCTCACGATAGCGACGGCGCTGATCGCCTTCATGGCCGATCAGCACCTCGTCGCGGTTCCCGATCCCGCGCCGCTGTTCGTCTGTATCGTCGCCCTTGCCGCTTCCACCAGCGGCATCACGTCCGGCCTGGTCAGCGTCGTGATCGCGGTGGCGTCTTCGGCGCTGCTCCTTCTCACGCATCGCGCGGCTCCCGTTTACGACATGTCGGACCTGGCGCCGCTCCTGCTCGCGGCGACCGCCGTCGGCACCGCTGTCACCATCGGCCGCGTGCGGAAGAACTCGGTTGATACGCTGGCGTGGGAGCAAAGCCATCATGCCACCGCGGAGCGCCTGTCGGCGGCGCTCGACCAGATCGACATCGGCATCGTGCTGCTCGATTCCGATACGCGCGCCGAATTCATCAACCGCGCCTTCCGCGGCTATTTCGCGCTCTCCGACGAGCAGGCCGACAGCAAGCCACCCTTCATCGCCTTGATGTATCACGGCCGCGACACCGGCGCCTGGGAATTGCCCGAGGAAGAATTGAGCGCGTTCATCGCCAGCCGCACCGAGGCGCTGCGCGCCGGCGATTCCAGGCCGATCAACATCAAACTCGCCGACGGACAGGTGTTGCGCTTCAGCTGCACGGTGCTGCCCGACGGCGGCCGCATGCTGAGCTATACGCCGATTACCGATCTCGTCCGTCACACCGACGATCCCGGCAACGCCGACTACTATCGCGCGCAGCGCAGCAACAGCCATCACACCCTGAGCGGGCAGTTCGGCGCTGCGGAATAGCGCCGCAGATTGATGCCTTCCGGCGGCGGCTGTAGAAAGGGAGCACTTCCTTTCAATGCAGCACTGCTGCCCTTCATCGAAACGGAATTGCGCATGTCCGGCGATCTCGTCATTCGCTTCGTCGCCCGCCACGATTATCAGCAATGGCTTCCGCTGTGGGACGGCTACAACGCATTCTACGGCCGCTCGGGACCGACAGCGCTCGCGCCTGAAATAACGGCCATGACATGGGCACGCTTCTTCGATGCCTACGAGCCAGTGCATGCGCTGGTTGCGGAGAGCGGCGGCGAGTTGCTCGGACTGACGCACTATCTGTTTCACCGCAGCACCACCTCGATCGAGCCGACCTGCTATCTGCAGGATCTCTTCACGAGCGCAGAGGCGCGCGGCAAGGGCATCGGCCGGGCGCTCATCAACGGCGTCTACGAACAGGCAAGGCTTGCCGGATCGCCCAGGGTCTATTGGCAAACCCACGAAACCAACCACACCGCGATGCAGCTTTACGACAAGGTGGCGGAGCGATCCGGCTTCGTCGTCTACCGCAAGCTGTTTTGAGACGCTTTCGTGAAGCCGGCCCTGTCAAGGCGGCGCCTGTGGATAAATATGCCTGTCACCACCGCGTAACAAAGCGCGGCTAGGTTGTACTTGCGTATGATCAGGCCCCCCGTCTCAGATCACGCGCCCCAAAGCGGCCCCCGTCAGTCGCCGCGTCTGACCGGGGCCGCATCTTTTCTTCCCGCATGTTTGCCAAGAAAAATCTGTCAGCAAGATATCTGTCAGCAAACCTGCCAAGAATATCTCAAGTAATATCCGAGCAGTAACCGCCAGGCGGTCCGGCGCGTGGATAGCCGCGCCTTGCGGGCTTGAGAGACGCAGGTCACAATGCTGGCCCCTCGCGTGCCCTCCCACAGGATAGATCCATGCAAATTCGTAATCTCGGCGGCTCCGGCCTGCGCGTTTCCGCCGTCGGTCTCGGCTGCAACAATTTCGGCCAGCGCACCGATCTGGAGACCTCGCGCAAGGTGATCCACAAGGCGATCGATCTCGGCATCACCCTGTTCGACACCGCCGATATCTATGCCGGCATGGGCGGCTCGGAGACCGTGCTTGGCACCGTGCTCGGCGACCGCCGCAAGGACATCGTGCTGGCGACGAAATATTCCAAGCCCATGAGCAATGACGGCACCAAGCAGGGCGCCTCGCGCCGCTACATCATGTCCGCCGTCGAGGCCAGCCTGACGCGGCTGAAGACCGACTACATCGATCTCTACCAGCAGCACGACTACGATCCCTTGACGCCGATGGAAGAGACCCTGCGCGCGCTCGACGATCTCGTCTGCCAGGGCAAGGTCCGCTACATCGGCAACTCGAATTTTCCCGCCTGGCGCATTGCGGAAGCCGAGATGATGGCGCGGCAGATGAACGTCAGCCGCTTCGTCTCCTGCCAGGACGAATACAGCCTCGTGGTGCGCGGCATCGAAAGGGACCTGCTGCCCGCAGCAACGGAATACAGGCTCGGCCTACTGCCGTTCTTCCCGCTGGCGAGCGGGCTGCTCACCGGCAAATACCGGCGCGGCGCCGCCGCCCCCGACGACACCCGCTTCGCCAAGGCGCCGGCCTTGAAGGATCGCTACGTTACGCCGCGCAACGAGGACATCGTCGAAAAGCTGCAGGCGTTCGCGCAGGCGCGCGGCCATAGCATGCTGGAGCTTGCGTTCTCCTGGCTGGCTGCACGGCCACAGGTGTCGAGCGTGATCGCGGGCGCCACGCGCGTCGAACAGGTCGAGCAGAACGTGAAAGCGATCAACTGGACGCTGAGCGCGGAGGAGATGGCGGAGATCGATCAGATTACGAAGTGAGTAATTGTTCGGTGTCGTCCCTGCCCAGTGCGCAATTGCGCACGAGCGCAGGGACCCATACCCCCAATGCTTGCGGCTACGCCACGCACCCATGATCGAACTGACTGCTACTCGATGTTCGACAGGCGCCGATGGCGGACCAATTCCGCATCGCGCGAAACGACGCTAAGTACCCAACAGCGGACCTGCTCAATCAAGGCAACTACACTGTCTCCTGGCGACTGCGGTCGCGCCATTGAGACGTCAGTATCTACCGACGCGATTGACTGGCCCACCCCGATTCATGGGTGTTCCAGGGCGCACCGCCTCGCGCGCGGCGGCCCGTGCAACCGGCCTTGGCCGAAGTACGACGCCGGGCCTTACAACGCAGCCGGCGGGATAGCTGACATACTGGCAGTACACGACAGCACTGGCTTCCTTGGTGCTGGCGGCTACAAATCCTGAAACCAAGACGAGTGCCGCAAGAGCCGTTGCAAGTTTCGTTTTCATCGTCATTCCTCCCATTTGGCGTTCTGTGGACTCAACAACGAACGAGAGCGCTTTCTGCCGACTCCGACATTCCTGCTTGTCGGAGAAACGTTCCCCCGCGGTACGACTATGACGCGTCAATCGTCGTACCGCGGAAGGTAGGGCGACGAGCTACTTCGGCTCTTTCAGCTTCTCCATGACTTCGTCCAGATTGAAGCTCGCTGCTTTCTGCCGCTGAGGGTATTCCCGGAACGATGCAAGGAACTGACCCACATAATCCTGCGCTGGCACGAGCAGGAACACGTGATCGAATATCCAATCGTAATAGGTGTTAGAGGTGACGTCCGCCCGCTCATAGGGATCGGTACGAAGATTGAAGATCTTTGGAAGGCGCAGGCCGGTGAAGGGATTGGCCCAGAGCAACAGCTGTCCGCTGGCCCGCTGTTCCATGAACACGAATTTCCAGTTGTCATACCGCAATGCGACCACTTGCTGGTCATCGTTGACATAGAGGAACGACTCTCGCGGACTCTTTGCGGTCTGCCCGGTCAAGTACGGGACGAGATTGTATCCATCGAGATGTACCTTGTAGGTCATGTCACCAATTTTGTGTCCGGCGCGCAGCTTTTCGGTCACCTGCGGGTCACCGGCAACCCCCAGAATGGTCGGAAGCATGTCGTGGTGCGCGGTCATTTCATTCGACACCTGGCCTGCCTTGATCTTGCCGGGCCACCGAAGAATCGCGGGCACCCGGTAAGCTCCTTCCCAATTGGTATTCTTTTCACTGCGGAAGGGCGTCATCCCTGCATCCGGCCAGGTGTTCATGTGCGGCCCGTTATCGGTCGAATACATGACAAAGGTGTCTTGGGCGATGCCGAGGTCATCCAGGGCCTTGAGCACCGTCCCCACATTCTTGTCGTGATCGATCATCGTGTCATGGTAAGAACTCTGCCAGCGGCCGGCTTGGCCCACGCTTTCCGGCTTCGTGTGCGTACGCAGGTGCATGTGGGTGAAATTCACCCAGACGAAGAATGGCTTGTTCGCATTCTTCTGTCTCTTGATGAAATCAGCGGCTCGATCCGCAGTGTCGTCGTCGATGGTCTCCATCCGCTTCTTGGTCAACGGGCCGGTGTCCTTACACACCTGCTTGCCGACCTTGCCGAAGCGCGGATCAACCGTCGGATCGTCCTTGTCGGAAGCTTTACAGTCCAAAACGCCTCGTGGCCCATACTTGGCTTTGAAGGCGGGGTCCTTCGGGTAGTCAGGCAGTTCCGGCTCTTCTTCCGCATTCAAGTGGTAGAGATTGCCGTAGAATTCGTCGAAGCCATGCGCCGTCGGCAAGAATTCGTTGCGATCGCCCAGGTGGTTCTTACCGAATTGGCCTGTGGCATAGCCGAGCGGCTTGAGCAACTCGGCTACGGTGGGATCTTCTTTCTGCAGTCCAAGGGTGGCGCCAGGCAGCCCGACCTTGGTCATTCCAGTCCGCAAGCCGGACTGACCCGTGAGGAACGAGGCGCGTCCCGCGGTGCAACTCTGCTCCGCATAGTGGTCCGTGAACATCACGCCCTCGCTTGCGAGGCGATCGATATTGGGTGTCTGATAGCCCATCATCCCCCGTGAATAGGCGCTCACGTTCGACTGTCCGATGTCATCGCCCCAAATGATAACGATGTTGGGTCTTTGCTGCTGTTGTGCGACTACCGGTGCGGAGGTTATGGCTGCGACAGAAATAGTCGTAAGCAAGAACAGCGCCTTGGTGATCTTCATGATGAATGCCTCGCTGCTACAACGACAGTGGTAGTGACGTATCGCAAGATTCCGGTCAGACCGGCTCGGCCATGCCGAGTTCAACATGCGAGAGCTTGCAGGCGATTCAATCGAGAGCGCTACTCAGCGAATGCAGTGGCCGGCCTGAAACTGCAAGAAATCGTGGTACGTTTTCGGGAAAAGATGGATCGGCCCGATCACGTTAGAGGTGGGTGGCAGCGCTAGATGATGCGCAACCATGCTGCGGCGGCGTCGGCATTCTGTGGCCGCCAGGAGCGGACTTGGATGCCTTCCTCGCGCAGGAACGCAGCCAACCAAGCCGCCTGGCGATTGAGGCGAGGTTGGTGAACGATAGCAGTGCGCGCAATCACTTTGCGGGCCCTGCGCCACGCGGTTTCTCCACCTGCGGTCGGGACTGAGAACGCCCAGCGGTCGATTCCGACCCAGTCGAGGTACACAAGAATTCTGCCCGTCGACCCGAAATTGGCGATCGTTGCCGCCAGGTCGATAAATTCCCGATTCGTCACTGCTCCGCGAAAACGGACCGCGAAAACGCCTTCTTCCAGTGCGGAAGCAACCTCGATCATTGAATTGGCCCACGCCGGACCGCGACATTTTGTTTCGTTCAAACGCCGATCGAGTGTTTCACCCGATGGCAGGCTTGCGCTACTCTGTTACTGCAGCCTTTGGCCCAATTGTGCCGAGCCTTTCAGCATGCGGTACGAGCCGTTAAGTCGATTTCCGGCCCTTCGGACACACGACGTTGACGAACTCCGCCAACGGATGTCCGGCCTTTTTTCCGTGTGGTCGATGGACTTGGGACGCGGGGGCCAAACGAGTTTCGAGGGATGCCTCAACCATCGGCAAATGGAAGATGTCGGCGTGACTTACGGCCGCTATGGTTCGCCCTTGGCACTCTGTCTTTCGCACGGCGATACCTACCTCCAGGGCTTTCCCATTCGCGGTCTCGGTTCCGTTGTTAATGACGGGACTGAGGGAGAAGTATCGCCCGGCCATGGGACCGCCTGCGGGCCGAACGCAGATATGCGGCTCAGATATTCAAGCGATTTTGAACACCTGATCGTCCGAATTAGACCGCAGAAGCTGATTAAGATCCTGAGCGGACTCATTGATCGACCCGTCGATCCGCAGCGGATGGCGACGAACGTGAGACCCATTCGAACAATGGCGGTTGCTCAGCGTCGCCTGGTGGAGTTTGTGGTTGGCGAATTGGATCGTGTCGATGCTCCGCTTCCCGACCTTGTATTGGCCGAACTCGAGCAGGCGCTTGTCGTCTCTTACCTTAATTGCAATCTACATAATTACAGTCATTTGCTTGATGAGGACCCGATTCGCTCGGTCGCACCTTGGCACGTGCGTCTCGCAGAAGAATACGTTGAGCAGAACTGGGATCAACCGTTGACCATTGAAGCGCTAGCCCATGTCGCGAACGCAAGTGTCCGCAGCTTGTTCTTCACGTTCAAGAAGAGCCGCGGAGTGTCGCCGATGACCTTCGTCAGGCAGGTTCGGCTGCGACATGCAAAGCACATGCTTGAGCATGCAACACCCGAAACGACCGTGACCTCGGTAGCCTACGATTGTGGATTTAGCAATCTCGGACACTTCGCGAAGTATTATCATGCGGCTTTCGGCGAGTATCCCTCGGCAACTTTGAAAACGGGGCTCAAATAACTACCAGCCGATTCGGACCAGAGCGCTGCCTCTGCGGTGATTATAGGTCCCGGCTCAAGGCCGGGACAGCCCGCGGGTGGGGTTAGCTCCCTACCCCACCAACCCGTTCATCGGCTTCACGGCGCTGCTATCCGGAAACACACTCTCCGCCAGCACGCGTTCCGCCAAGCCGAATTGATCCTTCAGCACGCCCTTCATGACAGCGCGCAGATCGGTGGTCGGGGCGAGGTCGCGGCCCTGATAGAGATTGGCGGGCTTCAGCCCCGGCCAGTCCGCGATCACGCGACCGCCTTTCACCGCGCCGCCGGCGAGCAGCGCGATGGTGCCGGTGCCGTGGTCGGTGCCCTGCGTGCCGTTGATGCGCGCGGTGCGGCCGAATTCGGTGGCGACCACGATCACGGTGTCGCGCCAGCGCGGCCCCAGTCCGGTTTCGAATTCGGCCAGCGCACCGTCGAGGCCGCCGAGCAGTTGCGCCAGCCGCCCCACCGGCCCGCCTTCGTTCGCATGCGTGTCCCAGCCGTCGAAGGCGAGCGCACCGATCCGAGGACCATCGTCGGCGGCCATCAGTTTGGCGGCGCCGCGCGCCACCAGCCGCATCGCCGCGGCGCCATTGGTGCCGGGCTTCGGCTTCATGTCGTCGCCTTGCGCCGCCTTGTCGAGCGCAAGGCCCTGCTTCAACGCATTCCCCAACGCGGGATCGCGATGTTGATAGAGTTCGAGCAGCCGCATCGCGGTATCTTCGGCCGCCTGCGGCAGCGCGACCGGCGCCCAGCCGACCGTCGGCGCAACGCCGCGCAGCACCAGCGGCGTGGTCGGGCCGACGGCGAGCGCGCTCGTCACCCGCTCGCCTTTCGGCAGGCCTTCGAGCGCACGGTTGAGCCAGCCGGACTGCACCCGGCCGGGACCGGCAAAGCCGCTTTCGAGCACGTCCTGCCCGTCGAAATGCGAACGGTCGCGATACGGCGTCGCCACCGCGTGGATCACCGCGGCCTTCCTCTCGCGATACATCCGCGAAAATTCCGGCATCGCCGGATGCAGCGAGAAGAAATTGTCGAGCGGCAGCGCCGCGTTCGGCCCGCTCGACGTCAGCGCGATCGCGCCATGCAGGCCGGCATAGTCGGGGTCGCCGGTCGGCGCGACAGTGGCGAGCCCATCGAGCGCGCCGCGCAGGATGATCACCACGAGCCGCGGATCGCGGCCGTCGGCGGCGCGGGCGAATTTTGGCAAATAGGCCCACGCCGCAAAGGACGCGCCGCCGAGCAGGATCGCGCGTCGCGAAACGATCGGCGATCTCAGGCTTTCGCAGCAATTCAATGTTTCCATCGACATCATCTCCTCTGGAATTCCGGCGACATCAATAGCAGCGCCAGCGCCTGCTGCCGCGATTCGGCGCGCTCGATGGTCCGGCGCGTTTCGGCTGACGCCGCATCCGCAGCGGCGAGTTCGAGCAGGTCGCGCGGATCGACGCCTTCGGCGAGCCGTGAGGCGAGCTGCGCGGAAATATCGAGCCGCAGCTTGAGGCCTTCCGGCGCCGCCCAGGCCGCGTTCGTATCGGGAAAACCGTTCGGCCCGGCGGGCGACCACAGCGGCTGGCCGAGCGCGTTGAGCGCAGTGAGATAGCGGCCGGGATCGGTCGGGATCTGCGCCAGCAAGCGACCGGACGCGACCAGGAATTCGTAAGGCGAGCGCATCTTGGCGAGCGGCGCCTTCCAGGCCTCGTCGGAATCCACCAGCGCCGTCGCCAGCGCCTTGAGATCGCCGTCGGTCTTCGTGAAGACATCGGCGAGCCGCGCTACCAATGCCGGTGGCGGATCATCCGCCACGAAGTGACGCGCGAACTTCCCGGCGATGAATTTCGCGGTCGACGGATGCCGCGCGATGTCGATCAGCACCGCCTCGCCCTGCGCCACGCCTGGCGCGTCGTAGATCTTGCCCATCACGCGCTGCGCGCCCGGCTGATGCGCATTGGCGTTGAACACGAAGCTGCCGGGCGGACCCAACTGGCCGAGCCTTCCCGCATAGGTCCAGCCGGTGATGATGTTCGCCAGCGCCGTCACGTCCTCCTGCGTATAGCCGCCGCCGACGCCGAGTGTGTGCAATTCCAGAATCTCGCGGGCGAGATTTTCGTTCAGTCCGCGATTGCGGTTTCTCCCGGCGCGCGAATCCGGACCCAGCGATTGCTGGTTGTCGAGAAAGAACAGCATCGCCGGATGCTGCTCGACGGCCTTGAGCATGTCGGCAAAACGCCCGAGCACGTAAGGCCGGATCGCCTCGCGCTCGAACGAGCCGGCCCACATCCGCGCCGGCCCTCCCTTGTTGGCGGAAATGCAGAAATGATTGGACCAGAACACCACCAGCCGCTCGACGAATCCGCAATCGGCGATGATGGCCCGCTGCAGCCGCGCCAGCGCCTCGGCGCGAAAAGTCTTCTGGATGATGTTGAGCGGTGCCGGCGGCGGCTTCGGCGGATTCGGCCGCATCGCTTCCGCGGGCGCCATGGTCGCATCGGGATTTTCCGGCGGCTTCGCCGGTGTCTCCTTCGGCGCCATGTCCATGGCGATACTGTTGAGCGAAAGGTTTCGCCGTTGCGCCTTCGCATCCGGCGGCGATTGGCCTTCGGTGGCGGGCATTGGCGCCGCCGGCCTCGCCGCCGCGTCGCGGGCCTGCTGGATCTCGAACTGATAGTCGAACACCGCCTTGCCGAGGGCTGCCGTCGATTGCAATCCCGGCACTTCGAGCAGCGCGCCGTTAGGACGGCCAAGCTCCGCCTTGACGAAGCCGCGCGGATCGGAGGCCGCATTGAGAAAATCGCCCGAGGCCCCGCCACGCGCGCCGAACCCGAAGCGATTGAGCGCAACGAGGGCGGCTTGCGAATCGCGGGCCATCGGATTTCCCTTGGAATTTCACAGGCGTATAGTCGCTGTGGAGTATAACGCGGTTCAGTGTGAACCCGGGATTAATTCCGCGTCAGGATGTTGCCTCGTTGATGACAAATCGTCTGGACAATCAGCCCACGCGCCGCCTCGCCTGCACTGCTTGCGGCACCGAATTCAGTTGCAGCCTGTCGGGGCCATGCTGGTGTTCCGACGAGGTGTTCCGCCTGCCGATGCCCGCGGACGGCAGCGATTGTCTCTGTCCGGATTGCTTGCGAAAGCTGGCGGAACAGGGCGCATGGTGTGACGTGACCGGCAAATGGAATGTCAGCGCCGTCCTGCTCGACATGGACGGCACGCTGCTCGATACCGAGAAGGTCTATTTCAATAGCCTCGTCGCGGCGCTCAATGCCGGTGGCTATGCCGATGACGCCGTCGCGCTCTGTCACGCCATGGTCGGCCTTCCCGGACCGGCATGCGAGGCCATGCTGCTCGATTGCTACGGCAAGAACTTTCCGCTCGCCGAGATCAACCGCGCCTTCCTCGCCAATCGCGACAAGTTCATGGAGGCCGGCCTGCCGCTCAAGCCCGGCACGCTGGAACTGCTCGACGGGCTCGCCGCCGCCGATTGCCCGATGGCGATTGTGACCTCGTCGTCGCGCCGCTCCGCCGAGCGCAATCTTTCGCTCGCGGGAATCCGCTCGCGCTTCGACACCATTCTGACGCTGGACGACGTCACGCGCGGCAAGCCGAGCCCGGACCTCTATCTCCTCGCCGCGACGCGCCTTGGCTTCGCGCCGCAGGTCTGCATCGCGGTGGAAGATTCAAATCACGGCGTGGCCGCCTCCCACGCCGCCGGCGCGATCACCATCATGGTGCCGGACATGGCGCCGCCGACCGACGAGACGCGCGCAAAATGCGCCGCCGTGCTGCCTGACCTTGGCGCGGTGCTGCAGGTGCTGCGGGAACGGTCGTCGTTACTCCGCGGGACCGGCGAATAGCAGCAGATTGCCGTCGGGATCCTTCACAATGAAATTGCGCGCGCCCCAAGGCTCCCGCCTCAGCGTCTGGAAGAAGGTGACGCCCGCCGTCTGAAACTCAAGAAAGAGCTGCTTTATTTCCTCTGCCGTTGCCACGGTGAGAGCAGCGGAAAGCAATTCCTCGCGGTCCCGCAACGCCGGGTCGATGACCGGTTGCTCGACGCATTTCAGGTTCAGCCGCGCGGCGTCGCGCTTGACCTGCGCATAGAAGGGCGGCTCGCCGTAGGTGAATGCGATGGCGAAGCCGAGCTTACCGGTGAAAAAATCACAGGATGCGGCGATGTTGGTGACGAAGAGTTCCGGCTCGACGGCGGTGATAACGACCTTGGTGGTCGAGGGCGTGTCTGCATGGTCAGGCATGGTGGACAATCCTGTCTTGAGCGCCTGCCAGCTTTCGAATCCATGCTGCCGTGCGACCAGCTCCTGCGCATCGCTCAGGCGAAAACTATGCCCGAGGATGTCAGGGTCGGTCATCCGGCTGAAGCGGGGCAATCCCGACCTGATCTGGGCGGCGACCGGATAGTAACGGTCGCGATGCCAGCGCAGGACGAGCTTGGCCTGTTTGCGGAGGTTTTCGAGATTCGGCATCGGCGCAGCTACGGTTGACGTCGCGTAGGTGGGCATTGCCCCTTCGGCCGAAAGCCGATGCGCCCTACATGCAGCGGCAGCAGGATGCCGGGCCGTCCCGCGGCTGTCAATCGGTCCGCCGCGTGTCGCCCGCGTTAGCGCCGGCGCCGCCGCGC
>Ga0081540_1002127_pt1 | contig 16491 bp, 14 predicted proteins | sample TabmetS2T1R1_FD_71024 | JGI IMG/M metagenome (GOLD analysis project Ga0081540, IMG submission 71024) | Tabebuia heterophylla rhizosphere microbial communities from the University of Puerto Rico - S2T1R1 | ecosystem: Host-associated > Plants > Roots > Rhizosphere ... | reverse complement strand
GGAGTGGAGGAAGCAGATCCCCCCCCCCTCCGCTCCCGCGGCGCGGAGTCGGCGCCCCGCCGCGCGCACCTCGTCGACGTCCAGCGGCTCGAGCACGAGGCCGTCGGCGTCGAGCCGCTCGTTCACCTCCAGGCTCCACCGCCGCGGCACGAGAGGCGCGGGCTTCTGCAGGTGCACGTCGTAGAGGCGTGAGCGGATCTGTCGCCCGATCTCCAGGATGTCGCGGAACCCGCGGGTGACCAGCATGCCCACCCGCGCGGTGTTGCCCTCGATGATGGCGTTGGTGGCCACGGTGGTCGCGTGGACCACTGCCGCCACGTCCCGCCCGCCCGCTCCGCATTCCTCGAGGCCGCGCTCGAGCGCCGTCATGAAGCCGCGGGCGGGATCGTCGGGCGTGGTGAGAACCTTGACCACGCGAACCTGGCCCGTCTCGCCGTCGACCAGCGCCGCGTCGGTGAAGGTGCCGCCGATGTCGATGCCCACGCGCCAGGCCGTCATGGTCACGCGCTCCTGGCGAGGGCCTGCGCCTTGCGCCGCTCCGTCTCCTCGATCACGCGGGCGCGGGCGAGGACGACCTGCGCCCGCTTGTACACCGGCACATCGACCATGCGGCCGTCGAGGTTGACCGAAGCGGTGCCGCGGCGCACGCCCTCCTCGAAGGCCTCGACCACGCGGCGCGCGTGCTCGACTTTGGCGGGATCGGGCGTGAAGACGCGGTTCAGGACCGTGACCTGGTCGGGATGGATGCAGCCTGCGCCCTCGCAGCCGAGCTGCCGCGCGCGCTGGGCCGCCTGCTCGAAGGCGACCAGGTCGCGAAAGCCCGCGATGCTGCCCACCAGCCCGGTCGGCTGCACGCCGACGACCTTGCAGACGGTGACGAGGTGCGCGACGGGGTACATGAGCTCGATGCCGTCCGCGGAGGGCTCCACGCCCAGCTCGAGGCAATAGTCCTCGACGCCGATGCTCATGGTGGCGATGCGGTCGCTCGAGCGGGCGATCTCCTCGATGGCGAGGAAGCCGCGCGGAGTCTCGAGAGCGAGGGACAGGCGCAGGTGGCCTGGCGCGAGTCCGCGGCTCTTCTCGAGGCGCTCGATCTGGGCCACGATGGCGTGGATCTGGGCCGCCGACTCCGCCTTGGGGATCGAGAGGCCGTCGAGCCCGGGATGCACGGCGGCGTCGATGTCGTCGGCGAGCAGGGCCGGATCGTTGTTCACGCGGACGAGCACCTCGGCCCCCCCGCGACCGGCCAGGGGTAGCGCGTCCTCGACGAGCCGCCGGGCGCTCGCCTTCTCCTGGGTCGGCACCGAATCTTCCAGGTCGAGGACGATGGCGTCGGCGGCACGCTCGTACGCCTTCTCGACGAAGCGTCGGATGTTGACGGGCAGGATGAGGGACGAGCGGCGGGCATACGAGGCGGCCATCGTCAGATGATCCCTTTCTGGCTGAGCGTGTCGATGCGCTCGTCGGAATAGCCGATGCGGGAGAAGATCTCGCGGTTGTGCTGACCCACCGCGGGCGCCGGGAAGCGAAGCGGGCCGGGCGTACCGCTGAGACGTGGCACCACGGCGTGCATGGGCACCTCGCCCATTTCGTCGTCGGGCGCTTCGACCACGATGCCGCGCTCCTGCACGTGAGGATCCTCGAGGAACTGGCCGATGTCGTACACGGGCCCCGCGGTGACCTCGGCCTCTTCGAAGAACCGGATGGCGTCCGCCAGCGTCCGCTGCTTGATGAAGCCGCCCACGATCGCGTCGACCTCCTCGCGCCGCTTCACGCGCTCGGTGTTCGTCCTGAAGTCCGGGTTCTGATTCAGGTCGTCGCGGCCGATGGCGCGGAAGAGCCGCTCCGTCATGGCCTGGGTCGATGCAGAGATGGCGACCCAGCCGCCGTCGCTGGTGGGATAGACGTTGCGGGGCGAGGTGCCCTCCGAGGCGCTGCCCACGCGCCGGCGGATCTTGCGCGAGAGCTTGTGGATGGCGGCCTCGGGTCCGAGGATCGAGAAGATCGACTCGAGGAGGCTCAGGTCGATGACCTGGCCGCGGCCGCCGTTGACCTCGACGTTGCGCACGGCGATCACCGTGGCCATGGCGCCCGACAGCCCCGCGATCATGTCGGCCATGGCCAGCGGAGGGAGCACCGGCTCGCGGTCCTCGAAGCCGTTGCGCGAGGCGAAGCCCGACATGGCCTCGACCAGGGTGCCGAATCCGGGGCGCTTCGCGTACGGCCCGGTTTGCCCGAAGCCGGAGACGCGGACGAGGACGAGCTTGGGATTGCGCTCGAGGAGCGTGTCGGGGCCGACGCCGAGGCGCTCGAGATAGCGGAAGCGGAAGCTCTCGATCATGACCTCGAAGTGGGGCACGAGGTCGAGGATGATCCCGGGCGCCTCCGGCGCCTTCAGGTCGAGGGTGATGCTCTTCTTGTTCCGCGCATACACCTTCCAGTGCACGCTCACGCCCGCCTCGCGCCAGTCGCGCAGCGTGTCGCCTCGCCCGGGCGACTCGACCTTGACCACCTCCGCGCCAAAGTCGGCGAGCTGGAGGCTCAGCATGTTGCCGGCCACGAGCCGGGAGAAGTCGAGGACGCGGACGCCGCGCAGCGGTCCCTCGCGATCGGGCTCGAAGGCCTGCCGGGGGATGGCCATCGCGCTACGACGAGCGAAGGGCGGCGCGCGCAGCCAGAGTCGCCGCCGCGTCGAGAGCCTGCGTGGCCGGGTCCACGACCACGCCGTACACGGTCCGCGCGCGCTCCGCGGAGATCTTGTCCTGGGCGACGTCGGCGGCCACACACTCCGGGTCGCGCTCGAGAGCCGCCGCCGTACCCCCGCCGCCCGGTGTCTGCACGCTGACCACGTCGCCCGGCCCCAGCTGGAACGTGATTTTCGAGGGCAGCTCGCGCGCCCCCGCCGTGTCCGGATTCAGGATGTACTTCGCGGGCCGTGCCGCCCCGCCGCCGAAGAGGCCCCACGGCGCATAGCGCGCCTTGTCGGAAAGGATGGAGAAGCTGGGCTCGTGGCCGGGGAACGCGTAGTCGCGGCGCACGCCGAGCCCGCCGCGATGGCGCCCGCCGCCCTCCGAGTTCTCGATGAGGGCGTAGCGCAGGATGCGCACGGGATAGTTGGCCTCGGTCTCCTCGATGGGGGCATTCTCCGTGTTCTGGAAGTGCGCCTGCACCGCGTCCATGCCGTCGGTGGTGAGGGTGGCGCCGTAGCCGCCCGCGATGGTCTCGTAGTAGGTGAAGTACTCGCCGGACGTCGGATTGATGCCCCCGAACGCGATGTTGCACACGCAGCCCTTGGTCCCCGCCACCACGCGGTCTGGGAGGGCAGGGGCGATCGCCTTGAACAGGAGATCGCAGAGCTGCATGGCGATCTCCCAGCCCGCGGCCACCGCGGCGGGGTGCTGCGCGTGCACCACCGAGCCCGGCCGGCTCCGGATGTCGATGAGGCGATAGAAGCCGTCGTTGACCGGGATGTCCGGGTCGATGAGGCACTTGAGCACGTACACCACGCCCGAGTAGGTCTGGGACGAGGTAGCGTTGGTGGGCGACTTGCGCTGATCGTCACAGCCGGTGAGGTCGACGGTGAGGCGGCCGCCGTCGATGGTGACAGTGGCCGCGAGCTTTACCGGCGCATCGGTGACGCCGTCACCGTCCATGAGCAGGTCCGCGCTGAAGCGGCCGTCGGGGAACTCCGCGAAGGCCGCCCGCGTGCGCCGTTCCGTATAGTGCAGCAGCTCGTCGAGGTACTGCTGGAGGGTGGCGACGCCGTGCTGCGCGGCCAGCGCTTCGATCCGCTGCGCCCCGAGCCGGTTGGCGGCGGTCTGGGCGCGGAAATCGCCGGAGATCTCGCGCGTGCCCCGGAAGTTGGAGCGGATCATGGCGAAGAGGTCGCGGTCGATCTGGCCGTCCTTCACGAAGCGCACGGGCGGGATGACCAGCCCTTCCTGGTAGATCTCGCTCGACACGCCGATGCTCCCCGGGGCGCCGCCGCCCACGTCCACGTGGTGGGCGATGTTGGCCACGTAGCCGAAGAGCGCGCCCTCGTGGAAGACGGGCGTGATCAGCGTGATGTCGTTCAGATGGACACCACCCAGGTAGGGATCATTGATGAGGATCCCGTCGCCCGGGGCGAGCCGATCGACGCCGTAGTCGCCGATGGCCCGCGGCACGATATGGGCGAGGGAGCCCAGGTGCGAGGGCTGGGCGAAGGCCTGGGCGATGGTGCGCAGGTCGCGATCGAAGAACGCGCAGGAGAAATCGCCTCGGGTCTTGATGTTGGTGGAATAGGCGGCGCGCCGGAGCGTCGCCCCCATCTCCTCGGTGATCGCGAGCAGCGCGTTGCGGATCACCTCGAATCGCACGGGATCGATGCCGGCAGCCAGGGCGCGGGAGGGAGCGGACGGAGTCGTCATGGCCCGGTCATGGTACCGCGGCTCGCCGCCGACAGCACGATCTCGCGCGTGACCCGGCACGGCGGATGACCCCACGAGGGACAGTACGCGTGCTGAGGGATGGGCAGGTCGGCGCCGGCCACGATGAGCGTGAGGTCGTCCGGCTCGCGCACCGCGGGAATGGAACCGCTCTCCGCTGCCGTGCACGACCACTCGGGCCAGTCGGCCGCGCGCACGGCGGAGTAGATCCACGATCGGCGCCAGGTTTCGGTGGAGAGCCGGCCGCGCGTGAAGAGCTCCCGCCGCACGTCGGCCCGCGTCCAGCCCTCCTGGGCGAGGCGTCGCGCCGTGAACGGCGAGAGGATCACCGCGGCCTTGCCGCTGTGGAGGATGCCGAAGAGCGAGGCGGCAGAGCCGATCACGCTGGCCAGCTCCTCGAGGCCACCCGTCACGTTGATCACGGTCTCCGCTCGCATCACCGTCACTGTGCTCTGATCCGCGCAATAGCCCAGCTCGACGTGGAGCGGCGGCCACGGGGTGTCCTCGCGCTCGGCGACGCACAGGCTGTAGCGCGCCGGCTGGCCCAGGCCAGCGAAGGAGACGGCGCCCGGCCACCCGCCGCCCACATTGTTCATGACCAGGCGCAGGGCGCGCCCGATCGTGGCGTTGGCCGTCCAGCCGGGGCCGAGGGCGCCCCAGCCCGCGTTGACACCGAGCTGCCGCGCCGCCGGTCCGTTGACGATGAGGAGCGGGGCGACATTCTCGTCGGTGGTCTGCACGCCCCGCAGGTTGAACGCGGGATCGAGGATGGCCTGCACGGCGGCCAGCACCACGGGGAAGTGCTCGGGCTGGCAGCCCGCCATCACCGCGTTGGCCGCGATCTTCTCGACGCTCGCCACGCCGCCGAGTGGTTCCATCTCGCCGAGGACGGCGTGACGATCCAGGGCGCCGTGGCCGATCATCTCGTCGATGCGCCCGAGGGTCGGTGGCACGATGGGCAAGCCATCCGTCCAGCCGCGGAGTCGGAAAAGCCGGTTCACCTCGGCGGTGGGATCGACGCCGCGCACCACTTCCACACGGTGGCGGGGGAACTGGCCGGCCAGCGGGGTGCGCGACAGCAGGCCCTTCTCCTCCGCGCGCGCTCGCAGCGTATCGTCGATCCACTCGCCAGAGGCGCGCTGGCCAGCGGGCAGCACTACCCAGAGCGAGTCCAGCTAGCGCGCCTCCCGGAGCAACCGCGACCACTCCGCAGGGAGACGGACTGGCTTCGTGGTGGGGAAGCCGAGGATGCCGTTGTGAGCGAAGGCGTAGGCGTTGGTGCGGAGCGGGTCGCCGCTCACCGCCACCATCAGGTCCTCGGCGCGACAGACGATGGGCACGAGGCGCTCCGGGTCGTCGGATTCCGCGAAGACCTCGGGAATCAGGCCGGCCTTCACGAGGCTCTCGAGCGTCGGACGTCCCGGCACCAGGTTCGTCCAGTCGCCGATGTAGCGCTCGAACTGCCAGGCGGGGATCCGGCACAGCTCGAAGAGGCGCTGCTTGAGGGCGGCCTTGTCGAGGCCCGCCCGGGCGAGGGTCTCGGCGAGAATCGGGCTCAGGAGCAGGAGCGGCTTCTGACTTCCCACGCCCATGCCCACGGTGAACATCAGCTCCCAGCCAATCTTGCGCACCACGGAATCGGCGAGGTAGGGGAGCATGCGGTCCGGCGTGTTGCCGAACACCGAGGCGATGACGCCGCCGCCCGTGTAGCGCGAGATGGTGACGGCGCTGCCGCCCGCCACGCCCTGATCCTCGGCCACGGTGGACCAGCCGATGCGCCGCAGCACGTCCTCGTTCTCGGCGAGGACCACGCGCCAGGTGTTGCCGAAGGTGCCTTTGTCGGTGCGGTGATGCAGAAAGCCCGCCACGTTGCGCAGGTAGAGGCGCCAGAAGCGGCCGATGGTGGTGTTGGCCTGAATGCCGTCGCGCATCGCGCCCTGCTCGTAGTTGAAGGCGAGCTCCTTGATGAGTGGGCCGTTGAGGATGATCAGCGTTTCCGCGCCCGGCGTGTTGCCGCTGTGCTCGACGCCGTAGCGCGGATCCGCCATCGCCTCGACGAGGGCGACGAGGATTGGCATGTACTCGGGCCGGCAGCCCGCCATGACGCCGTTGACGGCCACGTTCCATACGGTGGCGCGGCGCTGATCGGGCAGGAGCACGCCGAGCTCGGCTTCCGCGGGCAATGCGCTCCAGCGCAGGAACTCGGTCACCCGCTCCGGGGTGGGCGGCACGATGGGCAGGCCATCGCTCCAGTCGTTCTCGTAGAAGAAGCGATTGATCTCGTCGAGGTTGCCTTCGAAGACGATGTCCGACGGCGCGGGCTCCACCACGACGCTCCCTACCCGCGCCACGGCCTCCGTGAGATTGCGGATCACCGCGTCCACCGTCACCGTCACCACGTTCCGCCGCAGCTCCTCGACGCTCTGCACGTCGACGTGGCCGGGAACGAGCGCGATGGGCAGCCCGGGAAGGCCGAGGCCCGCGGCGGTGGTGGCGGCCTGGCCGCGGAAGCCCTCGCAGACCAGGGACGCGGTCGGCACTCCGGCCCGCTCCGCCACTGCGCTGGCCCGCAACACGGCGGGCGTGCAGCTTCCTCAGCAGGCCATTCCTGAGATGACGGCGTCGACCGCGAGCTCTTTAAGCTTGGCGGGCAGCTCGGCGAGCACCCGCTGTTCGTCGCGACCATGGGTCGAGCCGAAGGTGTCGTAGCGCACGAAGCGCACGCGCGGGAAGCGCCGGGCGATTTCCTCCTCGAGCATGGGGAAGATCTCGTCGCCGCGGAACAGGTCATCCCAAAGTTGGCCGATGGTCTTGCCGTCCAGCGTGCTCAATCGCGGCGCCACGTCCGTCGCCTGCACGGCCTTCACTCCGCGCGGCCACACCACCCGATACATCTCGCGTCCATCTGGTCCGATCATGGGCCCTCCCGTGAATGGGCTGAGGATAGCATCGCGAAGCGTCGCCGGGCCGGCCCTTCACGCCTCGCCCCATCGGCTCGTGGACTATAGTGGCTCGACATCCGCTCACGCTGTATCCGCGTAGCGGCGGCGAAGAGGAGGCGAGAGAGCTGGAATCCGTTCGTGAACCGTCAGGTCCTGGAGGGTCCGCGGACGCGCCGACTCCCATCTTCGTCTATGTCACCGCGCTTGCCGTGGTGGCGCTTCAGCTCGCCACGGGATGGCGCTATGGCCTGTTCCGTGACGAGCTCTACTACCTCGCCTGCGCCAGCCATCTCGACTGGGGCTACGTCGATCACCCGCCCCTGTCGATCGTGGTGCTGGCGGGCGTTCGCGCGCTGCTCGGCGATTCGCTGCTCGCGCTGCGAATCGTCCCCGCGCTGCTTCTCGGTCTCCTCGTGTGGCTGACGGCGCGGCTCGCCCGTGAGATGGGTGGTAGCCGCTTCGCCCAGCCGCTGGCCGCCCTGGCCGTGGCCATCGCTCCGCAGTACCTGGCCATCACCGGCTTCTACTCGATGAACGCCTTCGATCTCATCTTCTGGGCTCTCGGTGCGCTGCTCGTGGCCCGCCTCCTCCGCACCGACGACGTGCGGCTCTGGCGCCCTCTCGGCGTGGTCATCGGCCTGGGCCTGCTCAACAAGATCAGCATGCTGCTCTTCGCGCTCGGTCTGGCCGTCGCCGTGCTGCTCACCCCGCTCCGACGGCATCTGGCCCGGCGCGAGCTGTGGGAAGGCGTGGCCGTGGCTCTCCTTCTCTCGAGCCCTTACGTGCTCTGGCAGCTCCGTCACGACTGGGCCACCGTCGAGTTCACGCGCAATGCCGCCCGCTACAAGAACGTGGCGCTCTCGCCGCTCGGCCTCGCCGTCGCGGAAGCGCGTGGTGTGCATCCGCTGAACGCAGCGCTCGGGATCCTTGGAGGCGTCTGGCTGCTCTTCGGGATCACCGGGCGCTGCTACCGCGCTCTCGCCGTCATGTTCACCACGATCTTCGTGGTCCTTGCCGTCCAGCCCAGCAAGCCGTACTACCTGGGCGCGGCCTTTCCGATGTTGCTGGCCGCGGGAGCCATCGCCATGGAACGCTTCACCGACGCCCGGCGCTGGGTCAGGCGGGCGATGCTCGTGGTCATGGTCGCGGGAGGCGCGCTGACGGCACCCCTCGCCATACCGGTGCTGCCCGTGGAGACCCTCATCGCCTACCAGCGCACGCTCGGCATCGCTCCGACCACCAGCGAGAAGAACCGTCTCGGCTTGCTCGAGCAGCACTTCGCCGACCGCTTCGGCTGGGAGGAGCTGGTGGGTGAGGTTGCCCGCATCTATCGTGCGTTGCCCGCCGCCGAACGGGAGCGGGCGAGGATCGTGACACGGAACTATGGCGAGGCCGGGGCCATCGACTACTACGGCCGGCGCTACGGCTTGCCCACCGCGGTCAGCCAGCACAACAACTACTATCTCTGGGGCCCCGGTCCTGGCGCGCCGTCGATCTTCATCATGGTCGGATGGCCGACGCGGGACCTCACGAGCGTCTTCGCGCAGGTCGAGGTGGCGGGCCGGGTCGAGTCGCCCTACGCGATGCCGTTCGAGACCCGATGGCCCATCCACGTGTGCCGCGGCCTGAGGCTGCCCCTCGAGCAGGCCTGGCGCAGCGGAAAGTTGTTCATCTAGCCGGCCAGCGCCTTCGCGTATGATTCGCGGGGCGAAGGCGTCCAACGAAACACGATCGACGGAGGGACGGCATGTCACGGAGCGTGGCGGCAGGGGCGGTGATCGCGCTCTTCATTACGGGGATCGCGGTGGAATCGGCGGCGCAGGGACTGGTGTAGGACGATGAGCGCCACGCCCACGTTCGGACGCTACGCCGAGCTTCCCGTCGATCAGATGACGCCGGCGCAGCGAGAGGGCTATCGGTTCCTCGTCGAGGGGCCGCGCGGCCGCCTGCCCGGCCCCTACAAGGTGTGGGTGCACAATCCCAAGCTCGTGCATGCGGCGGCGCCTCTCGGGCAGCACTTCACGCCCGGCCAGTCATCGCTCTCGGAGCGTGAGCGCGAGATCGCCGTCCTCGTCATCACCAGCCGCTGGCATTCCGCCTATCCGACAGCTGCGCACGAGAAGCGGGGCCACGAGGTGGGCCTGTCTGCTGCCGCCGTGGAGGCGATCGTCGCGGGTCGTCCCACCTCGTTCTCCGACCCGCGCGAGCAGACGGTCTACGAAGTCGCCATGGCACTCGCGGGTGCGGGGCTCGTACCGCAGGGTCTTCACGATCGCGCGGTGTCGATCCTTGGTCACGAGAGCGTCACCGACATGATCGTGCTGATGGGCTACTACACCGCCGTCTCCCTGACCATGAACTTCTACGCGGTGCCGCCGGGAAGTCCCGGCATGGCTCGCTGAGGCTACTGACCCGGGTTCGGGACTCACGCACTGCTGGCCCCGGCCGAAGGGGCCGGCCGACGGGCGGCAGGGCGGAGGTCTCCAAGAGTGACCGAGTAGAATTTCCACGAAGCAGATCTTCGGGGGGAAGAGACGACCGGGTCACCACCCGGTCGCTGGCCCGGTGCCGTGCTGAGCTACTTACCCGCCTCCTTCCTCAGTGCCGGGATTGTCGCCATTCGGGCATATCTATCGCTAGCTTCTGCACCGATCAATCGGCACGAGCTTCAGGCTGGTCCTCGTGGTTCGAAGCGACCGCGGCTGGCACATCACTTGCGGTGAGGGAGCAGCACAGACGCAGGGTGGCAATCCGAGCCACCGAGGTTTTGGAAAGGAGGAGTGCACAATGCTTCAGAGGCAGAGCCCAGACACGCGGACAGCATCACCGAGCCAGGGCCGTCCACTTCCTGCTCCGCCCGTCGCATGGCCCCTCCCGAAGCCGACACCCGTCCCGGTCGTGCACTGGTACGTCTAGCCGTCGCGACGACTTGCTTACGGTCCGGCGGCGCCGCCCGGCTACCATAGCGGCGTGACCCTCTTCGTCCAGCCGCCTTCCGGGGATCAGCTCACGGTCGAAGGCGGTCGCCCCATCCAGGGGACGCTCCAGCCGGCGGGTAACAAGAACGAGGCGCTTCCCCTCATCGCGGCGTCTCTACTCGCCTCGGCCCCGGTGGTCCTCGAGAACCTGCCGCGCATCGGCGACGTGGAGACGCTGCTCCAGGCCGTGCGCGGGGTGGGCGCCGACGTCACAGTGCAGGGGGAGCGCGCCGTTCGCATCGACGCCTCCGCGGTCAGCCGCTCCGCACCGGACACCGCGCTCGCCTCGCGCATACGAGGATCATTCTTGCTCGCCGCTCCCCTTCTCGCGCGTACTGGCGAGGCAGTGCTCCCGCCTCCGGGCGGCGATCGCATCGGCCGGCGCCGGATCGACACGCATCTGCTCGCCCTCCGCGAGCTCGGAGCGGTTGCGGAGCTGGGAGACGTCTATCGGCTGAGGCTGGCCGGACGCTTCAAGGGAGCGGACGTGTTCCTGGACGAGGCGAGCGTCACCGCGACCGAGAACGCGGTGATGGCGGCGGCGGTCGCCGACGGCACGACCCGCCTCCTCAACGCGGCCTGCGAGCCGCACGTCCAGGGGCTGTGCCACGCGTTGAACGCGATGGGTGCGCGGATTCGCGGCATCGGCACGAACGCGCTCGAGATCGAGGGCGTAGAGGCTCTGGGACCCGCGTCGCACCGCATCGGACCGGATCACATCGAGATCGGCTCCTTCGTGGCCCTCGCCGCCATGACGGGCGGCGAGCTACGCATCACCGACGTGGTGCCCGACCACCTGCGGATGATCCGCCTCGTCTTCCGACGCCTCGGAGTCGAGACCCAGCTGGAAGGGACCACCCTGGTCGTACCGGGAGATCAGCGGCTGACCATCTCCAACGACGTGGGCAGCGCCATTCCCACCGTGGACGATGCCCCGTGGCCCGGCTTCCCGGCCGATCTCACGCCCACGGCCCTCGTCCTCGCCACCCAGTGCGCGGGCACCGTGCTGATCCACGAGAAGCTCTTCGAGAGCCGCCTCTTCTTCGTCGATCGCCTCATCGACATGGGGGCTCGCGTCATCCTCTGCGATCCACATCGGGCGGTGGTGGCGGGGCCGAGTCGGCTCCACGGCACGAACATGGTCTCGCCGGACATCCGCGCGGGCATGGCGCTCTTGACCGCAGCTCTCTGCGCGCAGGGCGCCTCGATCATCCGCAACGGGCATCAGATCGATCGTGGCTACGAGCGAATCACCGAGCGGCTGAGCGAGCTCGGCGCACGCATCGCTCGCGGCTAGCCGGGATTCCTCACGAATATGCGGAGCGCGAGACGGCCGGGGCCTGTCGGCGAGGGGGGGGGTGCGCTCATGCTGCGTCACCCGCTCGCCTGATTCGCCGCCCTGCGGGCGGCGCGCAGGACGAGGGGGTCCCACTCCGCCTGAGCGCACCCCTCCCCCCGCCGCCACGCGGCCGGTCGCACTTGTGGCGCTCGTGAATACTCCGGACTAGACGAAGCGAGCCGGGTCGCGCTTCCGGTCAGGGCTGTGCGATCACCCCAGCGCGCAGAAGCCGTTCGATCTCGGTCTCGGCGACGCCGGCGGCGCGAAGCACCTCGACGGTGTGCTCGCCGATCTCCGGCGCGAGGGTCGGGGGCACCTTCTCCTGGCCGCCGATGTGGAGCGGGCTCGACACGGTGTGCGAGGCGCCCGCCCGCGGATCGTCGATGGGCACGAGGGCGCCGCTCGCGCGCATCTGCGCGTCGTGGGGCACGTCGTCGAGGGTGGCGACTACGCCGAAGGCGACCCCGGTCTTCTCGAGGATGGGCGACCAGGCCGCCCAGTCCTTCGTCTCGAACCACTCATCGAGGATGGCGGTGAGGACCGGGGCGTTTGCACGCCGGCCCTCCGTGGCCTCGAAGCGTGGATCGGTCACGAGATCCTCGCGTCCGATGCCTCGCGCGAAGCTCTCCCAGTGGCGCTCGTCTCCCGTGATGGTGAGCATGAACCAGCGCCCGTCCCGACAGCGATAGAGGTTGGCCAGCGCGCTGATGGCCGCCTCGCGCGGTGGGCGCACCTCCGTGCGGGCGCCGCAGAGAATGCCCTGCACGGGAATGGCGTTCATCCAGAGCCCGTTGGCGAGCAGGGAGGTGGAGACGGCGGTGCCGCGACCCGTGCGCTCCCGCTGGTAGAGGCCGGTCATGATCGCCGCGAAGAGCGACATACCCGTAGGATGGTCGCCCATGCCCGGCAGCGAGCGTGCGGGGGGCACGTCGGGTGAGGCGCGCACGAGATCCATCAACCCGGTGCGCGCCCAGAGGGCGATGCTGTCGAAGCCGGGCTTGCTCGCCTCCTCGCCCGCCTCTCCATACGCGCTGATCGACGCGTAGATCAGCCGCTCGTTGAGGGGGGCGAGGTCCTCGTAGCGGACGCGCAGGCGGGCGCGCGAGTCCAGGGGCGCGTTGGTGACGAACACGTCGATGCCGCGCACGAGGCGGTGGAGAAGGGCCTGCCCATCCGGGGTGCGCAGGTCGATGGCCACGCTGCGCTTGGTGCGATTGTCGACGATCCACGGATAGTTGTACGGGCTCGGCACATAGCCGGCGCCGCGCACGCGATAGACATCGCCCGAGGGCGGCTCCACCTTGATGACGTCGGCTCCGAAGTCGGCCATGATGGTCGTCGACACGGGCCCCGCGATGAAGTTGGCCGCGTCGATCACGCGAATACCGTCGAGCAGGCGCGCCATGATCGGATCTCCTCGATGGAACGGAGGTGGATCAGCTCGGAAGGACGGCGACGGCGGAGATCTCGATGACGGCGCCCTCGCGCAGCAGGCCCGCCACGATCACGCCCGTCGCGGTCGGGTAGGGCGGCCTGAAGAACTCCCGCCGCACCTCGGCCGTCCGCCGGTACTGCTCCGTGGTCGTGATGTATTCGGTCGTCTCGACGATGTGCTCCATGCCTCCGCCAGCCGCCTCGAGAAGCCGCCGGAACTTGCGAAGGATCACCCGCGTCTGCTCGACGATGTCGCCGGGCGCGACGAGCTCGCCACGGTCGTCCGTGGCCGTAGTGCCCGAGATGAAGAGGAGGTTGCCGGCCCGCACCGCGGGCGAGAAAGTGTAGCGAGCGGGCCAGGGCATCGGACCGGTGATCGCCTCGAACGCGGGCATGATGGCTCCTAAGAAGGGGTGGATGTCGCCGAGGGCCGAGGCCCCGAGCGCAGCACGAAGCGCTGGATCTTGCCGGTTTCCGTCTTGGGCAAGGCCGGCACGAACTCGATCTCGCGCGGGTACTGGTGCCGTCCAATGCGGCTCTTCACCAGCTCCACGATTTCATCGCGAAGCTCCGCCGACGGCGTGTGCCCCGCGCGCAGGACCACGAAGGCCTTGACGATCTGTCCCCGGAGCGGGTCGGGAAGGCCCACCGCCGCGGCCTCGGCAACCGCCGTGTGATTCAGGATGGCGCTCTCGACCTCGAACGGCCCGATGCGGTAGCCCGCGCTCTTGATCACGTCGTCGGCGCGGCCCTCGAACCAGAAGTAGCCGTTCGCATCCCGCCGCCCGAGATCGCCGATGGTCATCCAGCCGCCACGGTGCATGGCCGCCGTGCGCTCGGCGTCACCCCAGTAGCCGAGCGAGTAGTAGCCCTCCGGATGCGGCCGCATGGCGATCTGGCCGACCGTGCCCGCAGGCGCCTCCCCGCCGTCGTCGCCGATGATCGCCATGGTGTGGCCGGGCAGGGGCAGTCCCATCGAGCCTGGCCGCACCTCCATCTCGAGCGCGTTGCAGTTGCCGATGGGCAGACCGAACTCGCTCGATCCGTAGTGGTCCATCACCGTGACGCCCCAGTGCCGCTGGAAGAAGGTTACGACCTCGGCGTTGAGCGGCTCCCCGCAGCTACTCGCCGCGCGCAGGCGGACGGGCCAGCGCCCCAACATCTCCGCGGGCAGGGCCATGATGCCGCGCAGGAGCGTGGGCGTCGTGGCGAGGTTGGTGACGCCGTCCACGCTGACGCGCTGGAGAGCGTACTCGGGCGTCGGCGTCGCCTCGTGGCAGGTCACGGGCACGCCCAGGGCGAGGGCGAGCATGTAGCAGATCAGCCCGTAGCCCCACCCCGGATCGCCCGTGGGCCAGAAGACATCGTCGAGGCGAAGGTCGACCCCGTAGAGCATCCAGGGATACACGGCGGCCAGGAAGTTCGCGGCGATCTGCACGCCCTTGGGAGGGCCGGTGGAGCCCGACGTGTAGAGGATCACCGCGGGATCGTCGCGGCGGCGCTCCGCTCGCCACCCGTTCGCTGGCTGGCCCTCGATCGCCGCGTGAAAGTCCGCGTCGCCGACCGCCCGTGCTCCAGTTCCTGAAATCGTCAGGATCGCCGGGCCTCCTGGCGCGAGCGCCGGGATCCTCGCGCGGTACTCCCCGTGCGTGCAGAGCACCCTTGCCCCGCTGTCCCGGAGTCGGAACGCGATGGCATCCGGGCCGAAGCCGGTGAAGATCGGCACGTAGACACCGCCCGCCCTCCACGTGCCGAGCATGATGGCGATCGTTTCCGGCACGCGCGGGAGGAAGCCCGCCACGCGATCGCCCTCGCGAACACCCCGCGAGCGGAGCCATGCCGCGACTTGCGCGCTCAGCCGTGAGAGCTCATCGAAGCTGAGGGTCCGGGACGCTCCGCTCTTGCCGATCCAGCGAAGTCCCGGGCGGCCATGGCCTGCGTGGCGATCGACGATCGTTGCCGCGAGATCGACGGGGCGGTCGGGCGCCCAGCCGAGGACGCGGAGCGTGTCCTTCCAGCGAAAATCTCGGCAGGCCTCGGCGTGGGCAGGCCGGCTCATCGGCAGCGCAGGAGATAGACGTGATGGCCCTCGAGGACTTCCTCGTTTCGTTGGTTGAGCAGGGTGATGCGCAGACGAAGCACGCCGCGATCGCCCTTGCGCTCGAGCCCCGTCACCTCGAACTCCGCGTGGACGGTGTCGCCGAGCAGGACGGGCTTGCGGAAACGGCACCCTTGCTCGACGAAGGCGATCATGGAGGCCTCGAGACGCTGGGCGTAGGCGGAGGCGCCGAGCGCGGACATTGCCATGACGAGGAGTCCATGAGCGACGCGAGCGCCGAATCGCGTGTGGCGGGCATAGTCCTCGTCGTAATGGATGGGATGGTTGTCGCCCGTGAGTCCCGCGAAGAGGAGGAAGTGCGCCTCGCCCAGCGTACGCCCGGGGCTCCGGAATCGCTCGCCTAGCGTGAAGTCATCGAAATAGAGCTGGCCGCTCTCGTCCATTGGCCTTGCTATCTTAGCTGAGCTCGGGCGCCGGTGGGGGAGTCGGCCCGTCGCCGATGTCGAATTCCGGGCTCCTCGAGCGACTACCTGATGTACGCGGCGGAGAACGCAGCCGCCGCGAGGAGGAGCCAGAGCGATGCGGAGTAGCTGTCCGATCTATCGTGTGAGGAAGGAGATCGGTCCCACGGCCAGCCCGGGGCCCTCGCGCCCCATCAAGGAGCCCAGGCGATGAAATTCCTGTTCATGATCTTCCACGACGAAGGCACGCTCGACGCCATGCCCAAGGACGAGATGCAGACCCTCGTCGATGCTGCCCTCGACTACAGCGACGAGATCGAGAAGAGCGGCCACTACATCGTCTCGAACGCGCTCCAGCGGGCGCGGACCGCCCGCACCATCCGGGTCCGCGGCGGCAAGACCACCGTCACGGACGGCCCCTTCGCCGAGACCAAGGAGCAACTGGGCGGATTCTTCCTCATCGAAGCCAAGGACATGGACGAGGCGTGCGCGGTGGCCGCGAGATTCCCACCCGCCCGCATCGGTACCATCGAGGTGCGTCCCGTCCAGGAGCTGCACCATTCCTAGCAGGCCGCTGCGTCCAGCCGGACGCTGAAAAACTCGCAGGCCGCTCAAAAAGGTCCAGATGCGAGGCGGCGCCCGACGGTCGCACGCGAGGCGTACTCGCTGTACGTTGAGCGTGCGGGATTGACTCGGGTCTCGTCTCGCGGCAATGAATCCGCCGCTCAACTCGAACGGCGGGGCGCCAACGAAACAGATGGGCCTTTTTCAGCGGCCTGCTACGGGCGCCGCTTGACGGAGGCGAGGCCCAGCTCCTCGTCTGCCTGCACGATGAGCCCGGTCACGTTGGC
>Ga0081540_1002126_pt1 | contig 16496 bp, 9 predicted proteins | sample TabmetS2T1R1_FD_71024 | JGI IMG/M metagenome (GOLD analysis project Ga0081540, IMG submission 71024) | Tabebuia heterophylla rhizosphere microbial communities from the University of Puerto Rico - S2T1R1 | ecosystem: Host-associated > Plants > Roots > Rhizosphere ... | reverse complement strand
CCGGTTCGCGGTCGAGGGCGCGACGCCGTCCGTTGTCCGGGCCGCGGGTCGGCTCGCCACGACGGCACCGGACACCGACGTCGGGCTCACCGCTCGGGCCCGGCTGCTCGCGGGCCGCACCGCGCTCGCCGCCGGGCACCGCCGAAGCGGCGAGCGCCTGCTCCTCGCGGCCGCGGCGCCCGGGCGCGCCGACCTGCGGGCCCGGACAACCCGATGGCTCGCGCGAGCAGTGCTCGCCGAATCCCAGGGACGCTCGCGCGATCTGCTGGCCGCGTGTGCGCAAGGCCTCGACACGGTGGACACCCAGCTGGCCGCGCTCGGCGCATCCGAGCTGCGCGCGCAGGCGACGGCGCAGGGGCGCGAGCTCGCGCGGCTCGCGCTCCGCCAAGCACTGCGCAGCGACGACGGCACATCCGTGCTGCGATGGAGCGAGCGCTGGCGCGCGACGGCCTTGACCGCGCCGCCGGTCCGCCTCGATGACCGCGCGCCGCTGACGCGCGACCTGGCGGCGCTGCGCCTGGTCGCCCACCGCCTCGACGCAGCCGGTCCCGACGATCCGGCCGCGGGAGTCCTGGGTCAGGAACGTCGCCGCCTCGAGGACGTCGTCCGCCGCCAGGCCCTGCGTATGCCCGGCGCCCGGCAGGGGCGCGCCGCGCGGCTGCGCACGGGAGAGCTGCGCGGCCTGCTCGGCGGAGCCGAACTGGTCGAGCTGGCCGACGTCGACGGCGAACTCGTGGCCACGCTGATCGGTTCGTACGGCCCCACGCGGCTCCGTCGGATCGGTCCGACGGCCGCGGCGGACTACGCGCTGCAACACGCCCTGTTCGCGTTGCGCCGGCAGGTCAGGCGGCCCGCCGGCCTCGACGTCGGCACCATCGGCGCTCGGCTGGAGCAGGCTCTGCTCGGTAAGGTCGCCGCGGAGCTGACCGCGGACGCCGTCGTGTTCGTCCCGCCGGCGCGGTTGCACGCCGTGCCGTGGGGCCTGCTTCCCTCGCTGCACGGCCGCGACGTGACGGTCGCTCCGTCCGCCGCCGTCTGGGCGCGCTGCCGCCGCGCGGAGCCGCCGCGCGAGGGCCGGACGGTCGTCATCGGCGGGCCACGACTGGCGGGCGGGGCCGTCGAGGTCCAAGCCCTGGCGGACCGCTACCCGCAGGCCGAGGTCCTCACGGATGAACGGGCCACCGCCGAGCACGTGCTGGGCGCCATGGACGGAGCGGCGCTCGTGCACGTCGCCGCGCACGGCACCTTCCGCGCAGACAGCCCGCTGCTGTCGTCCCTCGAGCTGGACGACGGCCCGCTGACCGTCTACGACCTGCAGCGCCTGCGCCGCGCCCCCTACCGCGTGGTCCTGTCCAGTTGCAACTCCGCCGTCCGCGCGCCGACCGGCGTCGACGAGCTGCTCGGCGTCGTCAGTGCGCTCGTGGCTCTCGGCTCGGCCGGCGTCATCGCGAGCGTCGTCCCCGTCGACGATCCGGCGACCGTGCCGTTCATGCTCGCGCTGCACGACAGGCTCAGCCGCGAGTCCTTGGGTCGTGCCCTGGCCGGTGCCAACAGTGAGATGGACGTTGATCCCGCGGGCGCGCTCGCGGCTCGATCCTTCATCGCACTCGGTGTCTGACGCCCGCACGACATCCCCCGATATCCCCCGGCACTCCCACTCTGACGGCCGCATTCACGTCGGGACCAGACGGATCATCCACTGCGTCATCGTCGCCCACGTCGCCCCCTTGCCGTCGCCGCTCAGTCAGGCCGTGCATACCTCGTCGGACCTGCGCGAACTCCGCCTGATGCGTGCTCGTTCGCTCGACCGATGTCTCGAACGCGTCATCATACGGCCGGAATGATCACACGTGCGAGACGGAGGTCGTCCTCGACGTGGCGCCTGCCGGTGGAAGGCGCACCCCGACCCCGGCCAGTGACGTCAGCGGTTCGCGTCCTCCTGGTGGCGCTGGCCGATGGGAGAATCTGGTCGGTTGGCGGGTCAGGATGCACGAACGGATGCGCGGGCGGGCGGCGATGGGAGCTCAGGTGGATCGCGCCGGTGACACGACGGGCGGCCGGCGGCGGACGCCGTCTGCGCGCGAGACGGCGGGTCCGTGGTAGCGACGCTGCTGACGAGCAAGTGCCGCGTCCCCGGCCGAGGCCCCCATGCCGTCGCCCGGCCACGGGTCACGCAACGGCTCGATGCGGCATCACGAGCGGCGCTGACGGTCGTGGCCGCGCCAGCCGGCTTCGGGAAGACCACCGCGCTCACCGACTGGCTCGCCACCCTCCCGCCGGGCGCACCCTCCGTCGCCTGGTTGTCCCTGGACCGCCGGGACAACGACGCCTCGCTGTTCTGGACGTACGTCGTCACCGCGCTGCGGACGGCGATGGACGGCGTCGGCTCGGACGCGTTGCAGCTGCTCGCGTCGTCCTCGCCGGCCACCGAGGCGGCACTCGCCGCCCTGCTCAACGACGTGGGCGAACTACCCGGCGACCTGCTGCTCGTTCTCGACGACTACCACCTCATCGAGGCGCCCGAGGTGCACGAGGGGATGACCTTCCTGCTGGAGCACCGACCACTGCAGCTGCACGTCGTGCTCGCCACCCGGACCGACCCACCGCTGCCGCTGGCAGGGATGCGCGCACGGGGGCAGCTGCTCGAGATTCGCGCCGCGGATCTTCGCTTCACCGTCGAGGAGTCGAGGGCATACCTCAACGGTCCGATGCGGCTCGCCCTCACCGAGCGCGACCTCGCAGCGCTCGACGGACGCACGGAAGGCTGGATCGCGGCTCTGCAGCTGGCCGCGCTGTCGATGCAGGGGCGGGACGACGTCACCGCGTTCATCGCGGGGTTCGCCGGCGACGACCGCTACGTCGTCGACTACCTCGGCGAGGAGGTGCTGGCGCGTCAGCCTTCGGACGTCCGGGACTTCCTCCTCCGGACGTCGGTGCTCGATCGGCTCACCGGCCCACTCTGCGACGCGGTGACGGGACGGGACGGCGGCAAGGCGACCCTGGTCGCGCTCGAGCGCGCCAATCTGTTCCTGGTCCCCCTCGACGACCGCCGCCAGTGGTACCGGTATCACCACCTGTTCGCCGACGTCCTGTTCGCCCATCTGCTCGACGAGGACGCGGAGGAGGTTCCCGAGCTGCACCGGCGGGCGAGTGACTGGTTCGCGGCCAACGGGGACCGATCCCAAGCGATCGACCACGCGCTGGCCGGCGGGAACACGGGCCGCGCCGCGGACCTCATGGAGCTCGCCATACCGGCGATGACCCGGGAACGCCGGGAGGCCGAGCTCACCCGGTGGGTGCGCGCACTGCCCGACGAGGTGGTGCGGAACCGGCCGGTGCTCGGCGTCCTGTTCGCCGGCGCGCTGACCCTGGTGTCGGACCACGACACCGTCGACGAGCGGCTGTCCGCGGTCGAGCGCTCGGTGCGCGCGGAGGACGGCACCTGGCCCGAGCAGCCACCGCCCGATCTCATCGTCGTCGACGAGGACGGGTACCGGTCCCTTCCCGCCCGCATCGCGATGTACCGGGCCGCCCTGGCGCTCGCGCACGCCGACCTCGCCGGCACCGTGACCTACGCTCGGGAGGCGCTGTCACTGGCCCCCGCGGACGACTACGTCTCCCGCGCTGCGGGGAGCGCCCTGGCCGGACTCGCGTCGTGGACCAGGGGCGACCTGGCAGCCGCCCACGCCGCCTACACCCAGTCCGTCGCGGGACTGGAGAAGGCCGGGTTCGTTCCCGACGTCCTCGGCTGCTGCATCACGCTCGGGGACATCCGCCGCACCCAGGGCCGGCTGACCGACGCCCTGCGCACCTATCAGCACGCCCTGGACCTCGCGTCCGCGCAGCCGGGCGCCGAGCCCCTGCGGGGCACAGCGGACATGCATGTCGGAATCGCCGGGGTGCTGCTCGATCGCGACGACCTCGTGGCCGCCGCCGAACACCTCGCGGTCAGCCATCGCCTCGGTGAGTACAAGGGTCTGCCGCAGAACCCGTACCGCTGGCGGCTCGCCAGTGCCCGACTCCGCGAGGCGGAGGGTGATCTGGACGCCGCCCTGGAGCTCCTCGACGAAGCGGACCGCGTCTACGTCGGCGACTACCTCCCGAACGTGAAGCCCATCCCCGCGGTGCGCGCACGGCTGCAGCTGCGGCGCGGCGAGCTCGACCAGGCGGAGTCCTGGGCGCGCGAGCGACGCCTGTCCCCGGACGACGAGCTGTCGTACCTGCACGAGTACGAGCACGTCACGCTGGCCCGGCTCTTGCTCGCACGCTACCGCTGCGCTCGGGACGCCACGGCGCTCGAGGATGCGCTCGGCCTGGTCGAGCGGCTACAGGCAGCCGCGCAGGAGGGCGAGCGAGGCGGCAGCGTCCTCGAGGTCCTGATCCTGTGGGCTCTGGCCCACCAGGCACGGGGGGACGTGCCGGCGGCTCTCGACGGGCTGCAGCGCGCGGTGACTCTTGCGCAGCCGGAGGGCTATGTGCGGGTCTTCGCCGACGAGGGGCCGCCCATGGCGGCCCTCCTCAGGGCCCTGACGAGGCACTCCGCCTCCCCCGCCTACGTCCGGCGCCTGCTCGCCGCGACGACGAGGACCGACCACCGGCCCGGCCGGCCGGCCGCTCTCGTCGAGCCGTTGAGCGACCGGGAGCTCGACGTCCTCCGGCTGCTCGGCACCGACCTCGACGGGCCCGCGATCGCCCGCGCGCTGTCCGTGTCGCTGAACACCGTGCGCACCCACACCAGGAACATCTACGCCAAGCTCGGCGTGACCAGCCGGCGCGCCGCCGTCCGCACGGCGCACGACGTGAACCTCCTGCCGGGCCCACGCCGTAGCTGACGAGTCCGCGACGAGGGCCGCAGGAGTTTCACCACGCTGCTCACCAGATGGGGTGATGACCCCTCACCACATCGACGGCCACCGTTCGACGTGTTCTTCCGAGCACCGGCCCCGCCTCCGGCGGACCGGCGGGCCGGCGGTCCGGCCACAGCGAAAGGAGGCGACGAGCATGAGTTCCGCCCAGGAGCCGGATCGCTACGAGATCCGCGTGCACGGACACCTTGCGGACCGCTGGGCAGCCTGGTTCGACGGCATGACCCTGACCCGACAGGCCGACGGCACCACCCTTCTCGACGGCCCGGTCGCCGATCAGTCCGCACTCCACGGCCTGCTGCGCAAGGTCAGCGACCTCGGCCTTTCACTCGTGTCCGTCACCACCACCACCCCTGGCATCCGGACGTCGACCGTGGCGGACCTGCCGAGCTCTGTCGACGATGACCTCTGAAGACGAACTGAAGGAGCGCACCATGACCACGAACGCGCACACGTCGCAGACCGCGACGACCGCCGGGCAACCCTCCGCGCGCCGGCGGATGGAGCCCACGAGGAAGATCGCCCTCGCTGCCGGTATCGCCTACCTCGTCACGTTCGCCGCCTCGATCCCGCAGCTCAAGCTGTTCGCGGACGTCATCGCCGACCCGACCGGGTACATCAGCACCCCGGGGAGCAACGCCGCCGTGCAGTGGGGCTCGGTGCTCGAATTCCTGACGGCCGCGTCCGGCGTGGCCACCGCCGTTGTCTTGTATCCGGTCACCCGGCGGGTCAGTCGCACCGCCGCGATCGGGTTCGTCACCTCCCGCGTCGTCGAGGCGGCCCTCATCCTCGTCGGCGTCGTGAGCATCCTCTCGGTCGTCACCCTGCAGCAGCACTTCGCGGGCGCCACCGGGGCGCAGGAGCAGGCGCTCGGCGTCACCGGGGAGTCCCTGGTCGCCATGCGCCAGTGGACGTTCCTGCTCGGGCCCGGCGTGATGGCCGGCGTGAACGACCTCCTCCTCGGCTACATCCTCTACCGGTCCGGACTGGTGGGGCGCGTCATTCCGATCATCGGCCTCGTCGGCGGACCTCTCGTCCTGGTGTCGGACCTGGCGACGATCCTCGGGGTCTGGGGCCAGACCTCCGGGTTCGGTTTCCTGTTCGCCCTCCCCGTCGCCGTGTTCGAGCTCTCCGTCGGCGTCTACCTGACGGTCAAGGGCTTCCGGCCCGCCGCCCTCGCCGCCCTGGACGCGCGCTCCGGCTCGACTCCCGAGGCCGTCGCCGTGGCCTGACTCCGTGCGGCCTCACCGACAGAGGGCGGCCCGTCGACGCCGATGGGCCGCCCTCCTGGTGGCGTTCATCTGACCCGTCGAACGGGCAGGACGGCGAACGCTCCGAGAACGGCGCTGAACCCGGCGACGGTGTACAGCACGCCGTAGCTGCCGCCACCGACGGCCAGCACGACCGGTGCGATCGCCGGTGCGATGGTGAACGGGAGCGCGCCGGCGATGTTGAACACGCCCAGATCCTTGGCGACGTTGTCCTCGTCGGGGAGCACCTGCGTCACGAGCGCGAGGTCGACGGCGACGTAGACGCCGAATCCGACTCCGCTGACGGCCATGCCGACGAGAAAGCCGTTGACGTCGGTGGCGGCGGCGAGAAGAAACAGCGCGACGCCGTACACGATCGACGCCACCAGGACGAACACCTTCCGTCGGCCAGTCCGGTCGGACAGCCGGCCGCCGACGAGGGACGCGAGGACGACCAGTGCCGACTGGACCAGCGTGCCGAGGAAGATCTGTTGTGGCACGTCGGCCTCGGCGCTGCCGAGCTTGGTCAGCAAGTAGTAGGCCTGGTACGTGGCGAGAACGGCGTACGCCAGCACGAACAGGAAGCGGCTGACGAAGGCCCAGGCGAAGTCGGGGCTCTTCCGCGGGTCGACGTAGAAGGTGGCCGCGAACTCCCGCAGCGACCACGACGGCTTGTCCGCCGCCGCAAGCCGCCGGTCCTGGAGGACCGCCGCGAACAGGAGGATGAAGAACCCGCCGATCACGCACGGAGCGAGGAACATCGCCAGCTGATTGCCCGTGAACAGCTTGACCAGGAAGGTGGCGAGCACGGAGGCGACCGGCGTACAGACACCCAGGACACCGGCGATCATGCCGCGTTGGGCCGCGGGCACCTGATCCGGCAACACCGCGACCAGCGCGGCGAGGATCGCGTTGAACAGGAGCTGGGCGATGCACCACCCGATCAGGACGACGGGGATCGCGGGCGCCAGCGCGACCACGAGGATCCCGACGGAGCCGCCCGCCAACCCGATGACCATCCACGGCCGTCGCATCCCCCACGGTGACGCGGTGCGGTCGCTCATCCTGCCGAAGAACGGGTTCCCGGCGATCGTCACGAGGGCGCCTGTTCCGGCGACGAGCGACAAGCTGTTCGGCGCTCGTGCCGTGCCCACCAGGGAGTTCACCCTGAGCGCCAGGGTGACGAGCAGGGGCGCCAGGAACAGCAGGCTCGTGCTCAGGAACGCCAACGTGTACAGCAGGATGAAGCCCCACCCGACGCGCTGCGGCTCAGCCGACCGCGCGTCGAGCCCAGCCTTCGCTGCGCTTCGCTGCATCGCGTCTCCTTCGAGCGCTCCGAGTATCGCCGTCGCCCGGGCGGAGCTCGACTCGCGTCCGCTCGGTCGTCAGTTCGGCTCGAGACGCCGGGCGTCAGCGCCCGATCCGAGCGAACTGACGACGGACGGCGCCGGGTCTTCACGCCGGCGGGGCCGGCTGCCCAGGGCCGCCTCACGCGCCCGCAGGCCGTCGCCGTGGCCACCACCTCCAGGTCGTCCTCGGCGTCGAGCACGGCCCGCAGCCCGGTCAGGAAGAGCGGGTGGTCGTGGCGAGGACCAGGCGGAAGCCGCGATCGGTGCCCGCTGTCGCCCCCGGGCTGCGGTCATCCATGACGGATGACGCCGCGGGAACGGTCTCGGCCTAACCTCTCCGGTGACCGCTGAGGACGGCCCGAGGAGTCAGCCATGCCGGATTCGAAGCCGAACATCCTGGTCATCTGGGGGGACGACATCGGCATCACGAATCTCAGTTGCTACAGCGACGGCCTGATGGGCTACCGAACACCGAACATCGACCGGATCGCAGACGAGGGGATGCGATTCACCGACTCCTACGGAGAGCAGAGCTGCACGGCCGGCCGGTCATCCTTCATCACCGGGCAGAGCGTCTACCGGACGGGCATGAGCAAGGTCGGGGTGCCGGGCGCGGACGTGGGCCTGCAGGCCGAGGACCCGACCATCGCCGAACTCCTCAAGCCGCTCGGTTACGCGACCGGCCAGTTCGGCAAGAACCACCTGGGAGATCTGAACAAGTACCTGCCCACGGTCCACGGGTTCGACGAGTTCTTCGGCAATCTCTATCACTTGAACGCCGAGGAGGAGCCGGAGAACCCGGACTATCCGAGCCAGGAGGAGTTCCCGCGGTTGTACGCCCTCGCGCACCCGCGGGGCGTCCTTCATTGTTGGGCGACCGATGCGGACGGCGGCGAGGTGGACGAGCAGTACGGGCCGCTGGGCAGGCAGCGTGTCGAGGACACGGGGCCGCTGAACCGGAAGCGGATGGAGACGATCGACGACGAGACGACCGAGGCGTGCATGGACTTCATCCGCCGGCAGCACGACGCTGACACGCCGTTCTTCGTCTGGATGAACATGACGCACATGCACGTGTACACCCACACGAAGCCGGAGAGCCTGGGCCAGGCGGGCCGATGGCAGTCGCCCTACCACGACACCATGATCGACCACGACAGGAACGTCGGGCAGCTGCTGGACCTGCTCGACGAGCTGGGCATCGCCGAGGACACGATCGTCGTGTATTCGACCGACAACGGGCCGCACCAGAACACCTGGCCGGACGCCGGCACGACACCGTTCCGCAGCGAGAAGAACACCAACTGGGAGGGCGCGTTCCGAGTTCCGGAAATGGTGCGCTGGCCGCGCAGGATCCCCGCCGGGGTGGTGTCCAACGAGATCATTCAACATCACGACTGGCTGCCGACGTTCCTGGCCGCGGCGGGCCAGCCGGACATCGTCGACCGCCTGAAGCAGGGCCACAACGCAGGCAGTGTGAGCTACCGGGTCAACATCGACGGGTACAACCTGCTTCCGTTCCTGACCGGTGAGCAGCCGGACAGCCCCCGCAAGGGCCTGATCTACTTCTCCGACGACGGCGACTGCCTCGCGATCAGGGCGGGCAACTGGAAGGTCGTGTTCATGGAGCAGCGAGCGCCAGGCACGCTGCGGATCTGGGCGGAGCCGTTCACCGTGCTTCGCGTCCCCAAGCTGTTCAACCTGCGCACGGACCCGTTCGAGCGGGCGGACATCACGTCCAACACGTACTACGACTGGATCATCCGCCGCGCTTTCCTGATCTTCTACGCGAACGCCATCACCGCGCAGTTCCTGGAGTCCTTCCGCGAGTTCCCGCCTCGGCAGCGGCCCGCCACGTTCAGCATCGACCAGGCGGTCGAGAAGCTGAACGCCCTGGCCGCCAACGACTGACTCGCCGCCGTGGGCGATCTCGCCCTGTGGGCCGACGGTGCGACCAAGGCATCCATCACCGATTTCATTGCCCGCACGACCACGGAGGGCAGCCTCGACTTCGTCGAGCCCGCCGCGCGCGTCGCGGTCTTCGACAACGACGGCACCCTGTGGTGTGAGAAACCCCTGCTCATCCAGGTCGACTTCACCGTCCGCCGGCTGGCCGAGCTCGCCGCGCAGGATCCGGGGCTGCGCGAGCGGCAACCGTACCGCGCGGCCTACGAGGGCGATCTGCACTGGCTGGCGGACGCAGTGGTCAAGCACTACCACGGCGACGACGGCGACGTGAAGCTCTTGGCAGCGGCTATCGCGTCGGCGTTCGACGGGGTGACGGTGGAGGACTACGACCGGCAGGTGACGGAGTTCTTCGGGAAGGCCGACCACCCGACCCTCGAACGCCCCTATCGCTTGTCCGGGTACGCGCCGATGGTGCAACTCCTGCGCTACCTCGAATCCAACGGATTCGTCACCTACATCGCCTCAGGCGGCGACCGCGACTTCATGCGCCCCATTGCCCAACAGATGTACGGCATACCACGCGAGCGGGTCATCGGAAGTGCCCTGGGGCTGACCTATGACGCCGCGGCCGGGCGCAACCACCTGATGTACACGTCGACCATGGATTTCTTCGACGACGGCCCGGAGAAGCCGATCAGGATCTGGAGCCGGATCGGGCGGCGACCGGTTCTCGCCTTCGGCAACTCCAACGGGGACCTACCCATGCTCACCTATGCCGGGACGACCACGAGCCCTTCACTGCGGCTACTGTTGCTGCACGACGACCCCGAGCGCGAGTTCGGCTACACCGACGGGGCCGAGGACGCCCTGCACGTCGCGGCGCAACAAGGGTGGACGGTCGTCAGCATGAAGAACGACTGGCGCGAGGTGTTCCCCGAGCCGACGTCATGACGACAGACGAGGATCCCGTCTGGATACCGGACCAGACCTACACCATGGGATCCGACGAGCACTACCCCGAAGAGGCGCCGGCCCACCACGTCACCGTCGACGGCTTCTGGATGGACACCCACCAGGTCACGAACGCTCAGTTCGGCGCGTTCGTCGACGCCACCGGCTACCGCACGGTGGCCGAACGACCGCTGGATCCGGCCGACTTCCCCGGAGCACCCCCGGAGAATCTGCAACCGGGCAGCATGGTCTTCACCCCCACCCGCGGCCCGGTCGACCTGAGACACATCAGCCTCTGGTGGACGTGGACCCCGGGCGCGTCCTGGCGCCACCCCCGTGGCCCCGGATCGAGCACCGACGGATTGACCGATCACCCGGTCGTGCACCTGGCCCACGAGGATGCCGAGACCTACGCGGCCTGGGCGGGCCGCACGCTTCCCACGGAGGCCGAGTGGGAGGCCGCCGCCCGCGGAGGCCTGCGCGGCGCGTCGTACGTCTGGGGCCACGACCCCGAGGTGCGGGGCGAGCCACGCGCCAACTACTGGCACGGGGACTTCCCTTGGCGAGCCGACACCGGATACGGCCACAGCACGCCGGTCGGGTCGTTCCCGCCGAACGGTTACGGCCTCTTCGACATGGCCGGCAACGTCTGGGAGTGGACCACCGACTGGTACGCACCCACGCACACCTCACCCGGCTGCTGCCTGCCGCGCAACCCTCGAGGGCCACAGGTCGAGGAGAGCTACGACCCCCGACAGCCGCAGTTCCGGGTACCGCGCAAGGTCATCAAGGGCGGATCGTTCCTCTGCGCCGACACCTACTGTCTGCGCTACAGGCCCGCGGCTCGCCGGCCACAAATGATCGACACCGGCATGAGTCATCTCGGATTCCGCTGCATCGTCCGGTAGCACACTCGCCCGCACGAGTCGTGGGCTCTGGAGGGACAGATGGGGCCGGTGATCAGCGACCTCCTCCCACTCGCGGTCGGCGTGGCTGTGTCCCCCATGCCGATCATCGCCGTGAACCTCGTGCTGCTCACGCCGAGGGCAGGCGGCACCCGCGTGCTCCTGCTCCTGGGCGTGCGCCAATGGCGAGGACGCCGCGGGGCAAACGCCGACCCGTCAGTGCCCGGATGGATCGGGGCGGTCGATTCCCTCACGGTGGGCAAGGCCGGCGGTCTTGGTCTCCTGCTCTCGGCGGTCAACCCCAAGAACCTCCTCCTCTGCGTGGCTGCCGGCACGACCTGGCTGACGGTGCACAACTCCGCGGTCATGTCCGTGCTGCTGCTGGTCATCGGCGTCGTGCTGCTCGGCAAGGGCCTGGGAGGTCTGATGTGACGGCGCCGGCACCAGCACGGCACAGGCCGCCGATCCTGTTCGCTTCGCTCCGCAACTACCGGGCCGCCTGGTTGCGCCCCGACCTGCTTGCCGGGCTCACCGTCTGGGCGGTCCTGGTTCCGGAGTCGCTGGCGTACGCGTCGATCGCCGGGGTGCCGCCCGTGGTCGGTCTCTACGCCGCGGTGCCGTCCCTCGTCCTCTACGCGGCGTTCGGCTCCTCCCGGCACCTCATGGTCGCGTCGATGTCGGCGACCGCGGCGCTGTCGTTGGGCATCGTCGGCGACCTTGCTCGCCAGGGAACCGACGACCTCGTCCACCTGACCGCCGCGCTGGCCGTCGTGACCGGCCTGCTGAGCCTGATGGCGGGGCTGATCCGACTCGGATTCCTCGCGTCGTTCATCTCCGGACCGGTGCTCAAGGGGTTCATCGTCGGCCTCGCGCTGACCATCATCGTCGGTCAGCTGCCGAAGCTGTTCGGCGTCCCCAAAGGGGACGGGGACTTCTTCGCCCAGCTCGCCCACCTCGTCCGCCACCTGACCGTCACGAACGCCGTCACCTTGGCTGTCGGTCTCCTCAGCCTGCTGGTCATGCTCGCGCTGCGCCGTTGGCTGCCGCTCGTGCCCGGATCACTGGTCGCCGTCCTGCTCGGAATCGCCGCCGTCTCCCTGTTCGACCTCAGGGCGCACGGGGTGGCGGTCATCGGGCACATCGACGCCGGTCTGCCGCACCTCGGACTGCCATCCCTGCCGCACGCCCAGGACTGGCCGCAGCTGGTGGGCCCCGCGGTCGGCGTCCTGCTGGTCGGGTACGCCGAAGGGCTCGGCGCGGCCAAGACGTACGCCGCCCGGGAAGGCTACGACGTCGACCCCAATCGCGAGCTGCTGGGCGCCGGCGCGGCGAACCTCGGCGCCGGCCTGGCCTCCGGGATGGTCGTCAACGGCAGCCTGTCCAAGACAGCGGTCAACGGCGGCGCCGGCGCGAAATCCCAGGTCTCCGGTCTCACCGTCGCGGCACTCACCGTGCTGACTCTGCTCTTTCTCACCGGACTGTTCGAGAACCTTCCCGAGGCAACCCTCGCCGCCGTCGTCATCGCCGCCGTCGTCGAGCTCGTCGACGTCCCCTCCCTGCTCCGGCTCTACCGGGTCTGGTCCGGGCGCCTGGGTGGCATCTACGGGTGGGCCGCCCGCGCCGACTTCCTGGGCGCCCTCGCCGCCATGCTCGGCGTCCTGATCTTCGACACCCTCCCCGGCCTGTTCATCGGGATCACGATCTCCCTGCTCCTGCTGCTCTACCGATCCTCCCGCCCCAACATCGCCGTCCTGGCCCGCAGCTCCGGCGGCCTCTGGCTGGACGTCGACCGCCACCGCGAACTGGCCGCCGACCCGAACGTCCTCGTCGTGCGCGTGGAGTCCGGGCTGTACTTCGCCAACGCCGACCACGTCCGCGCCACCATCCGGGCCCTCACGACGCCGACCACGCGTGCCGTGGTCATCGACGCCGAGAGCGCCCCCGTGATCGACGTCACCGCCACCGACATGCTCGCCCAACTGGCACGGGACCTCGGCCGCGACCGGATCACCCTGGCGGTCGCCCACCCCATCGGTCAGACCCGCGACGTCCTGCACGAGGCAGCAGGCGAGAGCGGCACCGTCATCCACGTGTACTCCACCATCGACGCGGCAGTCGCCGACCTGGCTGCTCAGCCGAACGGGCAGCCCCCGAAGTTCGAGGGGTGATATCAGCGTTCCCCGGTTCGACTCCGGCGGGCCCGACCCGACCGCACCGGCGCCCGGGCTAGGGTGGCGCTGGCTCTCGTGGAGCAGGAACCCGGTGAGACTCCGGGGCGGTTCCGCCACTGTGTGTCCGATCTCGCGACCGGACGCAGCCAGACACTGGCCACGGGACTCTCCGCCGACCAGGGGCGAGAACCCCGAGGAGAAACTCGTGCGCATCGCGTTGCTGTCCACGTCCGACACCGACCTGCTCTCGGCCCGCGCGAGCGGGGCCGACTACGCGTGGGCCAACCCGGCTCGCCCGGGCCACCAGTCGATGGCCGCGGCGATCGAGGGCTGCGATCTGGTCGTCGGGCGCATCCTCGGCTCACCTGCCGACCTGTGCTCCGGCTTCGCCAGGATCCGCGACACCGGCAAGCCCGTGGTCGTGCTGGGCGGTGAGCAGCAGCCCAACGCCGAGCTGATGGAGCTGTCCTCGGTGCCGATGGGCGTGGCCACGCAAGCCCACCGCTACCTCGCGGCGGGCGGCCCGGAGAACCTGCGCCATCTGCACGCCTTCCTGTCCGACACCGTGCTGCTCACCGGCGAAGGCTTCGACGCTCCGGTGCCGGTGCCGGAATGGGGGTTGGCGCATCGGACCACCCGCGCGAGGCCGGCCGACGCCGCGCTCCCCCAGGTCGGAATCCTGTACTACCGGGCCCACGAGATGTCGGGCAACGCGGCCTTCGCGCACGCCCTCGCGGACGCCGTCGACGCGACCGGCGAAGCGGTCGGAGTTCCGATCTTCGCCGGCTCGTTGCGGTCCGCGCCGGATGCGCTCTTCGAGGCGCTGGGCTCGCTCGACGCGCTCGTGGTCACGGTGCTGGCGGCGGGGGGCAGCACGCCTGCCGCGGCGGCCGCCGGCGGGGACGACGAGGCCTGGGACGTCGCCAGGATCGCCGCGCTCGACATTCCCGTCCTCCAGGCGCTCTGCCTGACCAGCAGCCGCGCCGAGTGGGAGGCCAATCCCGACGGCCTCACGCCGCTGGACTCGGCCACCCAGATCGCCATCCCGGAGTTCGACGGTCGCATCATCACCGCCCCCTTCTCGTTCAAGGAGATCGACGCCGACGGCCTGCCGCGCTACGTGGCTGACGTCGAACGGTGCGGCCGGGTCGCTCGGATCGCCGTCAATCACGCCCGGCTGCGCCGGATCCCCCCGGCGCAGCGGCGGGTGGCCCTGCTGCTGTCCGCCTATCCCACCAAGCACTCCCGGGTCGGCAACGCCGTGGGTCTGGACACACCCGTCTCGACGATCAGGCTGCTGCGCCGGATGCGGGATGCCGGGTACGACCTCGGCGCGCCGGGCGACATCCCCGGCCTCGACCTCCCGGAGGGCGCCGACGCCGACGCCGCGGCCGGTGATGCGCTGATCCACGCGCTCATCGACGCCGGCGGCCAGGACGAGGAGTGGTTGACCGACGCCCAACTCTCCGACGCCTCCGTACGCATCACGCCGGCCGAGTACGCCACCTGGACCGCCGACCTCCCCAGCTCCCTGCGCGACACGGTGGAGGAGGCATGGGGCCGCGCCCCCGGCCGGCTGTTCGTCGACGACGACGGCCATCTCGTGCTGGCCACGATCCGGGCCGGCAACGTCGTCCTCCTCATCCAGCCGCCACGCGGCTTCGGCGAGAACCCCGTGGCCATCTACCACGACCCGGATCTGCCGCCCAGCCACCACTACCTGGCCGCCTACCGTTGGCTGGAGCACGGGTTCGGTGCGCACGCCGTCGTGCACATCGGCAAGCACGGCTCGATGGAGTGGTTGCCCGGCAAGAACGCGGCGCTGTCGGCGTCCTGCGGCCCGGACGCCGCGATCGGCAACCTTCCGCTGATCTACCCCTTCCTGGTCAACGACCCCGGCGAGGGGGCGCAGGCGAAGCGCAGAGCGCACGCGATCGTCGTCGACCACCTGATCCCGCCGATGGCGCGGGCCGAGTCCTACGGTGACATCGCCCGCCTCGAGCAGCTCCTCGACGAGCACGCGAACATCGCCGCGATGGACCCCGCGAAGCTACCGGCCATCAGGGGGGAGATCTGGACGCTGATGCACGCCGCGCAGATGCACGTCGATCTCGGCCTGGACGAGCGACCGGACGACGAGGAGTTCGGCCACTTCCTGCTCCACGTCGACGGCTGGCTGTGCGAGATCAAGGACGCCCAGATCCGGGACGGCCTGCACGTCCTGGGCGACGCCCCGACCGGCGAGGCGCGCGTGAACCTGGTGCTCGCCATCCTGCGGGCCGCCCAGGTGTGGAGCGGGCACGCGACTGCCCTGCCCGGCCTGCGGACGGCGCTCGGCCTGAAGGAGAACAGCGAGACCCTGGGCGCCGTCGACCAGGTCGAGGCGCAGGCACGCGAGCTGGTCAGCCGGATGGAGGACGCCGGCTGGGACCCGGACGTCGCCGTCAGCGTGCACGACGACCCGCAGGTGCAGCGGGTCCTCGCCTTCGCCGCCACCGAGGTCGTGCCCCGGCTGGACCGGACCACCGACGAGCTCGACGCCGTGCTGCACGCGCTGGACGGCGGCTTCGTGCCGGCCGGCCCGAGCGGCTCGCCGCTGCGCGGCCTGGTCAACGTCCTGCCGACCGGGCGCAACTTCTACACCGTCGACCCGCGGGCGATCCCCTCGCGCTTGGCCTGGCAGACCGGGCAGGCGATGGCCGAGTCCCTGCTGGCCCGGTACCTCGACGAGACGGGGGACTACCCGTCGTCCGTCGGGCTCTCGGTCTGGGGCACCTCGGCGATGCGGACGAGCGGTGACGACATCGCGGAGGTGCTCGCCCTGCTCGGCCTCCGTCCCGAATGGGACCAGGCCTCGCGCCGCGTCCAGACCCTGCACGTCGTGCCGCTGGCGGAGCTCGGCCGGCCGCGGATCGACGTCACCGTCCGCATCTCGGGCTTCTTCCGGGATGCGTTCCCGCACGTCGTCGCCCTGCTGGACGACGCCGTCCGGCTGGTGGCGGGCCTCGACGAGCCCGCCGACCGCAACTTCGTGCGCGCCCACACCCGGGCGGCCCTCGCCGAACACGGGGACGCACGACGAGCCACCACCCGGATC
>Ga0081540_1002125_pt1 | contig 16506 bp, 14 predicted proteins | sample TabmetS2T1R1_FD_71024 | JGI IMG/M metagenome (GOLD analysis project Ga0081540, IMG submission 71024) | Tabebuia heterophylla rhizosphere microbial communities from the University of Puerto Rico - S2T1R1 | ecosystem: Host-associated > Plants > Roots > Rhizosphere ... | reverse complement strand
GCTCGCCCCGCACCCTCGAGTCCGGCTCCGGCGGCGAGGTGGCGCACCTGCGGCTTGGTCAGGTCGGCGAGCGGGAAGCGCAGGCGGGCCAGCGAGCCGGGACGCAGGCCGGAGAGCATGTAGGTCTGGTCCTTGGCGGGGTCCGCCGCCGCGGAGAGCAGAGGACCGTCGCCGTCGTCGACGATGCGGGCGTAGTGGCCGGTGGCCAGGGTGCCGGCTCCGAGCCGCTCGGCGAGCGCGATCATCGCGTCGATCCGCAGGTCGCCGTTGCACAGCACGCACGGGTTCGGAGTGCTCCCCTCCGCGTAGCCGCGGAGGAAGGGGGCGACCACGCCGGCGCGGAACTCGGTCTCCAGGTCGAGCGTCAGATGCGGCAAGCCGAGGGAGTGGGCGACGCGCCTGGCGCCGAGCACCGCCTCCGGCGAGCAGCAGCTGCTTTCGCCGTCGGTGCGCTGATCCGCCCAGAGCTTGAGGGTCACGGCGACGACCTCACGGCCGGCCTCGCGCTCGCGGAGCGCCGCGACGGCGGAGTCGACCCCGCCGCTCAACGCCACCAGAACTCGCTCCCCGGTCTCCGGAGGCGGCGCGAAGGGCTCCCCGGAGCCGGCCAGGCCGGAGATGGCGCGCTGGAGCGCGTCGGCCGCGAGAACCGCGGCGTGTCGGTGACTCGGCCCCAGGCCGCCCAGCTCGGCAGTGACTTCGTCCGGGCCGATGCGGGCGGCTTCGAGGAGCGGCGAGCCGTCGGCCAGCTCCGCGGTGGCCGCGGCGGCCGCCGCTGTCGCCGAGCAGCCCTCGTGATCGAAGTTGACGCTTGCGATCCGGCCGTCGGACACCGACAGGGAAAGCCGCACCAGGTCCCCGCACGGCGCGCCACCGGCGGAGCCGCTGAAGGCTCCCTCGGGCGCCGGCCCTCGGCGGGAGTCGTCCGCCAGGTACTCCTCGAGAAGTTCACGGTTCATCGGCTTCGCCAGATTGTCGCGGCCACGAGCGGCCCCCGACGCAACCGCTCGGGGCTTTGCCCCTTGCTCTAAGGAGGGCGGCCTGGTGGCCGCTTAGGAGGCTCCAACCTGCCGTTTCCTTCATTCCTCCAACGCGGAAAACGGCATCGGGGTTCGACGCCGTTTTGAAGGCTCCAACCTGCCGTTTTCCGCTCCGGCTTGGTAACCCGTTTCGCATAGGTGGGGTGGCCTACCGCCGATCCCGAGGGAGCGGCGGAAATCGACCCCCAAGCCAGTTGTGTTGGGTCAACGTTTGAAGCGGTTCGCGTACAGGCTCGGGCCTGAGACCAACCCTAGCACCGGCTTCGAGCTACTCGGGTTCGTCGAGCAGGTACCAGGACGAGACCAGCCCGTCGCGGATTCCGAGCTCGATTGCGACACGGGAGCTGTCCCCCACGGCGCCGCTCTCGCGCCAGACGTACTGCAGCTCGGCGTGGACGAGCACTCCGGACGGCGTCTCCTCGATCTCGACCGGGACGTAGCGGCGAACGAGGTGATCGAAGACCTTTCCCGACCACTCCATCGCCGCCCGCCGCCCGCGGTGGACGGTCCTCTCCGTCCGGATCTCGACCTCGGGGTGGACGAGCTCGCCCACCGCAGCCCGGTCGCCGGCGCTGAGCGCGACCAGGAAACGGCGAGCGAGCTCGGCCGAGTCCGTCGTCTATCTCCCGCTTCGACGCAGGCTCTCGGCGAAGCGCCGCGGCTGAGAACCGAGGCTCGCCTCGCGCGTGAAGCTGAGTCCCAGCGCGATCACGCCGGCGATCAGGAGCACCCAGGGCCAGCTGCCGAGCTTGAACGGATTCGGCTCTGCCGAGTTGAGGTCGAATCCCGCGATCACCAGGAACAGCGTCAGGCCGATGGCGCCGATGTAGACGGGGCCTCGCGTGCCGATCTGCGAGCCGATCACGACCAGGCCGAGGGCCACCAGCAGCAGCATGATGTCCCAGAAGTTGCTGGTCTGGATCGGCGGCGTGCTGCCGCTGAGCGGGTTGAGGTTTCCGATCGCGGTGATCCCGAGCGAGCAGCCGATCACCGCGGCGATCCCGGCGCCGGTGACGAGCTCGGACGCCTTCCAGAGACCGAGGTCCCCCGAGGGCCCTGTGGCGCTGGCCGCCACCTCGTCGCCGCCGGGGTTGTTGCGCCAGACGTACAGCGCCGCCGCGAGGAGGCCGATCGCCAGGATGCCGAGCAGGCCGCGATAGACGCCCCAGTGAGCGCCGATTCCGTCGGAGAGGATCTTGTTCCAGAGCGCCGTCCAGGACACGATCACCGCGATCGAGCCGAGCAGGAACTGCACGCGCACCCCCGCCCTGGCTCCCGCGTAGAAGGCCGCCCCCGCGGTCGCGGCGGCGATCCAGAAGACGTTCAGGTCCGCGGTCGGAGTGCCGCCGATGACGTCGACGAACTCCCCGAGCGCGAGCGGAATGAAGATCAGCCCGAAGACGTTGTGCACGGCCTGCCAGGGACGCAGCTCACCCGTCTGCGCTCGGGTCAGGATGCTTCCGTACAGGTATAGGGCCGGGATCGCGAGGACGAGGAAGATCGGGAAAGCCGCCCACTGCTGGTTGTTCGTGGGGAGTAACGGGCCCTTGCGGATGTAGATCATCAGCGCGGCGAGCCCGATCAGGAGGCCGCCGAGCTTGCGCAGGGCGTCGCGCGTGTCGTCGGGCCGCAGCAACTCGTTCATGGGTCTCCCTCCGGGAGAGAGTGGACAGGAAATTCGGGCGGCACCCTACCCATCCCGCAGGACCGGACACCCCACCCGCTCAGCCGGTTGGGCTGTCCTTGAGCGAGGTGATGCGGTCGTAGGCGTCCTGGAAGAGGGAGCGGCTCAGGTTGCCCGCCTTCACCTCGCCGACCAGCGACTTGAAGACCCGGTCTGACGCGTTCACGCTCCGTGCGTAGAGCAGCATGTCGTCGCCCGCCTTGATCGCGCTCGATGCCGCGACGACCGGGGATGTGCTGCCGGTCACGGCGGGGGCCTCCAGGTCGTCGGTGATCACGACGCCCCGGAAGCCCAGCCGGTCGCGAAGCAGGCCGCTGACGATCCCGGCCGAGAGGGCCGCCTGCTTCTCCGAGCCGAGCGCGAGATAGCTGGCCGTCGACACCATCATCAACTTGGCCCCTGCCGCGATCGCCCCCTTGAACGGCTCCAGGTCGCCCTGCAGCTCCTGGCTCGTGGCCGCGATCGCGACCTCGTGGTCGTCTGGACTGACCGTCGCCCGGCCGAGCCCCGGGAAGTGCTTCGGGGTGGGGACCACTCCTCCGTCCTCGAGCCCCTGGGCGAAGGCGACGCCGACCCTCGTCACCACGGCCGGGTCGGATCCGAAGGTCCGGCTCTTGATCGTGTCCGCCGTGTTCGGCTGCGAGACGTCCAGGACCGGGGCGAGGTCCACGTTGATGCCGAGGCCGCGCAGGTAGGAGCCCGTCGCCTTTCCCTGATCGCGCGACTGGTCCTCGTCGTCGCTCTTTCCGAGTTGGGCCGGGGACGCGTTGGGCGGTCCCTGCGGCAGTCGCTTCACGTCGCCGCCCTCCTGGTCGATCATCACCAGCAGCGGCGGGCTGTCGCCCGTTCTCGCCGTTCGCTGCAGGGTGGCGATGTCCGCCTTCAGCTGGTTGGCGTCGCTGTTGAAGGCGATCACGCCACCGACCCTTCCCTGCTTGACCCTCTGGATCAGGGCCTGGTCGGGGCCCTTGGCCCCCAGCCTGGCGACGATCGACTGCCCGACAAGGCGCTTCAGGCCGATCGTCTGCTCGTTGCCCCCGCCGCCACCGCCCGAGATGAGGACGATCAGGCCGATGATCACGACCAGCGCGATGACCCCGATGACCGCCGCCTCGCGGCGTCGCACCCGGGCCGGCAGGTCGCGGTGACGCGAGCGGCGGCCCGGCGGCGGAGGGCGGCCGCTGCGCTCGAACTCACCCGTCTCCTCGCGCTCGCGGCGTCGCTCGGCGATTCCCTCGCGGATCGCCTCGAAGGACCCCGTTTCGGGCCTGACGGCGTGGCGGTCACCGGTGCCGGGCCGGCCGCGCGCTCCGGTCCCCGCGCGCTCCCGCTCGGCCGTGGCCGGTGTCTCTCCCTCGCCGATCGATGGCTCCCGCGGACCCGGCGGGCGCGCCGGTGAATCGGTCCACTCGAAATCCTCGTCGCCTTCGGGGGGACCGCGCCGCTCCATCGACCTAGCCCTTTCCGACCCCGCTTCTGACGGAGATCCCCAACTCCCGCAGTTGGCGCTCCTCGACCGGTGCCGGGGCCCCGGTGAGTGGATCCCCTCCTGATGCGGTCTTCGGAAATGCGATCACGTCCCGGATCGACTCGGTGCCGTGCAGGAGGGCGACCATCCGGTCCAGGCCGTAGGCGATTCCCCCGTGCGGCGGTGCGCCGTAGCGAAGCGCGTCCAGCAGGAAGCCGAAGCGCTCCTCGGCCTCACGCTCGTCGATTCCGATCGCTCCGAACACTCTCCGCTGCACCTCGGCGTCGCTGATGCGGATCGAACCCCCACCAATCTCCCATCCGTTCCAGACGACGTCGTAGGCCTTGGCTCGGGCGGACCCAGGATCGTCTGGGTCGAACTCGCCGGCGGGGGAGGTGAACGGGTGGTTGAGAGGGTCCCAGCGGTCGCCCTCGGCATCCCAGCCGAGGAGCGGCCAGTCCACGATCCAGGTCAGCTCGTTCGCGTCCGGGTCGATCAGCCCGAGGCGCTCGCCCAGCCGGCGTCGCAGCTCTCCGAGCACCGCCCCCGAGACGAGCGGCTGGTCGGCGACGATCAGCAGGACGTCACCCTCCCCCGCGCCGAGCTCCTCCCTGGCAGCGGCCATCTCCCCCGCGGAGAGGAACTTCGCCACCGGCGAGCGCCACCCGTCGGCCTCGACCACCGCCCAGACGAGGCCCTTGGCGCCGAGCTCGGTCGCCTCCGACACCAGACCGTCGAGGTCGGCCCGCGACATCTCGCGCCGTCCTGCGTTGAGGCCCCTGACCACCGCGCCGCCCTCGATCGCCTGCCTGAATGCGTTGAACTCCGAGCCGCGGAAGACCTCGGTGAGGAGGTGGAGCTCGAGTCCGAACCGCAGGTCCGGCTTGTCGGTGCCGTAGCTGTCGAACGCCTCGTCGTATCCGATCCGCCGCATCGGCAGTGAGACCTGCACCCCGCAGCTGCCCAGGACGAACGCCAGCAGGCGCTCGTTCAGGTCGATCACGTCCTCGGTGTCGACGAACGACATCTCGATGTCCAGCTGCGTGAAGTCAGGTTGCCGGTCGGCGCGCAGGTCCTCGTCGCGGAAGCAGCGCGCGATCTGAAAGTAGCGCTCGAACCCGCCGACCATCAGCAGCTGCTTGAAGAGCTGGGGCGACTGCGGCAGCGCGTAGAAGGAGCCGGGCTGGAGCCGGCTGGGCACGAGGAAGTCCCGGGCGCCCTCGGGAGTGGAGCGAGTCAGGATCGGCGTCTCGATCTCGATGAAGCCCTCGCCCGAGAGGAACTCCCGCATCGCGGAGGCGACCCTGTGGCGCAGCTCGAGCCCCTCTCGCATCCGGTCGCGACGGAGGTCGAGATAGCGGTAGCGAAGGCGCATCTCCTCGCTCACCTCGCCGGAGAAGGACTCGATCTCGAAGGGGGGCGTCTCGGCATCGGACAGCAGCCGGGCCTCCGTGACCCGGACCTCGACCTCGCCGGTCGGCAACTCGGGATTGACGGTCTCCGGCGAGCGCCTGACGACCGGCCCGGCGACGGCGATCACGTCCTCGGAGCGCAGCCGGTGGCCGAGCTCGAAGGCGTCGCCGGCCTCGTCGGGGTGGAAGACGAGCTGCACCAGTCCGGTCCGGTCACGCAGGTCGACGAAGACGAGCCCACCGTGGTCGCGACGGCGGTGGACCCAGCCCGCGACGCGGACCTCCGAGTCGACCCGGTCGGGCAGGACCTGCCCAGACCAGGTGTCTCGGTAGTCGTTTGGGCGCAGCGCCGGGAATCCGTCGCTCATCTGCCGGAGTCTCTCAACTACCCGCCTATTTCCTCGGCCACTCGAGCCGATTCGATCTCCCGCTCCTCTCCGGAGCTCATGTCACGCAGGGTGCCCTTTCCGTCTCCCGAGAGGATCAGCGAGTAGCGGGCGCCCACCCGGTCGGCTTGCTTCATCTGTCCCTTGGCGGCGCGACTCGCCAGGTCGAGATCGGCACGTATGCCGGAGCGGCGCAGCTCGGTGACCAGGGCGAGAGCCTGGTCCCTCTGGCCCTCGGGCGCGACGACGAAGACCCCTTCGCGCTCGGCCTCCGCGTCGGCCTGCCCCTCGGCCTCGAGGGCGAGGGCGATGCGGTCGACGCCGAGCGCCCAGCCGCAGCCCGGAGTCGCGGGGCCGCCGAGCAGCTCGATCAGGCCGTCGTAGCGACCTCCGCCGCCGATGCCCGACTGGGCGCCGAGGCGCTCGCAATCGAATTCGAAGACGGTGCGCGTGTAGTAGTCGAGGCCCCGAACGAGAGTCGGGTCCAGGTCGTAGGCGACGCCGTTGCGGTCGAGGTGCTCCCGCACGCGCTCGAAGTGCTCGGCGTCGGCGGGGTCGAGCCGGTCCAGCAGCAGCGGCGCGTCCTTCATCACCCCACGGGTCCCTTCGTGGTCGGCGTCGAACGCGCGCAGCGGGTTGGCGTCGATCCGGTTCCGCACCTCCTCGGAGAGCTCGCCTTCCCGCGACCGCAGGTACCCCCGCAGCTCGTCGAGGTAAGCACTGCGAGCCGCCGGTGAGCCAAGGCTGCTGAGCCGCAGGCGAACGCCCGGGACGCCGAGCTCGGCGAGGGTGTCGCCGGCGAGCAGGATCAGCTCGGCGTCCACGAGCGGCGAGTCGGAGCCAATCGCCTCGGCGTCGATCTGGGTGAACTGCCGGAAGCGGCCGGCCTGGGGGCGCTCGTGCCGGAAGAACGGCCCGTCGGTCCAGAGCTTCACGGGCTGCGCGAGCTTGTGCATGCCGTGCTCCAGATATGCGCGGCAGATCGAGGCCGTCGCCTCCGGTCGCAGGGTCAGCGAGCGCCCGCCCTGGTCCTCGAAGGTGAACATCTCCTTCTGGACGATGTCGGTGGACTCCCCCACCCCCCGGGCGAACAGCTCGGTGTCCTCGAAGATCGGCGTCTCAATCCGCCCGTAGTCCGCGGCCTCGAGGGCACGCCGCGCGGCGTCATGGATCCGGCGGCGGAGCGGCGCGCGTTCCGGCAGGACGTCGAAGGTTCCCCTGGGGGCTTTGAACCGCTCGGCCATTGGGCGAGCCTAAATGGCTTCGCCCTCAAGTCGCGGCCACAGGCGGCCGCCGAGCACAACCGCTCGCGCCTTCGGCCCTCGCTCATGGTGGAGCGGCCTGGTGGCCGCTAGCGGGCGAGTTCGGCCAGGAACGGGTTGGTGGCGCGCTCGGCGCCGAGGGTGGTGATTCCCATGTGGCCGGGATACACCGTCGTCTCCGGCGGATGCGAATCGACGAGCTTGCGGATCGACTCGAGCAGGGTGGCCCAGTCCCCGCCGGGCAGGTCGGTGCGGCCCACGGATCCCTGGAAGAGGACGTCGCCGGAGAAGATCGCGGACTCCTCGGGAACCGAGTAGGTGACGTGGCCGGGGCTGTGGCCCGGGGTGAAGATCACGTCGATCTCCATTCCCGCGAGCTCCAGCTTCTCGCCCCCGCTCACGGTGTGGTCCGCCTGGTAGCTCTCGAACGGCCCGAACCCGGGCCAGGGGACGAACGAGTTGATGTCGGCGAGCACGGGCGTCTCGATCTCCGGGCACCAGACCGGAGCCCCGGTGGCCTCGGCGACCGGAGCCACTGCCCCGATGTGGTCGAAGTGGGTGTGGGTGAGCAGGATCCCCTCGATCGTCACCCCGAGCTCCTCGGCGGCGCCGAGGATCCGCGGGGCCTCGTCGCCGGGATCGACGATCAGCGCGCGCTCCGAGCCGTCCTTGCGAAGCAGGAAGCAGTTCTCGGCGATCTGACCGACGGTGAACATCCGGACGTCCACGGGTCAGCCCTCCGCGCCGGCGCGCTGCGCCTCGCGCTCGGCGCGCTTCTGCGCCTGCTTGCGGAGATGGCGCTGGTAGAAGAACCGGTCGAGCAGGAAGGCCATCGGGACGTAGAAGCCCATCATCAGGACCCCGACCGCCAGAGCGGCGAACGGGTTCTGGCCGAAGACGGCGAGCAGGCCCACGAACAGCACGGCGGCGATGCCACCCTTCTTCAGGGCGCTCGACCAGCTCGCCGGCTGCGGCTCGCGCGGCCCGGCCTTCTTCTTGCCCCGGTTCTTCGCCCTGGCCTGGGCCTCCGCGCGGCTCCGCGCCCGGCCTCGGGCAGGTCGCGTGTCGATCCGCCCGCCCTGGGTTCCGCGGTGCTTGCGCCGGCGCTTCTTCTTCGTCTGGGCCATCGAGAGGAGGCTAGCCGAGCTAGCCGAGCACGTTCTCCATCACGTCGCGCCTCGGGTCGAAGCCTCTAATCGGGACATCCTCCGGATAGTCCTCGAACGCGGCCTCGGGCGCCAGCCCGATGAGCTCGGCCTCCACCGGCTCGGCGCCGTGCTCGGCAGCGAGCCGCTTGATCTCGGCCACCACGTCCGCGAGGGGCACCCCGATCGGATCGTGGACGTTGATCGAGACCTGGCAGCGCCCGCTGTCGCGCGGCAGCCCGAGCGCCCGAACCCCGGCGAGCCCGCCGCTCGCCTCCCGCAGCCCGGTCGCCACGGCACGGGCGACCTCGGGATCCGGGGTATTCAGCTCCACGTTGAAGGCCACGAGCGGCTCGCGCGAGGTGACCAGCGTCGCGCCCGCCGTCGGGTGAGGCCGGGGCGGGCCGAGGTCGGGCACGAGCTCGCCGGACTCCATTCGCTTCGCCAGCTCCGGCGGGCCGCCCTTGCGGAAGTAGGCGCGCTCGACTCGCTCCGGACTCGTCGCCAGCTCGCCGTAGTAGAAGACCGGGATCCCGAGCGCCGCGATCCGCTCCGCGACGTCCCGAGCCGCGGCCTTCGCCTCCTCGTGGCGGGTCTCCGCCTGCCAGACCACCGGGCAGACATCGAGCGCCCCGATGTGCGGGTGAAGTCCCTTGTAGCGCCGCATGTCGATCACCTCGATCGCCTCCTGCGCCGCGGCCGCGAGAGCGTCCACCAGCCCCTCCCGGTCCCCGGCGATCGTGAAGACGCAGCGGTTGTGCTCGGAGTCGAAGTGGCGGTTGAGGACCCTGGCACGGCCGGCGAGCGTCGCCTCGAGCGTGCCGATCACCCGCTCGCTGCGGCCCTCTGAGAAGTTCGGAACCGCGACGAGCGGTAGCGGGTCCCAGGAAGCCGAGCTGGCGTAGTTCACCGGATCAGGAGCTCGCCGTCCCGCACGATCGCCTCGCCGTCCAGCTCGACGGTCGGCTTCATCACGATGCAGTCGAGGTGCACCGGCACCTGCACGGTGCCGCCGATCCCGGCGGACGCGCCGAAGGCGATGTGGCAGGTCCCGGCGATCTTCTCGTCCTCGAGGATCTCGCCCGTGAGGATCGCCCTCTCGTTCGTGCCGATGCCGAGCTCGGCGATGTTCGTCGCATCGTCCCCGTGGACCGTGAGCAGCTCCATGAAGGCCATTCCCTGGCCCCCACGCGCCGAGGTCAGGTGGCCCCCCTCGACCACCAGCTCGACCGGCTCCTCGACGAGGCCGATGCCGGCCAGGGAGCCGTCGATGACGAGCGTCCCGTCGCCGGCGGCGGGCGAGATGAAGCCCTCGCCGCAGGGCAGGTTCCCGAAGGCGCCCGGCTCGGTCAGCTCTCCGGCGTCAGGAATCGCCCCCCGGCCCGCGATGTCGAGGCGGAGGTCAGTGCCGTTCGCGTCCGTGATCCGAGCCTCCGACGCGCGATCGAGCGCCTCCGCCACCTCGTGACCCTTGCGACGCAGGCCCTCCATGTCGGCGCTCATAACCCGCGCCAGCATCTCCTCCGTCACGCCCGGAAGGGTGGCGCAGCGCGCGCCAGCATCGGTCGCCCGCTTGCGGGCGGCGGTGTGGGAGAGAGATTGGATCGTGGGGGCCATCAAGACGTCGGCCGCCGCCATCGCCTCCGCTACGACCCGCGGCGGCTCGGCGCCGTGCGACGGACGCTCCGACATCACCGCCAGCACCGCGTCTGCACCCTCCTCGAGGGCCTCCTCGCGAAGCCGCTCGCCGACTCGCTGGGTCGCCGGGTTGCAGACGATCAGCGCCTCCTCGCCGTCCCGCACGGCGAGGCACTCGCGGACGACGGCACGAACCGCTCGATCGAGATCGCTCATCCGCAGGCACCCTAGATGACGCCTCCGGTGGTCCCCCCATTGGGGGGATCGCGGGGGGTCGAGATGTATGAAACCGCGGCTCGTGGATATGTTCCCGGGCATGGAGGCCGGTCATGCGGCCGAGACGGTCTCGTCCGTCAGCGGAGAACGGCTCAAGGAGAGTTTGCGGCGACCGTGGGTCATCGCGGTCCTGGTGATCCTGGTCATCTTCCTGGCGCTGGTCATCGGGCATGGGCTGCACGCTGTTGCGCAGACCGGATTGAACGGCCTCGCGCTCGGCGCGATCTATGCCCTCGGGGCAGTGGGCCTGACACTCGTCTACGGGATTCTCAGGCTGGTCAACTTCGCGCAGGGGGACTTCCTCACCTTCGGCGCCTACATGGCGTATCTGGTGAATGTCACCTGGGGACTGCCGCTGGTGGTGGGGATCTTCTGGGCCATGATCGCCACCGCTCTGCTCGGACTCCTCCTCGAGCGCGTTCTCTGGGGACCGATGCGCGCGAAGCACGCGGGCTTCCTGCAGCTGATCCTGATGTCGATCGGCCTCGCATTCCTGTTGCGGGCGGTCGTCCAGTGGTTCTGGAGCACCGACATCCGGATCCTGGACGTCGACACCAGCAGCACCGTCAACTTCATCGGCCTCCATATCGGCCGCGTCCAGCTGATCGTCGTGATCGTCGGCGTGGTCGTGATCGCCGCGATCGGGGCGATGCTCCGCTTCACGCCCCTCGGCAAGCGGATGCGGGCGCTCTCAGATGACCTGGAGCTGGCCGAGACGGCGGGGATCAACACCCGCCGGATCATCAGCTACACGTGGATCTTCGCCGGCGCCCTGGCGGGTTTGGCCGGCGTCCTGGCGGCCGCCACCACCAACCTCTATCCCGAGCTCGGCTTCGAGCTGCTGCTGCCCATCTTCGCCGCGGTGATCCTCGGCGGCATCGGCGACGCGTTCGGGGCGCTGGCCGCGGGGCTGGTGATCGGGGTGATGACCGAGTGGTCCACCCTCGTGATCGATGCGCGCTGGAAGACGGCCGTCGGGTTCCTGGTCCTGATCATCGTCCTGATCTTCCGGCCGCAGGGGATTTTCGGGAAGGCGAAAGCCATATGACCCTGCTCGCCGTCTCGCTGGATGCGATCACCAACGTCAACTTCTGGATCAGCGTCGGGGTGATCGCCGGCACGTACGCGGTCGTGGCGCTCGGCCTGCAGATCAACACCGGCTTCACCGGCATCGTCAACTTCGGCCAGGCGGCCTTCATGGCGATCGGCGCCTACACGATGGCGATCCTCGTGCTCAAGGCGGGCTTCTCGTTCTGGCTGTCGCTGCCCTGCGCCGTCCTCGCGGCGATGCTCTTCGGAGTGATCATCGGCCTGCCCTCGCTGCGGCTGCGGGCCGACTACTTCGCCATAGTCACGATCGCCTTGGCCGAGGTCGTGCGCCTGTTCGCGCAGAACGCCCGCGGGCTGACCGGCGGCAACGAGGGGCTCTTCTGCAACGCCGACGACCCGTCCAACTGCTACACGAACGCCTGGCGGGACGTCTCCGACCACATCAACAACTTCGTCTCCAACTTCTGGAGCGATCCCGACTCGCTCTTCCCCCTCTTACTCGTGATCTGGGCGACGGTCGCTATCGCGATCTTCCTGCTCAGGCGCCTGCAGCGCACGCCGTGGGGGCGAGTTCTCCGCGCCATCCGCGAGGACGAGGACGCCGCCCTGGCGCTCGGCAAGCACACCCTCGTCTACAAGCTCCAGTCGCTCGCGATCTCCGCCTGCCTCGGCGCGATCGCCGGCTTCTTCCTGGCGCTCAACCTGGCGACCATCCACCCGCTCGACTTCGAGCCTCTGGTGACGTTCTTCGCCTACAGCGTGCTGATTCTCGGTGGCCTCGGAAGCTATCGGGGGGTCGCCGTCGGCGCGGTGCTGTTCTGGTTCGTGCTCGAGGGAACCAGGTTCATCGACCTGCCGGATCCGCCCTTCACCGAGACTCGCATCGCCGCGATCCGCTTAGCGATCACAGGCCTCCTGTTGATCGGACTGATGGCGTTCCGGCCGCAGGGCCTGTTCGGCAAACGCGAGGAGATGGTGCTCGGTGAATGACGCCCCGGGCAACGGTGCGCCGCTGCTCGACGTCGAGGGAGTGGTCAAGCGGTTCGGCGGGATACGGGCCGTGAACGGCGCCACCCTCAGCGTGCGCCAGGGAGGCATCACCGCGCTGATCGGTCCCAACGGGGCTGGCAAGACCACCCTGTTCAACGTGCTCACCGGCTTCTACAAGGGCGACGAGGGCTCCGTCACGTTTCGCGGCGAGCAGATTCTCGGCGAGCCCTCCTACGAGATCGCGCAGAAGGGGATGGTCCGCACCTTCCAGATCACCAAGGCGCTGGCGGCGATGCCCGTGATCGACAACATGATGCTCGCGGCGCCGGATCAGCCCGGCGAGCTGCTGCGCAACGTGATCTTCCGGCCGCGCGCTTCGATGGCGCGGGAAGAGGAGGTCCGGAAGGAGGCGATGGAGCTGCTCGGCCTCTTCAACCTCCGGGATCTCGCCGACGCCTACGCCGGCACCCTCTCGGGTGGCCAGCGCAAGCTGCTCGAGCTGGCGAGGGCGCTGATGGCTTCGCCGAAGCTGCTGCTGCTCGACGAGCCGATGGCCGGCATCAACCCGACGCTGGGGCGGCGGCTGCTCGACTACCTGCAGGGCCTGCGGCGCGAGCTCGGCGTGACCGTGCTGTTCATAGAGCACGACATGGAGGTCGTCATGAACCACTCCGACCGGGTGATCGTGATGGCCGAGGGCCGTGTGATCGCCGACGGCGAGCCGCACGAGGTGAGGAAGGACAAGCGCGTGATCGACGCCTATCTCGGAGACGTCGCCGGAGAGCCCACGGCCACTGCCGAGGCGGGCGAGTGAACGACGCGGGCACCAACGGGGCCGTCCTGCAGGTCGAGGGGCTGGTCGCGGGCTACGTTCCGGAGGTCGACATCCTGACCGGGGTCAACCTGACGGTGGACGACGGGGAGATCGTCACGGTGATCGGGCCGAACGGCGCCGGCAAGTCGACGCTGATCAAGTCGATCTTCGGGCTGCTGCCGCCGCGCCAGGGGCGCGTGGTGCTCCGCAGCGAGGACCTCACCGGGATGCGGCCGCACCTGATCACGCGCCGGGGAATGAGCTACGTCCCCCAGCTCGACAACGTCTTCGAGTCTCTCACCGTCGACGAGAACCTCGAGATGGGCGCGCTCAAGCGCGGAACGCTGCGCCAGCGGATGGGCGAGATGTACGAGCTCTTCCCCAGGCTCGGCGAGCGGCGGCGCCAGGCGGCCGGGACCATGAGCGGCGGCGAGCGGCAGATGGTCGCCATGGCGCGGGCGCTGATGCCGGACCCCAAGGTCCTTCTCCTCGATGAGCCGTCGGCGGGCCTCGCGCCCGCGTTCGTCGAGGCGATCTTCGAGAAGATCTCCGAGATCAACCGGCACGGCGTGACGATCGTGATGGTCGAGCAGAACGCCCGCCGGGCGCTGGCGATGTCGACACGCGGCTACGTCCTCGACCTGGGCCAGAACCGCTTCGAGGGGCGGGGCGAGGAGCTGCTCCACGACCCGAAGGTCGCCGAGCTCTACCTCGGCGGCACCGCCCGGATCGACGAAGCCCCGGAGGAGCAGGCCCGGACGTGAAACGGCCGGGGCTCTCGCCCCGGCCGCTCCACTCGCGAGCCGCACGGCTCGCTCGAACTCGGACTACTGCCCGGCGTTCGGGTTGACGACCTGCTGCTCGCCGATCACCCCGAGATCCGCGCCCTTGAACTGGTAGATGTCGTAGACACCCGCCGTGGCGTCGCCGGCCGCGTCCATATCGATCGCGCCGGAAGCGCCCTGATAGTCGATGTCCTGACCATCCTTGAGCGCGTTGATCGCCTCGGGCAGCTGCTCCCAGCTGTACGGCGTCCCCGGCGGGGCGCTCACGTCAGTGAGCTTGTCCGCCATGTCCTTGCCGTCGGTCGAACCAGCGGCGACCGCGGCCAGGTAGCAGAGGATCGTCGCATCGAACTGCTGGGCGTCGAACGTCTGGCGATCGACGTCCTTCGGATCCGTGCTCGTGTAGAGCTGGTCGAAGGCGGTCGATGCCTCACCCTTGTCCGGCGCACCGGGGGCTGTTCCACGCATGCCGCTGACGATCTCCGGGCTGACGTCCTCCGTCAGCGAGCTCGAAGCGAGCCCGTCGGTGAACCAGCCCTTCGTCGGATCCCAGTTACCCGAGCGCTGTAGCGCCGGGCCGACCTTCACGAAGGTCTCCGGGAAATCGATGATCACGATCGCATCCGGGTTGCCGGATGTGATCTGCCCGGCCTCCGAGTCGTAGCTCGGCTGCTCCGGGTCGTATGCGACCTGCTGACCGACTGAGCCGCCCAGGTCCTTCCAGGCGTCACCGAAGGTCTGCGTCAGACCGGTGCCATAGGCGTCGTTGCGGGCGCCGATGTTGACGGTCTTGCCCTGAGCTCCGCCCAGCGCGTCGGCGATCGTGTTGGCGAGCGTCGGGCCCTGGAACGAGTCGGGCGGTGACGTGCGGTTCACCAGTCCGTCGTCGTTCAGGTCCGTGATCTCATCCGCCGTCGAGGCCGGGGAGATCTGCAGGACTCCGTCCGGGATCGAGACCGACTGTGCGGTCGGAATCGTGTCGGACGAGGCCCATGCACCGGTGATGCAGCTCGCGTTGTCGGAGTCGACCAGCTTGCGAGCGGCCTGAACCGCCGCCTGCGGGTTCGTCTCGTTGTCCTCGTGGACGACCTTGACCGAGTCATCGACTCCGGCCTGCTGGATCGCCTTGGTGATCACGGAGACGGCCAGATCAGATGCCTTCTGGCCGGGGGGGCCGTAGTCGGCCAGGTCGCCGGTGAGTGGAATCGAGTCGCCGATCGTCAGATCGACCGTTCCGCCACCGCCACCCCCTCCGTTGTCATCGCCTCCACCGCACGCAGCCAGACCGAGCACCAACGTCAGTCCGGCTCCGGCGGCAAGGAGCCTCCACTGCTTGAGACCTCGCATCAATTCCCTCCTGTCCTGTAGGCCCTCCCTCAGGCCTCCTTGAACGTGGCCGTATTCATATCCCTTTACGGCGACGAAAGGCTTGTGCTGAGGTTGAGATGCGCGGCGGCTTGCGTCCGGCCGCCCGCCGTGCCGTCGCTACGATTGCCCCGCCCCGCCGGAGTAGCTCAGTCGGTTAGAGCAGCGGAATCATAATCCGCGTGTCGGGGGTTCGAGTCCCTCCTCCGGCATGAAGTTCCTGCAAGTCGATGCCTTCGCAACGTGCGAACGTTCTGCTTCTACTGCCTCGCAGCTAAGGAGCAGCCACGGCAGCGGCGGCGTACACATCCACGAAGCGGAGATAGTTGTCTGCTACCCGCGAGGCGGCATCCTCGCGGGAAAGGTCGCCGTCGATCCAGCCCTTGAGCGGGTTGCCCCAGATCGATCGGCCGATCGCGAACCCGATGTATCCCTCCACCGGAGCTGCCTGCCGCAGCCAGTGATCGACCTTCTCGTCGTCGGCTCCGCGCCCGAGGACCACGCAGACAACCTCGCCGCGTCCCGCCTTGCGGCACTGGAACACCATCCGCTCGCAGTCCGCGCGTTCGTCGAGGCCCTCGATCTTCCAGATATCGGGTTCGACCCCGGCGTCCTGGAGTGCGGCGATCGCCTGAATCATCAGGTCGGGGCGCAGTTCGGCGTCGTAGCGGTCGGAATTTCCGTCCACCGACGCGAGCTGGGATTCCTCGGCCGGCACGAGCAGCTCGAAAATGAACTTGTGATCGCGCTCATGGAGCCAGTCCGAGAGGCGTCGCAGACGCTCGGTCTGGAGCCGGTTCATCTCGGGCTCGCCGTCGGGGTTGTAGCGGACGAGCACCTTTGAGAAGTCCGGGTCGTAGCGCTCTATGTGGGCGCCGAAATCATCGCCGTACTCAAAGTCGAACTCCTTCTGACCGCTCATCTCAACAGGCATCACGAGCTTGATGCCGTCTGCCTTCGCCTCCTCCGGCACCTGCGCCGGGCCCCCGAACTGCTCGTCCACGAGCGCGCCGGTCTCCGCTCGGTCGGCGCCGCGCGCGAGCGCCGCCTCGAGGCCCTCGAAGATCAGGTGCTTGCCCTCGGCGAGACGCTTCGTGTCCTCGGGCGTCGGGTCGCCCTCGATGCCAAACCGCTTTATGAAGGACCCGCGGTGGTCGAAAGCCAGGACGTAGAGCGTGCCGTCATAACCGA
>Ga0081540_1002124_pt1 | contig 16510 bp, 15 predicted proteins | sample TabmetS2T1R1_FD_71024 | JGI IMG/M metagenome (GOLD analysis project Ga0081540, IMG submission 71024) | Tabebuia heterophylla rhizosphere microbial communities from the University of Puerto Rico - S2T1R1 | ecosystem: Host-associated > Plants > Roots > Rhizosphere ... | reverse complement strand
CTTGTGCACGCGGTAGCCCGCGACCACGCAGTCGGCCGTGCGCACGTGCTTGATCTTCGCCATCACGCGCTTGTCGGGCTCGTAGGTCAGATCGGGGCGCTTGGCGATCAGGCCGTCGAGCCCCGCGCCCTCGAAGTGCTCGAACCAGTCGCGCGCGACGTCCTCGTCGCGGGTGATCGGCGTCACGTGCACCGGCGGCTCGGCCTCGCCCAGCACCTGCTCGAGCATCGCCCGCCGGCGCTCGAACGGCTCCCCCGTGAGGTCGTCGTCGCCGAGCGCGAGCAGGTCGAACGCGATGAAGCTCGCCGGCGTCTTTTCGGCGAGCATCGCGACGCGGCTCGCCGCCGGGTGGATGCGCTGCTGCAGCGCCCAGAAGTCCAGGCCGCCGTCGCCGGCGATCACGATCTCGCCGTCGATCACCGCGCGCGGCGGGAAGCTGCGCCGCACGGCCTCGACCACCTCGGGGAAGTAGCGCGTCATCGGCCGCTCCTTGCGGCTGCCGATCTCCACCTCGTCGCCGTCGCGGAAGACGATCGAGCGGAAGCCGTCCCACTTGGGCTCATAGAGCTGTCCGGGCGGGATCGCGGCCACCGGCTTGGCCAGCATCGGCGCGACGGGTGGCATCACTGGGAGCTGCATGCGGTAGGCGCCTCGGCGCAGTACGGCAGTTCTACCGATGTCGCGCCGCGCCGCGGGCCGTACGGTCGCGTCCGTCAACCAACAAGGAGCATCGATGCCCACCTTCCTGATCGAGCGCGAGATCCCCGGCGCGAGCCAGCTCACCGATGACGAGCTGCGCGGGATCACGACGAAGTCCAACGACACCGTCGAGGCGCTGGAGCGGCCGTACACGTGGCGCCACAGCTACGTGGCCGGCGACAAGATCTACTGCATCCACGACGCCGAGCGCGCCGCCTGTCCCGCCGGCCATCTCACCCACGCCGCTGGGCTTCACGGTGGGCGCCCCGCCGGCCGGGCTCGTGGAACGGATCCGCTGGGCGGACGCGGGCAGTGGGCAGAACGCCCCGGCGCAGACCCGGATGTGGTCACAGCAGCCGGTCGACGAGTACGCCGACCTCAAGGGCAGCCGCCTGCTGCTGCGGATCGAACAGACCACCGGCGACGGCCAGGTCTCCGGGGTCACCGCGATCACGATCGGTGGCCGGCCGGGCTGGTACGACGGTATCGACGCGCCGGACAAAAGCTACGTGTCCTGGAAGCCCGACCCGGACACGCTGCTGACCCTGGAGCAGCACGGGCTCGGGCTGTCCAGGAGCCAGCTCGTGACCGTCGCCGAGTCGGTGCGCCCCGACCCGACCAGCCTCGCCCCGGTCGTCACGTTCGGCTGGTTGCCGGGAGCGTTCTCGGTCGACCACGTCGGGCTGTCCGGCAACTCCGGCGCGTCATGGTTCGGCGAGGTCAGCGTGGTCAGCTCGGGCGGGCACGACGGGCAGGGCCGGTCGTTCGCCGGCGAGTACCTGGATGTCGCATTGGCCACCTCGACCACCGAGACACAGCCCGGCGAACCGGTCACGGTCCGCGGCCACAGCGGCAAGCTGGTCAGCGACACGTCGCAGGGGCCACAGCTCACCCGCCTGACGCTCGTGGTGGAGCTGGCCGGCGGGACCTGGCTGACGCTGATGACGATGGGTCCGGCGGATGTGCTGATGAGCAAGGCGGACCTGCTGCGTGTCGCCGAGGCGTTGCAGCTCGCCACGCCGGATCTGTCCTGGATGGGCAGGTAGACGATCAGGGCCGGACCGGCGTCGCCGGTCCGGCCCGTTGCGCCCCCGGATCAGGACTTGGACTGGTTGAAGCGCACCATGTTGCCGGCCGGGTCGCGGAAACCGCAGTCGCGGACGCCGTAGGGCTGGTCCATCGGCTCCTGCAACACCTCGGCGCCGGACGCGCGAACGGTCTCGAAGACCCCGTCCACGTCGTCGGTCCCGAAGACCAGCCCGCCCAGCGAACCCTTCGCGAGCAACTCGCGGAGGGCCTGCGCGTCCGTCGGCGGCCGGCCGACGCCCACGGACTGCAGGACGACCCCGATCTCGGGCTGGTCCTTGGGCCCCACGGTCAGCCAGCGGCCGAACTCCGTGTTGACGTCGTTGCGGACCTCGAGGCCGAGGGTGTCGCGGTAGAAGGCCAGCGCCGCCTCGTGGTCGTCCACTTCCAGGAAGGTGTATTGCAGCGTCAGGTTCATGCCCCGAACGCTACGCGGGGCTCGTGACCTGCGCTTCTCTGTTCCTGCTCGGCCTGGTGAGCAGTTTCGCCGTGCACGCCGGTACCGCGGCGAGGGCGGCGTGCTCGCGGGCCCGGTAGGCGCTCGGGCTCTCTCCCACGAGTTCGGCGAAGCGGGTGCTGAACGAGCCCAGCGAGGTACACCCGACGGCCATGCAGACGTCGGTGACGCTCAGGTCGCCGCGGCGCAGGAGGGCCTTGGCCCGCTCGATCCGCCGGGTCATCAGGTAGCTGTAGGGCGTCTCCCCGTAGGCGGCGCGGAACTGCCGGGAGAAGTGGGCCGGGGACATCAGGGCGGTCCGGGCCATCGCCGGGACGTCGAGCGGCCGGGCGTATTCCCGGTCGATCAGGTCCCGGGCCCGGCGCAGGTGGGCGAGATCCTCGGGCGTCACGGGACCAGCATGCCACGGGTACCCTCCGGGCGCCCGGCCGGCTGGTCGGCGCCGCGCGGCGTGGGCTGGCGCGGCGTCAGCCGCCGCGGTGGCGGCGCCGCCCGGCCCGGCCGGTCTCGCCCGAGATCGGCAGCCAGTAGAACGGGATGAAAGCGGCGATGACCGCCACGCCGAGCACGGGAACCAGGGCGCCCAGCAGCGTGCCGACGGCGATCCAGGCGAGGGCGAGCCGGAAGCGCCGCCCGATGGCGATCGCCCCGGCGTCGTCGATGTTCGTGCCGAGCAGGCGGCGGCCACGCCGGGCGTACCACCAGACGATGTTGAAGAGGACGGCCGCCAACTCGAAGGCGACGCCGTGGACTACGACGGCGGTGCGCTCGCCGTGCCCGTCGCGGAACGCCGCCGCCAGGACGGAGGCGGCGAACGGCAGGAACGCGATGTCCATCAGGAGCAGGGTGTTGAGGAACAGGACGACCCGGTCGGCGTTGCGGATGTGGTCGTACATGACGTGGTGGTTGGCCCAGATCTGGCCGATCAGCATGAAGGTCAGCACGTAGGCCAGGTAGGACGGCCAGAGCGTGGCGAGTCCGTGCAGCAGGTGCCGGGTGTCCCCGGGCGGCCGGATCTCCAGGACGAGCAGAGTGACGGCGATGGCGATGACTCCGTCGGTCAACGCGACCACGCGCCCGGGTTCGCGCTCCGCCCCGAACGGTGTCGAACCGACTGGTACCTCGGCTGGGTCGGTCACGACCCAAGCCTCGGACACCGGCCGCCGCCGCACCCGCAGCCACGTCGGCGTGTCGCCGAGAAGCCGGCAGCCGGCGGGGGGCCGGCGTGCCCCGACAGACGGATGGCGGCCCGGACCGGCGGACGCCGGCCGGTCCGGGCTCGCCGCGGCGGTCAGCCGGTCGTGTAGCTGACCGGCGTGAACGGGCCGCTGCACGTCTGCGAGCACGAGGCCGGCAGCGTGAACGTGTAGGTGCGGCCGCCGCCGAGCAACTGGTCCGAGGCGTCCCGGATCCGGATCTGGAACGTCGTCCCCGCGGCTTGGGTGGCCCCGATGATGAATGCCTGCCCCATGTCGCTGTTGGGCTGCGCGGCCTGCCAGGCCCCGTCGACCTGGTACTCGACGCCGTGGATCCCGTTGGGCAGATGGGTGACCGCGATCGCCGGCCAGTACCGCTGGGCGCTCTGCATGAACCCGATCCGGATGTCACCGGTGTACCCGGGAGCCGGCACGTACTGCCACTGGATGCGGCGGTTGTTCCAGTGGTTGGGGTACATGTCCCCGACGGTGGTCCCGTTCCGTAGGAAGGCGTTGAGCGAGCCCTTCGCCAGGTCGAGGTGGTTCGGGTCGTCGCGGCACCACGCGTTGCCGTCACCGCAGCTGTCCGCGACGACCATCGTGAGGGTGGCACCGTCGTACTGGTCGGCGACCCAGGATCCGTTGCGGCAGAACGGCTGGTTCGGCGCTCCGTCGTTGGTACCGGTGCAGTAGTCGCCGATCGTCACCTGGACCCACCGGCCGCAGTTGCGCCCGTTGTCCCACAGGCCGATCTTCGAACCCAGCGAGGCGGGCATCGGTCGGGGATAGAAGGTGGAGTAGTCCCCCGGTGTGTTGTAGACGTTCAGCGCGACGAAGTTCTGACTGTCCAATTCGGACTGTGGCAGCCCGCAGCCGCCGTACGGTTGGCCGAGGGCGTCGAAGTAGGTGGCGTTGCCGGTGCGCGCGCCGGGCGGCGGGCTCGTCGGTGACACGGTGGGCGACGGTGTCGGTGACGTGGTGCGCGAGGCGCTGGGCGACGGGCTCGGCGACCGGCTCGGTGAGGCGCTGGGCGAACCGCTCGGTGAACCGCTGGGTCCCGGCTGGCCGTTGGCCGTGCACGGCTGGCCGCTGAGGCTGAACGAGGCCGGCGTCGTGTTCGCGCCGCTGTAGGTCATGGAGAACCCGGTCCCGGTCGAGCCGCCGGTCGCGATGGTGCCGTTGTACGACGCGTTGGTGACCGAGACGGCCGCGCCGCTCTGGCTGTACGTGCCGTTCCAACCGTTGGTGATGCGCTGGCTGCCCGGGAAGGTCCAGGCGAGAACCCAGTGGTCGATGGCCGGTCCGTTGTTGGTGATGGTCAGGTCGACCGTGGCCCCGGCGCCCCAGTCGTCGCGGAGCTGGTAGCGCACGTCGCAGGCGGCCGTCGCGGCTCCCGCGTCCGGCTGGGCGAGGAACGGCGCCGTGAACGCACCCCCCGCCACCAGCGCGGCCGCTGCGGCCGCGCACAGGGACGTCCTCGTGCGCCTGGCGAGTTTCATGAGAACTCCACGCTCCATCCTGGAGGGGCAGAGGGGTGTCTGCCGCGGGTCGGCTGGGGCGCCTCGGTGCCGCCGACGGTAGCGACGAAGCCCGGGCGGCGGAAGGCGGAAGGCGTGGACCGACGTCCCGGTGCCGGCCGGGCGGCCGACCGCGACGGCGGCGGGCGAAACTTACAACCGTCGCCCGGTGCCGAAGGCGGGGAATCGGCGGGCCGTCCACAGTAGACTCCGGGTCATGGCTTCCCCGCCCATCCAGGTGCGCAGCGGCGGACTGGTGCTCACCGTCGGCGTGGGCAGCGACATCGGTCGCCGGTACCCGGCCAACTTCGACGTGCTGCACGTCGAGGCGCCGGATCCGGGCGCGGTGTCGCTGCTCGCGGTCGTCGCGGACGGGATGGGCGCGGGCGAGGGCAGCGCCGTCGCGGGGCGCGCCGCCGCGGGTACCTTCGCCGCCGCGGTGCGCGACCTCCCCTCGCCGGTCGACCCGGCGGCGCTGCGCGGGGCGGTGGCACGGGCGCAGCGCCTGGTGCGGGCGGCCGGTCAACGGTTGGGGGAGCTGACCGGCTGCACGCTCACCGCGCTCGTGGTGGAGGGCGGGGCCGGGTGGATCGTGCAGCTCGGCGACTCGCGCGCCTACCGGTGGCGCGACGCGCTGCTGGAACTGCTCACCGTCGACCACACCCAGGCGTGGCTGGGCGCCGTCAACGGCTGGTACCCGGCGGATTCGCCCGAGGCGGCGGCCGCCCGCTACCAGTTGACGCGCTATGTGGGGCATCCGGCCCTGCCCGAACCCGACGTGCTCAATGTGGCCCTGCGCCCGGGTGACGTGCTGTGCCTGTGCAGCGACGGGTTGGCCGAGCAGGTCCCGTACCATCGGCTGGCGGCTGCGCTGGAGTCCGCCGTCGGCCCGGCCGGCGATCCCGGTGCGGTCGTGACCGGGCTGCTGGCCGACGCCCTCGCGGCCGGCGGCAACGACAACGCTACGGCGGTCGTGGTGACTGTCGCCGCCGAGCCGGCGGTCTAGCGGCCCGTCCGGTGACCCGCCTCGCGTCGGGCGAGTTCGGCGAGCCGGTCCCAGGCCGGCGACGACACGCCGCTGGACGCCGCGACCAGTTGGGCGATCACCGGGTCGCCCGGCCGCGCCTCGGCCCCGGCGCCCGGCCGCCCGGCCATCCAGTGCGCCGTGCGCCGCGCCAGCTCGGGCAGCCGGGGATCGTCCGGGGACCAGTCGAAGGCCGCGTCGTAGTCGACGTAGATGGCGCGGAACTCCGGGTCATCGAAGGCGGCCAGCTTGTCCGCCATCCAGACGGCCGCCTGGTCCGGGGAGACCGACTGCATCAGGATCCAGCCGTCGCGCTCCAACCGCACCGCTCGCTGGCTGACCCCCAGCCCGCGCAGCCGTTCGAGGTAGTCGGCGACCTGGCCGGAGACGAACAGGCGGTCGCCGGCCCGCAACTGCGCCAGCCGTTCGCGGGTGCGCAGCAGCTCCTCGGCCCGGTCGCGCAGCTCGCCGTCGATCTCCGTGACCGCCTCGGCGAATCGCGGGGGGTCGGCGGCGAGCAGTTCCTTGATGCGGGCCAGCGGTACCCCCGCGTCCGCCAGCGTCTTGATCTTGATCAGCTGGATCGCGTGCTCCGCCCCGTACCGCCGGTACCCCGACGAGTCGCGCGGCGGCTCCTCGAGCAGTCCCCGCTTGTGGTAGTGGCGGACCGCCTTGATCGTCACGCCCGCGTAGTCGGCGAGCTGGCCGATGGTGATCACGCGGCCATCATCTCAGCGGGTACCGCGGCGGAACGCGGCCCGGGCCCACAGGTACCCGACGAGTGCGATCCCCGCGCACCAGGCCAGGGCGGTGTACGCGGTGTTCCCGACCGGGGCGCCGGTCAGCAGCGCCCGCAGGCTCTCCACGACCGGGGTGAACGGCTGGTGCTCGGTGAACCAGCGCACGCCCGCGGGCATCGACGCGGCCGGCACGAACGCGCTGGACAGGAACGGCAGCAGGAACTGCAGCACCAGACTGGCGCTGTTGGCGCCCGCGACCGTCTTGGCGACCAGCCCGAACGCGGCCGACAGCCAGGACAGCGCGAAGGAGAACGCCGCGACGATGCCGGCGACGGCGAGCCAGCCGGCGACCGAGGCGTGCGGGCGGAAACCGACCAGCAGCGCCACGCCGGTGATGGCGGCCGTGGTACCGAGCGTCCGCAGCACGTTGGCCACGACGTGCCCGGTGAGCACGGCGCCCCGGGCGACCGCCATGGTGCGGAACCGGTCGATGATGCCACCGGTCATGTCGGTGTTCACGTTGATCGCGGTCGGCCCGGTGCCCGCCGCCACGGTCATCATCAGGATGCCCGGGATGAGGAAGTCGACGTACGGCTCGCCGCGGCCGGCGGAACCGAGTCCGTCGCCGATGGGCCCGCCCAGGATGTAGACGAACAACAGCAGGAACACGACCGGGCCCAGCACCGAGCCGATGAGGATCAGCGGGTACCGCAGGGTGTGCTTCAGCTCCCGCCCGAGCATGGTGGCCGAGTCCTGGGCGGCGATGGTCAGCGCGGTCATCGGTCGTTCTCCTTCGAGGGGTGGCCGGTCAGGGCGAAGAACACGTCGTCGAGGTCCGGCGTGTGGATGGACAGGTCCTCCACCACAATCCCGTCGCCGAGTCGGGAGAGCACGTGGCGCAACGACTCGACGCCGCCCTCGTGCGGCACCCGCAGTGCCAGCCCGTCGTCGTCGCGGGTACCGGCGGGAAGCGTCCGCGCGGCCGCGGCGAGCGAGGCGGTGTCGGCGAAGCGCAGCCGGATGTGCGCGCCCGGGATGCGCCGCTTGAGCTGCTCCGGCGTTCCCTCGGCGACGATCCGGCCGTGGTCCAGCACGGCGATGCTGTCGGCGAGCTGGTCGGCCTCCTCCAGGTACTGCGTCGTGAGCAGGATGGTGACCCCGTCGGCGGCGAGGTCGCGGACGATCTGCCACATGAGGTGGCGGCTGCGCGGGTCCAGGCCGGTGGTCGGCTCGTCGAGGAAGATCAGCCTCGGCCGGCCCATCAGGGTCATGGCGATGTCGAGCCGGCGCCGCATGCCGCCCGAGTAGGTAGCCGGGGTCTGCCTCGCCGCCCCGGCCAGATCGAACTGGTCCAGCAGTTCGCCGGCCCGGGCCCGGCGCCGGGCCGCCGGAAGGTGCAGCAACCGGCCCATGAGAAGCAGGTTCTCCTCGCCGGTGAGCAGGTTGTCGACCGCGGAGAACTGCCCCGTGACGCCGATGAGCCGGCGTACGGCGTCGGCGTCGCGGCGCACGTCGTGGCCGAGGACCGTTGCCGTGCCGGCGTCGGCCGGGATGAGGGTGGACAGGATCCTCACCGTGGTGGTCTTGCCCGCGCCGTTCGGCCCGAGCAGGGCGCGGATCTCGCCCTCGCCGATCCGCAGGTCGACGCCGTCGAGGACGACCGCCCTGCCGTAGGCCTTGCGCAGTCCGGTGACGGACACCGCGGTGCGGGTCGTCTGTGTGGTCGGTGCGTTCATGGCACCCATGCTCGAACCCTGACCCTGGGTCAAGGTCAAGCCCGGCCGGGTCAGCAGTTTCGGGCAGGGGTCAGCGGTCGGTTTCGGGCGCCAGCAGGCGGGCGACCCGGGCCAGGCGCTCGCCGATCTGTTCCGCCGGGATCGAGGCGTCCAACCAGTAACGGAGTTGCTCGGCCGAGAGCCCGGCGAGCAGCAGGTCGGCGCGCATGGGGGCATCCGGCGCACCGGCCTGGGTGAGCAGCAGCGTGCAGTGCTGCCGCCAGAAGGCGAACACGCCGGTACGCCGCCGGGCGCCCGGGGAGGCGGTCTCCGACATCAGCACCAGGTCCAGCTGCGAGCAGGCGTACGCGACGTAGGACCGCACGAACGCGGCGAGCCGGTCGCCGGGCGGCGCTCCCGGCCCGAGCGGCGGTTCCCCGCAGAAGATGCGCTGCTGCAGGTGCCGTTCCCGTTCGTCGAGCAGCGCCATGGCCAGTCCGCTCTTGTCGACGAAGCGGCGGAACAGTGTGCCCTTGCCGACGCCCGCCGCGGCCGCGATGTCGTCCATCGTGGTGGCCTCGACGCCGCGCATCCGGAACAGCTCCTCGGCGGCGGCGAGGACCTTCTGCCGGTTGCGCACGGCGTCGGCCCGTTCGCGGTGTGCCGTCTGGCCGAGGATCGGCAACTCCCGCCGCTCCGCCTCGGGCGACGCCGCCTCCCTGCTTGACAAAGCGGACTGCGGTCCGTTACGTTGGCTCGGCATGGTCGGGACTGTAACCCCAATTCGTTGTCGACGCCACGAGGCGCACGCACCGGAGGACATTCATGCCACGCCTACTGCACATCTCCTCGTCGCCCCGTGGCGCCCAGTCGGAGTCGCTCGCCATCGCCGACTCGTTCCTCGGGATCTACCGGGAGACGCACCCTGCCGACGAGGTCGAGACCTTCGATCTGTGGGACGGCAGCCTGCCCGCGTTCGGGCCCGCGGCGGCGGGCGCGAAAATGACGATCTTCGCCGGTGGGACGCCGGCGGGTGAGCAGGCCGCCGCCTGGGACGCCGCGGTCTCGACCTTCCAGCGGTTCGCCGCCGCCGACCGCTATCTGTTCAGCGTGCCGATGTGGAACGCGGGCGTGCCCTACATTCTCAAGCAGTTCATCGACGTCATCACGCAGCCCGGCCTCGCATTCGGCTTCGAACCGGCAACCGGCTACACCGGCCTGGTGACGGGCAAGAAGGCAATGGTCGTCTACACCAGCGCGGTCTACGGCCCGGATTACCGTCGCGGCTTCGGGTCCGACTTCCAGACCACGTTCTTCCGCGACTGGCTGCGGTTCGTCGGCATCAGCGACATCAGCGAGGTGCACTTCCGGCCGAACCTCGTGACCGCCAGCGCCGAGGCGGGCCGCCGCGAAGCGCACAGCGCGGTCGGCGACCTGGCCAAGACCTTCTGACTCCGCACCATCGAGGCGCCCGTGTCACACTCGGGCGTGACTTCGCAGACGAGCGGCGCGGCGGCCGCCGGTACCTGGACCCTCGGCGACCTCCCGGTCAACCGCCTCGGCTTCGGCGCGATGCGGCTGACCGGAAGCGCCGCGTTCGGTCCCGGCCAGCCCAGTGACCGCGAACAGTCGATCCGGGTGCTGCGGCGGGCGGTCGAACTCGGTGTGAACCACATCGACACGGCCGCCTTCTACTTCTCCGCGACGCGCTCGGCCAACGAGCTGATCAACCGGGCCTTGTCGCCGTACCCGGATGATCTGGTCATCGTGACCAAGGTCGGACCCGGACGTGACCCGTCGGGCGAATGGCTGGCGTGGGCCCGGCCCGACCAACTGCGCGGCCAGGTCGAGGAGAACCTGCGCCAGCTCGGCCGCGACCACCTGGACGTGGTGAACCTGAGGGTGGGCGCGCCCGGCTCCATCGCCGAGCACGTCGGCGCGCTCGCCGAGCTGCGCGACGCGGGCCTGATCCGCCACCTCGGGATCTCCAACGTGGGCCGGGAGCACCTCGCGGAGGCGATGAGCATCGCGCCGGTGGTGTGCGTGCAGAACCGGTACGGGCTCGGCGTCGGGCGGTCGGAGTCGGACGACGTGCTGGAGGTGTGCGGCGAGCGCGGCATCGCGTTCGTCCCGTTCTTCGCCATCGCCGGTGACGGCGGGGCACGCGGCCCGGCGGGCCGCACGGCCGCGTCCGCCGACGACGCGGTCGGCACTGTCGCCGCCGGGCACGGCGCGACCGCCGCACAGGTCCGGCTGGCGTGGACGCTGCAGCTCGGCGCGCACGTGCTGGCCATCCCCGGTACCGGCAGCCCGGAGCACCTCGAGGAGAACGTGGCGGCCGCGGCGCTGCGCCTGTCGGAGCAGGACATGGCCCTGCTGGACGAGGCCCACCGCGCCCGGGCCGAAGCGGGGGTTTGAGCCGGCCGGCAGGGGGAATGCCGCCGCGTGGACTTCGCCCGATGGCTGCGCGAATGGCCGGTTTACCGGCAGTTGACCGGTGAGGACCGGACCGGTCGCGGCGCGGCCGCGATGTCGGCCCGTACCCGGGAGCTGCGGCCCCGTACCGCGACGGCCGAGCGGGTGGTGCGCTCCGTCTGCCCGTACTGCGCGGTCGGCTGCGGGCAGAACGTCTACGTCCGGGACGGGCGCGTCGTGCAGATCGAGGGGGACCCCGACTCGCCGGTCAGCCGGGGGCGGCTGTGCCCCAAGGGCTCGGCGACCCTGCAACTGACCACCGGGCCGGGTCGCCGGTACGAGGTGCTGTACCGCCGGCCGCACGGTACCGACTGGGAGCGCCTGGACCTGGAGACCGCCATGGAGATGGTGGTCGACCGGGTGCTCAAGGCGCGCCGCGAGGGCTGGCAGTGGGAGCAGGACGGCCGGCGTACCCGTCGCACGATGGGCATCGCCAGCCTGGGCGGGGCCACGCTGGACAACGAGGAGAACTACCTCATCCGCAAGCTGTTCACCGCGCTGGGCGTGGTGCAGATCGAGAACCAGGCGCGGATCTGCCACAGCTCGACCGTTGCCGCGCTGGGCACCTCGTTCGGCCGTGGCGGCTCCACCACCTACCTGCAGGACCTGCAGAACTCCGACTGCGTCATCATCGAGGGCTCCAACTTCGCCGAGGCGCACCCGGTCGGCTTCCAGTGGGTGATGGAGGCCAAGGCGCGCGGCGCGACCGTCATCCACGTCGACCCGCGGTTCAGCCGCACCAGCGCGCTCGCCGACGTCTACGTGCCGATCAGGGCCGGTACCGACATCGCCTTCCTCGGCGCCATCATCCGGCACGTACTGGAGAGCGGCTCCTGCTTCCGCGAGTACGTGGTGCGCTACACCAACGCGGCGTCCATTGTGGACGAACGGTTCCGGGACACCGAGGACCTCGACGGGTTGTTCTCCGGTCTGGTAGAGGGCAAGCGGCACTACGACATGACATCCTGGCAGTACGACGGGGTCCGGGCCACGGCCGCGTCGGGCGAGCGGGACCCCGCCCTCCAGTACCCGTCCGAACCCACTCACGGCGACGAGACGCTCATCGAGTCGGCCCGCGGCGACTCCTACGGTTTCGGCGGGCCGGCGCTGCGCGGGACCCCGAAGCGGGACGAGACGCTGGAGGACCCGCGCTGCGTGTTCCAGATCCTGCGCCGGCACTACAGCCGGTACACCCCGGAGCTGGTCGAGGAGGTCTGCGGCATCCCGCGGGACCTGTTCGCGCGGGTGTGCACCGCGCTGACCGAGAACTCGGGGCCGGAGCGCACCAGCGCCTTCGCGTACGCCGTCGGCTGGACCCAGCACACGGTCGGCGTGCAGTACATCCGGGCGGCGTGCGTGCTGCAGTTGCTGCTGGGCAACATCGGGCGCCCCGGCGGGGGCATCATGGCGCTGCGCGGGCACGCCAGCATCCAGGGCTCCAGCGACATCCCGACGCTGTTCGACCTGCTGCCCGGGTACATCCCGATGCCGCACGCGCACGTCCGCCAGGGCCTGGACGCCTTCGTGTCGGCCGATTCGGCGGAGAAGGGCTACTGGGCCAACCTGCGCGCCTATCTGGTCAGCCTGCTCAAGGCGTGGTGGGGCGACTCGGCGCGGCCGGACAACGACTTCCGCTTCGACTACCTGCCCCGGATCACCGGCAGCCACAGCACCTACGACACCGTGCTCGCCCAGCAGGAGGGGCTGTGCAAGGGGTACTTCCTGTTCGGGGAGAACCCGGCGGTCGGCTCGGCGAACACCAAGATGCAGCGGCTGGGCATGGCCAAGCTGGACTGGCTGGTGGTGCGCGACTTCAACCTCATCGAGAGCGCGACCTGGTGGAAGGACGGCCCGGAGATCCAGACCGGCGAACTGTCCACTGAGGACATCGCGACCGAGGTGTTCTTCTTCCCTGCCGCCGCGCACACCGAGAAGGACGGCAGCTTCACCAACACCAACCGGATGCTGCAGTGGCGCCACACGGCGGTGGAGCCGGCCGGGGACGCGCGCAGCGACCTGTGGTTCACCTACCACCTGGGCCGCCGCATCCGGGAGCGGCTGGCCGGATCGACCGACGAGATGGACGCCCCGGTGCTCGACCTCACCTGGGACTACCCGACGCAGGGCCGTCTCGCGGAGCCGGACGCGCAGGCGGTCCTCGCGGAGGTCAACGGGTACGGCCCGGACGGCGCGCCGCTGTCAAGCTACGAGGAGCTGCGGGACGACGGGTCGACGCGGTGCGGCTGCTGGATCTACAGCGGGGTCTTCAAGGACGGCGTCAACCAGGCCGACCGCCGCAAGCCGTGGTACGAGCAGAGCTGGGTCGGCGCCGAGTGGGCGTGGGCCTGGCCGGCCAACCGGCGCACCCTCTACAGCCGCGCCTCGGCCGATCCGGACGGCCGGCCGTGGAGCGAGCGCAAGGCGCTGGTGTGGTGGGACGCGGACCAGGGCCGGTGGACCGGGCACGACGTCCCCGACTTCCCGCCGACCCTGGCACCGGACCACCGGCCGCCCGCCGGGGCGAGGGGAGTGGCGGCCCTGGCCGGGGACGACCCGTTCATCCTCCAGTCCGACGGCAAGGGCTGGCTCTACACCCCGGCCGGGCTGCTGGACGGGCCACTGCCGACGCACTACGAGCCGGAGGAGTCGCCGTTCCCCAACGCCCTGTACCCACGGCACTCGCGCAACCCGGTGCGCGGCCAGTACCAGCGCAGCCCGCACAACCTCTACCAGCCCAGCGGCGACGAGCCGGGCGCCGAGGTGTTCCCCTACGTCGTCACGACGTACCGGCTGACCGAGCACTTCACGGCCGGCGGGATGAGCCGGTGGGTGCCCTACCTCGCCGAGCTGCAGCCCGAGTTCTTCTGCGAGGTGTCCCCGGAACTGGCGGCCGAGCGGGGACTGCGGCACCTGGACTGGGCCACCATCGTCACCGCCCGGGACGCGATCGAGGCGCGGGTACTGGTGACGGCGCGACTGGCTCCGCTGCGGGTACAGGGTCGGGTGGTGCACCAGATCGGGCTGCCGTTCCACTGGGGGCCCAACGGACTGTCCACAGGGGACTCCGCCAACGCGCTGGCACCGATCGTCCTGGACCGCAACGTGCACATCCAGGAGGTGAAGGCGTGGACCGCCGACATCCGGCCCGGGCGCCGGCCGCGCGGACCTGAGCTGGCGCGACTCGTCCAGGGGTACCGGGAGCGGGCCGCCGTCACCGACCGCACGGGTACGGAGGTCTGAGTGGTAGCACAGTTCGTCGGCATGCCGCGCAAGGGTTTCTTCACCGACACGTCGGTCTGCATCGGCTGCAAGGCATGCGAGGTCGCCTGCAAGGAGTGGAACGCGGTGCCCGAGGACGGCCTGCGGCTGACCGGGATGTCGTTCGACAACACCGGGAAGCTGAACGCCGACTCGTGGCGGCACGTCGCGTTCGTGGAGCGCCCGGGCGACCAGGAGACCGGCGAGGGCCTGCGCTGGCTGATGGCCTCGGACGTGTGCAAGCACTGCACCCACGCGGCCTGCCTGGACGTGTGCCCGACCGGGGCGCTGGTGCGCACCGAGTTCGGCACCGTGGTGGTGCAGGAGGACGTGTGCAACGGCTGCGGGTACTGCGTGCCTGCCTGCCCGTTCGGCGTCATCGCCCAGCGGGAGGAGGACGGCCGGGTCTGGAAGTGCACGCTGTGCTACGACCGGATCGGGGACGGGCAGACACCCGCCTGCGCCAAGGCCTGCCCGACCGAGTCGATCCAGTTCGGCGACCTGGACGAACTGCGCGAGCGGGCGGCACACCGGGTCGCCCGGCTGCAGGCCGACGGGGTGCCGCAGGCCCGGCTGTACGGGGAGGACCCGGCCGACGGGGTCGGCGGTACCGGCGCCTTCTTCCTGCTGCTCGACGAGCCCGAGGCCTACGGGTTCCCGCCCGACCCGGTGGTGACCACGCGCGACCTGCCCTCGATGTGGCGGCATGCGGCGGTGGCCGCCGCAGCGCTGGTGGCCGGCGTGGCGGCCGCGTTCGTCGGGAGGCGGCCGTGACCTCGACCGCTCCGCGCAGCAGCCAGTCCGGGCGCAACGCCGGTGCCCGCCGCCGGGACGGGTTCCGCGAACGCTCCATGGTTCCCCGCGCCGAGTTCGCCTCCTACTACGGCCGCCCGGTCCTGCACCAGCCGACCTGGAGCGCCCGCGACATCGCCAGCTACCTGTTCCTCGGCGGGCTGGCCGGGGCCTCGTCGCTGCTCGGCGCCGGTGCGCACGCGACCGGCCGGCCCGCCCTGGCCCGCGCCTCCAAGCTCGCCGCGGCCGGCGCGATCGGCCTGTCGGCGGCCGCGCTGGTGCACGACCTCGGCCGCCCGGCCCGCTTCGCCAACATGCTGCGGGTGTTCAAGCCGACCTCCCCGATGAGCGTGGGCTCCTGGCTGCTGGCGGGCTACGGTCCGATGGCGTTCGGCGCGGCGCTCTGCGACGCGACCGGCCGGCTGCCCCGCGCCGGCGCGCTCGCCACCACCGGCGCCGCCGCGTTCGGGCCGGGCATCGCGGCGTACACCGCCGTGCTCGTCGCGGACACGGCGGTACCGGCCTGGCACGAGGGGTACCGGGAGCTGCCCTTCGTGTTCGTGGGGTCGGCGGCCGCCTCGGCAGGCGGTCTCGGCATGGCCGCCGCCCCCGCCCGGCAGGCCGGACCGGCGCGCCGCGCCGCGCTGCTCGGCGCGGCCACCGAACTGGCCGCGACCGAGACGATGCGCCGCCGGCTCGGATTCGTGGCCGAGCCCTACCGCACCGGTACCGGCGGCCGGCTGCTGCGGGCCGCGCGCCTGCTGGCCGCGGCCGGCGCGATCGGTACCGCGACGGTCGCGCGCCGCAGCCGGGTGGGCGCGGTGCTGTCCGGGCTGGCGCTGCTGGCCGGATCGGCGGCCACCCGGTTCGGGGTGTTCCACGCCGGGGTCGAGTCGACCCGTGACCCGAAGTATGTGGTCCGGCCGCAGCGCGAGCGGCTGTCCACGGCCTTGTCCACAGTGGACGGCAACGGCTGACCGGGTCGGACCCGCCCGCCCTGCCCGGCCGGACGGTGCCCGTGCTGCTCGTCGTGCTCGCGGCCGCCTCCGGCTGCCTCGACGTGGTCTGCTTGACCCGGCTCGGTGGCTTCTTCGCCAGCGTCATCACCGGAAACCTGGTGCAGTTCGGCCACGCGCTAGCCTCGGCCGACGCCCGGCTGCTGGCCGGCGGTGCCGCGGCGGTGGGCGGCTACGCGTTCGGCGTGGCCGCCGGCACCGCACCGCTGCGCGGTGCGGCACCCGGTTGGGGCCGCCGCACGGGGACGGTCGCGGCGGCCGAGGCGCTGCTGCTGCTCGGGGTGGCGGCCGGCTGGCTGGGCACCGGGGCGCACCCCGGCTACGGCGCCCGGCTGGCGCTGCTCGGCACGGCCTCGGTGGCCAGCGGGGTGCAGACCGCGGTCACCGTCAGCGCGGGCGTGCGGGGCGCGTCGACGACCTACCTGACCGGCACGCTGACCGACCTGGTGCGGGGCGTGGTGCTCGATCCGCACCGGTTCGCCGCCGGTACCGGAGGGCTGAGCCGCCTGGCGGGGCTGGTCTGCGGCGCGGCGCT
>Ga0081540_1000528_pt1 | contig 16511 bp, 19 predicted proteins | sample TabmetS2T1R1_FD_71024 | JGI IMG/M metagenome (GOLD analysis project Ga0081540, IMG submission 71024) | Tabebuia heterophylla rhizosphere microbial communities from the University of Puerto Rico - S2T1R1 | ecosystem: Host-associated > Plants > Roots > Rhizosphere ... | reverse complement strand
CGGCCCTGCGGACCGCGATCCAGCACCCGGGCCTGGTCCGCCGCCTGGTGATCGTCTCCCATCCGGTCCGGCACGACGGGTGGTTCCCGCAGAGCCTGGCCGGGTTCGACCAGATGGGACCGGCGTTCGCCGAGGCCATGAAGCAGTCGCCGATCTACGAGGCCTACGCCCGGGTCGCGCCCCGGGTGGAGGACTGGCCCGTGCTGGTCGACAAGATGGGCACGTTGCTCCGGCAGGACTACGACTGGTCGGCGGAGGTCGCCACGATCACCGCGCCGGCGATGCTGGTCTACGGGGACGCCGACTCGGTGTGGCCCGCGCACATCGCCGAGTTCTACGCGCTGCTCGGCGGCGGGCTACGCGACGCGAACTGGGACGGTTCGGCCCGGCCCGTGGCACGGCTGGCCATCCTGCCCGGCCACACGCACTACGACATCTTCTTCTCCCCCGACCTGCCGTACGCGGTCATCCCGTTCCTGGACGCCCCCTCGCTGGCCCCGCCCGCGCCGACGGGCCAGTAAGGCCGTCAGGGGCCCGGGCTGGGCGGCCATCGCGGCGAGCCGCCGACGGCGTGAGGACATCCTGAGCACGAACACCAGCGCCGTCACGAAGGCGCAGACCGCCGCCGCCGCGGTGATCACGATCTCCCGCATGGTGATCGCCGGCACGGGCACGGAGCCGCGGGTCAGCCACCTCGTGAACTTCGCGAGGACCGGGTTGGGGGCCGAGGCGCGGACCGGGTAAGCGGAGGCGTTCACCGCCCGGGCCGGATTGATGATCCCGTAGCCGTAGCCCTGGTCCGGCACCGGGCGGCCGGCCGGGGTCGCGGTACCGGTCAGCCGCTGGACCACCCGATACCAGGGCATGTCCGGATAACGGGACCTGATCAGCGCGGCCGTGCCCGCGGTCAGCGCGGCGGAGAAACTCGTCCCCTCGCCCGTGGTGGTGTACCGGCCGTCCCGCCCCACGTAGACCATGTGGTCCGCGGGCGCCGCGACCGCCACGTACGGTTGTCGCGTGCTGCCGCGCCACAGGGATCCGTCCGGCTCGATGCCGCCCACCGCGAGCACGCCCGCGCAGGACGCCGGCTCGCCGGGCCCGGCGTAGCGGCTGACGTTACCCGAGCTCGCGACCAGGACGACGTCGTGGCCGATCGCGTACGCGACCGCGGCTTGCAGGACAGGATCACAAGACGCCGGGGAGGTTCCGCCGATCCCGAAGGGCAGGTTGATGACCTGCGCGCCGTGCGAGACGGCGTACCGGATCCCGGCCGCGGCCGTCCGCACGGACGCCGGGCCGGAGCCGCCCACGATCACCGGCAGGATCCTGGACCTCGGCGCGATGCCCACGGTGCCGGTACCGGTACCCTGCCCCGCGATCACCACCGCCATGGCCGTGCCGTGCCCGCCCTCGCCGACCTGGATGTCGGTGTCGCCGTGGCCGCCGGTCCCGGTCAGGTTGGCACCGGGCAGGACCACGCCGCGCAGATCCGGGACGCCGGCCTGGACGCCGCTTTCCACCTCGCCGACGGTGACGCCGGCGCCTTCGGTCAGCGGCCACACCGTCCGCTGCACCTGCCAGGCGGCGAGCCACCACTCGGCCGGGCCCGGCGTCAGCTCGAACGGGGCCCGCACACGAGGGCCGGCCTGGGCTGGCCCGGCGGACAGCAGCAGCCCGCACGTCGTGAGCAGGCCGGCCACCACCGCCGCGGACAGCAGCCGGCGGCGCGCCGTCATGGGACTCCCACCCGCCCCACCTCCCCTGCCGTCTGCGTATACCAAGCCGTACACTCTGGACACGGAGCGCGACACGGTCTGGCTCACGGTTCCGGACGCGGGTAAGGGACCGGTAACAACTCCTCACCGCAGATCGGCCAGGACGGCGCACAGCCGCGCGAGGGCCGTGGTGTAGGCGTGCTCGGGCGGGCGGCCGTAGCCGATCACGATGCCGGCCCGGACCCCGTGACCGTCGTCGTCCGGGCCGGTTCCGCCCGCCCGGTAATGTCCCAGGCCGTCGATGGCCAGCCCGTGCTCGCTGGCCCCGGAAAGGGCGGCATGCTCCAGGCTCGTCCGGGGCAATTCCAGGACCGCGTGCATGCCCGCGGCGATCCCGGTGACCCGCAGGCCCTGACGGCGCAGGGCGGCGGCCAGGCGGTCCCGGCGGCGCCGGTAGGCGAGCCTGGCCCGGCGGATCTGCCGGTCGTAGCCGCCCGAGGTGATGAACTCGGCCAGGGTCAGCTGGTCGAGCGCGGACGGCCCGGCGGCCAGTTCCGCCGTTACCGCGTCGAGCAGCCGCGGCGGGACGACCAGCCAGCCGAGCCGCAGGCTGGGGGCCAGGCTCTTGCTGGCCGTCCCGGCGTAGATGACGTGGTCGGGCGCGAGCGTCTGCAGCGCGCCTACCGGCTGGCGGTCGTAGCGGAACTCCCCGTCGTAGTCGTCCTCGATCACCACGCCGCCCCAGCCGGCTACCTCCCGGCGGCGCCGCGGATGCAGCGTCACGCCCAGCGGGAACTGGTGCGCCGGGGTCAGCAGCAGCGCGTCCGCGCCGGCGGCCCGGCCGACGACGGCGCCCATGCCGTCGACCGGCAGCGGCCGCAGGCGCAGGCCCTGCCCGGCCGCGATGTCGCGGTGGACCTGGTGGCCGTACGCCTCCACGGCGAGGGTGGCCGAGCCCGTGGCGCGCAGCGCGCGGCTGATGCCGGCCAGGCCGTGCGCGAAGCCCGCGCAGATGACGATGTGCGCGGGATCGGCGGTCACGCCCCGCGCCCGGGCCAGGTAACCGGCCAGGGCGGCTCGCAGCTGCGGCAGCCCGCGCGGATCGGGGTACCCGAGCAGGTAATCGGGGGCATGGGCGAGGACCTTGCGGGCGGTGGCGAGCCAGGCGCGGCGCGGGAATGCCGACAGGTCGGGCACTCCGGCGCGCAGGTCGTAGCGGCGCACCGCCTGCTCGGGCCGGGCCGTGACCGCCGCATCGGGCGCGGGCGCCCGGTGCGGAGCCACCGCGGTCCCGGACCCGGTGCGGGCGGTCAGCCATCCCTCGGCGACCAGCTGGCTGTAGACCTCGGCGACCGTGTTGCGGGCGATGCCCAGATCCGCGGCCAGCGCACGCGATGACGGCAGCCGGGTCCCCGCACCGAGACGGCCGGCCCGGATGGCGTCGCGCAGCGCGCCTTCCAGCCCGGCCCGCACCCTGGTCCCGGACAGGTCCAGGTGCAGGTCCACGCCGCCCGCGAGTCCTTTGGCCCACGTTTCTTCCATAGAAATGGACCTTACCTTTGGGCTGCTTAGGCTCGTAGCGTCAGGGTCATGACGATCACGAACGAGACCGCGCCGATCCCCGTCCGGCTGGATTTCGACTCCCTCGCCGCCGGGTACTCGCGCGCCATGGGCCACCTGGACCACGCCGCGACCAAGGAGCTCGACAAGGCCGAGATCGACCCGAAGCTTCGCGAGCTGATCCGGATCCGCGCCTCGCAGCTCAACGGCTGCGCCTACTGCATCGACATGCACACCAAGGACGCGCGCGCGATCGGAGAGACCGAGCAGCGCATCTACGGGCTGCCCGCCTGGCGGGAGACCCCGTACTTCACCCCGCGCGAGCGTGCCGCGCTGGCGTTCACCGAGACGGTGACGCGACTGTCCGAGACGCACGTCCCCGGCCAGGCGTTCCAGGACGTGGCCGCGGAGTTCAGCCCGCTTCAGGTCGCGGCGCTGGTCAGCCTCATCGTCACCATCAACGCCTGGAACGCCATCGGCGTCAGCACCCGCGCCTGGGCGCCCGGTTCCGATAACCCGTAATCATGCGTCCCGGAACCGCAGTACCAGGGCCCCGGCCAGCATCGCCCCGGCCGCCCAGGCGGCCAGCACGCCCAGGCCCTGCCACGGAGTGAGCGGCAGCGAACGCAGGTTCGTGGTGGCCTGGATGTACAGCCCGGCCGTCATCGGGCTGAGCTGCTCCAGGTGCCGGTGCCAGCCCGGGCTGGTGATCGTACCCGACAAGATGGGGAACAGGAGGAGCAGCGCGAGCACCACCCCGAGGCCTGGCGTGATAAACAGGCCTGCATGGGGAAAATCGTGGTCTCCGCCGAACGCGTGGTCGATGCGCCCGCGGATACGGTCTACCGCTATGTCGCCGACATGCGCGATCATCACCCGCGTTTCCTGCCTCCGGAGTTCTCGGATTTCCAGGTGGAATCCGGTGGTACCGGCGCCGGCACCATCACGCGGTTCACGGTGACCGCGGGCGGCCGGACTCGTCAGTACCGGATGAAGGTGGATGAACCCGAACCGGGCCGGGTCCTGACCGAGTCCGATACCGGCTCCAGCCTGGTTACCACGACCACGGTCTCCCCCCGGGACGGCAACTCGTTCGTGCAGATCCGCACGACCTGGGATGGTGCCGGGGGGATCGGGGGCTTCTTCGAGCGGATGTTCGCGCCGCGGGTGATGCGGGCCATCTACGCGGACGAGCTGGAGCGGCTGAATGTGTACGCGCTCGCGCAGCCGCAGGAATAAGCCCGAGATGCCAGGCGGCACCGGGCCAGCCGACCGTAGGCGTGATTCTGCGTCGGGTCCGGCTGGTTAGCCGGACCGCCGGTACGGTGCAGGTGTGACTGCGATGCGCGTGATCCTGGTGTCGGACACTCACCTATCACCGGCCGCGCCGGAGGCCGGGGCGAACTGGGATGCCGTGCTCCGCTACGTCGACGCGAACGCTCCCGACGTCGTCATCCACCTCGGCGATCTCACCCTCGACGGAACGCATGACGCTGGCGACCTGCACTATGGCCGCCAGCAGCTCGACCGGCTGCCCGTGCCCTGGCACGCGATTCCCGGCAACCACGACATCGGCGACAACCCATGGCCCGGCGCGCCAGCGGACTTTACCGTGGACGCCGGCCGGTGCCAGCGGTGGCTGGACATCGTCGGCGCCGACCACTGGTCGCTGGCGGTGAACGGCTGGACCTTGCTGGCGATCAACGCGCAGCTCCCCGGATCCGGCCTCGAGGCCGAGGCCGGGCAATGGTCATGGCTCGAGGAGCAACTGAGCGGGCTCAGCGAGAACCAGCGCGTCGCGCTGATCACGCACAAGCCCGTGACCGCGACCGACACGGAACTGGCCGGCTCGCCGGCCTACCGGTTCCTGCCGCCGTCAGCCCGTGACCGTCTTCGCGGCCTGCATGCGCAGACGCCGCTGGCCCTGGTGATGAGCGGACATGTGCACCAGTACCGCCTGCTCCGCCTCGATGGCACCGACCACCTGTGGGCACCCAGCACATGGGCGGTTCTGCCGGACCAGGTGCAGCCCATTCTAGGAACGAAGCGCTGCGGGATCGTGTCACTCGATCTCGCCAGCGGCACGTCACCAGAACCAGTGCTGGTTGAGCCGGATGGCGTCGCGCAGCTGACCGTGGGCACCGACATACCCGACCCGTACCACGGCTGATCTCGGGAGTACGTCATGGCCTATACCGTGGATTTCACCACCGTTTCGACCGTCGGCCTGGAGTCGTCGCCGGTCGCGGCCGCGCTCGCCGGCCTGCGGGCGAACGAGGCCCGCTACTTCAAGAACAAGTACGACCACGCCTTCACGGTGGAGCCTGCCAGCGACGCCAGGACGGCCATCGACTGGGTACACCGGATCCTCGCCGAAGAACGCGACATCGTCATCTCGTCTCGCCCGCTGGAGGCTACGGCCTTCCAGGTCGAGAACATCCGGATCGCCTACGTCTTCTACCAGAGCGGCCTGTCGGTCAACGTGATGTACACCATCGACGATTCCGGGAAGCGGGGGGTCGGGTTCAAGCTGTCCGAAGGGATGGAAGTTCCCGCGGAGCTCGCCTCGCGGTTCAAGTTCGCGAGGCAGAAGTCGAAGCTGGCCGGAACCATCCGCGGCTCTTTCTTCGCGTTCAAGAACGAGTACTAGCCCCTGGCGCTAGCTGGTCAGGGGGGCGGGGTGCGGGCGCCAGCCCGGCTGCTGGGGGTGACCGGGGAGCTCGATCCGGCCGCCAGCCCACTGCAGCGCGGTCCACGGGTCGGATTCGGCCAGGTCGATGGGGGCCTGCGGGAAGATGCGGGCCAGCACGCGGCGGCAGACGTCGCGCGGGGGGTCGAGGCTGAGGCCGAAGCCCTGGGCGATGTCGTTGCCGTGCAGCAGGGCCTCGTGGCAGCCCATCCCGGCGAAGCCCTCCGGGTCGGCCATCCCGGCCGGGTGGTACGCCCGGACATGCGCGCGGGAGGTGCGCACCATGGACGCCAGGACGCGCCCGCCGGTCACGGCGAACTCCAGCACCTCGGCCGGCGAGGCGCCCTTCTCGGCGGTCGCGACGGCGCGGACGTAACGGCCGCTGGGCTGGACCGCGAGCTGCCACGCGTAGGACATGAGGCAGTCCCCGATGTGTTCGGCGGTATGCCAGCAGTCCCATTCCAGGGTGCCCGCCCGCACCGACCAGTCCCGGTCGGTGATGGGCAGCAGCCCGCTCATCACGCATGAGATCACGCTGTCAAGATCATCGGCGGTCACGGTCATGGTGCCTTCGAGCCTACTGCGATGAGAAACGCGGCTAGAATCCCCGCTCTCGGGGGATGCCGCCCGAGGAGAGCCGATGCGGGGGCACGCGCCCGGACCGTTCGGACTAAAGGAACTGGGCCTTGACCTCGACCTTGAGGACCTTGCCGACCTTGGAGCGGGGCAGGTCCGGCCAGACCTCGACCTGCTTGGGAGCCTTGACGCTGCCCAGCCGGTCCTTGACGAAGGCGCGGATCTCGTCCTCGGTCACGGCCTGGCCGGGGCGGAGCTGGACGACGGCGGTGACGCGCTCGCCCCACTTCTCGTCCGGCAGCCCGATGACCGCGCAGTCTTGCACGGCCGGATGGGCGAGCAGGACCTGCTCCACCTCGGCCGAGTAGACGTTGAAGCCGCCGGTGATGATCATGTCCTTGGCCCGGTCGACGATGAATAGGAAATTGTCCTCGTCGAGGTAGCCGATGTCCCCGGTGTGGTGCCAGCCGTACCTGGCGGCCTCCGCCGAGGCCAGCGGGTTCTTGTAGTAGCCGGCCATGACCAGCGGCCCGCGGGCCACGATCTCGCCGCGCTCGCCCGGGCCGAGCAGGTGGCCGGCGTCGTCCATGATGGCCACGGTCGTGAGCGGGGTGGGCCGCCCGGCTGAGGACAGGCGCTCGGTGGCGACGGAACCGTCGTCGCGGAAGTGTTCGGCGGGCGCGAGCGTGGAGATCATCATCGGAGCCTCGGACTGACCGAAGAGCTGGCCCATGACCGGCCCGATCTTCGTCAGGGCCTCTTCCAGGCGGCTGGCCGACATCGGGGCCGCGCCGTACCACAGGCACTGCAAGCTGGTGGTGTCGGTCTCGGCCAGGCGGGCGTGGTCGAGCAGCATGTAGATCAGCGTCGGCGGCAGGAACGTGTGGGTGATCTCGTGTTCGGAGATCAGCGCGAGGAACTCCGTCAGGTCCGGCTTGGGCATGATGACGATCTCGCCGCCGAGCGTCATGACCGGGAAGCACAGCACGCCCGCCGCGTGGGTCAGCGGCGCCAGGGCCAGGTAGCGCGGCCGCGGCCGGAACGGGTAGCTCATCAGCGTGAGCGCGGACATCGTCTCGATGTTGTGCCCGGTGAGCATGACGCCCTTGGGCCGGCCCGTCGTGCCCCCGGTGCCGACCACCATGACGATGTCGTCGAGGGGTTCGGCCTGCCAGGGCTCGGCTGGCTCGGAGCCGATCCACAGGTCGAACGGGGTGGCGTTCGGGGGCTCCCCGTCGAGGCAGATCAGGGTGGTGAGCTTCGGCAGGTCGGGCAGGATCTTGGCCACCAGCGGGGCGAAGGCGGCCTGGAAGATCAGGCACGTGCAGTCGAAGAAGTCGAGCAGGTCACGGTTCTCGGCCGCCTCGTTGCGCGGGTTGACCGGGCACCACACCGCGCCGGCCCGGGAGATGCCGAACACGCAACTGAAGGCGATCGGGTCGTTCGCCGACAAGATCGCGACCTTGTCGCCGGGCGCGATCCCGCTGCTGTCCAGGGCGCGGGCGACCCGCCAGGACAGCCGCTGGACGTCGAAGTAGGTCAGCGTGCGCCCGGCCGTGGTCAGGCAGGGTGCCTCCGCGCCCAGGGAGGCGCCCTTGTCGAGGAAGTCGGTCAGGCGCACGCTGCTCGCCCCTTAGTGGTGGACGGTGAGGTTGGGCTCCATGACCAGGCCGAAACTGCGCATCGCGCCGAGCAGCTCGCGGTGGCCGAAGGCCTGGCAGCCGGACGCGAAACCGGTCCGCTTCGGCGGCTGCTGGAGCAGCGAGTACGCCCCGTACGCCTGCATCAGGCCGGTCTGCTTGTAGTTGGAGTTGCCGTGGATCACGCAGTGCGCGCGGCCCAGCGGTCCGGACGCGTGCACCGAGTCCAGCGAGGTGTTGATCCTGGTGACCTCGCGCGGTGGCATCTGGTTCATCACGCCAGCCGCCTGCTCGTTGATGACCCGGAGCTTCTCGCTGTCCGGCAGGCCCTCGATCTGCGCCAGGACGCCCTTGACGATCTGCGGCACGCCGAGCATGAGCGGGCGGTTGAACACGCCGCCCAGCGCCTTGACGTTGGCCACCCGCGGGTCGTGCTTGAACCACACCGGATGTGACATGCCGCCCCACGGCAGAGCCAGGCCGATCTCATGTTGGCCCGGGATCGCCACGTCGTACAGGCCGGCGTCGGCGGGCCATTCCGCGTACTGGTTCTGCTCCAGGTAGTACGCCTTGGACAGGCACGCGTTGACCAGGATGGTCCGGGTGGAGGCCACCGTCGGCGTGCCCTTCCAGAAGACCAGGATGTCGAGCGTGTCGACGCCGGGCTTCTCCAGGCAGAGCTGCGCGGCGATCTCGCTGGTGGTGTACATCTGGGCGATGCCCGGGGCGAGGAGGAGATTTTTCTCGGCCATCCGCTGGCTGTATTCCTCGTCGCAGACGATCAGCCAGTCCTGTTCCCCGGTGGTGTCCAGGTAGTGGCAGCCGGTGTTGATGCAGGCCTCGACGACGTCGCGACCGTACTGGGCGAACGGGCCGACGGTGTTGAGGACGACCTTCGCCCCGTCGAACAGCTCGGACAGGGGCTCGACATCATGCGAGACCTCGACGATCTCGTGCTCGATGGTGTCGATGCCGGGGACTTTGTCCATCGCTTCGGCGATACGGGCTTTGTCCCGGCCGGCCGCGATGAACGGGACGTTGTACTCACGCAGGTACTCGCAGACCAGGCGGCCGGTGTAACCGGAGGCGCCGTAGACGATGACAGGCTTGCTCATGCTGGTTGTCCTCTCGCTCTGGCTCACATGCCCATGCCGCCGTCGACGGGCAGCCCGGCACCGGTGATGAAGCGGGACGCGTCGGAGGCGAGGAAGACCACGGCGTCAGCCATGTCCGCAACCTCGCCCAGGCGGCCCTGCGGGGTGAGTCCGACCACGGCGCCGATGGCGTCGGGCACGCTCGGGAACAGGCCGAGCGCCACCACGTCCTGGGCGAGCTGGTTACCCATTTCGGTCGGGCACAGCCCCGGGTAGATGGAGTTCACCCGGACGGCGTAGCCGAGCTTGCCGGATTCCATGGCCGCGACCCGGGTCAGCCGGTCGATCGCGGACTTGGTCGCCGAGTAGACGGAGATGCCGGGGAACGCGATCGTGGCGGCGACCGACGCGATGTTGACCACGGCGCCGCCGCGGCCGGCCGGGCCGCCGGGACGCATGGCACGGAAGGCGTGCTTGATGCCGAGCGCGGTGCCGAGGACGTTGACCTCGAGCATCGTGCGGATATCGTCCGGGTCCAGGTCCACGACCAGCTGGGTGATCTCCACGCCGGCGTTGTTGACCAGGATGTCCAGGCCGCCGAGCTCGGCGATGGTGCCCTCGACGCAGCGTGCCCAGCTCTGGTCGTCCGTCACGTTCAGCGGAAGGAATGCGGCGTCACCGCCGGTTTTCTTGATCGCGTCGACGGTGGCCTCGCCGAGCTCCTCGCGGATGTCGCCGATGACGACGGCGGCACCGGCCCGGGCTAGCGCCTCGGCCATCCCGGCGCCGAGGCCGCGTGCCCCGCCGGTGACCAGGGCCTTGCGTCCGGTCAGGTCATACACGCTCATGTGGCATCTCCTCCTCGAGACGGCCCCGATCCGCACCGGGCTGGATGTGGCACCGCGCTGGCTGTCCCACCGCCGCCCTCCGCGGCGGTGCGACGTAGGTCACACTGCCACGCGGTCTTGACAGTCGTCAAGACTTTCTTGGACGCTTGTCAAGTTTTATCCTGTTCGCGGAGCGCTGCGCAGGATACAGTTGGTTCGGCCCGCAAGACGCGGGCCGTTGTCCGAGTTGACGGGAACCGTGCGCTGTGACGGATGTAGACCACGTGGCCGTGGTGCCCTCGGCCCCGTCGCAGGCCAATCCGTCTCAGACGAACCGGGAGCGGGTCTCGCGGCGGCAGGTCGACAAGTTCGCCGAGCGGCGGGCGCACCTCGCCGACGCCGCGCTGCAGACGCTGGCCGAACTCGGCTACGCCCGCACCAGCCTGCGCGAGATCGCGCAGAACACCGAGTTCTCGCACGGCGTGCTGCACTACTACTTCAGCGACAAGGAAGACCTGATCACGCACTGCGTGCGCCAGTACGAGGCAGCCTGCGTGACCCGCTACGACGAGATCGTGGCGTCGGCGTCGTCGGCCGGGGAACTCAAGCGGGAGTTCAGCGCGGCGATGGCGCAGACGCTGCGGACCGACGCGCCGATGCACCGGCTCTGGTACGACCTGCGGAACCAGAGCCTGTTCGAGGAATCGTTCCGCCCCGACGTGCTGGAGATCGACCAGCACCGCGAGGAGATGATCTGGCGGGTGATCAGCCGGTATGCCTCGTTCGGCGGGTTCTCGATCGCGTTGTCTCCGGGGGCGGCGTACGCGATCCTGGACGGGCTGTTCCAGCAGGCACTGCTGCACCACCTGGCGGGTGACGAGGACGCGGCCGACGTTCTGCGGGCGAACGTGGTGCGGATCCTGGACGGCCTGGAGGGGCCGGGGCGGTAGCCCCGGAGGCGCAGGCCTGGCGGTAGCCCCTGGTGCCTACGTGGCATTGGCACGCTGCCGTGACCACTGCTATCCGCCCCACGGCCAACCTCCGCCCGTTCATACAGCATGAATGTCCCAGCCATGTCGCTGGAACTGCATGAACGTGGCATTCATGTCGTATGCCGGCCGCGCGGTCCTGGCATCAGGAGTCACGGCAGCGCCGGAGACTCCTGCGGCAGCGCCGGAGACTCCTGCGGCAGCGCCGGAGACTCCTGCGGCAGCGCCGGAGACTCCTGCGGCAGCGCCGGAGGCTCCTGCGGCACCACGGATACCACCGCGCGCCGGGTAAGCCCGTTGTCACGAACCTGTTTCGGGTCCTGGATATCCTGGAGATACGCGAGGCGCAGGCCTGAAGCCGATACCCTCTCCGCTCGCATGGGAGCGGGCAGGTCAATGTGCCGCAGTGGCCCGTTTTCCGAGTGAAGCCTGGAGAAAGATGCCCAAGCGCGTTCGTCCTTACGGTTCAGCCGAAGACGCCGAGTCGGCCGGTCTCGGCCGCAGCTGGCCAGGAACCGCAGGTGAGGACGTGAGCGAGCCCGGCGGCATGATGACGATGCGGGATATCGCGGATCAGGCCGCCGAGGCCATCCGTGCGCTCCGGGACCTGACCTCCGGCGGCAGTGCCTTCGCCGGGCTCGACGACACCCGGGAGGTCATCGCGAGCCTGGAACGGGTGGGCCAGGACCTGCCGCAGCTGTGCGAGCAGCTGGCCAGGATCCTGGTCGTGCAGCGCGAGGAAAGCCAGCTCGCCGCCGGCGCCGGCCAGGATCCTGACTTCTGGGTAGTGGAGGCGGTGGAGGCTCTCGCGGCGGCGGGCCAGGCCGCGGACATGATGACCGCCGCCCTGGCCCAGGCGGGCAAGACGGCGGGAGAGCTCAGGCCGGCCCGCTGAGGCCGGCCGCCTGGCCGGAGCCCGGTGAGTTCAGGGCCGCGGCGGCACGCTCGACCATCTCGGCGAGGATGGGCTGCGGCGTGGCGAAGTTGAGCCGGAAGGAGCCCGCTCCCCCATCGCCGAAGGCAGGCCCGTCCACCACCGTGACCTGCGCGGCATTGATAAGCTCGCCCGGCGTGGCGGGCAGTTCCATGGCCGTGCAGTCGAGCCAGGCGAGGTACGTGCCGTCGGGCGGGCGGTAGCGCACCTGGGGCAGGTGCCTGCCGATCAGGCCGGCCAGCAGCCGACGGCTCTCGTCCAGGTAGCCGAGGATCTCGTCCAGCCATACTTCGCCGTGCCGGTACGCGGCGATGTTGGCGGCGACGCCGGGATTGCTCGCCCCGTGCGCGGCGAAGAAACCCATCTCCTCCCAGCGCTGCCGGTCGGCCTCGCTGGTGAGGATGACCTGCGCGCACTTGAGGCCGGGCAAGTTCCAGCCCTTCGAAGCGGAGGTGGCGGTCAGGGTGTGCGCCGCAGCCGTGTCCGACGTCGACGCGTACGGGACGTGGCGCATGCCCGGATAGACGAGCGGGCCGTGGATCTCGTCGGCGAAGACGCGGCCGCCGTGCCGGTCCACGACGGCGGTCAGCTCGGTCATCTCCTGTTCGGTGAAGACCCGCCCGAGCGGGTTGTAGGGGTTGCAGAAGATGACCAGGTGGCCGCCGGCCCGGAAGGCGTCCTCGATCGCGTCCAGATCCAGGGTGAAGAAGCCGTGGTCATCACGCATCCTGACCTGGATGATGTCGCGGCCGACAAGGCCGGGCACGGAGAGAAACGGCATGTAGGCGGGCGTGGGCAGGATGACCGGCGAGTCCGGGCGGGAGAAGCGGGTGATCGCGATCTCCAGCGCCTTGAGCACGTCAGGGACGTTGTGGATCAGCGCGGGGTCGGTATCCCAGCCGTAGCGGCGCTTCTGGAACTCCGCGCAGGCCGCGGCCAGCTCGTCGGCCAGGAACGGCGGCAGGTAGCCGAAGTTCGCGTCGGCGGACAGCCCGGCGAGCGCGTCGAGGATGGCCGGCGCGGCGCCGAAGTCCATCTCGGCCACGGCCGCGCCGAACCCGTCGGGTCCAGGAGCCGTCCACTTGAAGCTGCCGCGGGCGCGGAGCATCGCCGGAGTGGTGCTGTCGATCGCCTGTCTGAGAGTTCCTGGCACACCGTTATCCTCTCCTGGGCCGATCTTGACGCCGGCTCGCGGGCCGCTTTAGCGTGGCCGCCATGCCGGAGGTGCTCACCGCGCCGCGCGTGATAACCGGCGATGAGACCGTGACGGACGGCGCGGTCGTCGTCGGCGACCGCGCCGTGGACTGGGCCGGCCCCGCAACGGCCTTGCCTGCCGAATACGCGGCGCTGCCGCGGACGGACTACCCGGACTCGACGATCCTGCCGGGGCTGATCGACAGCCACGTCCACCTCGGCCTCGACGGCGGGCCGGAGCCGGTCGCCCGGATGCGGGCGGAGACCGACGAACAGCAGCTCATCTTGATGCTGCACAGCGCACGGGACCTGCTGGGCGTGGGCGTAACCACCGCGAGGGACCTAGGTGGCCGGGGCTACCTGGCGGTAGCCGTCCGCGACGCCATCGCGAGCGGCCTGGCCCGGGGCCCGCGGCTGGTGGTAGCGGCGAGCCCGGTCACGGTCACCGGCGGCCACTGCTGGTTCATGGGCGGCGAGGCCGACAGCGAGGACGACCTGCGCCGCCAAGTCCGGACCCACCGCAAGCACGGCGCCGACCTGATCAAGGCCATGGCCACCGGCGGGTTCATGACCGCCGGCTCGGCGCCCTGGTATGCCCAGTTCACCACCGCGCAGCTGGCGCTGATCGTGGCGGAGGCGCGGCGGGTCGACATGCCGGTGGCCGCGCATGCCCACGGCACCGAGGGCATCCGCCGGGCGGTCGCGGCCGGAGTCACCACGATCGAGCACTGCTCGTTCGTGACCGAGACCAACGAGCGGCGATTCGACGAGCAGCTGGCCGTCATGATCGCCGAGCAGGGAATCTTCGTCTGCCCGACCATCAACGTGAACGCGCCCTACGTCGCCGAGCTGACCGGCATCGTGGTGGGAGAGCACCTCGCGACAATGCGGGACCTGGGCGTACGGATCATCGCGGGGACCGACGCGGGCATCGACAACACCCCGCATCACCAGTACGCGGCCGGGCTGGAGTACCTGATGAAACTCGGCTTCCGGGCCACCGACGTGATCACGATGGCCACCACCGAGGCGGCGGCGGCGCTCGGCCTCGGCGCTGTCACCGGCCGCCTGGCGGCGGGCTACGAGGCCGACCTGATCGTGGTGCACGGCGACCCGCTGACCGACATCGCGGCGCTCGGCCAGCTGCGGCGGGTCATCGCCCGCGGCCACGACTACGTGCCCGACAGCGGCCGTTTCGACGTGAGCGCGCCCGGCACGCCGTTCGCATCCCCGGACCACGCGGTCAACCTGGACCTCCTCGCCCGGGCGACGAGGCGGCGGCAGGTCTAGGCGCCCGCGACCGGACGCCGGCCGCCGTAGATGAGGTTCTCCAGGTGCTTCCAGTAGACGTCGATGCCCTCGAACCCGGCCGACCGCAAGAACTCGAGCTGCGGGCCGAGCGGGATGATGTAGCGAACATGGTTGTCCCAGCGCGCGTGATCGAGCGGCGTCCAGTTCCGCCGCCTGGCCGCCGTCTCGGGATCTTCGCGGTCGTTCACCCGCTGCCAGGTGGCCTCGACGAGCGGGTCCTCCGCGCGCACCGGGTCGTAGTTGAAGTACCAGCCACCCGGGGCGAGGTGGTCGAAGATCTCGGTGAACAGGCTCCGCTTCCGGTCGTCGGGCAGGTGATGGACGCACATGGAGGTCACCACGGCCTCCAGCGTCGCCGGGACCGCCGCGGGCCACTCGCCGCCGGCCGACATGTCGAACTCGACGTAGCGGTACCGTCCGGCGAACCGCTGCATCTCCCGCTCGCCGACCCGCATCATCTCGGCCGAGTAATCGGCGAGGATCGCGGTGCTGCGCGGGTACAGGTCCAGGATCACCCGCGAGGCCGCCCCGGTGCCCGCGCCCAGGTCCAGGAACGTGAACTCGTCCTGGTCGGCAAAGGGAAGCAGCAGGGCCAGGAAGCGACGGTGGGCTTGACGGCTGCGCTCCTGGCGCTCGGCTTCTGCTGTCCAGGCCTCGACGGCCTCGGCGGACTTCCAGATGGCCGCGTTGGTATCGGCTGTCTCGCCCATGAGCTCAGGTTACAGAGCGCGGATGCGCTGGGCCAGGAAGGTTTACCGGCGGCGTTCCTGGTCAGGGCGGGGGCGGTAAGGGTTTTCTGGCCGCCATACGACTTAAAGGCGTGATTCTTCCCGCTCCCGCCGCAATCCCGGCCGCGGTCGCTTATCTTTACGGGCAGGGAGGTGGGTGGTGAGCGTGGGGAAGATACCACCTCACGAGGCTCAGGAGCTGGAAACATGCTTCCGGGCCCATGCCAGCTACCTCTTCGGGCGCGCCTGCGTGCTGACCCGCGGCGACCAGGCCCTGGCTCATGATCTCGTTCAGGCTGCCTTCGAGGCCGCGGCCGTGACCTGGCCGACGCTGGAGGAACGGCCCGACGAACAGCGGCGCAACTGGCTGCACGCGACCATGACCAATATCGCAGTGAGCGGCTTCCGCCGTGAGGCGGCCTTCCGCGACCGGCTGCCGCGGATCGAGTTGCTCTACCGGAAGGTCCAGGTCGATCCGCTGGAGCAGGCGTTCTCCTCGATCATGCTGGAACGATGCTGGCAGGTCATCCGGAGCCTGCCGGAACGGCAGCACGCGGTCGCGATGCTCCGCTGGGGCCTGGACATGAAGCAAAACGAGATCGCCACTGCGCTCAACATGGCCGAGAAAACGGTGAGCGTCCACCTGTCCCGGGTGCGGCATAAGCTGCTCGCGCAGTTCGGCGCGGACTACCCGTTCGACGGGGGCAGCCCGGAAGGAGCGTCGTCATGAGGGCGGGCCGCCAGCCGCACGGCTCCCACGAGGATGCCCGGCTCTCCCAGCTCTACCAGCAGGTCACCGAGATGCAGGCGCCCCGCTTCGGGGCGGACTACGACCTCGAGAAGGGCCTGGAGCGGTACCGCGCCTGGCTCAGCGAGCACGGCGCCGCACCGGAACCCGCAACGGAGCCCTTGGCCGCGGCCGGCGTCCTCGCACCCGACGCGTTCGGAATATCGGGCACCGTGCGCGCCGAGTGGAGCGCGGACCGGGCCGTCATCGAGCTGTACTCCCAGCACTACCGGGCGTTGGTGCGGCTGGCGGCGCTGCTGGTGCGGGACACGCCGACGGCCGAGGAGGTGGTGCAGGACTCCTTCGTGGCCATGCACGGCGGCTGGCAGCGGCTCCGCGACACGGAGAAGGCGCTGGCGTACCTGCGGCAGGCGGTGGTGAACCGGTCCCGGTCGGTGCTGCGGCACCGCACCGTGGTGGATAAGAACCTGCAGAAGGCCCCGCCGGACATGCCCAGCGCCGAGCAC
>Ga0081540_1002123_pt1 | contig 16512 bp, 17 predicted proteins | sample TabmetS2T1R1_FD_71024 | JGI IMG/M metagenome (GOLD analysis project Ga0081540, IMG submission 71024) | Tabebuia heterophylla rhizosphere microbial communities from the University of Puerto Rico - S2T1R1 | ecosystem: Host-associated > Plants > Roots > Rhizosphere ... | reverse complement strand
TGATCACGGCGCTCGTGCTGTTCGCGGTCGCGACCGCGGGCGTGAAGGGCTTCGCGCTGATGCTGATGATCGGCACCGTCATCTCGCTGATCACGGCCGTCGCGGCCACGCGCGCGATGCTCGGGCTGCTGGCCGGCTTCCGCTGGTTCGAGAACCCGAGCTTCATGGGCGCGAGCGGCGAGCAGAGCTGGCGCTTCCTGCAGATCGACTTCATGCGCAAGCGCTACCTCTGGTTCGCGATCTCCGGCGCGGTCGTGCTGATCTCGGTCGGGGCGCTCGCCGTCAAGGGGCTGAACCTCGGGATCGACTTCAAGGGCGGCACGCAGGTCTCGTTCACGACGCCAGAGCCGACGTCGCTCTCCTCCGTCCGCAGCCAGACGACGAAGTTCGGCAAGGAGCCGGTCGTCCAGGGCCGCGGCAAGAGCTTCGGCGGCGACCAGTACAAGAGCTTCCAGCTGCGCCTGCGGACGCTGAACGGGCCGCAGACGAGCGCCCTCAAGGATGCGGTCGGCAGTGAGTTCCACACCACGAAGATCCAGATCCAGACGGTGTCGGCGAGCTTCGGGAGACAGATCGCGCGCTCGGCGATCATCGCGATCCTCTTCTCGCTGCTCCTGATCATCCTCTACCTCGCGGTCCGGTTCGACTTCAAGTTCGCGGTGCCGGTGATCGTCGCGCTGCTGCACGACATCGTGATCACCGTCGGCGTCTACGCGCTGCTCGGCCGGGAGGTGTCGAACTCGACCGTGGCCGCGGTGCTGACCGTGCTCGGCTACTCGATCTACGACACGATCATCATCTTCGACCGGATCAGGGAGAACATCCCGCTGATGCGGCGGGCGCCGTTCGCCACGATCGCGAACGTTTCGCTCTGGGAGACGATCCGCCGCTCGCTGGCGACGACCCTGATCACGCTGCTGCCGATCTTCTCGCTGCTGATCTTCGGCGGCGCGACGCTGAAGGACTTCGCCTTCGCGCTGATGGTCGGGATCATCTCCGGCGCCTACTCGTCGATCTTCATCGCCGCGCCGCTGCTGACGATCTGGAAGGAGCGCGAGCCCGAGTACGCACGGCGGATCGGCCAAGAGCCCACGAGCCCGGCCGCGGCGGAGGCGGCGCTCGAGGACAGCGAGGAGGCGCTCGCGGCGGAGCCCGCGCCCGACCTCTCGCCGGTCGGCGCGGTCGAGCGGACAGCCGGGACGAACGCCGAGAAGCGCGAGCGCCGGCGCCAGCGCCGACGCGCCAGGCCCCATGGCCGCGCCCGCTGACGTTCGCGAGATCGCGGAGAAGCTGGTCCTCGCCGGGGTCGGCGCGGTCGCGCTGACGGCCGAGCGCGCGGACGCGCTGGCCGACGAGCTGGCTGCGCGCGGCGGGCTGGGCCGCGAAGAGGCGCGGGCGCTGGTCGAGGAGCTGGTCGGCCGCTGGCGTAGCGAGAACGTGCGGCTCGGCGAGCGCACCGGGGCGGGGCTGGCGGGCCTGTTCCGCGAGCTCGGTCTCGTCACGCGCGCCGAGGTCGAGGAGCTCGAGCTTCGCCTCGCCCAGCTCGAGCACCGGCTGCGGCTGCTCGAGCCTTGAGGCTCGGTAGCGTCGACACGGCCTGGTGGGTCGGCCGCCGGGTCGCCCCGCAGATTACGGTGGCTTTGGCTCCCGCGGCGGCCTACGGCGTCGAGCGGGTGCCGCTCGAGGGCGGGGGCGTGGTCGCGGCAAACCACTTCTCCGGGATCGACCATCCGCTGATCGGCTCCTTCTCGCCGCGGCCGCTCTACTTCCTGGCCAAGGCCGAGCTGTTCGAGATCCCGGTGCTCGGGCCGCTGCTGCGGTGGCTCGGCGTCTTCGCCGTTCGCCGCGGCGAGGGCGACCGCGAGGCCGTCCGTCGCGCGCGCGAGCTCGTCCGGGAAGGCCACCTGGTCTGCGTCCACGTGGAGGGCACGCGGCAGCGCTTCGGTCACCCGGGGCCGCTGCATCCGGGCGGGCTGATGATCGCGATGCAGGAGGGCGCGCCGGTGATCCCGTGCGCGGTCGACACCTTCGGCTGGCGGCCGTGGAACCGGCGCACGTGCTCGGTCGTCTGGGGCGAGCCGCTGAGCCTCGCCGACCTGCCGCGCAACCGGAAGGGCTACGCCGAGGCTGGCGAGCGGGTGGGGAACGAGCTCGTCCGGCTCTGGCGCCTGGCCGTCGCCGCGTCGGCCGCAGGCCTGCCGGAGACGCTTCCTGACGGCGCCCGCCGCAGCGGGATCAACCCGAAGCCGTAGCGCCCTCCGGCGGGGACTGTCCCCGGCAACCGGCCCGGCGGGACAGGTCCGGTGTCACGAAAGCGTGACGATGTGTCCACGGATCGCCGGCGAGGCCGCGGCTTCATGCGATCCTGACCCGGCAGGCGCTGCGAGGGACACGGCCGAACCGGCCCTCGGGGCGTCCGGTAGCCCCTGCGCGCCTGTCACACTGAACGCATGGCGAGCACGGCCAGCCGGAGGAACCTCGGCCGGATCTCCGAGATCGCCCAGGTCGCGGTCAAGCACGGCTTCGGCTACTTCTTCGAGACCCACCGGCTGACCGACCTGCTGCCGGGCCGTCCGAAGCTCGGCTCCGAGCTGACCAGCACGTCCGAGCGCGGGAGGCACCTGCGGGAGATGCTCGACGAGCTCGGCCCGACCTTCGTCAAGTTCGGCCAGCTGCTCTCGACCCGCCCGGATGTCGTCCCGCCCGACATCGTGCTCGAGCTGCAGAAGCTCCAGGACGACGTCCGGCCGGTCCCGTACGAGGACGTCGAGCGTGTGATCCGCGAGGAGCTCGAGCTGAGCATCGAGCAGCTCTTCACCGAGTTCGACGAGACCCCCGTCGCAGCAGCCTCGATCGGCCAGGTCCACCGGGCGACGCTCCCGAACGGCCGCCGCGTGGCGGTAAAGGTGCAGCGCCCGAACGCGCCGAGGCAGATCGAGGGCGACCTCGCGCTGCTCTACCAGGCGGCCCGCCTGATCAAGGAGCGCGTCCGCGCGCTCGAGTTCATCGACCCGCGCCAGCTGGTGGACGAGTTCTCGCGCTCGATCCGCCAGGAGCTCGACTACCGCCTCGAGGCCCGCAACGCGGAGGCCTTCCACCACCGCTTCTCGGGCCATCCGCACGTTCGCATCCCGCGCGTCTACTGGAGCTACACGCGCACGCGCGTGCTCACGCTCGAGCTGCTCGAGGGCTTCCAGCTCGCCGACCTGCCGCTGGAGGCGTGGGAGATGGAGGAGCGCCGCCGGCTTGCCTACCTGATGGCCGAGACCTGGATGACGATGATCTTCCGCCACGGCTTTTTCCACGGCGACCCGCACCCGGCGAACGTCTTCGTGCTGGGTGACGCCGACCACATCGGGCTCGTCGACTTCGGCCAGGTCGGCAAGCTCACCGACGAGGACATGTCGAAGCTGACGCGGCTCTTCATCGACGCCGCGAGCGAGCGCATCGACGCGCTGCCGCGTCGACTGGCCGAGCTCGGCGTCCGCTACCCGAAGGAGCGCGAGGACGAGTTCGTCGCGGAGCTGCGCGAGCTGTACGCGCGCTACTACGGCGCCAGCCTCGCCGAGATCGACCCGCTGCAGGTGATCCGCGAGGCCTTCCAGCTGATCTACCGGCTGAACCTGCGCCTGCCGACGCGCTTCGTGATGCTCGACAAGGCGATCGCGACGCTCGCCTCCGTCGGCGTCGAGCTGTACCCGGACTTCAACGTCTTCGAGGTCGCCAAGCCGTACGCACGCGGGCTGATGCTGGAGCGCTACACGCCGCAGCGGGTGCTGAAGCGCGCGCAAGCGGAGGGCGTCGAGCTGGCGCGCATCGCGCGCGACCTGCCGTACCAGGTGCACGACGTGCTCGAGGAGTTCCGCGACGGCCAGATCGAGGTCGGCTTCGTGCACAAGGGCCTCGACGAGTTCATGCGCAAGCTCGACGTCGCCTTCAACCGCCTCGTGATCGCGCTGGTCACGGTCGGCGGCCTGATCGGCTCGAGCCTGATCGGGATCTTCTCGACGAAGGGCCCTCAGATCGCCGGCGTGAACTTCCTCTCCTTCGTCGGCTTCGTCCTCTCGGCGGTGCTCGGGCTGTGGCTCCTGTGGGGCGTGCTCCGCTCGGGACGGTTGTAGAAAGCTCGTCGCACTTCCGCGCGAAAGGACATCTGGCGCCCCGCCGGGGCCGCGGATAGCTTCGACGCATGTCGCAGGCGCTGCTCCTCGCGGAGGCCGAGCCGGGAACGCGGGAGTTTCTCGCGAGGCACCTCGCGGGTGACGGCTTCGCGGTCTTCGGCGCGGACGCCGGCCGCGAAGCCCTGGAGCTGGTCGAGCGCGAGCGGCCCGACCTCGTGCTCGTCGGCGGCCTCCCGGACGCGCCGGCGCTCGAGGTCTGCCGCGTGCTGCGCGAGGGCGAGCCCGGGCGCTCGTGGGACCGCGACGTGCCGGTGATCGTGCTCGGCGAGGCCAGGGCCGACGCGGTCGACCGGGTGCACGCGTTCGAGCGCGGCTGTGACGACTTCGTCCCACGCCCGTTCCACTACGAGGAGCTGGTGGCGCGGATCAACGCCGTCCTGCGCCGGACGCAGCCGGGGATCCGCGAGCGGCTGGCCGCCGGGCCGCTGGCGATCGACCGCGCGACCCGGCGCGTGACCGTCCACGGCCTGACGGTGGCGCTTTCGGCGAAGGAGTACGAGCTGCTGGTGAAGCTCGCCACCGAGCCGACGCGGGTCTTCACCAAGGAGGAGCTGCTGCGCGACGTCTGGGGCTTTCGCTCGCTCGGCCGGACGCGGACCCTCGACTCGCACGCCTCGCGCCTGCGGCGCAAGCTCGGCCACGCCGGCGCCGCCGACTGCGTGCTGAACGTCTGGGGGGTGGGCTACCGGCTGATCGCGGGCTACGACGAGACGCTCGGCAGCGCCTAGGCCAAAGCGTTAGCCTCGCGCCGTGGAGGAGGCCGTTCGCGTCACCAAGGTCCCGGGCGAGCCGGAGGCGGAGGTCCTCTGCGACCTGCTGCGGGCGAACGGGATCAAGTGCGCGTACCGTCCCACGGACGAGCCCGACTCGGCGTTCGAGGGCTTCGGCGGCGAGGGTGGCGAGCGGGAGATCCTGGTCGCGCCGGAGGACCTCGAGGCCGCTAAGGCTCTGCTCGAGGAGCCGTGACGGCGCCGCCCCCGCGGCGCGCGAACGCCAGCTCGAACAGGCGCACCGTCGAGGCGAGGCAGTAGCCGACGAGCAGCGCGAACGCGACCGTCGCCACGCCGACGGTTCCTCCGAGCGCCAGGCCGATCAGCAGCACCGAGAGCTCGATCGCTGCGCGCACGGAGGCGATCGGGAAGCCGAAGCGGCGGTGGATGCCCGTCATCCAGCCGTCGCGCGGGCCCGGGCCGAGGTTGGCGGTCAGGTAGAGCGCGCTCGCCGCGCCGATCGCGAGAATCGCGAGCCCTACCTCGACCGAGCGCCCGACCAGCGACTCCGGTTCGGGCAGCACCCGCCGCATCGCGTCGAGCGAGAGACCGATCACGGCCACGTTCGCAACCGTCCCGATCCCCGGCTGCTGGCGCAGCGGGATCCAGCCGAGCAGGACGATGACGCTGATCAGGATCGTGGCCCCGCCGATGTCGAGCGGGGTGTGCTCGGAGACCCCCTGGGCCAGGACCGTCCACGGCGTGTTTCCGAGCCGCGCGTTGATCAGCCCCGCCTCGCCGACGCCGAACAGCCAGAGGCCGAAGAGGAGCACGGCGAGCGTCACCAAGCGCGGTCTCGACCAGCCCGACCGGCGCGCGCTCCACGGCATCGCCGGCAGCGACCGCGCCGGATTCAGGAACAGCCTCAGCCCGCGCGAGAGTGACGCCCGCATCGACGTCACTCTCGCACGGCGCGCTGGCGAGGCCGGGCTACCTCCCGAGGTAGAGCCGGCCGAACAGGTCGTGGGCCGCACCCGAGGCCGCGAGGGAGCGCGGCTTGAAGATGTCGAGCAGCGCCCGCAGGATGTTCGTGTTCGGCGGGCTCTGGCCGTGCGCCCGCACGACCGAGAACGCCTGGCACGACTGGTAGTCGTTGACCGGCGTCTGCGCGCCGAAGTACGGCGGCAGCGAGCGTCCCGCAAAGTAGCTGTCGAGCCCCATGAAGGTGTCCTGGAAGGTGTCGGACGTGACCGCGGCCGCGCAGACCGAGTAGGCGAGCGTCAGTCCGGTGATGTTCTCGTCCGAGACGACCTGCTTCTTCAGCTTCTTCACCTGTGCCTGCAGCGACGTGATCTGTGCCTGGAGCGACTTCAGCGTGGGTGCCTTCGCCGAGCCGGCGCCGGCCGGCGAAGCGACGAGCAGCACGACCGCCGCGACGGCGGCGAGCGCGAGTACCTGCCTCATGATTCCTCCCGGTTCTCTGGCCTCGAGGTGGACGAGCGCACTATGCCAGCGTCCGATCAGGCCAGGAGCGCGCCCTCGAGCTCGAGCAGCGTGCGCTTGCGGTCGAGGCCGCCGGCGTAGCCGACCAGAGAGCCGGTCGAGCCGACGACGCGGTGGCAGGGGAGGACGATCGGCACGGGGTTCCGGTTCATGATCGTGCCGACCGCGCGGGCCGCTCGCGGTCGGCCTGCCCGCTGGGCCAGCGTGCCGTACGTCGTCAGCTCGCCGTAGGGCACGAGCGCCAGTTGCTCGAGCACGGCGCGGCCGAACTCGCGCGCCGGACCGAGGTCGACGTCGAGCTCGAACTCCTGCCGCTCGCCCGCGAAGTACTCGTCGAGCTGGCGGCGCACCTCGTCGGTCGGCCGCGGCGAGCGCAGCACGCGCGTCCCGAAGAGCCGGGCCAGCCGCTCGGCCTCCGCGTCCGGGTCGGCGTCGTAGTGGATCTCGCAGACGCCGCGGGGGGTGACGGCCACGAGCAGCCGGCCGACGGGCGTGTCGTGCAGCTCGTACGCGACGTCGAGTAGGCCCTCCGCGGCGGCTGCGTCGCGGAAGCGGCGGTCGAGCTCAGGGGAGACGGTCATGAGAGCTCCTTTCTGCGCAGGCGGCGGACGCCGGACGAAGCCGCCTGGCGCGCCGCCTCGGGCGACGAGCCGAGCGCTGTGCCGATGTCCTCGTAGCTGAGGTCGTAGCCGTAACGGAGGAAGACGGCCGCTCGCTCCTTCTCGGGGAGCTCGGCGGTCAGGCGGCGCAGCTCCTCGTAGGCCAGCGGCTCGTCGACGGACTCGAGATCGGGCACCTCGGCCGAGGTCGTACGCGTCCGGCGGAGCACGTCGAGCGCGACGTTGCGCGCGATCTGCAGCGCCCAGGCCCGCAGGTACCGCCCGTGCTCGAGCGTGGGGTAGGCACGCAGTGCTCGCAGGAAGGTTTCCTGGAACGCGTCCTCGGCGGCCTCGCGGCCGAGCATGGCGCGCAACTGCGCGAGCACGGGCCCCTGCTGCTCCTCGTAGAACCGCTCGAACGGGGGGACCGACATCACTTCCATCATTCCTACCAACGCCGCAGGGCGTCCTCGTGTGAGACCGTCTGACGATGTTCCGCAGCGCCACGTGGCGGGGCCTGGCGATGCGCCGCACGGGGACGGCGATCGTCGTCGGCTTGCTGGTGCTCGTGGTTGCGGTCGCGCTCGGGGCTGACTGGCCCGTCGCGCTAACGGGCTCGTGGGGGGTCGCCGCGCTGGTGATCGTCAGCGCGGTCTGGATCCGGATCTACCCGATGGACGCCGAGCAGACGAGAGAGAAGGCGCGGTCGGAGGACTTCTCGCGCCCGACCGCCGACCTCGCCGTGCTCATCGCCAGCGTCTCCAGCCTGGGTGCGATCGCCTACACGGTGGCGCGGGCCGGCAACTCGCACGGGACGACCAAGGGCCTCTTGATTGCGCTGGCGCTCGCCGTGGTCTCCCTCTCGTGGCTGACCGTGCACACGCTCTACCTGCTGCGGTACGGCGACCAGTACTACAGCGACCCAATCGGGGGGATCGACTTCAACGACGACGACCCGCCCGACTACCGCGACTTCGCCTACCTGGCCCTGACGATCGGGATGACGTTCCAGGTCTCCGACACGACGCTCAAGTCGAAGGCCATGCGCCGGCTGGCGATCCGGCACGCGCTGCTCTCGTTCCTGTTCGTGGCGGTGATCGGCGCGTTGACGATCAACACGGTCGGCGCGCTGCTCCAGTAGCCCCTGCAGAAAGTGGTCCCCCGGGGTTGCCAAGTGGGGGACAGTGGTTTAAAGTGGGGCGCAGTGGAGCAATGCTACTAGGCGAGTTCGAGCATACGATCGATGACAAGAACCGTCTCACGCTACCGGCCAAGTTTCGCCAAGCGCTTTCCGGCGGCCTCGTCATCACGCGCGGTATGGACGGGTGTCTCTACTGCTATCCCCAGGCGTCCTGGGAGCGGCTGGTCGAGGAGCGCCTGGCCGGCCTCGACCCACTCAGCCGCGAGGGGCGCCTGATGCACCGCTACTTCTTCGCCGGGGCGTCGGAGGCCGAGCCCGACAAGCAGGGCCGCGTGATGCTGCCGGCGACGCTCGCCAAGAACGCAGGCATCGGCCGCGAGGTCGTGGTCGCCGGGGTGAACGACCACCTCGAGATCTGGGACCGCGGGGCCTGGCACGACCACGTCAAGGTTCTCGAAGGGAGTGCGGAGGATGTTGCCGAACGTCTTGCGTCCCAACGCGACTGACCACGTCCCGGTCCTCGCCGACGAGGTACGGGAGGCGCTCGCCGTGCAGCCGGGCGAGACCGTCGTCGACGCCACCTTCGGCGCCGGTGGCCACTCGGAGCTGCTGGCGGCCGACCTGCACGGCACCGGCAAGCTGATCGCGATCGACCGCGACCCCTCGGTGCGCGCCTACTTCGACTCGGTGCGGAAGCGCACCGGCGCGCAGGGCCGCTTCCTGCGGGGCGAGTTCTCGGACGTGCTCGCGCAGCTGGCCGCGAACGGTGTCAGGGCCGACGCGATCCTGTTCGACCTCGGCGTCTCCTCGATGCAGGTCGACCGGCCAGAGCGCGGGTTCTCGTACGCGACAGACGCGCCGCTCGACATGCGCATGGACCCCGCCTCCGAGGTCTCCGCGCGCGAGCTCGTGAACGAGGCCGGCGAGCGCGAGCTGACGCAGATCTTCAGGGACTACGGCGACGAGCGCTACGCGCGGCCGATCGCGCGGGCGATCGTGCGCCGGCGGCGCGAGCAGCCGTTCGAGCGCACCGGCGAGCTGGTCGAGACGATCAAGTCGGCGATCCCGGCTCCCGCCCGCTTCGGCGAGGGCCATCCCGCCAAGCGCGTCTTTCAGGCCCTGCGCATCGCGGTCAACGACGAGCTCGGCTCGCTCGAGGTCGCGCTGCCGGAGGCGCTCGAGATGCTGCGGCCCGGCGGCCGCCTCGCCGTGATCAGCTTCCACTCGCTCGAGGACCGGATCGTGAAGCGCTTCCTGCGCTCGCGGGAGAAGGGCTGCACCTGCCCGCCGGACTTCCCGGTGTGCGTCTGCGGCCACGAGCCCGAGCTGCGCGCGCTCTCGCGCCGGCCGGTCAAGCCGTCGGCCGCGGAGCTCGCGGCCAACCCGCGCGCCTCGTCGGCCCGGCTGCGCGCGGCGGTCAAGACCGAGGGCGAGGAGTAGCGCCGTGGCCTCCTGGAGCGACGCCGCCCCCGCGCTTCCGTCCCCGCGCCCGCGCTCCCGCCCGCGGCCGAAGCCCGCGCCGCGGCGCAAGCTGCAGGCCCGCCGCGGCGTCGCCGGCGGCGTCGTCTGGATCGTGCTCGTCGCCGTCCTGCTCGCCGGCGTCGTGGCGCTGAACGTCGCCGTCCTGCGGCTGAACGTCCAGCTCGACAAGCTCGACACGGAGCGCGCCCACCTCCGCGCCGAAAAGCAGGCGCTCGCCTCCCAGCTGTCGATGGCCGCGGCCGCGCCGCGCATCCAGCTGCAGGGCCAGCGGCAGTTCGGGCTCGTGCCCGCGAACCCAGCCGAGACGACCTACGTGCGGCTGGGGCCGCGGACGCGGTGACGTCGAAGGTCGCGAACCGCCGCATCCGTCTGCTGCTCGGCGTCTTCGTGCTGGCGTTCGGGCTGACGTTCCTGCGGGCCGCCTGGCTGCAGGGCGTCCAGGCATCGTCCTTCGGCCGCCTCGCCTCGAGCCAGCACAGCGAGGACGTCGTGATCCCCGCCGCACGCGGGACGGTCTACGACCGCGGCGGGGTGCAGCTCGCGATCGGGGAGCAGGCGCAGACCGTTTACGCCGACCCGCGGCAGGTGAAGGATCCGCGGCGAGAGGCGATCGTGATCGCCCGGACGCTGAAGCTCGATCCGGCCGCGGTCTCCGAGGCGCTGAGCGACCGGACGCGCGGCTTCGTCTACGTGGCGCGCAAGGCCGACCCGGCGCTCGTCGCGAAGCTTCGCCGCCAGGGCCTGCCCGGCATCAACTCCTACGCCGAGGAGCGGCGCTTCTACCCGCAGTTCTCGCTCGCCTCCCAGGTGCTCGGCTACGCGGGCGTCGACAACCGCGGCCTCGCCGGGCTCGAGCTCTCGCTCGACAAGGAGCTAGCCGGCCGGCCCGGTCGCGAGCGCGTCGTCAAGGATGCCTCGGGCCAGGCGATCGACACGGTCGTCTCGCAGACCGAGCGCGACGGCCGCGACGTCTACCTGACGCTCGACCACACGATCCAGGCGAACGCGCAGGCCGTGCTGCGCGACACGGTGCTGCGCTGGCACGCGAAGAGCGCGACGGCGATCGTGCTCGACCCGACCACGGGTGCCGTGCGCGCGATGGCGATCGCGCCTGGCTTCGACGCGAACGTCTACCCCAAGGTCTGGCGCGTCCTGCAGCGCAACCGCGCGGTCACCGACACTTACGAGCCGGGCTCGACCTTCAAGCTGGTGACCGTTGCCGGCGCGCTCTCCGAGGGGCTGGTGACGCCGACGACCCGGTTCACGCTCCCGTACGAGCTCCAGGTCGCCGACCGGAGGATCCACGACGCCGAGCCGCGCGGGACCGAGACGATGACCGTCTCCGAGATCCTCTCGCGCTCGTCCAACGTCGGCGCGATCACGCTGGCCGAGCGCCTCACGCGCCATCGGCTCGTCCAGTGGATCTCGCGCTTCGGCTTCGGGCAGGCGACCGGGATCGACTTCCCGGGCGAGAGCCCGGGGATCATGCTCCCCGAGGACAGGTGGTCGGGCTCCTCGATCGGGAACATCCCGATCGGGCAGGGGATCGCGGTCACGCCGATCCAGATGGCCTCGGCCTACGCGGCGATCGCGAACCGCGGCGTCTGGCTGCGGCCGCACCTGGTCGACCACGTCGGCGACGGGAACGTGGCCAAGCCCGCCCGCCGGCGGGTCGTGTCGAGCTGGGTCGCGCGCGAGGTGATGGCGATGCTGAAGAACGTCGTCGCCGAGGGCACCGGCACCCTCGCCGTGGTGCCCGGCTACCAGGTCGCCGGCAAGACGGGCACCGCCGCGAAGCCCGATCCGCAGGGCGGCTACTCCGACTCGCGCTACGTCGCCTCGTTCGTCGGCGTCGTGCCGGCGTCGCGGCCGCGCCTGGTGATCCTCGTCTCGGTCGACGAGCCGCGGGGCGCGATCTGGGGCGGCGTCGTGGCCGCGCCGGCCTTCGCGCAGATCGCGAAGTTCGACCTCCAGTACCTCGACGGCGGCGTGCCGCCTGACGCCCCGGCGACCGTGAGCTCGACTGCGACCTACAACCCCTAGGCCCCCGTAGTACGGTTCGCCCGGCCTCCTCCCCGAGGCGAGCGTATCGAGATCGGGCGCGCGTGTCTGTGACTGAAGCGTCACAAAAGTGCTGCAAAGACGCGGTTCTTGGATCGGAGGGCGAAGCCGCCTCGGCTGGGCCGGGCGGTAGACTCGCGCCTCGATGGAGATCGACCAGCTGATCGCGGCGCTCGCGCCGTCGGACGTGCTCGGGCGGGCTCCCCTCGAGATCGCCGACCTCGCCTACGACACGGCCGCGGTACGGCCGGGCAGCCTCTTCTTCTGCGTCCCGGGCACCCGTGCGGACGGGCACGACTTCGCAGCCGACGCGGTCGCGAACGGGGCCGCGGCGCTCGTCGTCGAACGCCCGCTTCGGCTCGACGTGCCGCAGCTCGTCGTCCCGAGCGCGCGGGCCGCGATGGCCGTCGCGGCCGACGAGTTCTTCGGCCGGCCGACCGAGGAGCTCCAGGTCGCCGGCGTGACGGGCACGAACGGCAAGACGACGACCGCGTTCCTGCTCTACGCGATCCTCGCCGCGGCCGGCCGGCGGCCAGGTCTGCTCGGGACGATCGAGAGCCGCGTCGGCGGCGAGCGCCGGCCCGCGGTCCGGACGACGCCCGAGGCGATCGACCTGCAGCGCGAGTTCCGCGAGATGCTCGACGCCGGCGACCGCAGCGCGGCGGTGGAGGCCACCTCGCACGGCTCCGCGCTCGGCCGGCTCGACCGCGTCCGCTTCGCCGCGCTCGTCTTCACGAACCTGACCCAGGACCACCTCGACTTCCACGGCACGCTCGAGGCCTACTTCGAGGCGAAGCGGCGGCTGTTCACCGAGACGCGGCCGCCCGCGGCGGTGAACGTCGGCGACGAGCACGGTCGGCGGCTCGCCGAGGAGCTGCGCGGCCGCAACGAGCTGCTCACCTTCGGGCTGGTCGACGACGCCGAGGTGCGTGCCGAGGAGCTCGAGCTCGGCCCGCGAGGCGCGCGCTTCCGGGCCGGCGGCATCGAGCTCGAGACGCGGCTGCGCGGCCGGTTCAACGTCGAGAACGTGCTCGGCGCCGTCGCCGCCGCGCGTTTGCTGGAGGTGCCGGACGACGCGATCGCCTACGGCGTGAAGGAGCTGCGCGGCGTGCCCGGCAGGTTCGAGGCGGTCGAAGAGGGGCAGCCGTTCGCCGTGCTGGTCGACTACGCGCACACGCCGGACTCGCTCGAGAACGTCCTGCGCACGGCGCGGGACCTCGCGCAGAACCGGGTGCTGTGCGTCTTCGGCTGCGGCGGAGACCGCGACCGCGGCAAGCGGCCGCTGATGGGCCGGATCGCGAGCGAGCTCGCGGACGTCGCGATCGTCACCTCGGACAACCCGCGCAGCGAGGAGCCCGAAGCGATCATCGCCGAGGTGCTCGAGGGCGCCGGCGACGCCGAGGTCGAGTCCGACCGGCGCGAGGCGATCGCCCGGGCGATCGGCGAGGCCGGTGAGGGCGACGTGGTCGTGATCGCCGGCAAGGGCCACGAGCAAGGCCAGCAGTTCGCCGACCGCACGATCCCGTTCGACGACCGCGAGGTCGCGCGCGAGGCCTTGCGACGGCTCGGAGCGGCGGCGTGATCCCGCTCCGCGTCGAAGAGCTGCCACAGCTCGGCAAGCTGGACGCACATGCCGGCGAGATCACCGGCGTCCAGGTCGACTCGCGGCGCGTCGAGCGCGGCGACCTCTTCGTCGCCGTCGGCCGCGGGGCCGAGTTCCGCAACGAGGCGCTCGTCCGCGGCGCCGCGGCGACCCTCGTCCCGGAGCAGCCGTTCGAGGCGTTCGCCGCCCTCGGCTCGCTCGTCCGCGACCGCTCGAGCGCGCGCGTCGTCGGGATCACGGGCTCGACCGGCAAGACCTCGACGAAGGACATCCTGGCCGCGCTCTGCGCCGCGTCGGCGCGCACGGTCGCCGCCGAGGCGAGCTTCAACAACGAGATCGGCGTGCCGCTGACGCTCTGCCGGCTCGAGCCCGACACCGAGGTCTGCATCCTCGAGCTCGCGATGCGCGGCTTCGGGCAGATCGCCGACCTCTGCCGGATCGCGCGGCCGCACGTCGGCGTGATCACGAACGTCGGCCCCGTGCACCTCGAGCTCGTGGGCTCGCTGGAGGGCGTGCAGCAGGCAAAGGGCGAGTTGATCGCGGCGCTGCCGACGGGAGGGACCGCGGTCGTGCCGGAAGGGTTCCCGGTCGAGCGCGACGACATCGAGGTCATCCGGCCCCCCGAGCGACCGCAGGTCCGCGCCGAGCAGGGCCGCACGACGGTCGACGGCGTCAGCTTCAACTTCAGGGCCGAGCACCAGGTCGCGAACGCGGTCGTGGCGCTAGCGGCCCTCGACGCGGTCGGCCTGCGCCGCCCGGAGCGGGTCGAGGTCGAGTTCTCGCCCTGGCGCGGCGAGGAGCTGCCTCTGCCCGGGGGCGGGCTGCTGATCAACGACGCCTACAACGCGAACCCCGTCTCGATGCGGGCTGCGCTTCGGCAGCTCGGGGCGAACGCCGCCGGTCGTCGACGGGTGGCGATCCTCGGCGACATGGCCGAGCTCGGCAGGGCCGCGCCCGTCTACCACGAGGAGATCGGCCGGGAAGCCGCCCGGCACGGCGTCGAGGTGCTGCTCGCGGTCGGCGAGCTGGCGCGCGGGTACCTGGACGGCGGCGTTCCGCACACGAGCTGGGCGCCGAACGCCGAGGCGGCCGCTGCCGAGGCGGCCGAGCTCGTCCAGCCGGGCGACGTCGTGCTCGTCAAGGCCTCCCGTGCGCTTGGTCTCGAACGCGTGGCGGAGGCGCTCGCGGCGGTGAGCGCTTGAGCCGAGTCCTGCTGGCAGGCGTGATCGCCCTGCTGATCTCGATCTTGGCCGGCCCGAAGTTCATCGCCTTCCTGCGGCGCAAGGAGCTCGGGCAGCACATCCGCGAGGAAGGCCCCGAGCACCACGTGACCAAGCAGGGCACGCCGACGATGGGCGGGCTGTTGATCCTGGTCGCCGCGTCGATTGGGTTCCTTGCCTTCAGCCGCTACACGGTGCCCGCCCTGACGGTGCTGTTCGTGACGCTCGCCTGCGGCGCGATCGGGTTCCTGGACGATTTCATCAAGCTGACCCACCGCCGCTCGCTGGGCCTGAACGGCCGCTGGAAGCTGATCCTACTCGGGCTGATCACCGTCGGCGTCGGGATCGCCGCCCAGCACCAGCACCTGCCGACGAGCGTCTACATTCCCGCGGTCGGCGACCTCGAGCTCTCGTACGCCTGGTACGGGCTGCTCTTCCTGGTGATCGCGGGCGCCGCGAACGGCGTCAACCTGACCGATGGCATCGACGGCCTCGCGGCGGGGACGGTAATCATCGCGCTCTTCACCTTCGCTTCGATGATCGTGATCTCGTGGATCCGCTCCGGCCCGCCGGGGCACCGCTTCGAGACGAAGCTCGACCTCGGGATCGCCGCGGCCGCGCTGATCGGCGGGGCGATCGGGTTCCTCTGGTTCAACGCCTGGCCGGCCGAGGTGTTCATGGGCGACACCGGTTCGATGGCGCTCGGCGGGGCACTGGCGGCGTTCGCGATCTTCACGAAGACGATCTTCCTGCTGCTGCTGATCGGCGGGATCTTCGCGCTCGTTGCGCTCTCGGTGATCATCCAGGTCTTCAGCTTCAAGTACTTCAAGCGACGGGTGTTCCTGATGGCGCCGATCCAGCACCACTTCGAGCTGAAGGCCTGGTCGGAGACGAAGATCATGGTCCGCTTCTGGATCGTGACCGGGATCCTCTGCGCGCTCGGGTTCGCGCTCTACTATCGCTACTTCACCGGGTTCCGGTAAACCCGGTGTCAGACACGGGCGCAAAAGCGTGACGGACCTTCCACAGCTTGCGCTCGTCCTCGGGCTGGCGCGCTCCGGCAAGGCCGCGGTCGCGGCGCTCGAACGGCGGGGGGTGGACGTGATCGCGGCCGACCGGGAGCTCGGGAACGACGAGGACCTCTCGCTGCTCGACCAGGTCGACGTGCTGGTCAAGAGCCCTGGCGTCCCGCGCGAGGCGCCCCTCGTCGCGGAGGCGGAGCGGCGCGGGATCCCGATCTGGAGCGAGGTCGAGCTCGGCTACCGGCTGCTCCGGCCGCGGCTCGTCGGCGTGACGGGCACGAACGGCAAGACGACGACCACCGAGCTGCTCGGCGCGATGCTCGACGCCCCGACGGCCGGCAACGTCGGCCGCGCGCTGACCGACCTCGACGGCGAGGTCGAGCCCGGTCAGCACGCGCAGGGACCCGAACGACTTCGTCAGCTCGTCGATCTCGATTGTGTATGCCATACACAGATGTGTATCACGTACACTTCAGGCATGCAACTCCCTCCTGGACTCGATCGGCTGTGGTCGTCCGAGGCGCCGTCCAAGGGCCGCCGCGGCGGCCTGAACCTCGAGAAGGTCGTGAGCGCCGCGGTCGAGCTCGCCGACGCCGAGGGCCTCGAGGCGGTCTCGATGGCGCGCGTGGCGAAGGCGCTCGGGTTCACGACGATGTCGCTCTACCGGCACGTGCGCAGCAAGGAGGAGCTGCTGGTGCTGATGCTCGACCGCGTGATGGTGATGCCGCCGGTGCAGCCGTACGCGGACTGGCGCGCGGGCCTGTCCGGCTGGGCTTGGGACCTGCTGCGGATGGTGCGCGAGCACCCGTGGGTGCACTACGTGCGCATCTCACCGCCGCCCGCGACGCCGTCGAGCGTCGCGCTGATGGAGCGCGGCCTCGCGCCGCTCGCGGACACGCCGCTCGCCGAGCAGGACAAGGCGCACCTGATCCTGATGATCAACGGCTACGTGTTCTGGACGGCGCGGATCGAAACCGAGCTCGCACCGGG
>Ga0081540_1002122_pt1 | contig 16513 bp, 17 predicted proteins | sample TabmetS2T1R1_FD_71024 | JGI IMG/M metagenome (GOLD analysis project Ga0081540, IMG submission 71024) | Tabebuia heterophylla rhizosphere microbial communities from the University of Puerto Rico - S2T1R1 | ecosystem: Host-associated > Plants > Roots > Rhizosphere ... | reverse complement strand
GACCGGCTTGTCGGCGAAGCGCGAGAACAGTTTTCGCCGGGCCTCCGCCGACTGTTTCGGGTCGCTGTCGGCGGTCGAGGACCAGTCGAGATGCGCCATCTGGCAGGGATGGTGGGCGACGTCCCCCGTGAGCAGGCCTTCCTCGCCGTCGGACTGGATGAGGATGCTCATATGGCCAGGGCTGTGGCCGGGCGTCGGGATCAAGGTGATTTCGTCGGTCAGCCTGGCGTCACTGCCGACGAGGTCCGCCTTGCCGGCATCCGCAATCGGCTTCACGGAATCGGCGAAGACAGCGATATGGGCCGGCTCCTCGCTATGGTCGCGCCAATATTCGAACTCGGTCTTGCCGAACACATAGCGCGCCTTGGTGAAGGTCGGCACCCATTGGCCGCCGACCAGGGTTGTGTTCCAGCCGACATGATCGACGTGCAAATGCGTGCACAGCACGGTGTCGATGCTATCTGTCGGAAAGCCTGCTGCGGTCAGCCTGTCCAGGAACGGATCGTTGCGATTATTCCATGTCGGCACAGAGCGACCCTGCTTGTCGTTGCCCAGGCCAGTGTCGACGATGATGCGCCGGTTCGGCGTTTCCACCAGCAGCGAGTGGATCGACATTTTTAGCCGGCCCTCTTCGTTGGCGAAATGCGGGATCAGCCACGGCAGTTTCTGGATTTCCTCGTGTGTGGCGAGCGGCAGAATGAAGCGCGTGTGCCCTAAGGTCTCGAGCTCGACGACCTTTGTTATTTTGACCTTGCCGATCTTCCACTGCATCCGCGTTTCCCTCATTCTTGCTTGTTGTCCACCTCGCCCCGCATGCGGGGAGAGGTCGGAATTCAAGCGCAGCTTGAATTCCGGGTGAGGGGGAGTCTCCGCAAACTTGTGTCCCACCTTCTTCGCGGATGGACCCCTCACCCCAACCCTGTCCCCGTAAGAACGGGGAGAGGGAGAAGAAAAATTATCGCGCGCAATCGACGATGACGGTGCCGAGCTTGTCGCCTTTCTCCACCGCCATGTGGGCCTGCGCGGTGTCCGACAGTGCGAACTGCCCGGCGATATTGTGGATGCGCGTGCCCGCCGCGAGCCATTTTGTGATGTCGGCTTGCGCGGCCGCCAGCAGCGGCGGCGGCAGCGCGAACAGCACGAGCGAGCGCAAGGCGATGCATTTCTCCATCAGCTCGCGCATCGGCACGATGGGAGTGCGGTTGCCATTGGTGGCATAGACCGCAATCGTCGAATTCATGCCCATCAGTTTTAGCGTGGTATCGATATTGCCGCCGAAGTCGACATCGACGACGCGGTCAACCCCGCGCCCACCGGTGAAGGCCATCGCTTTCGCGACCACGTCATCGGTTTTGTAATTGACGACGAGATCGGCGCCGCCAAGCCGCGCCTGTTCGGCCTTCGCCGCCGAACTCACCGTCGCAATCACCTGCGCGCCGCCCCATTTTGCAAGCTGCACGGCATAATGCCCGACCGCACCGGCGCCGCCGGTGACCAGCACCGTCTTTCCCGCGACCGGCCCGTCGCAGAACAGGCAGGTCCATGCGGTCATGCAGGGAATGCCGAGCGTCGCGCCTTGTGCGAAGGAGAGATTGTCCGGCAGCGGCGTCACCAGATGCTCGGCGAGCGCAATATACTCCGCCGCCGTGCCAAACGCGCGGCCATTGCGCTGGCCGTTGAACAGCCAGACGCGCTGCCCGGCTTTCAGCCGCGTCACGCCGTCGCCGACCTGGTCGATAATCCCAGCGCCATCGCTGTTCGGGATCACGCGCGGATATTCCATCGCGCGATAGCTGCCGCCGCGCCTGCCGACATCGGCCGGATTGACGCCGGACGCCTCCAGCTTGATCCGAACTTCGCTCGCGCCCGCAACAGGCGTCGGCATCTCACCATAGGTGAACACCTCCGCCGCCGGACCCGTGCGCTCGTACCAGACCGCTCTCACACAGCCTCACAACGTTCCGGGGAAAGCGCCGCCGTCGAGCAAGATATTTTGCCCGGTGATGAAGCCGGCCTTGTCCGCGCAAAGGAAGGCGCAGGCGAGGCCAAATTCCTCGGGGTCGCCGAAGCGGCCGGCGGGATTTTGCTTGGCGCGCTCCGCCAGCATCGCGTCCTGCGAAACGCCGCGCTTCTCGGCTTCGGCCTTGGCGGTGTTGCGCAGGCGATCGGTGAGGAACGGGCCTGGCAACAGGCCATTGATGGTGACGTTGTTGATCACGGTTTTCCGCGACAGACCTGCAATGAAGCCGGTGAGGCCGGCGCGCGCGCCGTTGGAGAGGCCGAGGATTTCGATCGGCGCCTTCACCGCGGCGGAAGTGATGTTGACGATGCGGCCGAATTTTCGCGCCATCATGCCGTCGACCGTCGCCTTGATCAGCTCGATCGGGGTGAGCATGTTGGCGTCGATCGCCTTGATCCAGTCGTCGCGGGTCCAGTTGCGGAAATCGCCGGGTGGCGGGCCGCCGGCGTTGTTGATCAGGATGTCCGGATCCGGACACGCCTTCAGCACGGCCTCGCGCCCCGCCGGCGTCGTGATGTCGCCGGCGATCTCGGTGACGGTGACGGTAGGGTTTTTCTTCCGGATTTCGTCGGCGGTCGCCTTCAGCGCCTCGGCGCCGCGCGCCGTCAGCGTGACGTGAACCCCCTCATTGGCGAGCGCAATGGCGCAGGCGCGGCCAAGTCCCTTGCTGGAGGCGCAGACGATGGCGCGGCGGCCATTGATCTCAAGATCCACTGTTTCGCTCCCGTAATTTTCGGATGTTTTCTACTTGGACGGGGCGCACTCTAGCCAACCTCGCAGGCCCTGATAAGTGACCGCGCGCCGCAGAAATGCATGAGGGGGAAGACGGCTATGCCGGGCGGCCTGCGCCCTAGATATGCCGCTCTTTCTTCAGGCGATCGATGGTGGCTGCGACATCCGGCGGCAGCGAGCGAAAGCCCAGCTGGCCTGCCGCCGAGAACATCGGCCGCAATTGCGAGCCGTTGAGGAATGCGGGCTGGCGGTTGGCCGGCAGCAGCTGGTCGAAAATCAGGATAAAGGTCGTCGCGACCAGACCGACGCGAACCGCGCCGAGTGCGGCGCCGCCCAGGCGGTCAGCGACGCCGGCCTCATTGCCAATGGCTTCGTCGAGCGCCATGCGCGCGAGCTTGCCCAATGCCATGCCCGACACCAGGAAGATGCCGAAGAACAACGGCCAGCTCTGCGACAGCGGTGAGGCGGATCCGGCATCGAGGCGAGGAGAGATCATCGACATCACCCATAGCGCAATCGGCATCGCAAAGAGATAGGCGAGGATGGTGAGCGCGCTGCGCAGCAGGCCCGTCTTGAAGCCGGTGACGGCGGCTATGATCGATCCGAGATAGACGGCAATATCGAAACTGTTCATGCAAACCCCTCGCGCTCTCTCCATGCCGCAACTTCGTCAAGGAACCGGCTTTGCGATCGCTTGCATTTGATGCAATCCGACAAGCCTTCCTCAAACGGGTTCTGCTACTTCAGCGTGCGTCCATGAAGGGCAAGAGAATCATCATGAGAGTTTTTGTTTGCTTTGGATTTCTGCTGGCGGCGACATCAGCGCAGGCGCAGACCTATACGACCGTCGTCAACAGCAACACCAAGACGGTGACCACAACCGGGCCGACGGCAACCGCCACCACGGTCATGACCTCGAAATCCGGCAACACCGCAACCTACACTACCACCGTCACCAAAAACGGCGGCTCCGGCTATCAGCCGATGGGTAACGGCGGCTACAGCCCGATGGGGCGGTGAGAGATCACCCTCTCCCCTTGTGGGAGAGGGTCGCTTCGCAAAGCGAAGCGGGGTGACGGGTCTGTCTCCGCGGGTAGAGACCCCTCATCCGTCGCGCATCTGTCGATGCGCGCCACCTTCTCCCACAAGGGGAGAAGGAAGTAACACCGTCCTCGCGCGAGCCGTATCTCCGGTGAACATGCGCCGGAGGTTGCGATGCTCGATCACGTTTCGCTGGGAGTCAGTGACATCGCGCGCAGCCGCGCATTCTACGATGCGGTGCTGGCGCCGCTTGGTTTGGTCCGCATCGTGGATTTTCGCGCAGGCAAGGGCGCCGACTACGGCGCTGCACCAGGTCAGACCGGCGTCGAATTCACGATCACCGAGGAGAGCGGAACCGTGATCCCCTCGCGCGGCAGCCATTTGTGCTTCCGCGCCAGGGATCGCGCGGCCGTCGTTGCATTCCATGCCGTCGCGCTCGGCGCGGGAGGTCGCGACGATGGCGCGCCGGGCCCGCGTGACTATCACAAGGCCTATTTTGCGGCCTTTGTGCTCGATCCGGACGGCCACCGGATCGAGGCCGTCTGTCACGCGCCGGACGCGCCAGAGATTGCGCCCTAGTGCGCCCGCATCTCCGCCTTGATCATGTCGGCCGCCTTCTCGCCGATCATGATGGTCGGCGCATTGGTGTTGCCGCCGATCAGTGTCGGCATGATCGAGGCATCGACCACGCGCAGGCCTTCGAGGCCGTATGCCCGCAGCTTCGGATCGACCACGGCCATCGCATCATTGACGCCCATCTTGCAGCTTCCAACCGGGTGATAGACCGTGTCCGAGCGCGCGCGCAGAATGGCGCGGATGTCGTCGTCGGTCTTCACATCAGCCGTGAACAGATCCTGCTTCTGCAAGCTGCGCAGCGCCGGCGTGTCGAGCAGCCGCTTGGTCATCTTGAAGCCCGCCACCATGGTCTCGACGTCGCGCTCGTCGCCGAAGAAGTTCGGGTCGATCGCCGGAGCCGCAAGCGGATCGGCGCTGTTCAGCCACACGCTGCCGATGCTCTTCGGCCGCAGCAGGCAGACATGGCAGGAGAAGCCGGTGCCCCAGCGCGGCTTGCGGCCGTGATCTTCCACCATGGCCATGCAGAAGTGCAATTGAATATCGGGCAGCTCCAGATCGGGCTTCGTCTTCAGGAAGCCGCCGCATTCGGCGACATTCGAGGTCATTGGCCCGCGCCGCTCGCGCCGATATTGGCCGATGCCCTTGATGATGCGGCCGATGCCGCTCCACGAAAGTCCGGAGAAATAGGGCGCGTCTGACGCGAAGCCGAACACGAAGTCGGGATGGTCCTGCAGGTTTTGGCCGACACCCGGCAGATGGTGCACGCTTGCGATGCCCTGTTTGGAAAGAGCCGAACTATCACCGATCCCCGACAGCATCAGCAAGTGCGGCGACTGGAATGCGCCGGCCGAGAGGATCACCTCGCGCCGGGCGCGGATCACCTTCTTCTGCTTGTCCTTGCCCTGCACATATTCGACGCCGACGGCGCGCTTGCCCTCGAAGATGATGCGCGTGGCCTGCGCCAGCGTCTCCACGCGCAAATTGGGCCTGTTGCCCATATGCGGATGGACATAGCCGCGCGCCGCGCTCCAGCGCTCGCCATTGTGCTGCGTCACCTGGTAGATGCCGAGCCCCTCCTGCTCGGCGCCGTTGAAATCGTCGCGGATGCGGAACTGCGCCTCGCGCGCGCCCTGCAAAAACATCTCCCTGACCGGATTGTCGGAGCGCAGGCCCGAAACGCGCAACGGACCGTCCTTGCCGTGATATTCGCCGTCGAGCTCGGCATTGTTTTCCGAACGCTTGAAGTAGGGGAGAACGTCGGCATAACTCCAGCCGGTGTTGCCGAGCGAGGCCCACTGGTCGTAGTCTGCGCGGTGGCCGCGGATATAGACCATGGCGTTGATGGCGCTGGAGCCGCCAAGACCCTTGCCGCGCGGCTGATAGCCGATGCGGCCGTTCAGCCCCTTCTGCGGCACGGTGTCGAACGCCCAGTTATTGATCTTGCCCGAGATCATCAGGATGATCGCGCCGGGCGTGGTCACCACCCAGTTGGTGTTCGGCCCGCCGGCATCGAGCAGCACCACCGACGTGCCCGCATCTTCGGAAAGCCGCCCTGCCACCGCGCAGCCGCCGGAGCCGCCGCCCACCACCACAAAATCGAATGTGTCGCTCACGCGTTTCCCCCCCTTTTATTCTGTCATTCCGGGGCGATGCACAGCATCGAACCCGGAATCTCGAGATTCCGGGTTCGGCTCTTCGAGCCGCCCCGGAATGACGGTGTGGTTTTGCCGCCAAACCTCCGCCTTTGCGCTCGGTCTGGCAAGAGCGGTTCCGGGGGCCGAATTTTCGAGGGAAAACAGGGCATTTTACCTGTCACAAAAACCTCAAAACCCGCCCTTTTGCCCTTTCCAAAGGTGGCGAGCGTTGATACATACGCCCCGCACCCGCTGGCCTTGCCCGGGTCGCCTTCTCAGGAAGCCACTGGAAACGCATCGATCGGCGCCTTGGCGCTGGCCGGTTTTGCTTCCAGCCCACCCGAGAAGCCGGATTAAGGTGACGCGGGGTGGAGCAGCCCGGTAGCTCGTCAGGCTCATAACCTGAAGGTCGCAAGTTCAAATCTTGCCCCCGCAACCAACTTTTTCCTGTCCGCAACCGCATTGCCGACAGGGCGCTGCTTCGCAAATTTCCGATTTCGGGACGCCTCTCATGACGGAGTGGTACCTCGTCTGGATCGAAGGACCGCGCGGCCCCGAGCCGCAGAAATGGTCGTCGGAGGGCCTCTGGGGCCAGCTTAGCCGCCAGGACGTCATCGTCCGCTTTGCCCTGACCGATCAGGAGGCGAAGCTGCCGCTTGATACGCTGGCAAAGAAGCATCCGGTGCCGGTCAAATGATTTTCACGAGCCGGCCTGGCGGGACCACGCGAGGCCCCGCGTACGATCCTCTCGCATTCACCAGATGGGATATTGGCGAGCGGATTCTCGACCGGCGAGGCACCGATCGACCCCGTGCATCAATCCCGGCGTTCTGCCAATTCGCTTCCATCCGCACGCGCATGCGAGGGCCGCTGCAACAGCGACACGCCGATCAGGTGCGCAACGGCGAATGCCGTCAAAATGATCGCGACGGCTAGTCGGGTCTTGCCCGCCAGCTTCGCGCGTGGCGCAGCTGCAGGCGGGTACCGGACGTCGGTCGGCATGGCTATTTTCTCTGCGCAGCAATGCTCGTGCCAAGGTCGGACGGGGCGGCGTTCTCTGGTGTGAGATGTCTCGTGCTTCCGATGGAAGCCGTGAGATCGCGCGCGGGCAGATACGCAAAACTCGCCACCATCGCGGCGATCACAATTGAATAGAAGACAAATAATCCCCGCGTCCACCGCTGGTAGGTCTGCTGATCCTGCTTATCAAGATTATCCGGATATGCTGAAAAGCCTGCTCGACGCGTCGGAAGCGTGCTCATCGTCAACCTCAATCAAGTATTGTTCAAGATATTTGGATACCCACCCCTGCCTAGTCGAAGTGCGTCACGCTGTAAGCGACGAGGCGAAAATTGTCGTCACCCCTTCAGGTGAGATAGGGCTGCAATAGCCAAATATTTGCGGATCACCCCAAGAGGTGATGCGCGCGCATAGCAACCGTCCTAGCTTCGAAGTGAGGTAGGCATCGCCTCGTCCGAGAGGGCCATGACGCTTGCAGAAATCAGCCTGGGCGCGTTCAGCGCTTTCAGCGGGCTGCGGCTCGTATCCTATTTTCCCCAGATCTACCGGGTTGCGCGCGACGCAAACGGGGCCTCGGCCATTTCGTATTCCACATGGTTGATGTGGACCGGCAGTCACTTGTCGACCGGCTGTTATGCGGCCATCAATCTCGGCGATCGCTTGCTGGCGGCCTGCAGCGGGCTCTACGCACTTTGTTGTGTTCTGGTGATCGTGATGACAGCTATCAAGCGGCGTCGCCACTCCGGTCGAATGACAACCGTAGATGCTACTGCCTCAGCCTAGAGCTATCTGTTGCGGCAGCCAACCCGCGCGTCCGCAAGGTGGCGTTAGTTTTCATTATTCGGGAAACGTATGACTCCCATCGAGGCCACGACTCTCGCCAATTCGGCCTGTCGTGCCGTCGCCGTCTTGGCGAACACCCGGCGCAGGTGGGTCTTGATGGTGTTCGGCGAAAGCCCCAGCAGTTTCGCCGTCTCAAGCACCGTTTTCCCGTAGGACGAAGCCAGGGCGACGCGCGCCTCGGCCTGGGTCAAATCATAGGCGTCCATGATCCGTGCGAGCGGTATCGAGTTTCGATTGGCCGGATCAATGATGAATACGAGAACTGCAGCGTCCTTCACGTTCAGATCCGAGAAGCGTCCGATATCCTTGCCACGCACCGGGGACACCAGAATCGTCAGGTGCTGGCCGGCGATGCGGCCCGGCATGCTCATCGTTCCACCGGCTGATCCCTCCAGCGCCGACCTGATCAAGTCGGCCAGCCGCTGCGAATGCACCGGCGAGTAGGTCGCAACGGACTGCCGCAGGCGCAGCGCGCCGCTTGTTTCAAGTGCCCGGGCAGCAGCGTTGGCGAACAGAAGATGGGCCCTACGATCTAGCAGCATCACGCCGTCCGCAAGCCGTTCGAGCGCGTCGAATGCACCGCGCTGCATGGCCTGGTAGCTGCCGAGCTTGAATCCCAGCGTCAGTGAACGTCGCAGGTGCGGCACGAGCCGTTCGAACAGCTTGCGCTCGTCCGTTCCGAAGGGGCCCTGTTGGGCACTTCTGCATATGTTGAAGGCCGCCCGAAAATCCTCCTTCGCTGCCAGCGCGATCATCCCGTTATGCGCGACATCTTGCGGCCGCAGAACCTCGTCGTAGAAAGCCGTCTTGCGCAGCACAGCGGCGTCAACGGCCTCATCGGAAAAGACCACGCGACCGACCGGCTGATGCTCCATGTACTCCGACCACACATTGTGCATGTGCCGTTCCTGGTAGACGCGGTTGCACTCCTCGTCGAGGCGGCCGTTGAAGTCGAAATAGACGCGGCTTGCGGTGAGGGACTGGCCGAACAGGATTCCGCCCTGGCTTCGGGTAAGGTTTGCGATCTCAGTGAGAACTCCGCTCCACAATTCTTCTTCGGCTGCGGCGTCATAGATCAGATTGAGAATTTTTTCGGATTGTTTGTCTGAAATGGTCACGACTATCTCCCTGCGGCAGCGCCAGGGGAAACCAGGCGGTCAAATGCCGATCAACCTGCGGAAGCTCCGACTGAGAGTTGGTCCAGAACCGCATGCATGGCGCAGTGCTCTGCGTCAAGTGCTTCAAAAAGCGCGCTGCTGCGCATTTGCACTCGCTTCGACAACGCTGCGTGCGGCGAACAATGTCGCGATTAAACAGCAGAACGCTTCCACCGGCTATCAAGCCGCGCGTGCATTCTCGGCCAAAGATGACGGAAATCCGGCCAATCATCAGGATCTTTCAATCGACGTCGGCCTCGCTCTTGTTGTGGAACCGCGCCCGATACCATTGCGGAGTCACCCCGAGACGGCGAACGAAAGCCCGCCGCAAACTGTCCATCGTGCGGAAACCACATTGCCTTGCGACCGCCTGGGCGGGAAGGTTGGTATCCTCGATTTGACGCCTGGCCTCGTCGAGGCGGATTCGCTCCACATACTCACGCGGCGTCTCTCCAAGCTCATCGACAAACAAGCGCCGAAAATTGCGTTCGCTCATGCGGACGTGGGCAGCGAGCATCTTGACGCTGAGGTCTCCGGAGAGGTGGGCCAACGCCCACTCCTGCGCCTTCCGGATAGCGGGAACCGAGCTGAATTGTGCCTGGAGATGCGTGCTGAATTGCGACTGCCCGCCGGGGCGCTTGAGAAACACGACCAGACTGCGAGCCACACGCAACGCTAGTGTTCGCCCGTGATCCTCTTCGATCATCGCCAGCGCGAGATCGATTCCAGCTGACATGCCCGCCGAGGTGTAGGTCTGACCGTCGCGCACGAAGATGCTGTCGACCTCGAGCCTCGTCGAGGGGAATTCTCGCGCGAAAGACGACGCAAGGCTCCAATGCGTCGTCGCGCGTTTTCCGTCGAGAAGACCTGAGGCTGCGAGCGGAAAGGCGCCGGTGCAGATTGAACCGTGCCGGCGCGCGCGAGGTGCAGCTTCGCGCAACCAGTCCGTGAGCGCTCGGTCACGGAGTGCGGCGACGTAACCATGCCCCCCGGCCACCAGAAGCGTATCAATGGGACTCTCCAAATCCGCCAGAGCGTAGTTGGGCACAATGCAAAACCCGATGGAAGTTTTGACAGGATCGGTCGTTACGGCGGCGATCGAAAGGCGATACAGGCCGCGATCGGCATAAAAGTTCGCCATGGCGAAAGCTTCCATCGGTCCGCAAACATCTATCGCCATGACGTCCGGGTATACGAGAACGACGATGTGACGTTGCAGGCTGGCTGAGTCGGGAGCAGCAGCGCTCATTGGTCAACCTCCAGGACCTGGGACCATCGTCTCGCGATCAAGGTGGCGTTAGTCGTCATTGTTTGGGAAGCGTATGACTCCCATCGAGGCCACGACTCTTGCCAACTCGGCCTGTCGTGCCGTTGCCGTCTGGCAGCGCCAGGGGAACGAGGCGGTCAAATGTCTATCAACCTAAGGAAGCGTTGTGACAGTAATTCGATCGAGTGTTCGGCGGCATCACCCAACAGGGTTGTGCGCCCAGGTACACAAGTGCACGGCCTGCTCTGAATCGATGCAGAAATTGGCTGCGGAGCCAGCTGGATAGCCGCTCGCTAGTAGTCAAGGTCGGACAGGAACGTTGTGTTCACAATTTCAAATTCAGACTCTGACCATTTTTTAATCAGGTCGGCACGCAGCAGGCGATACGACCTGGAATCCAGCATTCGGCACTCAATGGGATGGTGATCGATGCCGGAAATCTCGATCAACTCGGCGAAACTTGCCTGCCGATCCTCGTGTCCCTCTGCTTCGGCAAAGTAGACTGTATGATCGAACTTCCCGACCGCCCAACAAAACTGGACCCGAACTTCATTGGTGTCAGCGAGCGCGATCGTGACGGCGGGCGGAGCTGCAAGCAAGAGCAGTTGAACGCCGAAGAAAAATGCGATTGCGTTCCTGATTGTCATCACGTTCCCGGACTTGCACTAGCACTCAGTTGATATGGTTGGCCGCCGATACTGTAATCACCCGTTCGGGTGACAATGGTATGAGGCCGACCGGGGGGAGTGTGGCAAATCCGGCACGACGAGCAAATCATCCCCTTCTAAGTTGCCTAACCTGTCAAGCCCTCAATTCAAGAACATTTCGCTTTACCGGAATTCTGGTTTACGGTATAAATCCCGCCGTCCCGCGCCCACATGAGGGACGTTTCGCGATCGTCACGATGCGTTGGGCGCAGGATGCGATGGACGCGGCAATCTCAGGCGTAACGGCTTGATTTCCGAAAGGGGTCAAGGTCCGCCGCCGGACGAAAGAGTGCCGCGTACGGCGAAGTCGTGTGGTCCTGGCGCCGCGACCCTGGCGCTACGTCGGCGCGAAGTATCGCGCTGGTAACGGGGGCAAGAAAGGCCGCTTCCCCGGGGAGAGTACGTATAAGCCGTAAAGCCATCGCGTGGGGAAAGCCGGGATGTCTCGGCTGTACCTGTCAAAACCGTGTGCGCTACTTCCACGTTTTTGCACACGGCGCTGCGGGCGCAGTCGGCGCCCGGCTTTCCCTGCGCCCTCTCCCAAAAGAGGGGGCGACGAGATGGCAAAACCCGGGAAAATCACGCCGCGGGAACGAGAAGGGTTGCCTGGATGCATGCTGCCCTTGTCGGATCGCCACCTCGGACGCGGCATAAATTCGCAGGCCTTCGACTCCGTGAAAGGCGGCCGTTACGGCCGGTTCCAGAGGCCGCAATCGGAACCACCGGCTCCCTGTTAACCCCTTGATCCGTATCGGTAACGAGGCAATCACGCTGGGATCACGCAGGCCCCATCACAATCCGGACAAGGAAGGGTGGTTCAGGACCATCTTTAGTTGGGGAACGCATGAGTGCCGAATCGGTCATCTACTATCTGAAGCGCCCGCCCGCGGAAGAGCCGGTCGACGAGACCGAGTGGCTGTTCTCCGCGCTTGGCCAGTTCACACCCGCCGAACTGCGCGAGCTGCTCTACGTCGCGCAGGAAGCGGACTTCTTCGAAACGATGCGCGCGGTGTTTGCGCTTCCCGAGCAAAGCCGGTCGGTGCTGCAGGAGTTTCTTGCCACCGCCGATCCGCGGCCCGTGAGCGCCGCCGTCGACCCCGATGGCCGCTGCGTCCTGCAGCGCGGGGCGCCGCAGCCGCCGGCCCGGCCTCGGCTCAAGATCGTCGAATAGGCCGGTTTCACATTCCATGCGCGGCAAGCCGGCATCGTATGAGCGCTGCCGCGCTCAGCGCGCCTTCGCGCGCTGAGCCCTACCATCTAGGCGCTGACGCGCAGCGGCTCCCGCCGCATCGGTTCGCTGGCCGGGAAAAATTCGCCGATCCAGTTGTGCCTGATCGCCTCGATGTGCCAGGCCATCGCCTCCGCCGAGCCGGGCGCGGGGTCCGGGATGTCCTTGCGGATCTCGCGGCCGTCCAGCCATCCACAACTGTGCGAGTAACGCGTCTCGCACACCAGGCGGATGTCCTCGTGCTGCTGCAACAGCACATAGCCGTCGGCCGGAAAGAAGGTTCCGGCGAGCTCGATTTGCCGCGGCAATTGCCGCATCAGGAGGAAAGTACTGGTGCGCTGCCTCTCGGATTCCGACACCAGCACCGCCACCATGCTGTGAATGGGGCTGATCGTCTCCGGCGCAAACGACGCGGGAGGGCCGGCAATCGGTCCGGCGGTCGCAATCGAGAGATATTCGCCCTCCGGACCCCAGCGGCAGGCGATCAGCCATTCGGGGCTGCGGCTGCGCACCTGGGTTGGCTTGGCATAGTCCGACCGGGCAATATCGGCAGCCATGGCTATCACGAAGGCTTTCGCGGGCATTGATTCCTCCGGCGCGAACGAGAAGTACGGGACGAAGAATCTACCGGCGGACGTGAGAACACCGTGAACGGAGGCGATGAAAAACCTCTTTAACAGCGCCGCTTCGTTACTGCTCGGTGATGTGACCGAGGCCAGCGTGATTCACGATGCTCATCATCTGCTCACGGAGCTTGGCTATGTCAGGCCGGCCGGAGTGGAACCTGACTCTGAGACGCGGCATCGCGCGCGCTTGCTTCGGATTGCTGCGCAATTTATTCGAATTTTCGAGCTGAGCGCGCCCGACGCTCCGGGACTGGTCGCATTCGGGGCCGAGATCGATCCGGCAACTGCCGATACCCTGCATCAGGGCAGTCCGCCGGTCAGCGTTTCCGGCGTCGGCTTGTCGGTGCAGGAGGCATTTCAGGGCTGCGTCGGCGAGGGCATCGAATATCTGTCGCAGCTGCAGCGCTCGGGCGATGTTCTGACAGAGGCCGACAGCATCGGTCCGATGCAAGCGCTCGATCGGCACACACGCGATCTGGTGACGGCGCTCAAGCCGTCGCGCGCAGGTGGCGGTCTCTCATGGCATCGCGCGCGCCGTCTGTCCGATCAGGGCGGGGTTCTGTTGCCCGCTGACCTCTGCCTGCGCCGCCCGCCCGCGCGCCAGGATTTTGTGCCGCCCTTTCCATTGAGCACCGGATCGGCCGCCGGCACGTCCTGGGAAGGCGCGGCCCTGCACGGTCTGCTCGAATTGATCGAGCGCGATGCGGCAAGCCTGTGGTGGCGCGGCGGCAGGCGGGGCAGTGCGCTGCCGCCCAATGTGGAGGCCAGCGCGCAAGCGTTGCTGCGCGAACTTCGCGCGGGCGCAACAATGCCGCGGCGCAGCTGGCTGCTCGACATCACCACCGATATCGGCGTGCCCGCAGTCGCCGCGCTGTCGTGCCGGCCCGACGGGCTCGGCCTTGCCTTCGGTCTTGCCGCGCGGCGGACCTTGCAGGCGGCCGCGCGCTCCGCTCTGCTCGAGATGTGCCAGATCGAACTGGCGCATGCGGTGGTCGAGGCCAAGCGCAGCGAGCGAGGCGAAGCCGCCCTCAATGCAAGGGATCGCGGCCACCTGCAACGCGCCAGCGCCATCGATGCGGACCGCTGTGCGCTGCTGCAACCGGCATCCGGCCGCGCGCAACACATCGCGCTCGACGATCCGGATCCGCAAGCCGTGTTGCATCTGCTTGTGCGGCGCCTTGGGGAACTCGAGATCGAGGCCTACGGCCTCGATCTGACGCGGCCGCATTTTGGCGTTCCCATGGCGCGAATCATCGCGCCCGGGCTGCAGGCCGAGCCCTCCGGCATCATTACGTCACGGCTTTCCGCCATGATCGCAGCGACCGGCGGCGGGGAAACCCACACCGGCGGCATCCCCTTGATCTAGTTAACTTTCATATGGCTTGACGTGGCTACAGCGCACAGCGAAACTTTTCCGATGCGAGGCATTGCGAGCGTCCAGACTGCAAGAGAGCCGGTCACCGCGCCGGACGGCGCGCGGCGCCTTTCCATTTCGCTGGTCGGGCGCCTCGCGTTGCGCTTCGACGGCCGCGCGGTGGAGCTGCGGACTCGCAAGGCGGCCGCGGTGCTCGGCTATCTCGCTTTGTCGGACATCAAGCAGGAAAGCCGCGAGCGGCTGGTTGGATTGCTGTGGAGCCGCTCGGACGAGGAAAAGGCGCGCGCATCGCTGCGCCAGGTCGTGCGCGAGCTGCGCCAGGTTCTCGAAGACGCCGGATTTGCCGGCTTTTCCGCCGGGCGTCTCTCCATCGGATTCGATCATCGGCAGGTCGATGTCGACTTGGAAGGCATCCTGCAGCTGGCGGAGAACGCGCGCGTCCACCCCCTGTTGCTCAACACCCCGCGGCTTGACGAACGCTTGCTCGAGGGCGTCGATGATCTCGATCCGTCTTTCCGGGTCTGGATTCTCGCCAAGCGCCAGACCATCCATGAACGGCTGATGCGGAGCCTTGAAGCCGGCTTGACGGACGATGTTCCGGAAGAGCTGGCGAGAAAGATCGCAACCGCCATCGTCAATCTCGATCCCACCCATGAGCACGCCTGCTGCCGCCTGATGAGGGCGCATGCCCGGGACGGCGATATTGCAGGCGCGCTGCGCGCCTACAAGGCGCTGTGGGATCTGCTCGATCGCGACTACGGCATGGAGCCGTCGAGAGCGACGCAGGACCTCGTCGCCAACATCAAGCTCGGCAAAATCGAGCCGGCAACGGATCGTCGCGCCCGCGGCTCGCGGTCGGAGGCCGCCATCGTCAGCATCGACGCTCCCGACCGCAGCCAGATCGTCCGCGCCTCGCCGTCGGCTGCGCCGGCAAAACCCCGGCTCCTGCTCAGCCCGTTCGCCATGCATGGCATCGAGAGCAATCGCGCCCATCTCGTGCAGGGCTTCAGCCTGCATCTGGCGGCCTCGCTCGTGCGTTTCCGCGAATGGAGCGTCATCGATCGCCCCGCTGCGGCGGTCGCGCTGCCGTTGCTGGATGCCGTGCCGCAATACTGCCTTGAGACGACCGCCTACCAGGCGGGAGCCGAAATCAACATGGTGATGGTGCTGCGGGATGAAACCACCGGCATCTTCGTCTGGAGCGAAAGCCTCCGGCTTGACCTCAACAACTGGTTCGAGACCCAGCAGCGTATTATCCGCAGGATCGCGACCTCGCTGAACGTGCAACTATCGGCCGAGAGGTTGCGGCGGCTCGCGGGCGAGCCCGACGTGTCGCTCGACGTCTACGACCGCTGGCTTCGCGGCCAGAGCCTGATGGCGAAATTCGATCCCGAAAGCTGGCGCCGGGCCGCCACCATTTTCCGCGATGCCATCCGGGACAATCCGACGTTCTCGCCCTGCTACAGCAGCCTCGTGCAGATCAACAACGTCGAGCATTTCGTGCACCCCGGGGTGTTTCGCGACCTGCGCAAGGCCAGGGAGACGCTCGATCTGGCGAAAACCGCCGTGCAACTCGACCCTGTCGACTCCAGGGCGCATCTCTGTTGCGGCTGGTCGCACGTGATGGCGCTGCGGGAGAACGAGGCGGCCCCGCACATGGAACTCGCCTGCGAGCTCAACGACAACGATCCATGGACGCTGCTGTCCTGCGGGCTCTTCCACGCGTTCTGCGGATCGGTCGAGCAGGCGCGGGCCAGAGCCGAGCAAGCGCTGGCCGTCTCTCCGGTCCCGTCCTATCTGGAATGGGGCTATCACTGCATCATCCGCTGCCTCGCCGGCGATCACGTCAGCGCCATCGAGGCATATGATCGTGCGCATGACGTCATCAAGACGCTTCCGGCGTGGCGCGCGGTGGCGCTACATGAACTCGGAAATCGGGATCTCGCGCGCAAGGAGGCCCAGCGCTTCCTGAACGCGACGCGCTCGTTCTGGGTAGGAGCGGACGCTCCTACCGATGAGGCAATAACGCGCTGGCTTCTGCAGGCCCATCCGGTTACTGCCGTCGGCCGCCGGGAAAGCCTGCACCGTGCCTTGGCCGGTGCAGGGCTTCCGGTCGTCAGCGTCTCCTAGGCGTTGCGGCCGAGGATGTCCTTTAGGCGCAGACGCTGATCGTGTAGTCGCCGATGCGCTCGGCGTGTACCCGCAGCCGCTCCTCTTCCGGGATCACCGGGTCGAGGCCGTTGAACAGGCGCTTGTAGAACGGCGGAAGCGGATAGGTGGAGCCGGG
>Ga0081540_1002121_pt1 | contig 16515 bp, 19 predicted proteins | sample TabmetS2T1R1_FD_71024 | JGI IMG/M metagenome (GOLD analysis project Ga0081540, IMG submission 71024) | Tabebuia heterophylla rhizosphere microbial communities from the University of Puerto Rico - S2T1R1 | ecosystem: Host-associated > Plants > Roots > Rhizosphere ... | reverse complement strand
GCCCCCCCCCCCCCCCCCCCCACAGACAAGGCGGGAGGGGGGGGCGCGCCCCCGCGGCGCCCCCCCCGAAGGCTCCCGCGATCGCGGCTGCGGCGCCGCAGCCGACCATCACGCGCTGATCGGCGCGGCGCAGGTGAAACGCCCGTCCCAGGGAGGCGGCCACACCGCTGGACAACTGCGTATAGCCGGCTTCAAGCCCGACCGATGCGCCGACTCCGCTGGACCAGATGGTTTGCAACGCCACGATCACGCTGCCCCGAAACGACATCCGCCCGCCATGCAGCGCATTGGCCTCGATCGGATCGATCTCGCGCGCCGGGCGCCAGCGCAATAGCCACAGGAACGCAAGGCCGAGCAGCAGGCCGCCAAGGCTCGGCACCAGCAGCGCGCGCAGCGGGTCGATGCCGGACTGGCTCGAGAGCCGGTCGCGAATCGATATGTCGAACAAGAGTGCGTGAAGCCCGGCCACGGCGATGGCCATCGCCAGCACCACGAATCCAGCGACGGTTCCCACCAGCGCCGCAAGCACAACGAGGCTCGTTTCATGCGCGCGGATGAACGCCCGCAGCCGCCGTGGTGCCTCCAAATAGCGGTTCTTGATCATCATTGTTCCGGATCCGTCGGCGGCCGAAGGGTGCCCCGAAACTAGCTGTCTTAGCCCGGGCGATCCATTTGGGCGAGATCGTGGCATCGGCGGATAAGCCCCGGAACGCTCTTCACAATCCCGTCACGCTGCCTGTAGTATGCAGGACACATGCTGCTTCGCAGCCAACGTGGGGGTCAGGAGCGTTACTTGAACGCACATGTCTCGCAGGGCGGTTGGCCGGTACTGGTGCTGAACGCGGACTTCCGGCCGCTAAGTTACTACCCGCTGTCTCTTTGGTCGTGGCAGGACGCGATCAAGGCGGTGTTCCTCGACCGCGTCAACATCGTCGAGCATTACGATCGCGCGGTGCACAGCCCGACTTTCGAGATGCAGCTCCCGAGCGTGGTGTCGCTCAAATCCTTCGTCAAGCCGACCACGCATCCCGCCTTCACCCGGTTCAACGTCTTCCTGCGCGACCGCTTCGTCTGCCAGTACTGCCACGCGCATGACGATTTGACCTTCGATCACATCATCCCGCGCAGCAAGGGCGGCCAGACCACCTGGGAAAACGTGGTCGCGGCGTGTTCGCCCTGCAATCTGCGCAAGGGCAACCTGACGCCGGCCCAGGCGCGGATGTTTCCGCGGCAGACGCCGTTCGCGCCGACGGTGCATCAACTGCATCGGAACGGGCGGCTGTTTCCGCCGAACTATCTGCACGATAGCTGGCTGGATTATCTTTACTGGGACACCGAGCTCGATCCGTAGAGCGCATTTCCAGCCGCCCCCTTTCAGATTTTGATCTCCCGGCAGGCGCAATCAGTGCAGGCATCGCCCATGTGGAAGCAGCTCTGGAAGAAGTGGACCCTCGATAAGCCCGCGGCGTTTGGCGATCTGCTGTGGGAGGTCTTCGTCGTGCAGTTCGCTGCCTTTCTGGACCGGCTGACGTTGAGGCGAATCATCGCGCTCATCCCGCTCGTCATTCTCATACTGGCCTATGCCCACCAAATCCCGATTCCCCCGGAACTGATGCTGGTCGGCGACGTGCTGGCCTACATCGATATATTTTCGGTGATACTGCTGCTCAGCATTCTGGATCGCGCCGCAGTCGTTTGGTTTTTCGTAAAGCAGGCGGCGGAGCAGGCCGTCAAACTAATCAGCCGCATGCAGCGATTCGATTTTCGTCACCGGCGTGAGGGCGGCGCGAGACATCGAAAACGGATCTCCGGCCGAACCAAGGCTGACGACGACGCCCCCGTCCTTCAGGGTATGGCCTGGGCTTGAGAGCCAGAACGGCAATCGCCACCGGCGATCTCCGCTTGGCGGCAGAGCCGCTCGGGCACTGTCATTCCGGCGAGAAAAGCATGACGTCGCCCGATGACGAGCTGGCAACGGCCATGCACAGCAAGACGAAGCCGCAGAGTTTCAGCGCGGCGACCACCATGTGCCCGATCTCCCAACGCCTGCGGATGACGTCAAAATTGGACGGGATCGATCCCGGCCGCCAGGTCGCCAGCACGGCGTTGGCCGGCGCGACCAGCGCGAGCCAGGCGGCCAGCCCCGCTGCCAGAAATGCAGCTCCGGCGACGACAAGCCAGAACGTCGCACGCTGATCGTAAAGCAGGATCGCCAGCGCGGACGCCGCGGCGATCGCCGCGACATCGACCGGCGCGCCGATCCTTGCGAACCATTCAAACTGGCGACGAAAGACGGTCGTCTCCCGCAATTCACGGGACCAGACCGTCAGCCTCGGCAGCGACTCCAGGACATGCGCATAGGAAGGCCCCAGGCTTAAAGCGGCGAGCACGAGCGACACGATGCTTGCAAGATACACAGACATCGGCTGGCGGTCCTTCAGGCCGGTAACGATGTCCGGGCGGATGCGTTCCCTCCCGAGGACAGGTCCCTTCACTCCGCCATCCAACGCTGTCACGATACCATCGAGGCCTGCCTCACCCGAAACACAAGAGCGGCATCAACGCCCCCTGCCCATTCCCATCGCCGACGTGCCACGCTGGTATGCCGAACGGAAACCCGTAGGATTCATCAAAGGTGTCATATCGCGGTCAGCGAATCTCGACCAAAATATCGATCTACAACTACACGATGTAAATTACTTGGACAGATATGAGCGCACAGACGGACGAGGTAGCAAAACAACCGGCAAGGATCAGCGCTACGCTGTTTCTCGAGCGTCAAGTACCGATCGACTACAACGTCTTGATCGAGCGGGTTGGCAGCGTGCTCGGGATCAGCGCGACCATCGAGGATGATCCGAGGCCTGACGCCCCGATTGTGCTGCCTGCGGATGGCGACCTTGTCATTGGAATGCAAATGGGCTTCCCGTATCCGGTATCGCTGCAAAATCCGGCACAGTTCGCCTATTGGTGGCCAAACGCCTTGGGTGATCTCACTCGTCACAAGGCGCATCTGATCGTCAGTTGCCCGTGGAGCAAGCATTCCAGGCTGGACGCCCACATGCGCCATTTGACTCTTGTGCGGGAGTTGGTCGAGCAATTGCCGGTCGTCGGGGTGTTATGGGGCAGCAGCCTGGTCCAAACGGACCTCTTCAAGGGCGAGTTCGCAAATGCCCTCAAAGGAGAGTTTCCCTTTTCGCTGTGGATCCTGATCCAGTTCTCCCGACAGCCCAACGGCAACATCCTTATTTCAACACTGGGCATGCGCGATTTCGAGAGGATGGAGATCGAGACAGAGAGCAGCCTGCCTCTCGATCAAACCGTCGACCTGATCCGCAAATTCGGCAGCTACATCGTGACATCGGGCGCAGTGGTCAGAGATGGCGACACCTTTGGTTTGTCGGAGACCCAAAAAATCAGGGTCCGGCATACCCGCTCCTTCCGACCGGATGTCAACGACCCGGTCTATTGGATCGAACTCACCGAGCAACCGACCGTGCGCAAGCCCAAAGGATATTTCAGCAACTTGTTCGGCTCGACCAGCAAACAGTGACAGGGTGTCGGTTGCAGTTCGCCCGATCAACTCAGCGACACGTGCAGCGGTGCCGCGACGTGGCCCGGCACCGGGTGACATAGGGCGTGCGAACGATCCGAAGCGTCTTGACTCTCCACGGATCCTGTTGGTGAAGTGCTCGATGGGGCGGCATGCCACCTCGCGACATACAAGCGCGTCATCAAGACGCCAACTGACGGAAACGCTCCATGCTCATTCCCATCGCCGACGTGCCACGCTGGTATGCCGAACGGAAATCAAAGGACGCGATCGCCGTCAGCCACGGCGCCGATGCCATTACCTGGGAACAGTTCGAGCGCAACGCCAATCGCCGCGCGCGGGCCTTCGCCGCCAAGGGCGTCAGGCCCGGCGATTTCGTCGCGATCGGATTGCCCAACAGCAACGTGTTTTTCGAGACCACCTTTGCGGTCTGGAAATGCGGCGCGACACCGACGTCGCTGACATGGCGGTTGCCGCGCGGCGAGGCCGCAGCCGTGCTCGATATTCTCAAACCATCGCTGGTGGTCGGCGGTCAGGCGGAATGGAATGCGCCGAATTCGCTGCCTGCCGATTTCACGCCGGAAGGTTTCTCGGATGAACCGGTGACAAATCCGGTGGCGCGCTACTGGAAGGCCATGACCAGCGGCGGCTCGACCGGGCGGCCCAAGGTGATCCTCGACCACATGCCGGCGGTGGTCGAGACCACCTTTCCATCGGCGCTCGGCATTCCCCAGAACGCCTCGCTGCTCAATCCGGGACCGCTCTATCATAATGCGCCGTTCATCGTGTCACACACCGCGCTGTTCAACGGCGGGCGCGTCAGCGGCCTCGTCAAGTTCGACGCCGAGGAGACGCTGCGCCTGATCGAGAAGAACCGCGTGCAATGGGTCAATTTCGTGCCGACCATGATGCACCGGATCTGGGCGCTGCCCGACGAGGTGCGCAACGCCTACGATCTCTCCAGCCTGCAGATCGTGTTTCACATGGCAGCGCCGATGCCGCCATGGCTGAAGGAAAAATGGATCGAGTGGCTCGGGCCTGAGCGCATCTACGAACTATACGGCGGCACCGAGCGGCAGGGCGCGACGATCATTTCAGGCGTCGAGTGGCTCGCGCACAGGGGTTCCGTCGGCAAGATCGGCGACACCTGCCGCCTGCGGATCATCGGCGAGGACGGCAATGACGTCGCACCTGGCGAGACCGGCGAGATCTATTTCCTGCCCAATGACGGCGCCGGCTCGACCTATCATTATCTCGGCGCCGAACCGAAGCGTCGGGCCGACGGCTGGGAATCGCTCGGCGACATCGGACGGCTCGATGCCGAGGGCTATCTTTATCTCGGCGACCGGCTTGCCGACATGATCCTGCGCGGCGGCGCCAACATCTATCCCGCCGAGGTCGAGGCCGCGGTGTCGTCCCATCCCGACGTGCGCTCCTGCATCGTCGTCGGGCTGCCCGATCCGGAATTCGGTCAGCGCGTGCATGCGATCCTCGAACTCGACGAGACGACCGATGCGCAGGCCGTCGCCGACCGCATGGCGGCGTTCCTGGCCGATCGCCTCAGCCGCTACAAGCACCCTGAAAGTTTCGAAGCCGTCAGCGTCGGCCTGCGCGACGATTCCGGCAAGGTTCGCCGCACTTTGCTGCGCGACGAACGCGCCGGCTGGCTGAAGGAAAATCGCGATTTCCGGATCATGCCGGCGCGCGAACGGGCAAAGTCGGCTTGACCTGCAATGGCCTTGGAACATTTGTGAATATGCCCCCTCAAGGAGCGCATGGCGCCTCATTTTGCGAGACACTTTCAAGACGGCCGTTTGAAGCATACATTGTCATCAATTCCCCCGCGCTTGAGCCTCCGCGAGAAGCGCGCCCGTTCGCCAGGAGATCACCATGCCCTCTTTGACCGAATGGAGAGTGCCGCCCGCAAACCAGCCGCGGCCGGGCGACTACGGTTTTGATCTCGACCGGGTCTTGTCATCGGTGGTTGGGCTGCATTCGATCATTCCTCAGGACGCCTTCAGCGCGGAAACGCTCGGCACCGAACGCGCCGGCAATGGCGTGCTGATCGATGACGGGCTGGTGCTGACGATCGGCTATCTCATCACCGAGGCCGAAGCCGTATGGCTGCATCGCGGCGATGGCCGCGTGGTGGAAGGCCATGCGCTCGGCTTCGATTTCGAATCCGGCTTTGGCCTGGTGCAGGCGCTTGGCAACCTCGAACTCGATCCGCTGCCGCTGGGTTCGTCTGCCGCGGCCGCGGTCGGCGACCGCGTGGTGGTCGGCGGCGCCGGCGGGCGCACACGGTCGGTCGCGAGCCAGATCGCGGCCAAGCAGGAATTTGCCGGCTATTGGGAATATCTGCTGGATGAGGCGATCTTCACCCATCCGGCGCACCCCAACTGGGGCGGCACCGGGCTGATCTCCAATCGCGGCGAATTGATCGGCATCGGCTCGCTGCAGCTCGATCGCGAGCGCGAGGGCAAGGCCGAGCACGTCAACATGATCGTGCCGATCGATCTCCTGAAGCCGGTGGTCGACGACATCAGGAAGTTCGGCCGCGTCAACAAGCCGTCGCGGCCATGGCTTGGCATGTTCACCACAGAAATCGACAACCGCGTCGTGGTGGTCGGCATTGCCAGCAAGGGGCCGGCGGCGCGCGCCGAACTGAAGACCGGCGATGTCATCCTCGCCGTCAACGGCGACAAGGTCACCAGCCAGACCGGCTTCTATCGCAAGCTCTGGTCGCTCGGGCCCGCCGGCGTCGACGTGCCGCTCACGGTCTACCATGAGGGCGTCACCTTCGACGTGGTGCTCAGCTCGATCGATCGCGCCAAGCTGTTGAAGGCGCCGCGGTTACATTAAAGCAGGCAGGTCCGATGAGTGATGCCGTGGTCGACGACATCGTCGCCGTATTGCCGCCGCTGTTGCAGTCGCTGGAAGCGCTCGCCTTTGTCGCGCGTCACCTGAATCCGCCGGATTTCGGCCGCGTCATGGAGGCCGCGGGCCGGCCGGACGAAGCGCTGCGCGCGGTTCGGCCGCGGCTCGAACAATGGCCGGCGGAATTCCCCGAAATCAAGACCTCGCTTGAAGCGGCCAGCGATGCGGCGCTCACCGCATTCGAAGGCCTGCGCCTCGTGGAAAGTGGCAATGGCGATCTCTTCAGCGTGTTCAAGGCACTGCGTTATGCCCCGCGCGCACAGGAGGCGCTGTATGCGCTGTCGGCGAAATTGCCGCCGGTGAGCGAGTTCTTCATCGACCCCTTGCTGCGCGACGACGCCGATCTCGCGGCGCGGCTGGCGGCGCCGGCCAATGCCCATACCGGCATTTTTCACGAGCAGAACGAGCCCGGCAGCCGCGGCGGATTCTCGCTATACGTGCCCGAATATTACACCCCCGACCGCGCTCTTCCGCTGGTAGTGGCGCTGCACGGCGGCAGCGGCAACGGCCGCGGCTTCCTGTGGAGCTGGCTGCGCGACGCCCGCAGCCGCGGCGCGATCCTGGTCGCCCCGACCGCCACCGGAAGCACCTGGGCGCTGATGGGCGAGGACACCGACACGCCGAACCTCATGCGCATCCTGGAAGCCGTGCGGTCGCGCTGGAAAATCGATCCGGATCGGATGCTGCTGACCGGCATGAGCGACGGCGGCACGTTCTGTTACGTCTCGGGATTTGAGAGGGCCTCGCCCTTTACCCATCTCGCGCCGGTGTCGGCGACCTTCCATCCGCTGATGGCGGAGATGGCCGACGCAGACAGGTTGCGCGGCCTCCCCGTTCATATCGTACACGGCCGGCTCGACTGGATGTTTCCGGTGCAGGTGGCGCGGCAGACCAGCCAGGCGTTATCGGCGGCGGGCGCCAACGTCACCTATCGCGAAATCGATGACCTCAGCCATACCTATCCGCGCGAGATGAATGCGGAAATCCTGCAATGGCTGCGCGGCCCGTAGGACGCGGAACCATCCCTCGGGGTCGGCGTTATCAGCGGCAACTGGAGGTAATGTGATGCAGACGTTTGTCGGAATGATCTTGGGTGCACTGCTGCTGGGCTGTGGCGTTTATGTCTACGATTCCATGCAGACGTCGAGCGTGGCGAACGGCGGTCAGGCCGCCAGCCGCACCATCGTCAACTGGGATGTCGCCGCGGCCGACTGGAGCAAGCTGAAGACGCGTGCCCATGAGGACTGGGTCAAGATCTCGTCGAAGTAATTTGTGAGCATCGTACAGGGAGGCGCCCTTACGCGGGCGCCTTCTTCTTTTGACGTCACCGATTACGACCGGACGCCGCGCGGATCGGTCGAGCGGTTCGCAGCGACGTAGTCAATCTCGCCGCGCGCAATGCCGATATCCATAAGCTCGCAGTCACTCAGGTCGTTCAGATTGGATTGCAATTTCTTGTATTGGCGCCACTCCTGATACGCATCCCAATAACGCCCGACCGAGCTCAAGAAGCCTGGTGTCGAGGCGGGCGCCTGGCGCCGTCCGGCTACAGTGCTGGCCGTGCTCATCGCGATATCTCCCGAGATGTTCTCTCCACCCCGGCCAGGATGCCCGGACGCCGGTCGGCGCGCTTGACCGCCAGCTTACATTTTCCTCACCGGCGGCTTATTCTTTGCCTTGTGCGCAGGGCCAGGCGCCCACGACCATTTAAGGAATGGCAACTTGCGTTATGTGTTCGAGGATTATTCATTCGACACAGACCGGCGCGAGCTGCATCGCGGGGCGGAAATTATTACCGTTGCGCCACAGGTCTTCGACCTGCTCGAGTATCTGATCCGCCACAGAGAGCGCGTCGTCAGCAAGGGCGACCTGATCGACGCCGTTTGGGACGGACGCGTCGTGTCCGATGCGGCGCTTACGACCCGGTTGAATGTTGCCCGCGGCGTGATCGGCGATTCCGGCCAGGACCAACGTTTGATCAAGACATTGCCGCGCAAGGGCTTCCGGTTCGTCGGACTTGTACAGGAATTGCCAGGGCCGGAATCCGCGGCGGCTACGGGCATGGAGGCGTCGCAACCAGCGCTTGCGCTCCCTGACAGGCCCTCGATTGCGGTATTGCCATTCCAGAACATGAGCGGCGACCCGGAGCAGGATTATTTTGCCGATGGCGTCGTCGACGACATCATCACGGCGCTGTCCCGGTTCAAGTTTCTGTTCGTCATCGCCCGCAATTCGAGCTTTGCCTACAAGGGCCGGGCCGTCGACATCAAACAAGTCGGGCGCGACCTCGGTGTTCGCTACGTGCTGGAAGGCAGTGTCCGCAAGGTCGCCGGAACGGTTCGCATCGCAGGCCAGTTGATCGACGCGAGCACCGGCGCGCATGTTTGGGCAGACCGGTTCGAGGGCGATCTCAGCGATGTTTTTGCGCTCCAGGATGAAGTAACGACGAATGTCATCTCTGCCATTCGGCCGAAACTGCTGGAAGTCGAAATTGAACATGCGGTGCGCCGGCCGAATGATCTCAGTGCATACGACCTCTATTTGCGCGCAACGTCGCATTACTACGCGATGACGCCCGATGAAGTGACGGAAGCCATTCGGCTACTCGCGCGCGCTTTGGAAATTGACCCGCGCTACAGCGTCGCGGCTTCACTGGCGGTCACGTGCCACGTCCTCAAGCTCATCCACGGATGGTCCGCTGATCCGAAAGCGGAGGCCGGCGAGGTGATGCGGCTCTCCCAATTGGTGCTCAGCATCGACGAAAACGACCCGGAGACGCTGTCGGCCGTTGGGTTTGCGAGGGCTTTCATCACCGGCGATTTTGGCGCTGCGACTGACATGGTCGACCGGGCGGTCTCGCTCAATCCCAGTTCGTCGATCGCGTGGAGCTATCGCGGCGTCACCTACGTCCTTGTTGGACGCAACGAAGAGGCAATACAAAGTCTTGAACGCGCCATACGCCTGAGCCCGCTCGATCCGATGCTTTACACCCTGCAGGCATTCGTGGCGCTTGCATTCGTCAATCTCCGTCGATTTGAGGATGCGGTCGCTGCGGCCGAGAAGGCGCTCCACAAGAACGCGAACTTCATGCTGCCCCATCGCTGCCTGGTGGCAGCGCTCGCGCATTTGGGTCGGGATTCGGAGGCAAAGCAAGCGACCGTTCGGCTGCTGGAGCATGAGCCGGACTTTCGCATGTCGACCTGGGCCAACCGTACGCGTCAGTGGCCGGCCAAGCTGCTCGCGGAAGGCCTCCGCAAGGCGGGACTTCCGGAGTAACGCGCCATTTTCCGCCGCCGGTTCGGCGATGCCGAACTAGTTGGTCTTCTTCGCCTTGCGCGCGTCGGCGATCACCGCCTCGAATTGCGCCATGCTCAGGATCCCCGGCACGCGGAACTTGCCGACGATGAAGGACGGCGTTCCCTTGAATCCGAATGCCGACGCCTGATCGTTATTGCGGGCGAGGATCGTGTCGATCGCCTTGGCATTGGTGGTGGCGTCGCGGTTGAGGCGGTCCATGTCGAGGCCGGCGGCGGCCAGCAATTCGCGGATGCGCGGTTCGGTCAGTTTCGAGCTGACGCCGATCATCGCCTCATGCGCCGGCAGAAACTTGTCCTGATATTTGGCGGCCAGCGCCATCCGCGCCGCGAACTTCGAGACCTCGCCCAGGATAGGCCAGTCCTTCAGCACGAAGCGAACCTTGCCGTCGTCCTGCACGACCTGCTGGATCTCGGGCGCGATCTTGCGGCAATAGGGGCAATTATAGTCGAACCATTCGACGATGCTGATGTCGCCGTCGGGGTTTCCGGCCGCGGGAATTTCGGGATCGCGCAGCACCAGCGCTTCGGTCAGCACATCATCGCTGCGTTGCGCGAACGCTGGGCGCGCGATAGCTCCCCCGGCAAGCAGGCCTGCGCCCGCGCCAAGCAGACCGAGCGCCTGGCGCCGCGTATGTCCCGGGTTGGCCCCGGCTGGATGATTCGCTTCGTTCATCTGGCTCTCGCGAAGGGTTGTATTTCCTGTCTACGCCGGGAATGCGGATATGTTACGCGCCAGCATATAGAGCGCTACGGCAATAATGACCACGGCGAACACAATGTTGAGGGCGCCGCGGCGCTGGGCGAGGTGCCGTGCCGAGCGCGTGCCGGCCAGCCCGCCAGCGATACCGCCGGCCACGAACAGCCCTGCCAGGGCCCATGAGACGAGGCCGGACCATGCATAGCTTGCGGCCGTGGTCATGCCGAATGCAGTCACCGCAACCAGCGAGGAACTGACGGCGTTCATGATCGGCATGCCCGTTGCCAGCATCAGGGCCGGGACGATCAGGAAGCCGCCGCCGATGCCGAAGAAGCCGGACAGGGTGCCGGTTGCGAGACCAAGGCCGACGATGGCCGGCATGTTGGACATCGACACCTTGACATCAGGCAGCCCGATCCGAGCACGGGTTTTCAGCATCAATAGCGCGATGACGATCATGACCAGCGCAAACAGCGCCAGCAGCTTCTGGCCGTCGACCATCTTGCCCAGCACCGAGCCGCCGAATGCGCCGACCATTCCGGAAACCGCAAAGATCAGCGCGCAGGACCAGATCACGGTGCCACCGCGCGCATGGTTGGACAGGTTGACCGCGGCGTTCGCGGCGACCGCAATGGCGCTGGTGCCGATCGCGACATGGGGCTCGGGCACGCCGACCACATAGACCATCAGCGGCACCGCCAGGATCGAGCCGCCGCCGCCGACCAGGCCGAGCGAAAACCCGACCAGCATCCCCGACGCCAGTCCAAGCACGCTTTGCACGGCGGAGATGATCAAGATGAAAGACTCAGTTGCACGGCCGGGACCATAGAAGGATTTTCTTCGGGCCGCCATGGCCGCAGCACAAGTCTGCACTGCGGCAGAAATCACACTGTCGTGCGCCTACGCAGGGTCTCCTGCTGCGTGGGCACGGCCTCGCGTTGCGGCAGCGCCATCAGCGTGCCGCTCATGGTCGCGATCAGGTTTCCGCGCCGTCACGCCAGGCGTAGGCGCGCGCCTCGCATACCGTCAGCGTGCGGCCCGGCTTCACGACGGTGCCGCGGAACGCAAACCGCTCGCCGCGCGCCGGCGCCAGCAGATTGGTCTTGAATTCCACGGTGAGAATGCCGGTTGCCGCCGGCATCAGCGTGAACGCGGCGATGCCACAGGCATTGTCGAGGCCGGCCGTGATGATGCCGGCATGGATGAATCCGTGCTGCTGGGTGAGATCGTCCCGATATTCCATCGCGAGATCGACCTCGCCGGGCTCCAGCCGCGCAATCGAAATGCCGAGCGTTTGCATCGCGCGCTGCTGGTTGAACGTATCGGTCGCGATCGCGCGAAATTGCGGATTCTTCGGCTGGAAGCGCATCATGGCTGCTCACGCCACCGCCGGTTCGAGATGCTTCATCGCGGCATTGCGGACCGCAGGCGCGAACGGCGCGGACTTGCGCGCCTGTCGGTCCATATGCACACCGATGCATTCGCAGATCGCCGCGACCTCGCCGGTTTCGCCGTTGCGCATCTCGTGCAGGAAGCGGATCGATTTTTCCCGGATCTCCAACAGCCGGCTTCTGATCTCGACGATGTCGCCGGCGAGCAGTTCGCGCTTGTAGGTGATATTCTGCTGTACCGCGGCCATGCCGCGGCCGGATTCCCGCAAATAGGACGGCGTCAGCCCGAGCCGGGCGAACAGGTTCCAGTTCGCTTCGTCGAACTTACCGACATACCACATGATGTTCATGTGCCCGACGTGATCGCAGTGCCAGGGATAGACCGTGCCGCGATAGGTCGCGTCCGTCTCCATCGTTTGCTCCCGCTTTTCTGATCGTGATACGGTAGCGTATCAGGATCGCATCGGGTTAGCAATACGGCACCGTATCAAGAATCACCGAGATGCAGGCCATGACCGACAGCAAGAGCGATGTGCGAAGCGAGAGCTGGATCGAGGCGGGATTCAAGGAAATCGCCCGAACCGGCGTCGAGGGCGTGCGGGTCGAGGTGCTGGCCAAGAACCTCGGCGTGACCAAAGGCGGCTTCTATCGCCGCTTCCGCGATCGCGCGGCGCTGCTCGAAGCCATGCTGCAGAACTGGAGCCAGGGGCGCATCGCCTTGATCGAAAGACACACCACCCTTGACGGCGAAACCGCGCGCGAGCGGCTGCGGGCGCTGACTGAGCTCTATTCGGAGCACATGAACACCGGGGGCATGGCGGTCGAACTGGCGATCCGGCAATGGGCGCGCTCTGATGAGCTTGCCGCCGCAGCGGTTGCGCGCGTCGATGCCGCGCGGCTGAAGAATGTCGGGCAGCTCTACCGCGCGACCGGTCTCTCCGGCGACGAAGCCGACGCGCAGGCATTCCTGTTCTACTGCTTCGTGTTCGGCCAGAGTCTTCTGTTTCTCGAACAGGGTCCGCGCAAGCGCACGCAACTGGTGGCCAACTCGGCCGAAATACTATTCCGCGATCACTAGACGCGGCCGGAGATCGATCCAGCCGCGCCCTGCAAGTCAGCGCTCAGGCCGCGCCTTTGAGCTTCTTGGTGCATTCGCTGTAATAGCCGCCGCCCTTCTGGATCCACTTCAGCCCGCCATTAGCATTAGTGGTCTTGTTGGTGTTGTACTGGTCCAGGCAGGTGTGCATGCGCGCCTTGCCTTCGGTTTCCTTCGAATATTTCTGGTCGACCGCTGTCGGATAGATCGCAGGTCCCGCTGCTGCGGCAGGCGCTGCGGCGGGAGCGGCTTCCTTCTTGGCCTCTTTCTTGGCTTCCTTCGGCGCGGCAGCTGGAGCTGCTGCAGTCGGCGCCGCCGCGGGTGCAGCCGCCGGCGCCGCTGCGGCGTCCGCACCGCACTGCGCCTTGCGGAAGGCGTTCCAATTCTGGCCGCCCAGCGTGCCGGCGGTCTTGGCGGCCTGGTATTTCGCGCTGCATTCCTGCGCCGTCAGAGCCTGCGCCGGTGATGACGCCACCGCGAACGCAACCAAACCCGACACCGCAAACGCGCTCAAAATTTTTGCTTGAATGTTCATCTCTGGTCTCCTCGGGCAGTCATCTGCCCCTCGCCATCCTAGCGCAACCGATGCTTGCGACAACGCGCAGGCCCGTCGTGCGATCAAAATTTTGTGGCGGACGGTTCAACTCCATTCACCTGCGGTTCAGCCTCGCAGCGCGACGGTTGCGCCCCTGTCTTCAATCCGAGGTACCCATGACGAAGATCTCCTCCCTTGTCACCGCGACCGCCATGGCTTCCCTTCTGCTCATGGGCACCGCGTCAGCGCAAACCACGGCCCCGGCCAAAACCGAGGCGCCCAAGACCGACGCGACCAAGGCCGAAACCAAGCCGCCGGCCGATAAGAAACAGCGCACCGCCGCCTCGCTCGAATGCTCGAAGGAAGCCGACGCCAAGGGGCTTCACGGCAAGGAGCGCAAGAAATTCCGCTCCGAATGCAGGAAGGCCGCGGCCGAAAAGGCGAACTAGCCCGCGCCGCCTCTCCTGCCGGAGAGGGCCGGTATCGGTACTTTTCGCATTTCCTTCATGACGCCGGCGAACCATCGCCGGCGCGCCGGCAGGCCGTCCGGGGCGACAAGAACCCGCGCATTGCTGCAATCGCGTGACGCATTTGTCGCGACGCGGTGAATTTGCCATAAGGCGGCGTGAACCTGTTCCCCGCTTCGATTTCGTCGGCTCTGCCGGACCGCGCCAAAACCCTGAGCACGCTCGAGACGCTCGTCCTCGGCGCGGCCGGAGGGCTGCTGTTTCTTTGGGCACACCTGCCAGGCGGGCTGATCTCGGGCGCAATGGCCGCCGTCGGCATTGCCGCCCTGGCGGGCCGCTCGCTCACCCTGCCGCCGATCCTGACCCAGACGGTACTGGTGCTGCTCGGGATCACGCTGGGCTCGCTGGTGTCGCGGCAGTTGATCCAGCACATGAGCGCCTATCCGCTGACCATCGGGCTTCTGGCGCTCGCGACCTTCTGCATGACGTTCGGCTCCAGCTTCTACCTGCAGCGCGTCCATGGCTGGGACCAGACCTCGGCGTTCCTGGCGGCAAGCCCCGGTGCGCTGTCGCAGATCACCATCCTCGCCGCCGAGAAGGGCGCCGACGTCGCCGCGATCGCCGTGGTGCAGACCATGCGCGTGATCATTCTGACCGCTGCGCTGCCGCTCGTGCTGGCCCTGACCGGCCTCACACATGCCGCACCTCCGTTGGTGACAGGCCCGATCGCCTCGGCGTTCGAACTCGCGGTGCTTCTGGTTGCGTCGATTGCGATTGCGCTGTTGCTGCGGCTCGTCAAATTTCCGGCGAGCTGGATGTTCGGCGCGATGATCGCCTCCAGCGTGCTGCATGGCACCGCCCTGATCGAGGGCGGGCTGCCGCCCTGGATGCGCGGCGTGGCGCTGGTCGGCATCGGCGCCGTGATCGGCACGCGGTTCTCGCGGATCAAGACGTCGACGCTGCTCAGCCACGTCAACGCCGGCCTCGGATCGTTCGTCGTCGCCATCGTCATCTCGGCGGTCTTCGTCGCGATCATCGTGATAACCACGAATGTGCACTTCTCCGACGTGCTGGTGGCGTTCGCGCCGGGCGCGATGGACGCCATGCTGGCGCTGGCGCTGACGCTGCACATCGATCCGATCTTCGTCGGCGCGCACCATTTGTCCCGCTTCGTCTTCGTCACGATCACCACGCCGGGGATCATCCACCTGTTCGGACGGCCGCAGGAAGACGTGGACGATTAAGGGGCGCCGCTTTCTCCCCGTCATTGCGAGGAGCGTAGCGAGGAAGCAATCCACCTATCCGTTATGCCGCGAGATGGATTGCTTCGCTGCGCTCGCAATGACGAAGGAATCTACGCCCGCTTGGCCGAGACGATGCCCCACAGCGCAATCACGGCCATCAACAGCGAGATCAGCACGTTGTAGCCGGCGAGCGAGAGGCCGAGGAAGCGCCACTGCACCTCGTCGCAGCGAATCACTTTCACCGTGTCCAGCCGCTGCAGCAGCGTGCCGGCGCTGCCGAGATCAAGGACGGGACCGGAGCAGTCGGTCGGGCCCGGCCAGAATTTCCATTCGACGCCGGCGTGGTAGCCGCCGAGCCAGGCATTGGCGAGCGCGGCCAATAGAAGCACCGCAAACCCGGCCAGCAGTACCGGGCGCGGCGCCCCCCGGGAGGCGGCGAACGCCACCACGAGGCCGAGCGGCAGGGCCAGATAATAGGCGTAGCGCTGTTCAAGGCAGAGCGGACAGGGCCGGATATCGAGGACGAGCTGGAAGAACCAGGCGCCCGCCAGCGTCGCGGCCGCCACCAGCGCAATCGCCAGCGCCGGCATGATTGCCGGGTTGACGGCATTGCCTGCATACGACGGATGGGCGGCGGTATCTGACGTCACGGTGTTCTCCCGAGCACATCCATGCCCAAAACCAGAACCCCAGCGTCCTATCCCGCCACCACTCACCTGTCGAGGCGACCCACAATCACATCCGCGCGGGTTGACCGGCAGGAACCGCCCGCTATATTCCGCCCGCTTCGCCGCGCCGGCCCTGTGGCCTGTGTCCGAAGGCCCCTGTGGCGGAACTGGTAGACGCGCTCGACTCAAAATCGAGTTCCGCAAGGAGTGCTGGTTCGATTCCGGCCAGGGGCACCAACTAGGCTGTTCAAACCAGTTCGAAAGCGTCCGCAACCGTCCGCGCAGTGCTCGGAAACCCTTGAAAAATAGGCACTTCCGCGTACATCGGTGTTCGACACCGTTTGTTCTCATCCGATCCCAGCCGCCCGATTTGTTGGTATTTTTGCTGGTATCGTGTTGGTATCGGGAGAACAAACGTTCACGGCGACTTTCGCTATTCCGAACGAAGGAATTGAGCAGATGGCCCGCAAGAGCGGAGGCGCGTGCGCCAACCCCGAGCAGATCAGAACCGACGTCGACTGCCGCGCTGCGCGACCGAGATTCGACAATGGCGCGTGGAGTCCCGCCAAGATTTCCGACGTGACTGGCGGCGGCCTCTATCTCTTCGTCA
>Ga0081540_1002120_pt1 | contig 16520 bp, 17 predicted proteins | sample TabmetS2T1R1_FD_71024 | JGI IMG/M metagenome (GOLD analysis project Ga0081540, IMG submission 71024) | Tabebuia heterophylla rhizosphere microbial communities from the University of Puerto Rico - S2T1R1 | ecosystem: Host-associated > Plants > Roots > Rhizosphere ... | reverse complement strand
GCCGTCGGGGAATACCGGCTTGCGCTCGCCCTGCATCTTCTTCTTGGTGTCCATCCAGTCGAGCAGGTCGGACGGATCGAAATTGGCCAAGCCGCCGCCGCAGCCGCCCAGCGCGCCCGCAAGCGCGATGAGGACTGAGAGGGCGATCAGGCGTTGCGATCCGCGCATGGTCGGTGATCCCGTCAGCTCTTGGCGACCGGCGGCAACAGCGCCTGCAGCGCTTCGGCGCGTGAGCGCAAGCCCGGAGGCGTATCGCCGTCGTTGGTAATCATGTCCAGCCACTGCCGTGTCGCCGTCGTGTCATTGGCGCGCCAGGCCGACAATGCCAGCAGTTCGCGCGCGCTGTGGCGAAAAGTTGCGCCCGATGCAGCCGCAGGCTCGAGCCGCTGCAGCATATTGGGATAGGTCGTTGTTTCCAGCTGCAACTGCGCGGCGCGGATGCGCGCCAGATCCCGGTCCGCCGCGCCGACGGAAGTGTCGGCGGCGATTTCATCGAACATCTTCGCCGCCGCTGCCTTGTCGCGCGCGGCGACTTCCGCGGCGGTACGCAGCCTTGCCAGGATGCGATAACCGGACGGCGCCTTGGCCGCGAGGTCGGCAAAGGCGGCCTCGGCCTCGGCATGCTTGTTCTGGTCGGCAAGTTCCGCAGCGCGGTCGAACGCCGCCCCGGCTTCGGCGGCCTTCTTGGCTTCCAGATACTGGTAGCCACGCCAGCCGCCCACCCCTGCGATAATCAGGAGCGCCAGGCCAATAATGTAGATCGAGTACTGGTCCCACAGCTTCTTGAGCTGATCGCGACGTACTTCCTCGTCTACTTCATCAAATAATTCAGACACTTAAAGCTATCCCACCGCCGCGGAGCTGCCTGCAAGGGGGACGGCGCCAGGCGCCCGGTCCCCACCTCGGCGCGGCGTTACCTTAACGATATGGCCGTGGCAAGGCAAAGCGAGGCAGGTCAACGCGTTAACGGGGAGGTTGCACCGGAATTGGAGACCGGTATCCCGCGACCATTCCTCCGCCAACATTGACATTGCGGTTCAGGACTTGGCGTATTGCCGTGCGTCCGCTCTTTTTGGTTTTGCAGGTGATTCATGCCGCTGCGCGCCTCGCTTGTCCTGCTGGCTCTTGCGCCGGCCATGCTGCCTGCCGCCACCCTCGCCGCCGAGATCAAGCCGAAGACGCCGGACAGCGCGTTCGCGGGCAAGCTTCATCCGGACATCCTGGGCATCTCGGCGGACTCGACGGCCGACACGGCGCGAGGCGTGTTCGAGGCCACCTTCAAGGGGCGCACCGACAGCAAGATGGAGATCGGGCAGGCCAGGTTCGGCACTTCGACCACGAGCTATATCGCCACGCTGAATTTCAGCGTGCCCCTCACCTCCACGCTAAGCGGCGAGGCGCTCGTCGCCGGCTTCTCCTCTCCGGCCAGCGAGAACCGCATCTTCTTCCTGTCGCGCACGCTGAATTTTGCGGAAGGCGATCAGCCGGCCAAGATAGACATGATCAAGCAGGTCATGGACAAGTATGGTACGCCGACCATCGTCGGCGACCAGCACCTCTATTACATCTATCGCGGCAATTCGATCGTGTCGGTTGGCGGCAAGTTCAACAAGCCGGCGCTCGCGCTCGAGGCCATCGACAAGCCGCTCGATCCGAAGATGGCGCTGAAGCTCAATGCCGACAGCGGCCGCGGGCGCGGTAGTTGCGTCGCCGTGGTCAAGCGCTCGATCGCGGCCAAGGAGAAGTTGCTGGCCACGCTGATCGAAGACGCCCGCAGCGCCAACTGCGACGGCGTCTTCAGCGTGCAGTTCACACCGTCGACCCAGGCCGACCGCATCAGCATTGCGCAGTTCGTGTTGCTTGATGCCAAGCGCGTGGTCAGCGCCGCCGCAATCGATGCCGAGGCGCTTGCCAACGGCAACGGCGAGTCCCAGCCGAGGGCCGTCGCGCCGAAGCTCTAGCCGGCCGCAGCCGATTGCGTCGCGAGGCTGTCCCGCAACTGGCGCTTGATCACCTTGCCATTGGCGTTGCGCGGCAACGGCTCGGTGGAGAGGTCGATCGTCTCCGGGACCTTGTAGTCGGAGAGCCGCTCCGCGCACCAGGCCTGCAGCGCCTTGCGTTCGACCGACTGGCGGACCACCACGACCGCATGCACGCGCTCGCCGAGTACCGGGCAGGTTTTTGCGATGATCGCGCTTTCGACCACGGCGGGATGGCCCGCCAGCACGGACTCGACCTCTGCAGAATAGATCTTCAGGCCACCGCGGTTGATCATGTCCTTCTGGCGGTCGAACACGCGGACGAAATTGTCCGCATCAACAGAGCCGAGATCGCCGGAATGCCAGAAGCCGCCGGTGAAGTTTTCCGCGGATGCCTTCGGGTTGTTCCAATAGCCCTTGATGACGGACGCGCCGTGAATCCAGATTTCGCCGATCTCGCCGTGCGGCAATTCCCTGCCCTCGGCGTCGACAGCGATCATGGTGGCGCCCGGACATGGCAGGCCGACGCTGTCGATGTGGCTGACGACGAACTCGCCGGGCATCATCGTCGAGGGCGAGGTTGTTTCAGTGGCGCCATAGCAATTGGCAAGCTGCAGCCCGGGAATTTTCGCCGCCAGCTTCTCGATGGTGGCGATCGGCATCGGCGCGCCGCCAAAGCCGCCGATGCGCCAGCTTGAGAGATCGAAACTGTCGAACTCCGGCTGCAGCAGGCAAAGATTGTACATCGCCGGCACCATCACGGTGTAGGTGACGCGTTCGCGGGCGGCGAGTTTCAGATACTCGGCCGCCTTGAACTCCGGCATGATGATTAGCGTGCCCGCGCAGCGCGCCATGGTCGTGATGTTGGCGACGACGCCGGTGACATGGCCGAGCGGCACGGCGGCAATGGAGCGGTCCGCTTCCGTGAGTTGCAGGCACGACACGAACACCATCGAGGAATGGATGACGTTGCAATGGGCCAGCATCGCGCCCTTCGGCTTGCCCGTGGTGCCCGAGGTGTAGAGGATCATCGCGGTATCCTCTTCGCCGGCATTGGCGGGCGGGGGCGCGGATGCATTGCCACGCAGCGCCGCAAACCGGGAGCGGCCCGCATCGTCGTCGACGGCAATGCGATGCTTCAGCTCCGGCACGTCCCGCGCATCAGGGATGCGATCGGACAGCGCCGCCTCATGCACTAGCAGTTTCGCGCCGCAATCGGTCAGCACATAGGCGATCTCCGGCTTCTGCTGGCGGACGCTGAGCAGCACCGTGACGAGGCCGGCATGCGCGGCAGCAAACATCGTCAGCACGAATTCCACGCGGTTGCCGAGCAGCACGGCGACCCGGTCACCGGGCACCAGCCCAAGCTTGGCAAAACCGGCCGCGATGTCGGCCGATTGCGCCACCACCTCACGCCAGCTCAGCCGCCGCTCGCCGCAGATGACGGCTTCGCCATCGGGATTACGTGCCGCGGCCTCCGCGATCATCGCCCAGATGCTGGCCGGCCGCTCGATGAAGGCCGGCACGACGCGGTCGCCGAAGCGCGCTTCCAGCCGCATCGGAGGAATGGAAGAATGCGACCAGTCCATGGCGCCGTTCCCTTAAGGTTTTGTTTTCATTCCGTAGACGTGTTCGGGACCGGGAAAGTTACGCGAGCGGACGTCGGCGGCATAGCCCTTGATGGCGGCTTCAATGGCAGGCCCGAGGTCGCCATAGCGGCGCACGAATTTCGGCGTCCGCGGCGACAGCCCCAGCATGTCCTCGAGCACCAGCACCTGGCCGTCGCAGGCCGCGCTGGCGCCGATGCCGATGGTGGGGGCTGCGATATTTTCCGTGATCTTGCGCGCCAGCGGCTCGGCCACGGCCTCGATCACGATGGAGAAGGCGCCGGCTTCCGAAATAGCGCGGGCGTCGTTTTCGATCGGCGCCCAGCTCCCCTCCTCGCGCCCCTGCGCGCGGAACGAGCCGAGCGTGTTGATCGATTGCGGCGTCAGCCCGATATGGCCCATCACGGGGATGCCGCGCTGGGTGAGGAACGCCACCGTCTCCGCCATGCGCTCGCCGCCCTCGAGCTTGACGGCGCCGCATTGCGTCTCCTTCAGGATCCGCACCGCGGCATGAAATGCCTGCTCCTTCGAGGCCTCATAGGAGCCGAAGGGCATGTCGACCACGACCAGGGCATGCTGCGAGCCGCGCATCACCGCCCTGCCCTGCAGGATCATCATGTCCAGCGTCACCGGCACCGTTGTCTCGAAGCCGTGCATGACATTGCCGAGGGAGTCGCCGACCAGGATGACGTCGCAGTGCCGGTCGACCAGCGCCGCCGTGTGGGCGTGGTACGAGGTCAGCATCACGATGGGCTCGCCGCCCTTGCGGGCGAGAATGTCCGGCGCCGTCTTGCGCCTGATCGCAGCTTGTACCGACATGTTCAGGCTCCGATGACGGGAACGCCGATCACGGCGGGGTGGAAGGCAAAGGCGAGCGCGAGATAGGCAACGATGCCGACCGCAACGGCAATCATGTCATTGCTCGCCCCGCCCACCGGGATTGGCGGCCCGCCACCGCCATCGCTGCGGCGCTTCATCGAGATGCGGTCGAACACGGCCCAGCCGAGGAACGAGCCGAACAGGATAATCGAGCCGAGATCGCCATTGGCGAGCAGATGCGCGGCCGCCCACAGCTTGATGCCCGCCAGCATCGGATGCTTCAGCGTCGTGTAGATGCGGCCACGGATGTAGGACGCCACTACGAGGATCACGGCCGGCAGCATCAGCGCCACCGCGATGTGCCGCAGAGCCACCGGCGGATCCCAAACAGGATACATGCCGGTTGCGCGATACCGCGCAAAGCCCCAGACGATCAGCGCCAAGCCGACCACCGAGACCAGCGAATAGACGATCTTGTAGGTGCCCTCGCCGGTCGAGGCGATGATCCGCGCGCGAATCTCGCGCTGCGTGGTGAGCGTGTGCGCGCCCAGAAACACCACAAGGCCCGCAATCATCACCCAAAGTCCCACGGCTTCCTCCGTTTGCGCCCGTCTCCCCGGGCCAAGGGCTATCATTTCCGGGGGAGCCAGCGCAATGCGCCTGCGGAGCGCCTCATTGCTGCTGGGACGTCTTGCCCAGCGCGCGGTTATCGACATAGCGGATCGCGATCGGGCGGCCGGCCAGCGCGCCGCCGAGGCCGTCGGTGAATTTAAGCGGCAGGCAGGCCTTGAGCGAGTCATTGATGGCGTTGAGATAGGTGGCGCGCGTGTCCGCCGAAACGCCTGATGTGGCAAAGGTAAGCCGCGGCGCGGCGATCATCTCGCCGGACTTCTTGAAGCTGAAGCGGACCGACATCTGCATGCCCTCGCGCGCGGCATCCTCCGCAGGCGGCGACCAGCAGGAGCGCAGCGCGGCAAAGAGATCGCCGATATTGTCGAGGTCGTGATCGGGCTTCTTGTATTTCGCCGCATCCTGCTGCGGCGGCACGCTCTCGACCGTCAGCCGCAGGTCCTGCCCGTAGGGATAGTCGATCTCGGGAATGCAGGGCCCATGCCCGAACACGCTGCAATAGTACGGGGTACAGGGCCGGGGATCGAGCACGCTGCAGGGCGTGTGGGCAAACGGCGTGGCGTCGATCGGCTGGTGATGCTGCGCGTAAACGCTACCTGCGGGCAGGCAGGCGGCAACCGCGAGCAACATCCAAAGCAGACGGCGCATGGCGATCCCTCGAACGCCCCCTCAATGTGCGGCGCGACCCAGCCGTCGGCAAGGGAGGCGCGATCACAGCTTCGCGTTCATGGCCGAGAAGATGGTCAAAATTCCTGCACCGCGATATTCTGGGCGAGGAGAAAAAGCCAAGGGAGTCCGACCATGCGGTTTGCAAAGCCCCTGCTCGCTGCAGTTGCCGTGGGCGGCATGGTTGCACTGCCGGCGCGGGCTGAGATCGACGTGGCAAAACTGAAGCAATCGATCGAGGCCTCCTTCGAGAGCGACTATCCAAAGCTCGATGCGCTCTACAAGGACATCCACGCCCATCCGGAGCTCGCCTTCCAGGAGGAGAAGACCGCCGCAAAACTCGCCGCCGAGATGCGGGCGATCGGCTTCGAGGTAACCGAGAAGGTCGGCAGGACCGGGCTGGTTGCGCTCTACAGGAATGGCGACGGTCCCACCATCATGGTGCGCACCGAGCTCGACGCACTGCCGATGGAGGAGAAGACCGGCCTGCCCTACGCAAGCGTCGTCAAGACCACCTGGCAGGGGCGCGAAACCTTTGTCGCTCATAGCTGCGGCCACGACATCCACATGGCGAGCTGGGTCGGAACGGCGAAGACGCTGGTCACCCTGAAGGAGCGCTGGAAGGGTACGCTGATGTTCATCGCCCAGCCCGCCGAAGAAGTGGGTGCGGGTGCGATGGCCATGCTGGCCGAGGGCCTGTTCACGCGCTTTCCCAAGCCTGATGTCGGCTTTGCGCTCCACACCGGCGGCGGGATATTTCCCTACGGGCATATCGGCTACACCGTCGGCGTCCGCTCTTCCAGCGCCGACAGCCTCTTCATCAGATTCAAGGGCCGTGGCGGCCATGGCGCCTCGCCACAGGCGACCATCGATCCCATCATAATGGCGTCGCGCTTTGTGGTCGATGTACAGAGCGTCATCAGCCGTGAAAAGGACCCGACCAAGTTCGGCGTGGTCTCCATCGGCTCGTTCCATGCCGGCACCTCGGGCAACATCATTCCCGACGAGGTGGTCCTGCAAGGCACCATCAGAACCTACGACGTTGACGTGCGCGCCAGGATGCATGACGGAATCAAGCGGACCGCCAAGGCGGTCGCCGAAATGGCGGATGCGCCTGCCCCGGATATCGTGATCACCGAGGGTATCAAGGCGGTGGTCAACGATGCCGCGGTTGGGGAGACCGCCGGGAAGGTGCTGAAGGCGGCCTTCGGCGACAAATTCAGAGCCGCGCCGCCGGTCACCGCGAGCGAGGATTATTCCGAGTACATCAATTCCGGCGTGCCCTCGATGTTCTTCAATATCGGCGTCTACGATCCGGAAGCCGTCGCCGCCGCGCAAAAGAGCGGCGCGCCGCTTCCCGGCAACCATTCCGCGTTGTTCGCGCCGGTGCCGAAACCGACCATCCAGACCGGGGTCACCGCGATGACGCTCGCCGTCCTGAGCGCATTCGACCAGAGAGCCAAGGGACAGTACAAGGGACAGTAGGTCGTCATTGCTGCGCGCCTCGGGCCGGGCTGCAACAGCCCAAACACGGGATCGCCGTCGACGTCGTCGGCAATGCCCGACAGCGCCCTGATCACTTGAATTGCGGAATTGCCGGAACGTAGATGCGCGGGGGCGGTATCGGAGCTACCGCAGGAGCCTTTTGCACTCCAACCTGGCCAAGCATTTCTGCCGAGCCAAGCACGGCACCCCTTGCTGCTGATCCGGCCGAACCTCCGGCCGAGTCGCGCGCAAATGCGGCGGCGGGTAGCGCCAGGGCCAAGAGGATCAAAGCGATTTTTGTCGCAGCGTTCGACATCGGCAGTCTCCATTTGAAATTCGCCGGAACGGCGAAACGCATGGAGTTCATGTAGGTCGAGTTCGGCCGCCCGCCATTAAATTTGGTGTTAGACGCGGCAGGCCGACGCGGCACCGCAGCAGCAGCGAACGCCTACTTCTTCTTCACATCCTTGACCGCGGAGAACTCGATCCCCTCGGCGCGCTCCTTGGTATAGCCGAGATAGAACTCGTTCTTGGCCATGAACACCGGATCGCCGTCGACATCGTCGGCAATGCCGGAATTGTTGGCGGCGACGAAGGCATCGAGCTTCTTGCGGTCGTCGGAGGAGATCCAGCGCGCCAGCTGGAACTCCGAGACTTCGAATTCAACCGGCAGCGAATATTCGGCATCCAGCCGCGCCTTCAGCACGTCGAGCTGCAGCGGGCCGACCACGCCGACGAGCGCCGGCGCGCCGTCACGCGGGCGGAACACCTGCACGACGCCCTCCTCCGACATCTGCTGCAGCGCCTCTTTCAGCTTCTTCGCCTTCATCGCGTCCGTCAGACGCACGCGGCGGACGATTTCCGGCGCAAAGCTCGGCACGCCGACGAAGGTCAGGTCCTCGCCCTCGGTGAGGGTGTCACCGATGCGCAAGGTGCCGTGGTTGGGAATGCCGACGACGTCGCCGGCAAAAGCCTCGTCCGCCACCGAGCGATCCTGGGCGAAGAAGAATTGCGGGCTCGACAGGCTCATGTTCTTGCCGGTACGCACCAGCTTGGCCTTCATGCCGCGGCTGAGCTTGCCCGAGCACAGCCGCGCAAAGGCGATGCGATCGCGGTGGTTCGGGTCCATGTTGGCCTGGATCTTGAACACGAAGGCGCTCATGCGCGGCTCGGCCGCCTCCACCTTGCGCAGATCGGAGTCCTGCGCGCGCGGCGCCGGCGCGAACTTGCCAAGGCCTTCCAGCAAGTCGCCGACGCCGAAATTGCGCAGCGCGCTGCCGAAATAGACCGGCGTCAGATGGCCCTCGCGGAAGGCGTCCAGCTCGAACGGCTTGCAGGCTTCCGAGACCAGCTCCAGCTCTTCCTTGACCTGACCGACATCGAGATTGGCGTTGCGCTTGCCGAGATCGGCGATATCGATCTGCTCGGTCGCGCCGGTCTTGGCGCCGCCGCCTTCCAGGAGACGCACGCCGCCATTGACGACGTCGTAGGTGCCGAGGAAGTCGCGGCCGCGGCCGACCGGCCAGGTCATCGGCGTGGTGTCGAGCGCCAGCGTCTTCTCGATCTCGTCCAGCAGCTCGAAAGTGTCGCGGCTCTCGCGGTCCATCTTGTTGATGAAGGTGATGATCGGAATGTCGCGCAGGCGGCAGACCTCGAACAGCTTGCGCGTGCGCGCCTCGATGCCCTTGGCGGCGTCGATCACCATGACCGCCGAGTCGACGGCGGTCAGCGTGCGGTAGGTGTCTTCCGAAAAGTCCTCGTGGCCGGGCGTGTCCAAGAGGTTGAAGACGAGATCGTTGAACTCGAAGGTCATCACCGAGGTGACGACCGAGATGCCGCGCTCGCGCTCGATCTTCATCCAGTCCGAGCGGGTGTTGCGCCGTTCGCCCTTGGCCTTGACCTGACCGGCCAGATTGATGGCGCCGCCGAACAGCAGCAGCTTTTCCGTCAGCGTGGTCTTGCCGGCGTCCGGGTGGGAGATGATCGCGAACGTCCGGCGCCGCGCCACTTCATTGGCAAGCGGCGAGCCGGAAGGCGACTCAGCGGTCAGGGCGATGTCGGACATGGGCCGAGCGTTTGGCAGGGAAAACGCGCCCGATCAAGGCGATTCTCGCGGTTGCGGAACCAGCCCGGCGGCCCCATATCGCCTTCCGGGAGGACGGCCTCCCCTCAGCCCAACACACCGCGGGGACGACCCTGCCTTTATCGGGAGGGTTTGTGATGGCGTGGACGATCCTGTTCGTGGCCGGTCTGATGGAAATCGGCTGGGCCATCGGCCTGAAATATACCGAAGGCTTTACCAGGCCGGTCGCTTCGGTACTGACGCTGGCCTGCATGCTCGCCAGCATCATCCTGCTTGGCCTTGCCGTGAAGACGCTACCGATCGGGACCGCCTATGCGGTGTGGACCGGCATCGGTGCGGTCGGAACCGCCATTCTCGGCATTATCCTGTTCGGTGATCCCACCACCGCCCTGCGCCTCGTTTGCATCGGCCTGATCGTCGCCGGGATTGTCGGGCTGAAGCTCGTGACCTGAGCGCCGCCGCTGGGACGGCCAGCCCTTACAGCGACCGCCGTGTGTAATGCCCGATCTCGCCGACGATGCCGCGCCGGAAGGTCAGCACGCAGGCGACGAAGATGACGCCCTGGATCACCGTCACCCACTGCCCGAATCCGGCCAGATATTGCTGCATGGCGATGATGATGAAAGCGCCGACGACGGGCCCGAAGATGGTACCGAGGCCGCCGACCAGGGTCATCAGCACGATTTCGCCGGACATCGACCAGTGCACGTCGGTGAGCGAGGCGTTTTGCGCCACGAACACCTTCAGCGATCCGGCAAAGCCGGACAGCGTTCCGGACAGGATGAAGGCCAGCAGCTTGTACTGGTCGGTCTTGTAGCCGAGCGAGATCGCGCGCGGCTCGTTCTCGCGGATCGATTTCAGCACCTCGCCGAACGGCGAATTGATGGTGCGGAAGATCAGCAGGAATCCGGCGAGGAAGCCGGCCAGCACGACATAATAGAGGATCGTCGGGTTCGAGAGATTGATGAAGCCGAACAGCATGCCCTGCGGAATGCCCTGGATGCCGTCCTCGCCGTGGGTGAACGGCGTCTGCAGGTAGATGAAGTAGAGCAGCTGCGACAGCGCCAGGGTGATCATCGAGAAGTAGATGCCCTGGCGGCGGATCGAAACATAGCCGGTGATCAACGCGAGCACGGCCGAGGCCAGCACGCCGCCGATGATGCCGAGCTCCGGCGACAAGGGCGGCAGCGGGATGACCACCCAATGTCCGGCCCAGTACGGGAACGAGATCTGCCCGACCTTGAGCAGGTGCGCCGTGACATAGCCCGCGGTCCCCAGGAACATCGCGTGGCCGAACGACAGCAGCCCGCCGAAGCCGATCAGCAGGTTGAACGCGCAGGCGAGCAGCGCAAAGCACAGCGCCTGCATCACGAAGAACGGATAGATGCCGGTCGCCGGCACGATGGCGAGCAGCGCCGCCATCAGCACGAAGACGATCATCTCGTCGCGTACGGCGCGCGGCGATGCCGGCAGGGTGTCGTCGGTCAATGCGCTCATGTCAGGCCGCCCGTCCAGTCAGTCCCGTCGGCTTTATCAGCAACACCAACACCATCAGCACGAACACGACGGTGTTGGAGGCCTCGGGGTAAAAATATTTGGTCAGGCCCTCGATCACCCCCAGCGCGAAGCCGGTGATGATGGAGCCCATGATAGAGCCCATGCCGCCGATCACGACCACGGCGAACACGACGATGATGAGGTCGGCACCCATCAGCGGGCGGACCTGGTTGATCGGCGCCGACAGGACGCCCGCAAGTGCCGCAAGGCCAACGCCGAGGCCGTAAGTGAGCGTGATCATGCGCGGCACGTTGATGCCGAAGGCGCGCACCAGCGTCGGGTTCTCGGTCGCGGCGCGCAGGTAAGCACCGAGCTGCGTCTTCTCGATCAGGAACCAGGTGGCAAGGCACACCACCAGCGAGAAGATCACCACCCAGCCGCGGTAGATCGGCAGGAACATGAAGCCGAGATTGATGCCGCCCTGCAGGCCGCGCCAGTCGCCGATCTGCGGATAGTCCGGAATCGCATAAGGCAGACCGGACGACCCGAAATAGTTCTGGAAGACGCCCTGCACGATCAGCGCGATGCCGAAGGTGAGCAGCAGGCCATAGAGATGGTCGAGGCCTGTCAGCCATTGCAGCATGGTCCGTTCCAGGATCATGCCGAAGATGCCGACCGCGATCGGCGCGATGATCAGCGCCCACCAGTAGCCGATGCCGCCGAGACTGAGCAGAAAGTAGGCGCAGAACGCGCCCATCATGTAGAGCGCGCCATGCGCAAAATTGATGATGTTGAGCATGCCGAAGATCACGGCGAGGCCGAGACTGAGCAGCGCGTAGAACGAGCCGTTGATCAGACCCACGAGAAGCTGCGCATAAAGGGCTTGCATCGATCAATCTTTCGCAAACTCGTTGTTCTCTGACGCTTCCGCGTCCTCGGACGCTCCTGCGTCCTCTGACGCACCCGCCGGCCGGTCAGCCGGCGGGCCGCCCTTCCCTTCTTACTTCTTTACCAGCGCGCAGGCGCTTTCCGAAAGCGGACGGAAGGCTTGATCGCCGGGCGTGGTGCCGATCAGCTTGTAATAGTCCCACGGGCCCTTGGATTCCTCGGGCTTCTTGACCTCGAACAGATAGGCCGGGTGGAGCTTGCGGCCGTCGGCGCGGATGCTGCCCTTGCCGAACAGCGGATCGTCGGTCGGCATTTCCTTCATCTTGGCGACCACCTTGGCGCCGTCATGCGGATTACCGTCCATCGCCTCCAGCGCCTTGAAATAGTGGACCAGGCCCGAATAGACGCCGGCCTGCACCATCGAGGGCTGCGCCTTGTTCTTCATGCGCTCGGAGAAGCGCTTGCCGAACGCGCGGGTGCCGTCGTTGAGATCCCAGTAGAAGGTTTCGGTGAAGTTCAGCCCCTGCGCGACCTTCAGGCCGAGCGAGTGCACGTCGGTGATGAAGAGCAGGAGACCGGCAAGCTTCTGGCCGCCCGCGACAATACCGAATTCAGCGGCCTGCTTGATGGTGTTGGTGGTGTCGCCGCCCGCATTCGCCATGCCGACGATCTTGGCCTTGGAGGCCTGTGCCTGCAGCAGGAACGACGAGAAGTCCGCCGTGTTGAGCGGATGCTTGACGCCGCCGAGCACCTTGCCGCCCGACTTCGTCACGACGGCAGCGGTGTCGCGCTCCAGCGCATGACCGAACGCGTAGTCGGCGGTGAGGAAGTACCAGGTATCGCCACCGGCCTTCACCAGCGCCTGGCCGGTGCTGTTGGCGAGCATATAGGTATCGTAGACCCAGTGGATCGTGTTCGGCGAGCACTGCGCATTGGTCAGGTCCGACGTCGCCGCGCCGGTATTGATCATGATGGAGTTCTTCTCCTTCACGACGTTGTTGACCGCGAGCGCAACGCCCGAGTTCAGCACGTCCATGAAGATGTCGACCTTCTCGACGTCGATCCATTGCCGCGCGATGCTGGTGGCGATGTCAGGCTTGTTCTGGTGATCGGCCGAGATGATGTTGATCTTCCAGCCTTTGGCGGCGAGCCCGGAATCCTCGACCGCCATCTGCGCGGCAAGGGTCGAACCGGCGCCGCCGAGGTCGGAATACAGGCCGGAATTGTCGGTCAGCACGCCGATCTTGATCGTCTTGTCCTGCGCGAAGGCGCCGGTCGCGGCTGCGACGGAAAGCGCCGTGCTGAGGAAAAGTGCCGAGAGCTGCTGTTTCATCGTAACTCCGTTTGATGACTGCGTTTCGATTTCAGACGCCGAGATAGGCGTGGAGCTTGTCCATGTTGGCCTCGAGCTCGGAATTGGCGAAGCCGTCGATCACCTTGCCGTGCTCGACAACGTAGTAGCGGTCCGCAACGGTAGAAGCGAAGCGGAAGTTCTGCTCGACCAGAAGGATCGTGAACCCCTCCTTCTTCAGCCGCGCGATGGTGTGGCCGATCTGCTGGATGATGACGGGCGCCAGCCCTTCGGTCGGCTCGTCCAGCATCAAAAAGCGCGCGCCGGTGCGCAGGATGCGCGCGATCGCCAGCATCTGCTGCTCGCCGCCGGACAGCTTGGTGCCCTGGCTATAGAGCCGCTCCTTCAGGTTGGGGAACAGCTCGAAGATCTGATCGAGCGAGAGCCCGCCATTGGCGACGATCGGCGGCAGCAAGAGGTTTTCCCGCACGTCGAGGCTCGCGAAGATACCGCGCTCCTCCGGGCAGAAGGCGATGCCGAGCCGCGCGATGCTGTCGGACGATGCCCGCGCGATTTCCTTGGCCTTGAACTGCACCGAGCCGGAACGCTTGCCGATGATGCCCATCACCGACTTCAGCGTGGTGGTCTTGCCGGCGCCGTTGCGCCCGAGCAGCGTGACCACCTCGCCTTCGTTCACATGGAAATTGATGCCATGCAGGATGTGCGACTCGCCGTACCAGGCCTGCAAATCCTTCACCGACAACACCTGCGCGCCGCTGGTGCCGGAGGCTGGCCTGGTCGCCGTCTTCGTCTCAGGCATGACCGGCCCCCAGATAGGCTTCCTTGACGCGCGGGTCCTTGGTGAGTTCGCCGTAGTGGCCTTCGGCAAGCACCTGTCCGCGCGTCAGCACGGTGATGATGTCGGAGAGGTTGGCAACCACGCTCAGATTATGTTCGACCATCAGGATGGTGTATTTCTCCGAGATGCGCTTGATCAGCGCCGATATCTTGTCGATGTCTTCGTGGCCCATGCCGGCCATCGGCTCGTCGAGCAGCATCATCTCGGGATCAAGCGCCAGGGTGGTTGCGATCTCGAGCGCCCGCTTGCGGCCGTAGGGCATCTCCACCGCCGGTATGTTGGCGAACTCGCTCAGACCCACGTCATTGAGCAGCTCTTGCGCCCTCGGATTGAAGCGGTCGAGCACCGACTTGGAGCGCCAGAAATCGAAGGAGGAGCCGTGCTGGCGTTGCAGCGCCACCCGCACGTTCTCGAGCGCCGTCAGATGCGGAAACACGGCCGAGATCTGGAACGAGCGCACGAGGCCGAGCCGGGCGACATCCGCCGGCTTCATCGCGGTGATGTCCTGCCCCTTGTAGAGGATCTGGCCCTTGGACGGCTGCAGGAATTTGGTCAGCAGATTGAAGCACGTCGTCTTGCCGGCCCCGTTCGGACCGATCAGCGCGTGAATTGAACCTTTGCGGACCTTCAGGGAGACATCGCGAACGGCGAAAAACCCCGCGAACTCCTTGGTCAATCCGTGGGTTTCAAGAATAAACTCATCGGCCAAACAAACTTCCCCCATCAGCCATCGCCGCGAAACCGCTCACGGCGTGACCGCTTTATCTTTCCACCGGCTGGTTCTCCCGGACGTCTTGGAACGCCGCGGACCAACCGCCTCCGGGGCGGAATATGCCGTCATCCTAGGCGGTTAGGCAAGGCGGAAAGACGCGCTTGGCCGCCTGCCGCGCCGGCTTCGCCATTAGTCGAATACCTGCCGCCGAGGCTCGGCAGCGGAGCCGCGGCGCGCGAGCCGGCTCCGGGAGACGGAAAGCATTCCTTAACGGTCTTCGCCAGCAATCCCCTACCTTCATCAAAAATTTGGCCTTCCATCGCATAGCTTCAGCATTTGCTTTCAAGCTGGGCACCGGGACATGGACTTCGAAAGCGCCAATCCGACGATCGTCAAATCGATCAAGCAGCGCGACCTTCTCAATACCTGGCTGCGGCTATATGCCCGGGACCAGAAGCTGCCGGCCCTGGCCGAATTCCAGCCGGCCCGGATCGAGGATGAACTGCCCGATCTCGTCTTCTTCTCCATCGACGCCACGCGGCAACCACCTCAAATCACCATCGACAGCGACGGCACGCGGATGGCGAGCGCCTATGGTCACACCGGCAAGGGGCGCCTGCTCGAGGAATATCTCGGTCCCCGCCTCGCACCGCTGGTCATGCCGGTCTACTACGAATGCATCCGCCGCAGCCTGCCCGCCTTCACTGTCGCCCACATCGACGACGTCTATGGACGCGTCGTCGCTTATGAACGGCTGCTGCTGCCATTCTCCGATTCCCGCGGCACGCTCACCCACATCATCGGATCGCTGAAGACGATCAGCGAGGATGGCGGCTTCGAGATCAAGAACCTGATGCGCGGCGGCGACACACTGCCGGTGCCGAAGCTGCGCACCATCATCGACCGCGATCTCTACCATCGGGCCCCGGGACGCATCCCTTCCGGCGACGCGCTGGAATTCGACTAGACCGCCCGATGGAATTCAATAGCGCCGATCCTTCCGTCGTCCGCAACATCAGGCAGCGTGTGTTGCTCAATGCGTGGCTGCGCGCGGCGCGGCAGCATCAGCCGCTGCCCTTGCTGGCTGATTTCGAGCCAGGCGACATCTCCGGCGAACTGCAGGACATGATGGGGTGTGACGTCGAGGGCGATGGTGAAGACGCACGTTTCGTCATCAAACAGCAGGGCGCCCGTCTCGCTGCCACCTACGGCAATGTACGCTTCGACCCGGCCAGGCGTATCAACCGCTATCTGGACGACGCGATCGGAGAGGCGCGCTATGCCCGTGTCGTACCGTTGTATCTTGCCTGCATGAGGCATCGCCGGCCGATCTATTCGATCTCGACGGTCATGGACGCCGACGGCAAGGACGTTTCCTATGAGCGGCTGCTGTTGCCTTTCGGCTTCGCCGACCGCGTCGAGCGGATGGTCGGCTCGTTCAAGGCCATCAGCCTCGAAGGCGGTTTCAAGATCACCAATCTGATGCGCCTGCAGGCCAGCAGCGTCCCGCGGATCCAGGTCCAGGCGGTCATCGACCTTGCGACAGCGCCCGCGCCGGCAGAACGGCATCCAGCCGGCGACGTGGTCGAGCTTTAGGTCTTCCTGCCTTTCCCCACTTCCTTCTCGTAAATCTCCGGCTTGAAGCCGACCACGAGCTTGCCGCCGAGCTCCAGCACCGGCCGCTTGATCATTGACGGCTGCGCCAGCATCAGGGCGAGCGCCTTTTTCTCGGAGAGGCCTTCCTTGTCGGCGTCGGGCAGTTTCTTGAAGGTGGTACCGGCGCGGTTGAGCAGCGTCTCCCAGCCAAGCTTGTCGCTCCAGCCCTTCAGCTTCTCCTTGGCGACCCCCGCGCTCTTGTAGTCATGGAAATCATAGGCCACACCCTTGGCATCGAGCCAGGCGCGCGCCTTCTTCATGGTGTCGCAGTTCTTGATGCCGTAGATGGTGGTGGCCATTTCCCGCCCTGCCGCTCCTGTCCCCGATTCCCGACCGCCAACTCTCTAC
>Ga0081540_1002119_pt1 | contig 16520 bp, 13 predicted proteins | sample TabmetS2T1R1_FD_71024 | JGI IMG/M metagenome (GOLD analysis project Ga0081540, IMG submission 71024) | Tabebuia heterophylla rhizosphere microbial communities from the University of Puerto Rico - S2T1R1 | ecosystem: Host-associated > Plants > Roots > Rhizosphere ... | reverse complement strand
GCGCCGCGTCGCACATCGCCTGCAGCAGCACCATGGCCAGCGCCATCGGCGCCGACTGCAGGTCGAACACGAGCCGCGCGCCGACCGACGCGCTCAGCGTGACATCCGCGTACCCGGCCGCGGGGCTGATTGGCGAATCAGTCAGGAGCACCACCGACAGCCCGGCGGAGCGGGCCTCCCGCAGCGCGTCCAGCGCCTCCTTCGGGTAGCGCGGCAGGACGATCGCGAGCATCGCGGTGGCCCCGGCGGAGGCGGCCTGCTCCAGTCGGTCGACCAGCAGGCTGCCACCGTGGTCCAGCACCCGGACGTCCGGGTGGATCTTCGCCGCGAAGTAGCCGAAGTAGCCGGCGAGGGCGGCGCCGGCGCGCAGCCCGAAGACGGGCAACGGTCGGCTGTCCACGAGCAGCTTGCCGGCCTGGGCGATCAGGACCCGGTCGGCGCCGCCCGCGCTGAGCCGGTCGGCCAGCCGGGCCAGGTTGTCGATCTCGCCGCGCAGCGCGTGCCGCAGCTCGTCGGCGTCCTCGCCGGCCGAGTCCCTGTCCTGTTCCGGGCCCGCGACGGCCTCCGCCGGCTCGGCCGACGGCCGGGCGGGTTCGCCGCGCAGCGCCCGGCGCAGTGCCGGGTACCCGTCGAAGCCGAGCGCCATCGCGAACCGGGTGACGGACGGCTGGCTCACTTCGGCCAGCGCCGCGATCTCGTTGCTGGACAGGGCGGCCGCGCTGCCCGGCCGCTCCAGGAGGCACTGCGCGATCCGCCGCTGCACCGGGGTCAACCGGACGCCGTCGGTGAGGGCGAGCAGCCGGTCATTCACGACGCGACTCTATGCATGTTTCCATTCAGGAGTCAACCCGGTACCGTTTCCGTCATGCGGGCGACCTCCCTCCACACGTACCCGGTCAAGGGTTGCCACCGGATCGACCACGATCGGGCGGCGGTGCAGCCCTGGGGGCTGGTCGGCGACCGGCGCTGGATCATGGTCGACGAAGAGGGCCGGATGCTGACCCAGCGGGAGGACCCCCGGCTGACCCAGATCTATCCGTCCATTGTGGACGGATCCCTGGTGCTGCGGAGCGCGGGCCGCCCCGACCTGACCGTCACGCCCGGGGACCGCGACGCCGAGCTGGCCGAGGTGTCGGTGTGGCGGACCCCGGTGCCGCTGCGCCCCGCGGGAGAGGACGCCGACGCCTGGCTGTCGGCCACCCTCGACCGCAAAGTCCGGCTTTACCACCTGGACGACCCGACCCGCCGGGCGGTGGAGCCGGAGTATTCTCGGCCCGACGACCGGGTCAGCTTGGCCGACGGGTACCCGTTGCTGGTGGCGAACGCCGCCTCGTTGGCGGCGCTGAACGACTGGCTGGCCGAGGAGAGCCCGCAGGAGTGGCCGCTGCCGATGACCCGGTTCCGGCCCAACGTCGTCGTGTCCGGTGCGCAACCGTGGGACGAGGACGGCTGGGTCGGCAGGAGACTGCGCATCGGCGACGTCGTCTTCCGGGCGCCGAAGCCCTGCGACCGCTGCGTGGTGACCACCACCGACCAGGAGACCGGCGTGCGCGGACGCGAGCCGCTGCGCACCCTGGCCCGGCACCGCAACATGGGGCAGAAGCTGCTGTTCGGGCTCAACCTGATCCCGGACGGCACCGGCGAGATCTCCGTCGGCGACGAGGTCGAGATCGTCGACTAGCACGGTGGGGCCGGTGAGAGTCGAACTCACACTGGCGCGGACCTAAACCGCGTGCCTCTGCCATTGGGCTACGGCCCCCGAGGCTCCGATCCTACCGGTCAGGCGAGCCGGGTGACCTCGACGGTCACCCCGAGGTGCGAGCTCGGCGCGCCATGGTAGATCCCCTTGAGCGGCGGCACATCCGCGTAGTCCCGGCCGCGCGCCACCACGACGTGCCGGGGCCCGGTGGGTACCCCGTTGGTCGGGTCGTACCCCTCCCAGCCGCCGCACCACCACTCGACCCAGGCGTGGCTCTGCCCCTCGACCGTCTCGCCGACCTGGGCGTCCGCGCGCGGATGCAGGTAACCGGACACGTAGCGGGCCGGGATGCCCGTGGTCCGCAGCAGGGCCACGGTGAGGTGGGCGATGTCCTGGCACACCCCCTTGCGCAGGTCCCACGCCTCCTGCGCGCTGGTCTGCACGCCGGTCGACCCGGGCACGTAGGCGACGTTGTCGCGCACCCAGTCCGCGATGGCGCGGGCCGCCGCCCGGGGGCGGGCACCGTCCGCCAGTTGCGCCGCGCGGGCCGACAGCTCAGCGTCCACCAGGGTACGGGACGTGGCCGTCAGCAACTCCGCGTACTCGTCCACTGTGGACCGTCCACGGAGGACCTCCCAGCCGACCTCCTCGGCCGGCGGCGCGGGCGCGTCGGTCTCGACCAGACACGTCGCCGTCACCTTGAGCTGCTGGTGCGCCCGCTGCAGGTCGAATACGGTCACCAGGCTGGCCCAGTAGTCGTGGTACCGCCACGTCGACGCGGCCGCGGCCGGCGCCACCTCGACCTGGCTGAACAGGGTGACCTGGTGGGGCAGGGTCATCGGGGTCATCCGCGCCTCGTTGTAGGACGCGTAGGCCGTACCGGCATAGGTGAAGCCGGTGACATGCTGGATGCGCAGTCGCCAGGCCACGTCACACCCCCTCGTGCGCCCAGCTCACCGGCGACGCGTGCTCGAAGTACCGGCTGGTGACCGCCGCACTGCAGGTCGCCGTCGCATACTGCAGCGCCCGCAGGTGCACCGGCAGCTCGGTCATGATGGCGCCGATGTCCGCGTACTCCAGCCGGGTGCGCACCTGGCCGATCGGTCGCCGGGCGGCGTCGGTCATGCCGGCGCGCTCGGTGCTCGGCGCCAGCTCCCGCAGGCACTGCTCGGCGGTTGTCAGCGCGTGCAGCGCGGAGCGCGGGAACAGCCTGTCCAGCAACAGGAACTCCACGACCCGGTTCGGGTGCATCGTGCCGCCGTGGGTACGCAGGAAGGACTCGTCCGCTCCGCAGGCCCGCAGCATCATCCGCCAGTCGCCGGCCAGCAACTGCACCGACAGCAGCCGCGCGGTCATGTCCACCCGTTCGAGGCTGCGCCCCAGCACCAGGAACCGCCAGCCCTCGTCCCGGCTCATCGTCGACTCGGCCAGCCCGGCGAGCACCGCCGACCGCTCGCGGATGAAGCTGAGGAACATCGCCGGCCCGAGCCGCTCGGCGGCCAGTTGCCGGCTGGGAATGGTGTGCCAGGTGACGTTCAGGCATTCCCACATCTCGCTGGAGATGGTCTCCCGCGCACCCCGGGCGTTCTCCCGGGCGGCGGCGACCGCACCGGCGATCGCGCTCGCGTCGTCGGGGTCGAAGGCCAGCCGCTCCAGCGCGTCGCCCGCGGCCAGCCGGGCCTCCTCGGGCGGGGACACGCCGAGGATGGCCAGCAGCGAACGGCACTCGGCGTCCTCGTCCGACCACGGGTCCTCCAGCAGCCGGGCGAGGAACGCGTCGAGGATCCGCGCGGTGTCGTCGGCCCGCTCGACGTAGCGGCCGATCCAGAACAGGGACTCGGCGATCCGGCTCAGCATCTCGTCACCGTCCTCACTGCTGCTGCGAGGCTTGGCCAGACTGGGACTGGGCGCCGGCCATGTCGTGCGGTACCACGGCGGTCGGGGTGGGACCCGAGCGCGGATGTGGCGGCGCGGCCAGGGGCTCCGCCGCGAGTACCCACGTGTCCTTGGAACCACCGCCCTGGCTGGAGTTGACGACCAGCGCGCCCTCCGGCAGCGCCACCCTGGTCAGGCCGCCCGGCAGCAGCCACACGTCCGACCCGTCGTTGATCGCGAACGGCCGCAGGTCGATGTGTCTGGGCGCCACCCGGTCGCCGATCAGCGTCGGCGAGGTGGACAGCGCGACCGGACGCTGGGCGATCCAGCCGCGCGGATCCGCGCGCACCGCCGCGCGTAGCGTGTCCAATGTGGACGTGTCCGCCTGCGGGCCGATCACGATGCCCTTGCCGCCCGCCCCGTCGACCGGCTTGAGTACCAGTGTCGCCAGGTTGTCCAACACGTCGTCCACAGTGGACGGATCGTCCAGGCGGTAGGTCTCCACGTTCGGGATGACCGGTTCCTCGTGCAGGTAATAGCGGATCAGGTCGGGAACGTAGGTGTAGAGCAGCTTGTCGTCGGCGACCCCGTTGCCGATCGCGTTGGCCAGCGTGACGTTGCCGGCCCGGGCGGCGTTGACGATGCCCGGGCAGCCGATGACCGAGTCCGGCCGGAAATGCAGCGGGTCGAGGAACTCGTCGTCCACCCGCCGGTACACGACGTGGACCGGGCGCTCGCCCTGGGTGGTGCGCATCCGCACGCGGTTGCCCGAGCAGATCAGGTCGCGCCCCTCGACCAGCTCCACGCCCATCAGCCGGGCCAGCAGCGCGTGTTCGAAGTAGGCCGCGTTGTGGACGCCCGGGGTGAGCACGACCACGCACGGATCGGTTACCCCCTCCGGCGCGGCCGCCCGCAGCGCGTGCAGCAGCCGGGCCGGGTAGTCGTCGACCGGGCTGACCCGCGCGTCGGCGAACAGGGTCGGCAGCGTCTGCGCCATCACCCGGCGGTTCTCGATGACGTAGCTGACCCCGCTGGGGATGCGCAGGTTGTCCTCGAGTACCCGGAACCGCCCGTCCTCGTCGCGCACCAGGTCCACGCCCGAGATGTGCACCCGCACCCCGTTGGCCGGGTTGATGCCGTGGGCCTCCCGGTGGAAGTGCGCGCTCGTCGTGACCAACCGGCGAGGTACCACGCGGTCGGTGAGCACCTCTCCCTGCCCGTAGAGGTCGGAGAGGAAGTGCTCCAGCGCGGTGACCCGCTGGCGGACGGCCCGGGTGATCTGGTCCCATTCGGCCGCGTCGATGATCCTGGGGATCAGGTCGAGCGGGAAGGGCCGCTCCTCGCCGGCGTACGCGAAGGTCACGCCCCGGTCGGTGAACACCCGGGCGAGCTGGTCGGCACGGAACCTCAGGTCGGCACCGGACAGCGGCTGGAGGGTGGCGAACAGGGACTGGTAGGCCGGCCGGGGCACGCCGGGCCGCTCGAACATCTCGTCCCACGCCGCGGCCATCTGGTACGAGTCGAAGATGTCCGCCATGAGCGGACGCTACTCCGGTCCCGTTACCGGCGCATTAAACCGGCGTCAGTCGAGGCCGAGGTCCCGGCGCAGCTTGGCGACGTGCCCGGTGGCCTTCACGTTGTACATCGCCTTCTCGATCCGGCCCTTCTCGTCGATGACGAAGGTGGAGCGGATCACGCCGGTGACCGTCTTGCCGTACAGCTGCTTCTGGCCGTACGCGCCGTAGGCGGTCAACACGGTCCGGTCCGGGTCGGAGACGAGCGGAAAGGTCAGCGCGTCGCGCTCCCGGAACTTGGCGAGCTTCGCGGGCGGGTCGGGCGAGATGCCGACGACCTGGTATCCGGCGGCGGTCAGCGAGGCGAGCGAGTCGCGGAAGTCGCAGGCCTGCTTGGTGCAGCCGGGCGTCATGGCCGCGGGATAGGCGTAGAGCACGACCTTCCTGCCGCGCAGCTTCGCCAGGCTCAGCACCTCTCCGGTGTCGGTCGGCAGGCTGAACTCGGGCGCCGGATCGCCGGCCGCCAACCGTACTGGCTCTGTCATGCCGCCCACCCTAGCGGCTCCCCGCGGCCGCGTGCGGTTGTCCACAGGCCCGGCTGCGGGGGGGCGCGCTGGATGCGTTCCCGGCAGACTGCCGGCATGCCGGCGCCACCCGATCCGGACGGGCTGGCCCGGCTGCTGGCCCGGCAGGAGAGCGTCGTCACCCGACGGCAGGCGCTGCGCTTCCTGAGCCCGAAGACCCTGCGCCACCGGCTGGAGTCCGGGCGCTGGCAGGCCGTGCACCGGGCGGTGTTCCTGGCGCACAACGGCCCGGTGCACGGGCTGCAGCGGGAGTGGGTGGCGGTGCTGGCAACCGGCGGCGTGCTCGGCGGCGTTTCCGCCCTGACCCGACTCGGGATGCGCGGCTACGACGAGGACGGCGTCCACGTCCTGCTGTCGGCGCGGCACCGCGTGGTGGACCCACCCTCGGGAGTGGTGGTGCACCGCACGACCTTCCTGCCCGACGGGCAGGTTCACCGTTGGGGCCGGCCGCCGGCCACGAAGGCGGCCCGGTCCCTGGTGGACGCGGCGTCCTGGTCCGAGCGCGACGACCGGGCCAGGGCGCTGGTGGCCGCGGCCTACCAGCAGCGACTCGTGGCGGGCGACGAGGTTGCCCGGATGCTCGACCTGATGCCGGTGGTGCGGCGGCGGGCGCTGATCCGGGCGACGGCACAGGACGCCCGTGCCGGCTCCCATTCGATCGCCGAGGTTGACTTCCTGGGCCTGTGCCGCCGGGCGGCGCTGCCGCTGCCGACAAGACAGTCGACGCGCACCGACTCGGACGGCCGGCGGCGGTACCGGGACGCCTACTTCGAGCCGTGGGGTGTGCACGTGGAGATCGACGGTGGCCAACACCTTGAGGTGAGGACCTGGTGGGCGGACATGAAACGGCAGAACGATCTCTGGATTCGCGGTGACCGGGTGCTCCGCTTCCCGGCCTGGGCGGTCCGGGAGCGGCCGCGGGAGGTGGCCACCCAGGTCCGCGCGGCCTTGCTGGCGGCGGGCTGGCCGGGCGGTGGCTGAAACCTTGGACGGTTCTGGCCCCTATAGGGGCCCAATCCGTCCAAGATTCCGAGTAGCGGGGGCGGTGGCGGGGCGGACGCGCATGCGGGCGGCCAGGACGGTGGCGGCGACCGTACCGGTACCGGCGGCGATCGCCGTCAGCACCAGCAGGCGGCCGACGGTACCGGACCAGGTCAGCGGGGTGACCGCGTGCGCGAAGACAGCCGCGTTGCCGATGCCCGCGAAGATGGCCGCGCAGGCCCCGGCCAGCCCGAGTGCCAGGTCGGCCGCCGGCCGTCTGAACAGCGCGTACAGCCCGGCGCCCACCGCGGCCCCCCCGCACACCAGGGGCCAGGTCTGCTGGGCCAGCATCACCCGCAGTACCCCGGCGACCTCCAGCGCGCCCGAGTCCAGGGCGGCGCCCAGCGCGTAAAGGACTCCGGCCAGCCCGGCCGCGCCCGCGGCGACAGCGAGCGCGCGCAGGTCCAGCCGCAGGCCCAGCGCCGCGACCCCGGCGGCCAGCAGCAGGCAGGCGGCCCACCAGGTCGGGGCGGACGGCGGGGGTACCGCGTCGAGGGTGCCGGTGACCGTGAAGTCCCGTACCCCGTCCCGCAGCGGTACCGACCAGGTCAGCAGGCGGCGCACACCCGGCCCGGACGCGGCCGCCGGTACCGTCGCCTGGGTCCGGTGGTCGTGCCACAGCACGGCCGGGGTCGCGGACAGCTTTGTCCACAGTGGAGGCATCGCCGATCCGGCGGTCGGCGGGGGAGCCACGCCACCGGCGAGCGTCTCGTTGAGGTAGGTCGCCGGGGAGGCGTCGTTCTGGTACACGCCGTCCGGGCCGATCCGCAGGTAGGGCTCGCCCGAGTAGCCGAGCACCTCGATCGTGTGCGAGGTGTGGTTGACCAGCTCGAGGCGGGCGCCGGCCTCGATGGTGCGGATGGTCAGGCCGGGCAGCGGCGGGTTCACGGCCAGCACGGTCACCCGGTAGTCCGTCGCGGTCGGCGCGTCCGCGCTGTGCGCCGCGGCCGGTCCGGCCGCCACCAGCGGCCCGAAAGCCACGCCGAGGGCCAGGCCGGCCGCCACCGCGGCGAGAGACCTGACCCTCCGCACGGCTACTTGGACGCCGCGTCCACGGCGGCCTTCAGCGTGTCGCCGGTGGGGGCCTCCAGCACCTTGCCGGCCACGACAACCGTCGGGGTGCCCGTGTACCCCTTGGACGAGAACACGTCCGTCGTGTGTGCCGCCCAGCCCGAATACTTCCCGTCCCGCACGCACTTGGCGAACACCGGGTCGATCAACCCGACCGACCCGCCGATCTGGATGAGCTGGTCGTCGCTGAGCCCCGCGCTGCCCTCGGCCGGCTGCTGCGCGTAGAGCGCCTTGAGGAAGTCCGGGAACTTGCCCAGGTCCGCCGCGCAGCCCGAGGCCGCCGCCGCCCGCGTCGAGTACCCGGCCGGGTCGGTGTTCCGGTCGAGGATGGCCACCGGGTGGTAGACCATGGTGACCTGGTTGGACGAGACCAGGCTGTCGATCGTGCTCTGCGCGGAGGTCTCGAACTGCTTGCAGATCGGGCAGAGGAAGTCCACCCAGGCGTCGACCTGCACCTTCCCGGACGAGATCTGGATGCCGCTGCCGTTCTGTACGGCGTGCGCCGGGGTCGCGGACGACGTCGACTTCTGGCTGTTGTAGATGGCCCAGCTCGCCAGGCCGGCGACGACCAGGGCGGCCACCGCGACGATCGACACGATGATCGTGCGTCGGCGCCGGGCCTCCCGGGCCATCTGCTCCCGGACCATCCGGTTGGCCTGCTTCTGCCTGGTCCTCGAACTCATGATTCGTTGTCCTCCGCTCCGAACAGGAAAGCGTCGACGGATAGCCGGGTCCGGGGGGTGGTGAACAGGAACACCGCGACCGCGAGCAGGGCCACGTCGCGCACGATGTCCCACAGGTAGTTGGGGTGCTGTCCGGGGGGCAGCTGCCCGCCCTTGCTGAAGCAGCCGCAGTCGATGGACAGCCCGCGCGCCCAGACCGAGGCGATGCCGGCGATGTAGACCGCCAGCAGCAGTCCCGTGATCGCCGCGATGACCCGGGTGGCCAGGCCGGCGAGCAGGAGCACGGCCAGCCCGATCTCGACGGCCGGCAGTACCGCGCCGACCACCTTCGCGGCGTCGTAGGGCATCAGCTTGTAGGCGTTGACCGCCCGGCCCGAGCCGGCCAGGTCGAAGATCTTCGACCATCCGGCGAGGAAGAAGACGGCCGCCAGCAGCAGCCGGGCCACGGTACCCAACCAGGGCCGCAGCCGCGCCGTCGCGGTCATCGCCATCGTCGTCACGTCCGTTAGTCGTCCGTCCGGGCCGATCAGTTCCGCCGGCCCGACCGGATCACACACCGGCGGTCAGCCGGCCGCCAGGGTCATCCGGCCCTGGCCGCCTCGACCGCCGCGATCAGCTGATCCCTTGCCCGGGCGACCCGGGACCGGATCGTGCCGACCGGTACCCCCTCGATCTCGGCGACCTGCGCGTAGCTCAGGCCGATCAGCTGGGTGAGCACGAACGCGCCCCGGCGCTCCTCGCTCAGCCGGTGGATCAGGTCGGCGGCGCCGAGCAGCCCCGCGTGGTCCGGTTCGCTCCCGGGCAGCGGCAGCCGGCCGGCCAGCCGGCGGCGCCGCTGCAGCGTGCGGATGTGGTCCGCGCAGACGTGCCGGGCGATGCCCAGCAGCCAGGTCCGGGCGCTGGCCCGGGCGGCGAAGCCCGACAACGACCGGAATGCCCGCAGAAAGGTCTCCTGGGTGAGATCGTCCGCGGCGTCCGTGTCGACCAGCGTCGCGACGAACCGCCAGACCTCGCCCTGCGTCAGCCTCACCAGCGTGGTCGCCGCGCCGGGATCACCGGCCTGCGCCGCCAGTGCGGCTTCGGTCGCGGCCTCGTCGGCTCCGGCGCGCGGGGCGGGGATCACGGAGAATAAGCGTACTTGGCCGATCTGTCACAGCGGACCCGGGCGGGAACTATCCGCCGCCCCCGACCGACTACTACACCGTGATGTGCGAGGACATTCGGACGGCATTGTCGGCGCGGCTGGACGGCGAGGAGCCCGGGCTGCCGGACGGCCTGGTCGACACCCACCTGGCGGGGTGCGCGGGCTGCCAGGCGTGGCAGGACGGCGCGCGGCGGGTGGTGCGCACGGTGCGCCCACCGGTGCAGCCCACGGACCTGACCGACTCGATCATGATGGCGGTGGAGGCCGACCCGCAGGTGGTCGCCCAGCGGGCCCGGCTCCGGGCGGCCGCCGACGCGCACGGGCGCCGGCAGATCCTGCGGGTGGCGGTGGCCGCCGCGGCGGCCGTCCAACTGGCCCTCGCACTGCCGACGCTGTTCAGCGCATTCGCCGGTACCGCCGGGGTCGGCCTGCACGCCAGTCGCGAGATGGCCTCCTTCGACGTCGCCGTGGCGGTCGGGTTCCTGCTCGCCGCGTACCGGCCGCAGCGCGCGCTGGCCTACGTCCCGGTCGCCCTGGTGCTGGCCGGCTGCCTGGCGCTGACCTCCGGCGTCGACCTGGTCCGCGGGGTGACCGTGCTCAGCCACGAGGTCGGGCACCTGGTCGCGGTCGCCCAGGCCGGCCTGCTCCTGGCGCTGGGCCGCATCGACCGGGCCCACCCGCCGGCACCCGCGCCGACCGGTACCTCCCAGCCCGGCACGGCCGGCGCCCCGCTGGTCGCGGCCGAGTGAAAGCGCCGCGTCGGACCGTCGGCGTCCTACTGGCCGGCCTGGTGCTCGGGGTCATGGGCCTGTTCGCGCTGCCCGCCGACCCGGCCGCGGCGCACGCCGCCCTGGTGCGCACCCAACCGGTACAGGGCACGGTCGTGCCCCAGGCGCCGAACGAGATCGTGGTCACCTTCTCCGAGGCGGTACAGCCGGTCAAGGACAAGATCAAGGTCATCGGGCCGGACGGCAAGCAGTACCAGCAGGGCACGCCGACGGTCTCCGGAGCCGCCCTGCACATCCCGGTGCGCACCAGCGTGCCGCAGGGCACCTTCGTCGTCGGGTACCGGGTGATCTCGGCCGACGGGCACCCGGTCGGGGCCGCGTTCACCTACTCGGTCGGCGCGCCGTCGACCAACAACGCGGACGCGACCGCGGAGGGCAGCTCCCGGACCGACGCGGTCGTCTCCTGGGCGGTGTCGATCGCCGACTTCCTCGGCTTCGCCGGCCTGGTGCTCGCGGTCGGGCCGGCCCTCGTGCTGCTCGCGCTGTGGCCGCGGCGGCTGGACCGGCGCGGCCCGGCCCGGCTCGGGTACGCGGGGCTCGGGCTGGTCGGGCTGGCCACGCTGCTCGAGCTCTACCTCGAGGCGCCCTACACGGCCGGTACCGGCCTGTTCGGCATCGGCGGCGGGGACCTGAGCGCGGTGATCGACAGCCGGTTCGGCTGGGCCCACCTCGCCCGGCTCGGCCTGCTCGCGATCGTCGCCGTACTGCTGCGCCCGGTCCTCGCCGGCCGGGGTACCGCCTGGCAGAAGTACCCGCTGCTGGTCGCGGCGGTGGCCGCCCTGGCGACCTGGGGCATCTCCGGGCACCCCGGCACCTCCACGGCTCCCGCGCTGACCGTGGTCGCCGACGCCGCGCACCTGGGCAGCGTGGCGGTCTGGATCGGCGGGCTGGTGGTGCTGTTCGGCTTCCTGCTGCGCCGGGCCAACCCGAGGGAGCTGACCGCGATCCTGCCGGTCTGGTCGGACTGGGCGACCGCGGCCGTGATCACGCTGGTACTGGCCGGGACCGCGCAGGCGCTGGTGGAGATCGGCAGTGTCGACGCGCTCCTGCACACCCGCTACGGGGTGCTGGTACTCGTGAAGGTCGGGCTGCTGGTCGCGATCCTCGCGGCGGCGACAGTCTCCCGCCGGCTGGTCCGCAGGTCGGTCCCGCGGGCGCCCGACGAGGCCGATGCCGGGCCGGCCGACGAGGACGGGCTGCCGGCCGGCGGCGGTACCGCCGTGGCCACCGTCGCGCCCGCCTCGACCATGGTCGCGACCGCCCGGGCACTGCGCCGCACCGTGCTCATCGAGGTGATCGGCGCGGTGATCGTGATCGGGGTGGCCGCCGCCCTGGTACAGACCACGCCCGCGCGCACCCAGGCGGCGGTGAGCAATCCCGCCACCAACGGCATCTACAGCGCCACCCTGACGTCGCAGCTCTACCAGCTCCAGTTCGACGTCGAACCGGTGCAGACCGGGCCGAACGACATCCACCTGTACGCGTACACGCCGCAGGGCGCGCCGCTGAAGGTGCTGGAGTGGAAGGTCACCGCCGCGCTACCCGCGCAGGGCATCGAGCCGATCGAGGCGGTGCTCACCCCGATCACCGACTCGCACGACGTCGGCCAGATCACCCTGCCCGCGGCCGGGCAGTGGCAGTTCAGTTTCACGTTGCGGACCACCGAGATCGACGAGGCAACGGTCACCACCCTGGTGAAGATCAACCAATAGAAGGGATCAAGGGGATGAAACTGCGGGGTCTGCTGACCATCGTCGAGGCTGGCCACGCCGCTGACCGACGACGACGGTAGCAAGATCACCGAGGCGGTCAGCCAGCTCACCTGGACGGCCTCGCCGGACGCCGCCATCCAGCCCGGCCAGTTTCCAGGAGTTCCCGGTCTCCCTCGGCCTCGCCCGGGCCCGACGGGCGAGGGTGCCGGCCGTCACCCGGGAGCCCGTCACCGCCGGGGCCCTCGGCCGCGCCGCCTCTGCCTGACCCCGCCGCCGCCTCGTGCCCACCGGCTCTATGTTGGGTCGGTGGGTACCTGGCCGCGGGAGGGTTGAGTGAGCGGAGCGAACTGGGTGGTGCGGTGAGCGCGGTCGGCATCGCGGAGCGCTGGATGGACGGCACCGCCGGACCCGGTAACCGCCAGCGCAGGCGGGGGACCGGCTGGCGGGCCAGGGTGCCGGGCGCCTTCGCCGGGGTGCTGACCGTGCTCGCCGCCTTCTGCGCGATCGCCGCGGTCAGCCTCGCCTTCGACCTGCGCAGCCAGCCGGTCCGGGCCACCATCGACGCCCTGCTGCTTCCGGCGCCCGCCAACCTGGCATACGCCGCCCTGGTCACGGTGCTCGCCGCCGCAGTGGGCCGGCGCAAGCGGGTCGGCTACGTCTTCCTGCTCGTCTACTTCGTGGCGCGGTTGGCCGGCGACGTCGTCAGGCTGGCGGCCCACCTGATGCCACCGGCCGATGTGGATTCCCCGCGCACGTGGTGGTTCGCCTGGCTGACCGTGGCGAACCTCGTGCTCACCACCGGCGTGGTCGGGCTGCTCGTGCTGAGCCGCCGGGAGTTCTACGCCCGGGTGCAGCGGGGCAGCCTGCGCCGCGCGCTCGCCGTGCTGGCGGCCCTGCTCGCCTCCTTCGTGGTGCTCGGCTGGGCGCTGGTCGAGGCGTTCCCGGGACACCTGGCCGGCAGCGGCGAGCGGCTGGAGTACGCGGCCGAGCGGGTGCTGGGCGGCGCGCTCATCTTCCACGTCAGCCGGCCCGAGTCGCGGGTACCAGGCTGGGTCACGTTCCTGCTCGGGCTGTTCGGGGCGATCGCGATCTTCGCGGCCCTGTGGGTGCTGTTCCGCTCCCAGCGCGTCAACGCCGCCATGCACCCGGACGACGAGCGGCGCATCCGCGAACTGCTGGGCACCGAGGGCGAGCGGGACTCGCTCGGCTACTTCGCCACCCGGCGGGACAAGGCGGTCGTGTTCTCGCCCAGCGGCAAGGCGGCGGTGACCTACCGGGTGGTCAACGGCGTGACCCTGGCCAGCGGCGACCCGCTGGGCGACCCGGAGGCGTGGGGCCCGGCCATCCAGGCGTGGCTGGAGCAGGCGGTGGAGTATGCCTGGACGCCGGCCGTCATGGGTACCAGCGAGGAGGGTGCCACCGCCTACGCCCGCGCCGGGCTGCGGGTACTGGAGCTGGGCGACGAGGCGATCGTCCACGTACCACAGTTCACAGTGGACGGTCGGGAGATGCGACCGGTACGGCAGGCGGTCAACCGGGTGCAGCGGGCCGGGTACCGGCTGCGGGTGCGCCGCCACGCCGAGATCGCGCCGGGGGAGATGGCCCGCATCATCGAGCTGGCCGACCGGTGGCGGGACACCGAGACCGAGCGTGGCTTCTCCATGGCGCTGGGCCGGCTCGGCGACCCGGCCGACGGCCGGTGCGTGCTGGTCGAGGCGTGCGACGAGAACGGGGCGGAGGCGGCCCTGCTGTCGTTCACCCCGTGGGGACGCACCGGCCTGTCCCTGGACCTGATGCGCCGCGACCGGCAGGCCGACAACGGGCTCATCGAGTTCATGGTGGTGGGGCTGGTGGAGGCGGCGCCCCGGCTGGGCGTGGCCCGGATCTCCCTGAACTTCGCCACGTTCCGCTCGGTGTTCGAGGAGGGCGCGCGGATCGGCGCCGGCCCGATCCTGCGACTGTGGCGCCGGCTGCTGCTGGTCGCGTCCAAGTGGTTCCAGCTCGAGTCGCTGTACCGGTCCAACGTCAAGTACCGGCCGGAGTGGGTGCCGCGCTACCTGTGCTACGACGACGTCCGGGATCTGGCCCAGGTGGCCCTCGCCTCGGTGGTGGCCGAGGGCTTCGTCGTGGTACCGAGTCTGACCACGCTGCTGCGCCGGGGCCTGGCCGGCGTGGTACCGGAGCCGGCGGCCCCGACCCCGGCCCCGGCCCCCGCAGCCCCGGCCCCGGCAGCCCCGGCCCCGGTGGCCCCGGCCCCGGGCGGGGAGAGCCTGCCCGAGCAGGTGCGGGTGCGGATGTCCAAAGTGGACAAGCTGCGCGCCGACGGCATCGACCCGTACCCGCCGGCCGTCACCCGTACCCACGACATCCTCGCCGTCCGCGAGGCGCATCCCGACCTGCCGCCCGACGCGCACACCGGAGACCGGGTCGCCGTCGCCGGCCGCGTCGTCCTGCTGCGCAACCACGGCACCCTCTGCTTCGCCACGCTCCGGGACTGGACCGGCGACCTGCAGGTGATGCTGACCGCCGACTCGGTCGGCGCGGCGGCGCTCGCCGACTGGAAGTCCACTGTGGACCTCGGTGACCACGTCGCGGCCTCCGGCGAGGTGGTCACGAGTCGACGCGGTGAGCTGTCCGTCCTCGCCGACCGGTGGGAGCTGGCCGCCAAGTGCCTGCACCCGTTGCCGGACAAGCATCACGGGCTGGTCGACGCCGAGGCCCGGGTTCGCGCCCGGTACCTGGACCTCGTCATCAACTCCGACGCCCGGGACACCCTGCGGGCCCGGGGCGCCGTGCTGCACGCCCTGCGAGGCACCCTGGTCGCGCGCGGCTTCCTCGAAGTGGAGACGCCGATCCTGCAGCCCGTGCACGGCGGCGCCAACGCGCGGCCGTTCACCACCCGCAGCAACGCCTACAACATCGGCCTGTACCTGCGCATCGCGCCGGAGCTCTACCTCAAGCGGCTGGCCGTCGGCGGGGTGGCCAAGGTGTTCGAGCTGGGCCGGACGTTCCGCAACGAGGGCGTCGACGCCACCCACAACCCCGAGTTCACCATGCTGGAGGCCTACCAGGCCTACGGCGACTACCGGTCAATGCGGGAGCTGGCCCGGGAACTGATCCTCGCGGCGGCCTGCGCCGTGCACGGGCGGCCGGTGGCGCGGCGGCCCGACGGTACCGAGGTGGACCTGTCCGGGGACTGGCCGGTGATCACCGTGCACGACGCGGTCGGCGCGGCGCTGGGCGCGGACGTCGGGCCGGACACGCCGGTCGACGAGCTGCGCCGGCTGGCCGGTGGCGCGCGGGTACCGCTGGATCCCGCCTGGGACCGGGGCCACGTGCTGCTGGAGCTGTACGAGCGGCTGGTGGAGGCCGGTACCGGCGCCCCGACCTTCTACACCGACTTCCCGACCGAGGTGTCCCCGCTGACCCGGCAGCACCGCCGGGACCCGAGGCTGGCCGAGCGGTGGGATCTCGTGGCGTTCGGCACCGAGCTGGGCACCGCGTACACCGAGCTGATCGACCCGGTGGAGCAGCGGCGACGGCTGACCGCCCAGTCGCTGCTGGCGGCCGGCGGCGACCCGGAGGCCATGGAGCTGGACGAGGACTTCCTGCGGGCGCTGGAGTATGCGATGCCGCCGACCGGCGGGCTGGGCCTGGGCGTGGACCGGCTCATGATCCTGCTGACCGGCCGGACTATCCGGGAGACGCTGCCCTTTCCGCTGGTGCGTCCGTCGGCGTAGGTGTCCGCGACTGCCAGGAGCGGACCGGGAGCACCACCAGCAACATGAGCATCAGCAGCACGTACCAGTTGAGCACGAGGAAGCCCTCGGGCGTGTTCATCAGGCGCTCGGGCAGGTAGTGCCAGTCGAAGAACGAGATGATGCTGATCGTCACGGTCGTCCACACCAGCACACCGGCCGCCGCGGACCACGCCCGGCGCGGCGCGCCACGGGTCACCACCACGTCCAGCAGCACGACCAGGGCCGGCACGAACCAGTACAGGTGGTGCTGCCAGGACACCGGACTGACCAGGGAGCCGACCAGGCCGGCCAGCGTGACGCCGACCAGTTCGTCACCGGCGCGGCCGGCGCGGGCGGCGCGCCACAGGCCGAAGACCGCGATCACCGCGACCAGCCCCAGCCAGGGCAGGGTGCTGGCGCTCCCGGGCTGCGCCAGGCGGGACAGGGTGCCCATCACCGACTGGTTCTGCACCAGGTAGAGGTGGCCGATCCGGTCGGTCTGCCAGAGCGTCGTGGTCCAGTAGCGCCAGGACTCGCTCGGCGCCAGGGCCGCCGCCAGGAGGGTCGCGCCCACCGCCGTGGCACTGGCCGTGGCCGCCGCCCGGTAGCGGCGGGGTATCAGCAGGGCACCGCTGAAGATGGCGGGGGGGGGCCTGATGGGGGGGGCCC
>Ga0081540_1002118_pt1 | contig 16537 bp, 16 predicted proteins | sample TabmetS2T1R1_FD_71024 | JGI IMG/M metagenome (GOLD analysis project Ga0081540, IMG submission 71024) | Tabebuia heterophylla rhizosphere microbial communities from the University of Puerto Rico - S2T1R1 | ecosystem: Host-associated > Plants > Roots > Rhizosphere ... | reverse complement strand
AGCGGGGGGAGCATCGCCTTCATCGGCGTGCTCGCCGGCAAGCCCGACTCGGAGTCGCGCCTGCCGCTGATGGTGATGCAGCAGCAGCGCCTGCAGGGGGTGACGGTCGGCTCGGTGGAAGATCTGCAGGCGATGGCGGATGCGCTCACCGTCAGCCGCATCAAGCCGGTGGTGGACAAGGTGTTTCCCTTCACCGACGCCAAGGCGGCGTTCGCCCATATGGCGAGTGCCGCGCATTTCGGGAAAGTGGCGATCGCGATCGGTTGAGGTGCGGCTTTTTGCGCAGGGGCTTATTTGAAGCCGCTTGACGTACCCGTCCATCTATGATGTTCTTATTTTGTTCTTTTCGTGCACAGGTTGTTTTGGGGAGCCGTTATGGACGACATGGTTGCCGCGGCAGGCGCCGCCCGCCTCATCATACATAATGACGACGATACGCCGTGGGAGTTCGTCGGGAGCCTGCTCCGCGACGTCTTCGGCAAGTCCGAGCGCGAAGCCATCGCGCTCACCTCGGAGATTGAGGCGGACGATCGTGCCGCCTGCGGCCCCTACCCCGCAGCCGTGGCGCAGGCGCTGCTGGAAGCTGCGCAAAAGTTCATCGGCGCCTCCGACCATCCGCTGCGGGTCACCAGCGAAGTTGTCCGGACACATGACGGTTGCGATCTCTGCGGCGCATTCCGGTCCACGACGGAATTCATGGTCAGAGGCAAGACGGCGCATCTCTGCACCGATTGCGCACTGGCCGCGCGAGAAGCGTCGGAAGAAATGCCTGCCGAGGAATTCCGCCACGCCTCTGTGGCGATGGCCTGGCACTTTGTCGGCATTCCGCAACTCGTCACCAGGACGCGCGAATTTCCAGGGCACATGGGCGCCGACATCCAGTCCGCGGTCGACCGACTTTTCGCCGCGCCGCTGCACTTCTTCGGTATCCACGAGGACTCGCGCTACGAGACGCTGTCCTTTACGCGACTGATGAGTCAACACAATCCGGCGGCGATCGCGCCTCCGCTCTACCGCGATATCGACATCGGCGAGGCCGAGCCGATCAAGTGCCTCGACAACGGGCTGTGGCTGTGCCGGGACGACGAGCTGCGTTATGCGGTGCTGCTGTGCTCGCACCGCGACTATGACAAGCCGACCAGCATCCGGATCTCGATCGCCGTACCGAAGGGTGCCGCGTCAGACGGTCTCGTGCAGCGCGTCTTTGCCGAACTGGAGGCCGCCGTCAGTGCGGCGCGCTCCTACCGCGGCAAGGTGCTGTCGCTCGAGGGCGGCGACAATTATCGCGGCCGGTCGCGCGGGGTGATGGTGCATCGCCTGCCGCCGGTCGATCGCGACGCGGTGATCCTGCCGGAGCGGACGCTGCAATTGCTCAATCGCAACGTGATGGAGCTGGTCGGCAGCCGCGAGGCGCTGCGCCAGCTCGGCCAGTCCACGCGCAAGGGCGTCCTGCTGTACGGCCCGCCCGGCACCGGCAAGACCCACACGATACGCTACCTCGCGGCCAACCTGCCCGGTCACACCACGCTGATCATCACGGCTGAACAGATGGGCCTGCTCGGCGCGTATATGAACCTTGCACGGCTGCTGCAGCCGGCGATGGTCGTGATCGAGGACGTCGACTTGATCGCACGCGATCGCAGCCAGCTTGGACCGTGCGAGGAGCCGCTGCTCAACAAGCTGCTCAATGAGATGGACGGGCTGAAGGAGGACGCCGACATCCTGTTCGTGCTCACCACCAACCGGCCTGAAGAACTCGAGAGCGCGCTGACCGGCCGTCCCGGCCGCATCGACCAGGCGATCGAAGTCCCGCTGCCCGACGAAGCGGGCCGTCACAAGCTCGTGCGGCTCTATGGCAAGCAATTGCCGCTCGATGCAGCCCTCATCGAGGAGGCCGTGCAGCGAACGGAGGGCGCTAGCGCGGCCTTCATCAAGGAGTTGATGCGGCGCGTTGCCCAATCCAGCCTCGTCCGCACGGGCGGCGCGTCGATCGAAACAGACGATATCAGCGAAGCCATCGACGACATGCTGTTTGCCGGCGGCAGGCTCAACGTGCGGCTGCTCGGCGGCGCGCAGCAGATGGCGCGGGCCGCCGGCTAGGCGGCGGTGCGATCATGCCTGCCCCCTGCTGAAAAGCCATGCCCCCGTATCACTGCGGCAAACGACAGCCGCGGCGGGCCGTGATTTGCCGGCCGATCCGCTCTATAATGCGGCGACCGGGGGCAGCTTCTTGCAACGGAGGTCCTCCATGAAGGTCAAGGACGTGATGCACAAGGGAGTTGATTGGGTGAGCCCCGAGACTCCCCTCACCGAAATCGCAAAACTGATGCGGGCGCACGACATCGGCTGCATTCCGATCGGCGAGGACGATCAGCTGATCGGCATGGTGACGGATCGCGACATCGTCTGCAAAGGGCTGGCGGCCAGGGATTTCAACGCGGCGCGGGCAATCGCCCGGGATGTGATGACCGAGGGAATCCATTGCTGCCGCGAGGACGATGACCTCGCGAAAGCGATGCATCACATGGAGACGCTGAAGATCCGCCGGCTGCCTGTGATCAACAAGAGCAAGCGAATGGTCGGCATGATCAGCATGGGCGATGTCAGCCAGTTCGCCACGGCCGAGCTTGCCGCCCAATACGTCAAGAGCGTTTCGTCGCATCATTGAGAAGACCGGTCCGCCGCATTCCTGTGCGGACCGCGACGCACCCGCGCTTCTCGAACGCGGCGAGAGGCGCCGGCCGCGGAATGCGCAGGATTGCAATTGTCCACGTGCAAACCTGACATGGAGATGGCCATGAAATATGTGCTGCTCGGTAGTCTGAGCCCGGAATGGGCAAGCAAGCAGTCGGAGCGGGTCGACAAGGCCAAAACCAAGCTCGACGCGCTAGGTATCAAGATCGAGTCGGTCTACTACACGCAGGGCTATTACGATTTCGTCGACATCGTCGACGCTCCGAATACGGGGGCGATGCTCGCGTTCTCGGTCTGGTATGCGACCCAGGGTCTCGGCAAGGTACAGAGCATGCCGGCCTTTGACGCCGAGACCTTCGAAACCGCGATCAAGAACGCCGGCGGTTAGGCGATCCGCCGCGAGGCTGGCTGCGCCTCGGCGGCGGCCGGTCAGGACCGCCCGACCGGCGACCGCACGACACGTTAGGGGTTCGTGTTTCCGCGCGAAGCAAAGAGGTAACCGATGATTGTACCGGCCAGCGGCGTCATGGCCGTCACCGCCTTCTCAAAAATATCTTTTCCCGTGCTCGCATCGGCGAAAAAGAGAATGGCCGTAAAGACGAACAGCATGAGAATTCCCGTGAACGTCACCGCCGCAAAGCGAAGTCTGCGCGTTTCGGCGCTCTCCGTATCCGGCGTGTGCACCAGGACCCAGGCCGTGAGAACGGCCGTTGCGAGCAACAAGACCAACGCGGCATAGACGAGCCAGATTTTATCCATGTGACGCCCCTACAGTCCGTGAATAGCATCGGATCAGGGCCAAAACCTTAAATAGTACGGCAGAAATTGCAAATGCTGCTTTGACCGAAATCGTTGAAGCGGACGACGAAAGGCGGATAACGGGTCTCCCCTCCTCGCCACATCGAACGGCGCATCGCGCGCGTGTCCGATCCCCTAAAGGTAGCGAGACGATGCAATCGAAGCCATAAAATGCAGCGCTTCGCCGTCATGGCTCGTACACCATGACCTCACTCGATCTCAGCGGTTAACATGGCGGAAGTGCGCAGATGGCAATCTCCGCCCCGGTCAACCGGGAGAGCGCATCATGCGTATGATCGTCATCGGCGGCGTCGTATTGGCGGTGGCTGGCGTGGCCGCCGCACAGGTCGCCAATACAAATTCGGAGCAAACCCGCACCCGTGCGGCCGAGGTCTACAAGGAAACTCCCAAGTCGGCCGACGACCGCCGCGTGGTCGGCGACAACGTCGTCGCCTACGCGACGGCAAACGAAGCGCTGGCAGAGGCCCGCAAGAAAGCGCGCGATACCTTGCCGCGCTTTGTCAGCCTGATGCAGTCAAACATGAAGGCGACATACACCGTCAAATTTCCGCTGACGCAAAACGGCAAGACCGAACACATCTGGCTGCAGGTTGCCGACATGAAAGACGGCGCCTTCGTCGGCCTGTTGGCCAACACGCCGGTGAACGGAACGAAGTACAAGATCGGACAGCCCATGACGGTTGCAAGCAACGACGTCGAGGACTGGATGGTGCGGACCCCTGATGCGATCTACGGCGGATATACCGCGCGCTACCAGATCAAGGATCTGCCAAAGCAACAGGCCGAAAAACTGGCCCAGATGTTCCGGGATTGATCCCCATCTGTCGCAGCTCCCGGACGCTCCGGCGCCGCTTCAGGGCTTCGGAGAAGGAAGCTTGCTGAAATTGCGGTCCGTGTACGAGCCGAAGAGCTTCTGCTCCGGTTCATATTGAGGCGGGTCGAACAGCTTGACGGTCATGATGGTGCTGAGCCCGCGCGCACCATGGTAAGCAAGCGCCGCTTGCTCTTGCTTGTCCGCTTTCTGGTACATGTCCCCGAAGACGCCGATGATCTGGACAGCGAGGTCGTGCGCCTCTTGTGGAGAGATGTTGGCCCGCAGCGGCAACCCCAACGTTTTTGCAGTTTGCAGCGTGCCGGCAAGAAAGAAGACATTCGTTGGGTCTGCCGGATAGAACCGGCACGTGGCGCAGAGGAAGTTGCGGTATTCGGTTTGCCAGACTGTCTCGGGCACCAGAAGCAGCGGCCTTACGCTCATGCCATTGCCCAGAGCGCCGTCTGCCTTTTCAACGAAAGCCTCCAGTTGATCCCTGGCGCGAGCCTCCATCGTGGCAAAGGTATCTGCCGTCTGCGCAATATTGCCAGGCGCATCGGGCGAAAATCCCAAGCTGCGCAGGACGGCGCCCCTCTCACCCGTGAACAGCTCCTTCGAGAATATGCGCGAGATACCGTCACTGTCGGCCGGCATCATTCCCGGCGCCGCAGACGGGCCCCAGTTCGATGTCGTTATCTTCTGCGGCGGCAGATCTCGCGGGCTTTGCTGTCCGCGCTTGCCAAACCAACCGACCAAGGCACACCTCCGGCATTCTATTTGCCCAAAGCGGAGGTGAGCAGAGCGTTCAGAAGTTAAAGTGCTGCTAAGATTCGATCTAAACTAATCCTGCATGCATCAGGCGGCCGAGAGCGACCGCCCGTCACCGCCCGTCATATTCGGCCCAGCAATCCGCGGTCTCATAAACGCGGACAGCGGACATCTGCGCAAAGCCCGGCTTCAGGCGGTCCCAGATCCAGACCGCGATGTTCTCGGCGGTCGGATTGGTCAGCCCCTTGACCTCGTTGAGGCAGCGGTGGTCCAGCGCCTCCATGATTCCGGCAAAGGATTTTTCGAGATCGAAGAAGTCGACGACAAAACCCGTGTGCGGGTCGACCGGACCCTCGAGCTGCACCTCGACGCGGTAGGAGTGGCCATGCAGCCGGCTGCAGCGGTGCGTGGCCGGCACGCCCGGAAGAAAGTGTGCCGCTTCGAACTTGAACGCCTGCGATATCTTCATCTGGTTCCTGACAGAGCAAAGCCCCATCCGCGATATTCGTACTGGCGAGCAGATGCAATGCCGTTCTGACTGATTGTTTAAGCGCGTTGGCCAAACGCCGGCAAGCGGGCGCAATCCTTGTAATGTTAACGTTATCCAACTGCCTTAGGGTGCCGGCCAAAACGTGAGAACAATACCGATGAACCGCAAGCAGCGCCGCGCGCAAGAAAGAACGGGGGCTGCGCCCGCGTCCATGCCGCGGCCGCAGACTGCGCCGCTCGTCGAGGAAGCCATGAGACACCTGCAGGCCGGGCGCCCCAGGGAAGCCGAGCAGCTCTATCGCCATGTTCTCCTGCTTGACCCGCGCCATGCCCACAGTCTCCACAACCTCGGCGCTATCGCGCATACCGCCGGCCATCACTCCGCAGCAGCGGACTGGTACCAGCTGGCGATCGACGTTGATGGGGGATGCGCGCTGTTTCATTTTAGCTTGGGGCAGGCATTGGAGCAGCTCCCCCGTTTTCAGGACGCGCTGGCCGCCTATCGCGCCGCTGTCCGCTTGGAGCCGCGCGATGCCGCGGCGCGAGGCAGGCTTGGATCGGTGTTGCTTCACCTGGGCCAACCCGAGCAAGCCGAACTGCAACTGCGCAAGGCGCTGACGCAGGCGCCCCCGCAAGCCGCTGAAGCCTGGAGCAATCTCGGCTGGGCCATCGAACTGCAAGGACGTTGCGACGAAGCGGCCGAATGCTATCGACAGGCGAACGCGCTGCTGCCCGATCTCGCCGAGCATTTGGGCAATTTGGGCTCCAAACTGCTGGGACAGCAAAGGTTCGAAGAAGCGATCCGGTATTACCAGCGGGCCCTGGCCCTGAAGCCTGACCTCGCTGCGCTCCATGACCTTCTCGGCACTGCGCAGCTCGCGATCGGCGACCACGCGGCGGCGATCGCCTGCTCCCGCAAGGCCATTGCACTCCAGCCCGACGACGCCTCGGCTCACAGCAACCTGATCTTCGCCTTGAACTTCGATCCGTATTGCACGGCGGAGCAACAGCAGGCGGAGCGGCGGGCCTGGTACAACCGCCATGCGAGCGTGCCGGCGGAGGCCGCGCCCGCCCATCCCAATTCGCCGCTTCCCGAGCGACGGCTGCGGATCGGCTATCTCAGCGCGCATTTCCGCCGCCAGGCTTCGGCCTACGCCTTCGCCGGCGTATTGCTCCACCACGACGATGCCCAGTTCGAGGTCTTCTGCTATTCCGATACGGCAGGTGAAGATGACCTCACGCAAGCGCTGCGCCGGAAAGTGCCGCGTTGGCGTGATGTCACCGGGCTTTCCGATGATCTGCTCGCAGCCAGGATCCGCGAGGACGGCATCGATATTTGCGTCGATCTTGTCGGCCACATGCAAGGCCAGCGGCTGCTCGTGATGGCGCGCAAGCCGGCACCGGTGCAGGTCACTGCGTGGGGTGAGCCGACGGGTACAGGCATCCCGCAGATCGACTGGCTTCTCGCCGATCCCGTGCTCGTTCCCCAGCGCTTGCGGCCTTTGCTCTCGGAAAAGGTGGCCGACCTTCCCTGCTTTCTCAGCATTTGGACGCCGGAGGCGCTGCCAGCTCCGGGCCCGCTGCCAGCACTGCGCAACGGGCACGTCACCTTCGGTTCGTTCAATCGCTTCTACAAACTGACGGACGCCACGCTGCATAGATGGGCAGCGGTGATCGAAGCCGTCCCCGGTTCGCGGCTTCTGGTCAAGAGCCAGGGCTTGAGCGAGCCGGCCAATCGCGACCGCCTCACCGCGGCGCTGGTGCGGGCGGGAATCGACCCCGGCATCGCCTCGATGCGCGGCCAAAGCGATCGGGCGAGCCACCTTGCGGCCTATCAGGAAGTTGATCTCGCGCTCGATCCCTATCCGCACGGCGGCGGCATGACGACGCTGGAGTCGCTTGCCATGGGCGTCCCCGTGTTGACGGTCCCCGGCGAGACCATTTCTTCGCGCCTCGCGGCGGCGTGCCTCAGCGCGGTTGGACTAGCCGAATTCATTGCCGACGATCCCGGCGGTCTGGCAGCACATGCGGCGAGAACGACCGCAGACCTCGACGGGCTGGCCGCGCTACGCGCAGGCCTGCCGGCGCGCCTTTCGAACTCTCTCGTGGGCAATGCCGCAGTCTATACGCGCGCGGTCGAGACGGCGTACCGGCAGATGTGGCGCCAATGGTGCGACAGTTCGCACGTACATCGTGGCCAATGAAGAATGGCGCGCCCGGAACGATTCGAACGTCCGACCCTCAGATTCGTAGTTTTGGCCATGCGCCAAAGCACAGTTAAGGGTCGTTAAGCTTGAATCGCCCTGCGGGGGCTAAGCCTACGATTTGACTAGCAAAATTAACCTCGCTTAGTCAAACGCGGCTTAGACCCCCAGATCCTGATGCCCGGCACTTGGCACCCTTATACGTGCAAAACCCGTGCAAAGGAGGATCCATGCCGTCGACCCAGCGTATTCTATTGACCGACAAGGCCGTCAAAGCCTGCCCTTCGCCCCCGCCAAGCCGCAGATCGTCCGCGACAGCAAGATTGCCGGCTTCCACCTCTGGGTCGGCAAGTCGACCAAGACTTTTCGCTTCCAATATGAGACGCCGCGGGTCAACGGCCAGCGCGGATCGACCATGGTCGAATGGCTCGGCGAGCATCCCCACGCCAGCGCCGAAGAAGCGCGCGCCAAGGCCCTCGAAATGGTGGCGCTGCGCGCCCGTGGCGAGCCCATTCCGCGCGGCTTTGCGGTCACTCCCGATGTCGCCCCTGCTCTCACCTTCAAGGCCGCCTGGGACGCCTACAAGGCCGCCATCACCAAGGAAGGCAAGAGCATCCGCACCATCGCCGACTACCAGGACAAGTTCGACCATCACCTCAAAGCCTGGCACGACAAGCCCCTTGCCAACATCAAGCGAGAAGACGTGGTCCAGGAGCATGCGGCGATCACCGAACGGGCCCGGCAGGCTCGGGCCGGCCAGAAATACTCGAGTGGAAAATATGCCGCCAACGGCACCATGCGCTTTGCCCGGGCGGTCTGGAACTATGCCAAGGACGAACTGGAGACGCCCGGCCTTCCGGAGCGCAATCCCTTTCGCTCCGGAAAGCTGTTCCACAAGGAAAAGGCGCGCAACACCGGCATGGGCGTTGCCGACCTGCCAGCCTGGAGGGCCGAGCTCCAGGCGCTCGCCAACCCCATCCGGCGTGAGCTGCACTTGTTCATGCTCCTCACCGGCTTGCGTCGTACGGACGTCTTGACCGCGCGCTGGGCGAACTTCGACCCTGCCCGCCCATCACTTCGCTTGCCCTCACCAAAGGGCGGCGAGGAGCGAGCGTTCGAGCTGCCGCTGTCGACAGCAATGCTGGATTGCTTGGAGCGGGTCAAAGAAGCCGGCCAGACCTACTATCCCGAAGAGAGCAAGACCTGGATCTTCCCGGCGCCCGGTGGCCATGTCGCCGAAGTAAAGGAAGAGGGCCGGCAGAAGCTTTCTCACACGGGCCATGCGCTGCGGCACTCATTTCGCACCCTCGCAGCTGCTGCTGGGGTCGATAGGCTCCGGCTTAAGATCCTGATGAACCATGCCATCGACGACGACGTCACCGATGCTTACGCGAATGTGCCGGCCTTGTTTGCGTCCTTGCGAGATGCGCAGGAGCAAATCTCGGATTTTATAACGGAAGGCATAGCGGCATCCCGATGAGCACCCCCGAAGAATTGAAGCAGATCCTAGATGGGCTGAAATCGAAGCTGAAACCCGACCGTTCAGCCCTTCCATCGTTCGACGTTGAGCATCACCACCAATCGCGTCAGTTGCTCGCCATAATCGATGAGCTGGATCGACTAATCGCAGCCGAGACCACCAATAAGGCGACAAGGCGTAAACTACTTCGGGCGCGAAGCGGCGCTGCGCAACAACTTGCAGAACATCTGGACCCGTCGCGGTTCCCCTACTTTACCGCGGATGACGGAAGAAACGTTTGGGTTGTTCTGGAAATTACGGGAACCCCGTCTCGTGCCGGCCGTCTTCAGGCTGAAGAATGGGCGGCTTCGCGTAGCCAACCCTGGAAAGGTGATATCAAGAAGTTGCGCGCGCTAATGCGCCAGGCGCTTCAAAGCGACGAGAAACTTCCCCTCGGCCATTTTGGCCTTAGGGTCGGGCGAACAATCAGAATAGGCCATTGGTCTGAACATGATGCACGCGAGTGGGAGAACGCTCAGCCGCCCCTCGGGCCCGACGACATTCGCTTCTAATTAACGATATCTTGAATGAGTGATTGATCGCTCCAGGGAAGACGACTATCAGTCGAGCTGACCATACCTCAATGGCCAATGGTCATCATATCGGAAAGCGATTGCCCCGTGACGTGTTATGCCAACGGAGTCAACTGCGGCTCCTAGTACGCCGAGAAACATCGGGTAGCAAAGGCCATCAAGCGATCCGACGAATGCAGCCCATCTCGAATGGGAGCGCTCGTCGCTGTCGCTATTTCATCGAACCACAATCTCTTCGACAACGCTTGCGCATCTCATTCGGTCAACACCGAAAGAACTGCGCATGTCGATCCTTGATTCAAGCCCACCTCCGTTCGCCATCCCCAGCGACGAAGAGGTTGAGGCCTTTGTTCGCAAAATAGCACAAGCGGTTGCCGATCAGTTGGGCGCCGACGCGCTCAATTCACCGTTCATTCGCAGCACTGAATGCGCGCAGATCCTCGGTATCACGCCAGAGCATCTCTGCGCGATGCGGGCCCGTAGAGAAGGTCCGCCCTGGTGCGGCGAAGGAAAATGGGTGCGGTATGAGCGGACCGCCGTCCACGAATGGCTCCGCAATCTACCACGTCACTCGACATCTGTTTCACCGGTAGAGCCGCAGCCAAATCGGTCACGCGTGACCGATTTGTGGGCTATTCGACGGTGTGACCATGAGTGAGAGATCCTCTCGGACAAAACGGGTTGCGGAACAACTCGTAACGCGGGCGATCAGCCATGTGCGGTTCATGAGACACCCTGCGTTCCGTCGCGGATTCGCCGAGTACCGAGCCGGGCTGCCGCCGGACTTCGACACGGTCGTCGAAGACGTCTTTCAGTACGAGATCGGCCGGCAATTTGCCGTCGTGTGTCCTCGCAACATCACGCTCCTGCTCGCCACCGGAAAGCTAAATTCCGCAGCGAGCGAACTGTTCAAGTCGTTTTCAAGGAGCGTGCCATGGTGACCAAGAAAAACGCGAGCCGGCTCGCTCGACATGTTGAGAGGATCAAGTCTATTGAGAAGGGGACGCTCGCAAGCGTCGTCGAGATTGGTCGCGAGCTTATCGCGGCCGAGGCCGAATGCGAGCATGGCGAGTGGGCCTCCTGGCTTAAGACTAACTTTTCCTGGTCGGTACGGACTGCCTTGCGTTACCGGAAGGTGGCAGAATTCTGCACCGCATGTGATGACGGCGCCTATGGCCTCGATGTCACGTTGGGCGACATGGATATCTCGCTCAGCGCGCTGTACTTCGTGGCCGCATTGGATCAAGCCGTAGCCAAATCGATCGCCATGAGAGCGATTAACACGCGTGTCACCTTGAATGTGGCGAAGGAAATCGCCGCGCTATGTGAAGACGGAAGAGGCGCCCGTGGAGAAGACGAACAAACGCCGGCGCCGCCAGCCGAAGAATCAGATGCCGAACTAAGTTTAAGCGATGACGGCTTCCGGGAAGCCGACGACGGCCTCCCGCCTGCCGCCGATGAGCCGTTTTCCGCTGGGCTTTCCTTGCTTGCTGACGAATTGGATCAGAATCCCGAGAACCTTATCGCGGCAGCAAAAGCCTTCGATCCCGAACGACTCCGCAGGATCGTCACCCAGTTGGAACGAGTGCTGAAGACAGTCTCGGGAGACGAGACCATCAAGCAGAAGGCTGACCGCGCACAGGCGCGGCAGCGTTAACCGCAATAAGTGTCAGCCCTGGAGAGGTCGTTATGCCTAAGTCACACCTGCCACCCAACGATGAGCTGTTGCGTCTCCTACGCGCCGCACATTCCCGCTACAGCATCGCGCTGTGGTCCGCGACCGCGAAGCAGAAATTCACGTGGCAGATGCTCGGCGATCGGCGCGTATTCGTTGAAGAGGTCGCCGGGCATCTGGACGAATCAACTCGCGAATTGCTTGCGACGGCGCTCAATCGCGAATGTGCGGTCGGGCTGACGCCGGAAGCGGCGCTGACGTGGGCGAAGCAATCAGTGGCGGCAAAGCGGCGTTGGCGTCGTGATGGCGCACACGTTCCTTTGACTCCTAAAATCCCGGCCCGCTAACCTCCTAGCAGACAGAAGGGCTACGACCATGAACACAAGTCCGAAACTTGCAGACGTCGCGGCGACTCCGGAGGCGGCAACGCTCGTTGGCGAAACGCTGGACAACTTCCGCCATCGGGCGCGCGAACCGGGCTTTCCGTCTTCAATCAAGATCGGCGGCGTTCGTTTCTACAATCGGCGTGAACTCGCCGATTGGAAGCGCAAGCGCGACGCCGCGCGCAAGGCTAAGTAGGTTTTTCCACGGCGATCCCCATCGCCAAAAGGAAAGGCCCCGCGGCGGCAAGTCGTGGCGGGGCCAAGGCAAGCGATGGAGTCGAAGGTCATGACTATACCTGTGAAACCGGCCGCGCGCAAAGGAACGATTCCGGCGCAATCATTCAAAGCCGCCTGCGAGCATTTGGAGGCGCTAGACCGCGACCCGTTGCACCCTATATGCGTGCGCGTCATTGCCGAGACGGACGCCGCCAAAGCGTTCGTGGCCGACCCCGATAACCATCCTGTGCGCTTCCGCTATCGCGGCCCGCTCAAAGACCTTTTCGACGAATTGAAGCGCCGCAACGACAACGGCTTCGCGGTCTACTACGTGCTGAACGAAACCGATGGCAAGGGCACGAAGCTGGCGAACTTCACGCGCGTTCTCGCTGTCCCGCTGGACCTTGACGGCGCTCCGTTGCCGGACATATGGCGCGGCGGACTCAAACCGCATTTGATTATCGAGTCGTCGCCCGGCAAGTATCAATGCATTTTCAACATAGTGCCGACCAAGGACTTTAAGGCCGCGAAGGCTATCGCACAGCGACTCGCGGCGACATACGGCGGTGACCCGAAGGTTTGCGACACGCCGCGTGTGTTGCGGCTTGCTGGCTTCAAGCATCAGAAGGGCGATCCGTTCGTGAGTCGCATCATCAGCTCGAATCCATTCGATGACCCATACACGCTGGCGCAGCTCGACAAGGTGTTAAAAAAGCTTCCGCCGTCAAAGCCGCGCGCACATGGCCCCGCTGGCGCAGGAAAGATGGACCGCGATGGCGCCGCGTTTTTGCTTGATGAACTAGACCCGGCGGACGTCGTGCCGGACAATGACAAATGGCAAGACTTCGCTATGGCGGCGAAGGTCGCTTGCGCCGACTCCGATGCCGAGGGCTACGTATTGGAATGGTTCGCACGCGACGGCGCGCACGACCCGGACGAAGCCGAACATAGATGGGATTCGTTCGACAATGAGAAGGAGGGCGGAATCGGTGTCGGTACGTTTATAATGTTTCTGAAGGACAACGGCGTCAGCAACTCGAAGATTCAAACCGTGTTCGGTGATCATGTTGACGCGGCCGAAGACTTCGACGACCTAGACGGTGATGACGATGACGCAATGCCGTGGGATGACCTGAAGACGACGCCGAAGAAAACGACAAAGGATAAGACTTATCACACGTCTGGCGGGCTTGTGTATCAGATTGCAAGCGATATCAAACCTGAGGCCATCAAGTGGCTTTGGGAGAATCGGATCGCGCGTGGCAAGTTGAATTTTCTCGCGGGTCCGGCCGATCAAGGCAAATCTCAAATCACTTGCGACCTGGTAGCGCGCGTCACGAACGGGACGACGTGGCCGAACAACGAAGGCAAGATAACGCCCGACGACCACGGCAGCGTGATTCTATTGTCAGCTGAGGATAGCGCCGCAGATACGCTTTGGCCGCGCCTGAAGGCGGCGGGCGCCGATATGGATAAGGTGTTCATCGTCCAAATGATGGTGCGGCCACTCAAAGACAAGGCCGCGCGCATGTTCAATCTTGCGGAAGATATCGCGAAGCTAACCGAACTGATTCGCGCCAACCCGACTCACACTTTCAAGCTATGTGTGATTGACCCCATAAATTCATATATGGGCGCGGGCGGGCGCAACGGCACGGATACGTTTAAGACGTCCGAAGTCCGCGCCGTGCTGTCACCGCTTGGCGATTGGTCAGAAAAACAGGATATAGCGACACTGTTCCTATCGCATCTGGCAAAGGGTAGCGGCAAGAATTCGTCGCCGCTGCACCGCATGTTGGACTCGCAAGCGTTCACGGCGATTTGCCGCTGTGGCTGGTTCGTCGCGCCAGAAATGAAGGACAAAGCCGAGACGGGCCGGAAGTTTTTCGTCAAAGGAAAGGCGAACGTCGGCGCGCCCGTTCCCGGACTCACATATGAGATTGAAGCCGTGCAGGTCGAACACGACGACGTCGTGTTGCCGAAGGTCCCGCGCATCACGTGGACCGGCACGACCGATAAATCGTCCGGGCAGGCATTCGAGCAAATGGACAACGGCGGCGCCAAAACCTCAAAGGTCACCCTATCCGAAGCCGCCGAGACGTTCATACGTGACGAACTGGCGGGCGGACCGAAGGACCTAGGCACCTTGAAGGCGCGGGCGGAAGAACAAGGCCACACATGGCGCAACGTCCGGCGCGAGGCGTCGCTGATGGGGGTCAAATCGGACCGCAAGGGATTCGGGGCGGACCGCGTCACGACTTGGACACTGCCCGCCGAGATAGACGACGGTTTCGACAATGACGACGAAGGCGACCTGTAGTCCTGTACACCCCGGCATTTGGACTCTATGGACGAAACCCCTGTTTTTATAGGCTGAAATAGGAGTCCAAGCGGTTGGACTCGATGGGGCCGTGGACTCCATGGCTGGACTCGTCATCGAGTCCAAACGACCCATCGAGTCCATCATCGAGTCCACCGATGGACACCATCTATATCTCTATTTTCATAGTGTATTGTTCATCGAGTCCAAACGCTAAGGGGTCCGGTAGGGATGGACTCGATGGGGGCACCCGCTCCCTCATCTGCGGCCCCTACCCTGCAACGCGTCCGCGCTCGAAGCGCCTCTTTATATTGCTAGACGGCTCGATTGCTCGCTCGGAAGCGTGATGGCTATTTCTGCCTATAGTCTCTATTTCTCAAATGCTTGAAGCCTAAAACATCTCTCTGCCTTGGCAACTAAATCTCCCTCAATCTCACACGCAAAAGAATCAGACGACGAAAAGCAAAAGCGACGGGGCGCAGCCCATAGGCAGCGCCCTCCGGGTCCTTCCAGCGCCAAAAGTTCTATGACGGCAAGACGGCAGCACATGCGCTCTGAGGATTCCTAGGGGACAATATTTCTCTAGGGTTGGGATATTCACCATGCGGAATTTATTTCTCTTATCCCGGCGCGCGGCCCCTACATAGAACGGGAGCCGAGGAAGCGGCTGGATGTGAAATGGAAAAAATTTCTGTAGGGAATAGATTACTGGCCTCGATAGCATTTTACACCACAAGAAACGAGCTGCGGGTCCCTCCGGCCAGACAGCTACGCGGGCAGGACGGAGGCGCGATGCCTTCGCAGATACACGAAATTTTCAAACCCAGTACCGAATCGGAGCGCACCGCGATGGCCAGGCGCTGTCAGCGTTGCTTCGACCAGAATGTCAGCTTCGATCTATCGGGGAGCACAACCCTCTCAAGGTTAGGCTCAACGCCAAATTTGATTGAAGATCGAGGCAAAAACGAAGATAGCTTGTGCGGGGGGAGCGTTGGGGGAGCGAGGACTGGTGTCATGGAGCGCGCATTGGATTTAACCGCCCTTGGCAGCTGCGCGCGCAATGCTTGATCGTACGCGCACCCACTCAGCGGCCTCGCCGAGGGTATCCGCTCCGAAGCAGCGGCGCGGGTACAGGGAAAGCTACTGCACCGCGGCATGAAGACTTCGATGGCAGACGACTTATCGCGTACCGACTTACGGTTCAGCCGATCCGAAGGCAATTTGAACGGCCGTTACACGGCTCTCGTTAAGTCACGCTCAGACGGAAGCGCGGAGGCGAGAAACGCATGAGCGGGCTCGGCTGGCCCCGCCGGTCATCGCCGGCACCTCCAGCTCTTGCCGTCTTTGGTCCAGACCTTGTGCATTCCGTATCGCTGGCACAGATCGGGAGACTCGGCATGGGCGCTACGGACCCTCTTCTCGGCCTCGCGCTGCTCGTAGTCAATCGCCTCGGCCGGTTTGATGGCCGGTTCGGATTCGGCGGGCGAAGGCAGGCGGTCGCTCTTCGCGGTGGAGATAGGCAGCGCTTTGGCGACGGTGAAGGAGATGGCCGGCACATTCTGGTCGATCGCCGTCACAACGGTTACCGTGGGCGAAACTTTCGGCCCGGGTCCAATAGCAAACACCAGCAGCCCGAACGCGCACCAAAGCGCCACGCTGACGATCGCAATGGGGCCTACGAGACGCAGAAGCGGATGCATGCACTACTCGAAATCGTGCCTCCCAGCCCCGCGACTCAAGACAATCCGCGAGCGACCTGTCCACCTGTTTGTTTACGTCTCAGTCGCACATCGTCTTATTAGCGTCTCAATTCCGTGCTCGCGAGAACCGCTCGGGCGGTACGAGGCGCGAGCTCGCAATGCTGGACGCTGCAAGCGTATCAACAACCGAGACAAGACGCGGCGGCTGACGGACGTTAAAAAAAGTTTCTGCAGATAAAGTTCCGGGCTTGAACGCGGTACGAGATCGACAATTCGGCAGCCTTAACCCGTCGTCCGTTAACAAGCGGGGTTGAGGGCGACTGGAGTTGCGAAGGCGCGCCAAAGGACGATCAGGACGAGGCGCAAGATTTTTCTGAGCCAAGCGAGGATGCGGCGGAAGTTGTGG
>Ga0081540_1002117_pt1 | contig 16539 bp, 15 predicted proteins | sample TabmetS2T1R1_FD_71024 | JGI IMG/M metagenome (GOLD analysis project Ga0081540, IMG submission 71024) | Tabebuia heterophylla rhizosphere microbial communities from the University of Puerto Rico - S2T1R1 | ecosystem: Host-associated > Plants > Roots > Rhizosphere ... | reverse complement strand
GACGGTGACCGCGAGCCGGTGCAGCCGGTCGCCAGCAGGGTCAGCGCGAGCGCCGCGGCCCGTACCGGCAGGCGGCGGTCAGCTCTGCGCGACCAGCTCGACCTCATACCCATGCCGGTCCTCCAGGTAGGCCGCGTAGTGCTCCGGACCCCCGGCGAACGGATGGCGGTCGGGGAACAGCATCGACCAGCCGTGCCCGGGTGCCTCGCGGGCCAGGTCGTCCACGGCCGGCCGGGCGCCCGCATGGAAGGCGAGGTGGTTGAGGCCGGGTGCGCACCGGTCGTGCGACGGCCCGGTCAGCGCCGGGGAGTGCTCGATCACCAGGTACGCCTCGCCGAGCCGCCACGAGCGTCCGGCCGGCCAGCGCTGGTACGGCGTCCAGCCCAGCGCCCCGAGCAGCCAGCCCCAGGACGCCTCCGCGGCCGCCAGGTCGGGTACCCACAGCTCGACGTGGTGCAGGCCGCCGCTCACCCCGCGGTGGTGGCCCGGGGGCCGCCCGGTACCCACTTCACGTCGCCGCCCGGGTTTGCCGCGCGGGCGAGGATGAACAGCAGATCGGAGAGGCGGTTGAGGTACCTGATGGCCAGGGGGTTGGTGTGCTCCGGGTCCTGTTCGTAGAGCGCCCAGGCGCTGCGCTCGGCCCGCCGGGCGATCGTGCGCGCGACGTGCAGCAGCGCCGCCCCGGGGGTGCCACCCGGCAGGACGAACGAGTCCAGTTTGGACAGTTGTTCATTGAACTCGTCGCACCAGGCCTCCAACCTGAGGACGTAATGTTCGGTGATCCGCAGCGGTGGGTACTTCGGCTCCGCCACGATCGGGTTGGACAGGTCGGCACCCGCGTCGAAGAGGTCGTTCTGGACCGTGGTCAGGACGGTCCGCACCTCGTCGGGTAGGTTGCCCAGAGCCAGCGCGACACCGATCGCGGAGTTGCACTCGTCGGTGTCGGCGTAGGCGACGATCCGTGGGTCCGTCTTGTGGACCCGCGAGCCGTCGCCGAGTGCCGTGGTGCCGGCGTCGCCGGTCCTGGTGTAGATGCGGGTGAGGTGTACGGCCATGTTGCAGAGCCTAGCGACGACGGATGCTCCTACGATTGCCGACGTGGATGTGATCCGGGTGGTCGGCGGCGCGAGGCTGTCGGGTGAGGTGCACGTCGGCGGGGCGAAGAACTCCGCGCTCAAACTGATGGCAGCGGCGCTGCTCGCGACCGGGCGGTCGGAGCTGTCCCAGGTGCCGAAGATCACCGATATTTTGATCATGGCGGAGGTCCTCCGCCGGCTCGGCTGCGACGTCACCTTCGCCGACGGCGTGATCTCCATCGACACCCCCGACAAGCCGGCCCACGAGGCCGACTACGACCTGGTCCGGCGCCTGCGGGCGTCGATCTGCGTGCTGGGACCCCTGCTGGCCCGCTGCGGTGCCGCGCGGGTGGCTCACCCCGGCGGTGACGCGATCGGTTCGCGCGGGCTGGACATGCACATCTCCGGTCTGACCCGGATGGGCGCGGAGATCACCAGCGAGCACGGCTTCGTCATCGCCAGCGCACCGCACGGGCTGCGCGGCGCCACCATCTGGCTGGACTTCCCGAGCGTGGGTGCGACCGAGAACCTGCTGATGGCCGCCGTACTGGCGGACGGGCGGACCGAGATCGACAACGCGGCCCGGGAGCCGGAGATCGTCGACATCTGCAACATGCTCGTGGCGATGGGCGCGCACATCTCCGGTACCGGCACCTCCACGCTGATCATCGACGGGGTACCGGAGCTGAAGCCGGTCTCGCACCAGACGGTCGGCGACCGGATCGTCGCCGGTACCTGGGCGTTCGCCGCCGCCATGACCCGAGGCTCGGTGACGGTACGCGGGATCAACCCGAGCTTCCTGGAGATCGCGCTGGACAAGCTGGTCAACGCGGGCGCCGAGGTGATGACCGAGCCGAACGCGTTCCGGGTCACCATGGACGGCCGTCCCCGCGCGGTGGACGTGTCCACGCTGCCCTACCCGGGCTTCGCCACCGACCTGCTGCCGATGGCGGTCGGGCTGGCGTCGGTGGCCGAGGGTACCTCTCTGATCACCGAGAACATCTTCGACGGCAGATTCATGTTCGTGAATGAGATGGCCCGGCTCGGCGCGGAGATCCGCACGGACGGGCACCACGCGGCGGTGCGCGGCCGGGAGCGGCTGTCCTCGGCCCCGGTGCGGGCGACGGACATCCGGGCCGGCGCCGGCCTGGTGATCGCGGGCCTGTGCGCCGACGGCGTCACCGAGGTGGCCAACGTGCACCACATCGACCGCGGCTACCCCGACTTCGTCTCCGACCTGGAGTCGCTCGGCGTGGCGATCGAGCGCACGACTGTCCCAGACGAGCAGTCCTTCACGTTCTGACGCCCCGCCTGAGCGGGCGTTAAGGACCCACCGCTAGGGTGCGACCAGGAAGCACGGGCGGACGGAGGGATGGGCACATGGCGGGTCGGCTCGCGGTCATCGGCGCGGGACTCATGGGCTCGGGCATCGCGCAGGTGGCGGCCCAGGCCGGCTGGTCGGTGGTGCTGCGCGACCTGGACGACGCGGCGACCGGTCGGGGCCTGTCCGGCATCGAGAAGTCGCTGGCGAAGTTCGTGGGCAAGGGCACGATCTCCGAGGCGGACGCCGCCGGGGCGCTCGGCCGCATCACCGCCACGACCGACCTGGACGCGGCCGCCGACGCGGACATCGTGGTCGAGGCCGTGTTCGAGCAGCTCGAGGTCAAGCAGGAGGTCTTCCGGGCGCTGGACGGCATCTGCAAGGACGGCGCGGTGCTGGCCACCAACACCAGCGCCATCCCGGTCACCCAGATCGCCGTGGCCACCCAGCGGCCGGAGGCCGTCGTGGGTACCCACTTCTTCTCGCCGGTACCGATGATGAAGCTGTGCGAGCTGGTCCGCGGGTACAAGACCTCGGACGCGACGCTGGCCGCCGCCAAGGCGTTCGCCGAGGAGGTCGGCAAGACCACGATCGTGGTCAACCGCGACGTGGCCGGGTTCGTCACCACCCGGCTCATCTCGGCGCTGGTGGTCGAGGCCGTGAAGCTCGTGGAGAGCGGGGTGGCCACCGCCGAGGACATCGACACCGCCTGCCGGCTGGGCTTCGGGCACCCGATGGGCCCGCTGGCGACCACCGACCTGACCGGCGTCGATGTGCTGCTGCACGCCTCCCGCAACATCTACACCGACACCGCCGACGAGAAGTTCTTCCCGCCGGAGCTGCTGCAGCGCATGGTCGCCGCCGGCGACCTGGGCCGCAAGAGCGGCAAGGGCTTCTACTCGTACTGACGGGCCGGGACGTCAGGCGTCCCGGCTGGACCGCCAGCGGAAGGTGCGCAGGGTCAGGACCAGGCCGGCGACCGCCCAGAGCGCGAGGATCAGTGCGATTCGGCCGTGTTCCCAGGTGTGCGCGGGCTCCTGCGCCGCGAAGCTGTCGGGCAGGAAGACCGACCGGTATCCCTGGGCGATCCACTTGAGCGGGAAGAACGCGCCGACGTGCTGCAGCCAGGTCGGCAGGCCGGTGAACACGAAATACACCCCGGACAGGAACTGCAGCACCAGCGCGATCGGCGTGATCGTGGCGGGCGCGGCCTTGCCGGACCGGGGTACCGACGAGAACGCGATGCCCAGCAGCGAGCCGGCGATCGTGCCGATGACGGTGACCCAGACCAACGTGACCCACTTGTGCCAGTCGCTGGGCAGCGTCACCTTCCCCAGAGCCGAGGCGATGGCCAGCAGCACGGCGATCTCCAGGACCACCAGGCTGAAGATCATGACGATCTTGCCGAGGAAGTAGGACGCGGGCGGCATCGGGGTGCCCTGGAGGCGCTTGAGGATCCCCTTGTCCCGCTCGATGGCGATCTGGATCGCGACGGTCTGGAAGCACACGCCGAACAGGCCGGCCGCGATGATTCCGGGCACGAAGTACTGCGAGAACTTGATCCCGCCGTCGATGTTGTAGTTGAGGATCGAGCCGAAGATGAACAGGAGGATCACCGGGAAGGCGACGGTGAACACCACCGACTCGCGCTGCCGGAAGAACTCCTTGACCTCCAGCTTCCCGCGCTCCCAACCGATCCTCGCGACGTGCACAGGTCCGCGACCGGCCCGCGCCGGTACCGTCGAGGTGGTCATTCGGTGGCTCCCTTGCTGGTACCGATCATGGTGAGGTAGACGTCCTCGAGGGTGGGCCGGGCGACGGCCAGGCCCGGCACCTCGCCGCCGAACTGGGCCGAGAGCTTGGCCACCGCGGCGGTCGGCGTTTCGGTGGAGATCGACTCGCGGCCGGCCGGCCCGTCCCAGCTGACCACGGTCGCGGCCGTGTCCCGCCCACCCAGCGTGGCCGGCGTGCCCACCTCGACCAGCCGCCCGGCGTCGATCACGCCGACCCGGTCGGCGAGCGCCTCGGCCTCGTAGAGGTAATGGGTGGTGAGCAGGATCGTGGTGCCGTCGGCCGACATCTGCCGGATCAGCTCCCAGAACTCCTTGCGTGCCTCGGGATCGAAGCCGGTCGTCGGCTCGTCGAGGAACAGCAGTTCGGGCCGGCCGATGATGCCCAGCGCGACGTCGAGGCGGCGGCGCTGGCCGCCGGAGAGGGTGCCGGCGCGGGCGTTGGCCTTGCCGGCGAGGCCGACGGCGTCGATGACCTCGGCCGGGTCGCGCGGGGCCGGGTAGTAGGTGGCGAAGTGGCGGACCACCTCGCGGACCGTCAGCGCCTCGAACTCGCCCGTGGACTGCAGCACGATGCCCACCCTGACGCGCCAGTCGCGGGTCGCCCGTGCCGGGTCGAGGCCGAGCACGGTGACCTCGCCGCCGTTGCGCGGCCGGTAGCCCTCCAGGATCTCCACCGTGGTGGTCTTGCCGGCGCCGTTGGGTCCGAGCAGCGCGAAGCACTCCCCGCGCGGCACGTCCAGGTCCAGCCCGTCGACGGCGACGTGCTCGCCGTAGGTCTTGCGCAGTCCACGGATGCGGATTGCTGGCTCGTCGGTCATGGCATACAGGGTGCCGCATCCACTTCGGAGCCCCTACAGCCCCCAGGTGGATTTGTGTCTCAACCCTGAGACCAAGCTCACCGAGGCCACCTTAGTTACCGCTTAGTAGACTCCGGGAATGTCGTTCCGACTGGACGGGCGCGACCGGCCGTGGGTGATGCGGACCTACGCCGGGCACTCCTCGGCGGCGGCCAGCAACGCGCTGTTCCGGCGCAACCTGGCGAAGGGGCAGACGGGGTTGTCGGTCGCCTTCGATCTGCCGACGCAGACCGGCTACGACCCGGATCACGAACTCGCCGCCGGAGAGGTGGGGCGGGTCGGGGTACCGGTCGCCCACCTCGGCGACGCCCGGACCCTATTCGAAGGCATCCGCTTAGCGGATGCCAATACGTCGATGACCATCAACGCGACCGCGATGTGGCTGCTGGCGCTCTACGTGACCGTGGCGGGGGAGCGGGGCGCCGACCTCAGCGGGCTCGCCGGCACCACGCAGAACGACATTGTCAAGGAGTACCTGTCCCGCGGCACCTACATCTTCCCGCCGGGACCGTCGCTGCGACTGACCACCGACACGGTGGCGTGGACGGTACTCAACTGTCCACAGTGGAACCCGGTGAACATCTGCTCGTACCACCTCCAGGAGGCCGGGGCGACGCCGGTACAGGAGGTGGGGTTCGCGCTGGCGACGGCCGTCGCGGTACTCGACGCGGTGCGCGACTCGGGGCAGGTGCCGCCGTCCGCGTTCGGTGACGTGGTCGCCCGCATCTCGTTCTTCGTCAACGCCGGGGTGCGCTTCGTCGAGGAGCTGGCGAAGATGCGCGCGTTCGCCGCGCTGTGGGACGAGGTGACCCGCGAGCGGTACGGCGTCGAGGACCCGAAGCAGCGGCGCTTCCGGTACGGGGTGCAGGTCAACTCGCTCGGCCTGACGGAGGCACAGCCGGAGAACAATGTGGCCCGCATCGTGCTGGAGATGCTGGGCGTCACCCTGTCCAGGGACGCCCGCGCGCGGGCGGTGCAGCTGCCGGCGTGGAACGAGGCGCTGGGCCTACCCCGGCCATGGGACCAGCAGTGGTCGCTGCGCATGCAGCAGGTGCTGGCCTACGAGTCGGACCTGCTGGAGTACCCGGACCTGTTCGAGGGCTCGCACGTGGTCTCCGGACTCGTCGAGTCCATTGTGGACGGCGCCCGCCGCGAGCTCGAGCAGATCCTCGACCAGGGCGGTGTGGTGTCCGCTGTGGACAGTGGGTACCTGAAGAGCGCGCTGGTCGCGTCGCTCGCCGCGAAGCGGCAGCGGATGGAGACCGGCGCGGACGTGGTGGTCGGGGTCAACCGGTTCGCCGAGACCGAACCGTCCCCGCTGACCGCGGCCGGCGCGGTACCGGTGGAGCGGGTGGACCCGGCGGTCGAGGCGGCCGCGGTGACCTCGGTGAGGGCCTGGCGCGCCGGGCGTGATCCCGCGGCGGTCGCGGCGGCGCTGGACCGGCTGCGCGCGGACGCGGCGTCGACCACCAACCTGATGTCGTCCACATTGGACTGTGTCCGGGTCGGCGTGACGACCGGGGAGTGGGCCGGCGCGCTACGTGAGGTCTTCGGCGAGTACCGGGCGCCGACCGGGCTGTCGGGATCCCCCGGGAGCGCGACTGTCCACAGCGGACTCGGCGCGGTACGGGAGCGGGTCGCGGCGACCGCGCGGGAGCTGGGCGCCGCCCGGCTGCGGATGCTGGTGGGCAAGCCGGGCCTGGACGGGCACTCCAACGGTGCCGAGCAGATCGCGGTGCGGGCCAGGGACGCCGGCTTCGAGGTGGTTTACCAGGGCATCCGGCTGACGCCCGCGCAGATCGTGGCGGCCGCGGCGGAGGAGGACGTGGACCTCGTGGGCCTGTCGGTGCTGTCCGGCTCGCACCTCGCGGCGGTGCCGGCGGTACTGGACGGGCTGCGCGCGGCGGGCCTGCCGGAGGTACCGGTCGTGGTCGGCGGGATCATCCCGGCGGCGGACGCGGAGGCGCTGCGGGCGGCGGGCGTCGCCCGGGTGTTCACGCCCAAGGACTTCGCCATCACGGACATCGTCGACGAGCTGGTCACCGTGGTACGCGAGGCGAACGGACTGGCGTAGTCGGGGCCCGGCGGCATCAGCCCCAGGGGTCGACGGGCAATCGCAGGGTGTCGCCCTCCCGGCGCGGAGCTGGTGCGCCCCGTGGCGGCGCTGCGGGCAACGGCGGTCCGGACGATTGCGGTCCGAGCGGTGGCGCGTTCCGGGCGGCTCGGCGGGCCGCCTTCTCCGCCTTGCGCCGACGGCGGCGCCTCCTCGCCCAGACGAAGAACCACACGATCCCGGCCAGGAACACGATGATGAGGAACGGCAGCACGATCGCGACCAGCGACATGACCGTGCTGAACACGTCCTCGATGGTGCTCGCGATCGGCGCGCCGACGCCGAGCGTCGACACGTTGATGACGGGCCGGGCGGTCGCCTTCACGCCGTGTACCGTCAGCGCGATCAGGGCGCCGGCGGCTATCGGTACCCACTGATGGTGGCTGAAGAAGGAGCCGGGATCGGACACCGTCACGGTCTGCGACTCGGACGCGGCGCCGAAGGACAGGCCGCCGGCGGTCGGCCGGATGACGGTGTGCACGACGTCGTTGATGTGATCCATGACCGGGATCTTGTCGGCCACCACCTCGATGGCGAGCAGCACCACGAGGATCCCGATGACCCAGCCGTTGGACAGCCACTGCCAGCCGTGCGGCAGCTCGATCAGCTTGGTGTACCGGCCGAGCAGGCCGACGGCGAGCAGCGGGATGTACGCGTTGAGCCCCGCCGACGCGCTCAGCCCTATCCCGGTCAATGCCTCCAGCACGCCTCCCAGCATGGCACCGCTGCGCCAACGCCGCCCGCCAGCCAGCGCCGTCCTGGTGATGACGGCTGGCGACGCGCCGGTGGTGGCCGTGGTGGTCGAGGTTCAGCTCAGGCGGGACGGCGACAAGCTCTGGACCTGGCCCGTCTACCTGACGACACTCCGCGCGCGGCTGCGGTGTCCCGCGGTGTTGCTGGTGGTCTGCGCGGACGCGGCGACGGCGGGCTGGTGTCGCGCGCCAATCGATCTCGGCCACCCCGGGTGGAGCCTGAGCCCGTTGGTGGTCGGGCCGGAGGAGGTACCGCTGGTGACCGATGCCGGACAGGCCCGCCGGGCACCCGAGCTGGCCGTGCTGTCCGCCATGGCACACGGTCGCCGTCCCCAGCGCGAGCAGGTGCTCGGCGCCCTGCTGAGCGCGCTCTCGGCGATCGATCAGGACCGGGCCACGCTGTACGCCGATGTGGTACTCATGGCGGTTCCCGAGGCCGCGAGACGGGTGCTGGAGGCAATGATGATCGCGCGGACATACGAGTACCAGAGCGACTTCGTGCGACGCCATGTCTTCCAGGGGCGGGCCGAGGGCGAGGCGAGGGCCCTGCTCACGGTGCTGGAGGCGCGTGGCGTAGCGGTCCCGGACGAGGCACGGGAACGCATCGTCGGCTGCACCGACTATGAGCTGATTGAGGTGTGGGTGCGGCGCGCCGTCACCGCCGGCTCGATCGACGAGGTGTTCGCGTAGGCATCCTCCGGCCGCATTAGGCTTGTCCGGTGCGCCTGGTGATCGCCCGCTGCTCCGTCGACTACTTCGGTCGGCTGACCGCCCACCTGCCCACCGCCACCCGGCTGCTGATGGTCAAGGCCGACGGCTCCGTGTCCATCCACGCCGACGACCGCGCCTACAAGCCGCTGAACTGGATGAGTCCGCCGTGCCGGATCGAGGAGGCGCCGGGCGTGTGGCGGGTGGTCAACAAGGCCGGCGAGGAGCTGCGGATCACCCTCGACGAGGTGCTCCACGACACCTCCCACGAGCTGGGCGTCGACCCCGGGCTGCAGAAGGACGGTGTGGAGGCTCACCTGCAGGAGTTGCTGGCCGCCGCGCCCGGGGCGCTGGGCGACGGGTACACGCTGGTCCGCCGGGAGTACCCGACCGCCATCGGCCCGGTCGACCTGCTGTGCCGGGACGCGACCGGGCGCCACGTCGCCGTCGAGGTGAAGCGGCGCGCCGGGATCGACGCGGTCGAGCAGCTCACCCGGTACCTGGAGCTGCTCGGGCGGGATCCGTTGCTGGCGCCGGTGGCGGGGATTCTCGCGGCACAGGCCGTCGCGCCGCAGGCCCGCACCCTGGCCGAGGATCGCGGGATCCGGTGCGTGGTCGTCGACTACGACGCGCTGCGGGGCCTGGAACGGGACGAGTTGACCCTTTTCTGACCTTCGTCCGAGGGCGGGTCGCCCCGCGAGCCGGGAGTGGCCTACCGTTCTTGGGAGCACCCGGCGGCCTGAGACCGCCGCGGTACAAGGCAGGCGGCTTGCGAGCCGCGGCAAGCCGCGCGTACCTTGGCATCCCTGGTCCCACCCGGGTGACGCGGCCGACAACTGGGGGAAGATCGTGGAAGGCGCCCGGCGGGTCGCGGTCGGCCTGGTCGACCAGGCGGTGATCGCGGGTGCCAACGCGGGGATGACCGTCCTCGCCGTGTGGCTGCTCGACCGCGACCGGGCCGGCGTCCTGCTGCTGTCCGTGGGCCTGGCCTACCTGGTGCTGACCCTCAACCGGGCGTTCGTCGGCGACGTGCTGGTCGTGCTCACCGCCAGGCTGGACCGGGAGGGCCGGACCCGGCTGCTGCGCAACGGCCTGACCACCGCGATCACCTTCGGCGCGGTCGCCGCCGCGGTGTTCCTGCTGATCTGGGCGTTCCGACCCCGGCACGGCAAGATCGACCTTCAGGACCTGGTCTGGGTGGCGCCGTTCCTGCCCGCCATCCTGCTGCACGACACGGGCCGCAGCAGCTATCTGGCCGAGCGCCGGCAGGGCAGCTGCCTGGTCATCGACCTCGTGTGGGTGTCGACCCAGGCGCTGACCATCGGGCTGCTCTACGCGATGGGGCACGGTACCGCCGGGGCGATCTTCGCGAGCTGGGGCGTCGGCGCGACGGCAGGCGCGGTGGTGTTCCTCGTCCGTACCCGCCAGCTGCCCTGGCGGGGTGATCCGCGAGGGTGGATCAGGGAGACCCGGCACCTGTCCGGCTGGTTCACCGCGACCCAGGTGATCGGTCAGATCCAGGTGCAGGCGGTCAGCTTCATCGTCACCGGCCGGCTGTCCAAGCGGGACCTGTCCGGCCTGCGGGTCGGCCAGACCGCGATGATCCAGCCGGTACAGAACTTCATCATGGCGGTACAGGGCCTGATCGTGCCGCGGCTGTCCCGGCTGGCGGGGGAGGCGGGGCGGCTGCCGGACGAGGAGGGCCAGCGGTCGGCGTGGACGCTGCGCCGCCAGACCCGGCTGCTGGCGCTGGCCTTCGCCGGGCTCGCGCTGCTCATGGTCGCCGTCGTGGTACCGGTCGCGCATTTCGTGCTCGCCCGGATCGACAAGCTCGCGGACATCGCGCCGCTGGCCCTGCCGCTGAGCATGCAGGCCGGCCTCTACCTGGTGGAGCTGCCGTTCGCGGCGGCGCTGCGTGGGATGCAGCGGGCCCGGCTGCTGTTCGTCCGGTACTGCATCTTCACCACTGCCAGCCTCACCGGCCTGGTGATCGGCGCGGACACCGACCGCCTGCAGGGCGCCGTCTGGGGGCTGGTGGCCGGCGCGGTGGTCAGCCTGGCCACGATGATCTCGTTCTACCGGTACGCGGTGGCGAGGCTCGGCCCGTCGGACCCAGGGTCGTCGGCGTCCGGCGCGCAGCCGGTCCCGTCCGCGATCGCCGAAGCCTGACCGCGGGACCCCGCCGCCGTCGACCCGCGGGCCTCACCAGGTCGACAGCGGCTTGCCCTCGGCGAAGCCGGCCTGGCTCTGCACGCCGACCACCGCGCGCTCGTGCAGCTGCTCCAGGTCGGACGCGCCGGCATAGGTGCAGGCCGAACGGACCCCGGTGACGATGGTGTCCAGGATGTCCTCCACGCTCGGGCGCGCCGGGTCAAGGTACATCCGGGAACTGGAGACCCCCTCCTCGAACAGGGACTTGCGGGCGCGGTCGTAGGCGGACTCACCCGCCGTCCGGCGCGTCACGGCCCGCTTCGAGGCCATCCCGAAGTTCTCCTTGTACAGCCGGCCGTCCGGGTCGCGTTGCACGTCCCCGGGCGACTCGTGGGTACCGGCGAACCACGACCCGATCATGACGTTGGAGGCGCCGGCGGCCAGCGCGAGGGCGACGTCCCTCGGGTGCCGGATGCCCCCGTCGGCCCAGACGTGAGCGCCGACCTCCCGGGCGGCCGCGGCGCACTCGAGTACCGAGGAGAACTGCGGGCGCCCGACGCCGGTCATCATCCGCGTGGTGCACATGGCGCCCGGGCCGACGCCCACCTTCACGATGTCCGCGCCCGCGGCGACCAGGTCGCGTACCCCTTCGGCGGTCACCACATTGCCGGCCGCCACCGGTACCGGCGGGGAAAGCGCGCGGATCGCCCGCAGCGCCTCGATCATGCGCTCCTGGTGTCCGTGCGCGGTGTCCACGACGAGCACGTCCACCCCGGCGGCGATCAGCTTGTCCGCCCGCCCGGCCGGGTCCCCCGCGATGCCCAGGGCGGCGGCGATCCGCAGCCGGCCCTGCGAGTCGACGGCCGGCTGGTAGAGCGTCGCCCGCAGGGCCGCGCGCCGGGTCAGGATGCCGGCCAGCGCGCCGCGCTCGTCGACCACCGGGGCGAGCCGGTGCCGGCCGGGCGCCAACCGGCCGAACGCCTCGCGCGGCGAGATGCCCGCCGGCAGCGCCTCGACCGGCGCCGACATGATCGCCGAGAGCTGGGTGAAGCGGTCGACCTCCGCGCAGTCGGCCTCGGTGACCACGCCGACCGGCTGGTCGCCGTCCACCACCACGACCGCACCGTGCGACCGCTTCGGCAGCAGCGCGAGGGCGTCGGAGACGGTGTCGGTCGGGCTGAGCGTGATCGGGGTGTCGTAGACGGTGTGCCGCTGCTTGATCCAGGCGACCACCTCGGCCACCACGTCCAGCGGGATGTCCTGCGGGATGACCGCCAGGCCGCCGCGGCGGGCCAGGGTCTCGGCCATCCGGCGGCCCGCCACCGCGGTCATGTTGGCGGCGACGATCGGGACGGTGGTCCCGCTGCCGTCCCGGGTGGACAGGTCCACGGACAGCCGGGACTCCACCACCGAGCGGCTGGGCACCATGAACACGTCGTCGTAGGTCAGGTCGAACCCGGGGGCCGGGTGCAGGAGACGCATGAACGCCAGTATCGGGTCCGCTCGCCGCGCGCGCGGGGCAACCCCTGACGACCGCCGCCCAGGGGCGCCCGAGGTGCGGGCGCCAATCGGTGTCGAAGCGATGTGGGAAGGGCATGTCGCGGAGGTGCCGTCCCGTCATAACCTCTCTCCGTGAGCGAATCCTCAACGCAGCGTCCGGTACCGGGGAGCACCCGCGAGCCGCTGCCCGGCGCGTCCCGGGTCGGTGACGCGCCGCCGAAGTCAGCCGTCGAGGTCACCGTCGTGCTGCGCCGGGCGCAGGACCGTCCCGGTGCCCCTGCCGACCAGGCCGACATCGACAAGGTTGAGCGGTTCGCGTACGGCCACGGGTTGGCGGTCACCTCCGTGTCGCCGCAGGCGCGGTCGGTCGGGCTGCTCGGCACGGTCGACCAGATGGACGCGGCGTTCGGTGTGCGCCTCGGCGACTACGAGCGGGAGGGGCTGCGGTACCGGGGCCGGGAGGGCGACGTCACGGTGCCCGAGGACCTGGCGGACGTGGTCGTCGGCGTGCTGGGACTCGACGACCGGCCACAGGCGCAGGCCCACTTCCGGTACGCGGCCGCCGGCAGGGACGGCGCGGTCGAGGCGCGCGCGCCGGTCTCGGGGTACCCGCCGCAGGAGGTGGCCAAGCGGTACGGGTTCCCGACCGGGGCCGACGGTACCGGCCAGACCGTCGCGGTGATCGAGCTGGGCGGCGGGTACCGCACCGACGACCTCCGGACCTACTTCGAGGAGCAGGGCATCACGATGCCGGTCGTCGCCGCGGTCTCGGTGGACGGCGCGGAGAACTCCCCGGGCGACGACGCCGACGGTGAGGTCATGCTCGACATCGAGGTGATCGGCGCGGTCGCGCCCGGCGCCCGGATCGCGGTCTACTTCGCGCCCAACACGACGCGCGGCTTCTACGACGCGATCGCGGCCGCCATGCACGACAACCGCCGCACCCCGTCGGTCATCTCGATCAGCTGGGGCCAGAACGAGGTGGGCTGGACCGCACAGGCCATGGACTCCTACGACGCGCTGTTCGCCGACGCCGCCGAACTGGGCATCACGGTCTACGCGGCGGCCGGCGACGACGGTGCCGCGGACAACGCCGACGGGCTCAACGTGGACTTCCCGGCGTCCAGCCCGCACGTCGTGGCCTGCGGCGGCACCACGCTGTCCGCCCACGACGAGGTGGTCTGGAACCAGACCAGCACCGGCCACGGCGCGACCGGTGGCGGCGTCAGTGTCCACTTCGGACTGCCGGAGTACCAGGACGCGGCCGAGGTGCCGAAGAACCCCGAGGGCCGACCCGGGCGGGGGGTACCGGACGTGTCCGGCAACGCCGATCCGCTCACCGGCTACCAGGTGCGGGTCGACGGTCGCGACACGGTCATCGGGGGTACCAGTGCGGTCGCTCCGCTGTGGGCCGGGCTGACGGCGATCGCCAACCAGAGCAACACGCGCCCGGCCGGCGACCCGCACGACCGGCTCTACGCCCACCTCGAGGTGTTCGTGGACATCACCAGCGGAGACAACAACGGATACCAGGCCGGACCCGGATGGGATGCTTGTACCGGCCTCGGCAGCCCTAAGGGCACCGAGGTCGCCCAGGTGCTAGGAGGCTGACCATGCTGCTGAACGCTCGTCCGGCGCGGTGGTGGGTGGGGGGCGTGGCGATGTTGGCGGTGGCGTTCCTGACCGCCTGTTCGCCGAACGGGACGGGATCCAAGGGTGGCTCGGTCGGCGGCGGTGCCGGTACCGGGCCACTTCCGTCTTCGATGGCCGCGCTGGGCGACTCGATAACGTCCGGGTACGCCACCTGCCTCGTGCTCGCCGACTGCCCGCGCAACTCCTGGGCGACCGGTGACGGCGCGATCGTCTCCAGCCACTACAAGCGGATCCTCGGCGGCAACGCGGCGGTCAAGGGCCACGCCACGAACTTCGCGGAGGCCGGCGCGACGGCGGCCGAACTGCCCAGCCAGGCGAGCCGGGCGGCGGCCGGCAAGCCGGCGTACCTGACCGTCATGATCGGCGCGAACGACGCGTGCCGGAACCGGGTCGCCGACATGACGAACCCGACCGTGTTCGCCGCGGAGGTCGCGGACGCCCTGGGGCGGGTGAAGGCGGCCAGCCCGCAGACCCGGATCCTGGTGGTCAGCATCCCGGACATCTACCACCTGTGGGAGATCGGGCATGGCAGCCGGGTCGCGCGGGCGGTGTGGGCCGACCGGGTGTGCCCGTCGCTGCTGGCCAACCCGCAGTCCGAGGCGGCGGTGGACGTGGCGCGGCGCCAGCAGTTCAAGGACCGGGTGGACGCGTACGACCAGGCGCTGGAGCAGGCGTGCGAGAACTACGGGTCGCTGTGCAGGTGGGACGGGGGCGCGGTGCACGGGTTCCAGTTCGGGATGGGTGACATCTCGGCGCTCGACTTCTTCCACCCGAACGCCGAGGGCGAGAACCGCATCGCGAAGCTGACGTATCCGTCGAGCTTCGGCTGGGGCGGCAACGCCGCCTGACGTCCACAGTGGACGGCCGGCCTCGTCAGGGTGGTGAATCGGCGAGGGCGGCCGCCAGGTCCGCGGCGAGCCGTTGCCTGGGCACGTTGCGGTACGCCGTCTTGGTGCTCCACATCCGGTCCGGGTGCACCTGGTTGCTCAGCACGACGAGGACCGACTGCGACCGCGGATCGACCACAATGGAAGTACCCGTGAATCCCGTGTGCCCGAAGGTGACCGGCGAGGCCAGCCGGCCCATGAAGTACGGCTGGTTCAGTTCGACGCCCAGTCCGTGATCCTGTCCGGCGAACCGGACGTTGAAGTTGGTCAGCATCTGCCGCACCGTGCTCTCCCGCAGGATCCGCGCCCCGTCGTACTCGCCGCCATTGAGCAGCATCTGGGCGAAGACCGCCAGGTCTCTGGCGGTGGAGAAGATGCCCGCGTTGCCGGAAACGCTGCCCAGCGCCGCAGCGGTCTCGTCGTGCACCACGCCGCGGATAACCCCGCGGCCCGGCTGGTACTCGGTCGCCGCCACCCGGTCCAGTACCGCGGGCGACGGCAGGTACCCGGTGTCTCGCATGCCCAGTGGACCGGTCACCTCGTCGTGTACCAGCCGGTCCAGCCGCTGGCCGGTGAGCCTTTCGAGCACGGCGCCCAGCGCGACCATGCCGAGATCGGAGTAGTAATACTGGTTTCCTGGGGTCTTTCCCCGCGCCAGCGGGGTGTGCAGCACCTCACCGATCGCGGTGGCCCGGTCGCCGGACACCGGCATGTCCTCGGGGAGCCCGGCGGTGTGCGTCAGCAGTTCGCGCACTGTCACGGCCGGCTTGCCGTTCGCCGCGAACTCGGGCAGGTACCGTGCGACGGGCGCGTCCAGGGACAGCTGTCCGGCGTCCACCAGCCTCAGGGCGACGACCGTGGTGAACAGCTTGGTCAGCGACGCGACGTCGAAGATCGTGTCGGTCCTCATGGGTCCCCGCCGTGCCGGGGGCAGCTCGACGGGCCGGGTACCGGTCGACCCGGTGGCCACGCCGTACCGGACGGCGTCGCCGACCGCCGCGTCCACGCCGATCACGCCGTCGTGCATCGCGAGGACGACCGCGCCGGCGTAGGCGGGGTGACCGGGATGGTCCACGGTCGGCTCGGTGTAGGACGCGGCGTCGGCCACCAGCCGACGCGCGCCCTCCGGCAGCAGGCCAGCCTCCTGCGGGCTGCCCGTGTGGACGGTCAGGTCTGGCGCGAACCGGATGCCCGCTGCGCGGGTCCGGGCGACAACAGCGGCGACGGCCACCGGATCGGGTGGGTGCGGCGGGGCGGACGCGGCAACGAGTGCGAGCACTACCACCGCCGTCACACCCGCCGGTGCCACCGTCGGGTACCGCCAATGGCACCGCATGGTCACCGGCAGATGCTAGCCGCGGGACCTCGCGTGGATCAGCTTGATCGCCTTCGCGATCTGCCGGACCTGCTTCGGCGAGCGGTCGAACGACAGCGACGGCAGCGGCGAGCGCATGCGGCGGCGGGTGATCGCCTTCGGCCTCGCGAATTCGCGCAGCCCGTCCTCGCCGTGGATGCGCCCGAAGCCCGAGTCGCCCACCCCGCCGAAAGGCAGCGCCGGCTGGCCCGCGAACGACAGCGCCGAGTTCACCGCAGTCATCCCCGAACGCAGCCGCCGGGCCAGTTCCAGTCCCCGGCGCCGGGAGAACACCGATCCGCCCAGCCCGTACCGCGTCGCGTTGGCCAGCCGCACCGCCTCGTCCCCGTCCGCGACCCGGGCCACCGTCAGCG
>Ga0081540_1002116_pt1 | contig 16543 bp, 14 predicted proteins | sample TabmetS2T1R1_FD_71024 | JGI IMG/M metagenome (GOLD analysis project Ga0081540, IMG submission 71024) | Tabebuia heterophylla rhizosphere microbial communities from the University of Puerto Rico - S2T1R1 | ecosystem: Host-associated > Plants > Roots > Rhizosphere ... | reverse complement strand
GGGCCCTTTCTCTTGGTTACTTCTCTTTGGGCAAGCAAAGAGAAGTAACTGGTCGACAGGGACGTCGATCAAACTCCCAGGGATGTGGGTCGGAAAGAACAAGGGCGAGGGTGACGCAAGAGCGCCCTCACCCTGCCCTCTCCCGCAAGCGGGAGAGGGAAAAAGCGCGCCGCGCGCAATCGAAACGGAGTAAGAGTAGCCACAACGGGCGAAGCCAGAAAAGAAAAGCCCCGAGGGCCAGGGGGAGCCCTCGGGGCCGGTAGGAAACCGGTCTGGGGAGGGACCGATTTCCCGGGGTTGCACTCAGGGAGGTGAGTGAACCACGGGCGCCGTTGCGCGCGCCCGATGATTCTGACCGGGTCATTTCCCGAAAGTTCGCAGCCGTATGGAACGATTTTCGGGCGCTGTTTAGTCGGGGTTCAGCGGTTCGAAACGCTTTGTTGACGCTTCGCCAACGCGTCGAAAACGTTTGCGCCGCAAGCGATTGTTTTGGCTCAGTGCGCCTCGTCCCAGTTCGCGCCGGCACCGACGTCGACGACCAGCGGAACCGAAAGCTCGGCCGCCGACGCCATGTGTTCGCGGATGCCGGCGCTGAGCGCCTCGATACGATCCTCGCGAACTTCGAAGACGAGCTCGTCGTGCACCTGCATCAGCATGTGCGCCGCTTCGTCCTGGTCGATCAGCCACGCGTCGACCGCGATCATCGCGCGCTTGATGATGTCGGCTGCGGTGCCCTGCATCGGCGCGTTGATCGCCGCGCGCTCGGCGCCGGAGCGCTGCACCTGGTTCTTCGAGTTGATGTAGTCGAGATGCAGGCGGCGGCCGAACACGGTTTCGACGTAGCCGTCGCGATGCGCCTCCTCGCGCGTGCGCTCCATGAACTCACGCACGCCGGGATAGCGCGAGAAATAGCGCGCCATGTAGTCCTGCGCCTCGCCGCGGCCGACGCCGAGCTGGCGCGCGAGCCCGAACGCGCTCATGCCGTACATGAGCCCGAAATTGATCGCCTTCGCCGCGCGGCGCTGGTTCGTGTCGACCTGATCGAGCGGCAGGCCGAACACTTCGGCCGCGGTCGCGCGGTGGATGTCCTGGTTGCCGTGGAACGCCGACAGCAAACCCGCATCGCCCGACAGATGCGCCATGATGCGCAGCTCGATCTGCGAATAGTCCGCCGCGACGATCTTCCATCCCGGCGGCGCGACGAACGCCTGGCGGATGCGCCGCCCTTCCTCGGTGCGGATCGGAATGTTCTGCAGGTTCGGATCCTGCGACGACAACCGTCCGGTCGCCGCGGTCGCCTGGTTGTAGTTCGTGTGCACGCGACCCGTGCGCGGGTTGACGTTGTCGGCGAGCTTCTCGGTGTACGTCGAGCGCAGCTTCGCGAGACCGCGGTATTCGAGGATCATGCGCGGCAGCGCGTGATCGTTCGCGATCGCCTCGAGCGCTTCCTCGTTCGTCGACGGCTGCCCGCTCGGCGTCTTCTGCACCGCGGTCAATTTCAGCTCATCGAAAAGGATCGCCTGCAACTGCTTGGGCGAATCGAGGCTGAAAGGCCGGCCCGCAAGCGCATACGCCTCTTCGGTGAGCTGATGCATGCGCTTGGCAAGCTCGTTGCTCTGCCGCTTCAGCGCGCCGGTGTCGATGAGCACGCCGGTTTGCTCCATGCGTGCGAGCACCGGCACGAGCGGCATCTCGATGTCGGCGTAGACCGAGCGCAGCGACGGCTCCGCTTCGAGCTTCTTCGAAAGCGCGCGGTGCAGGCGCAGCGTCACGTCCGCATCTTCGGCCGCGTAGCGGCACGCGGTTTCGATGTCGACCTGCGAGAACGGAATCTGCTTCGCGCCCTTGCCCGCGACGTCCTCGTACGGAATCGTCTCGTGCGCGAGATGACGCTTCGCGAGCGAATCCATGTCGTGGCGCGACGCAGTCGAATTCAGCACGTACGATTCGAGCATCGTGTCGTCGGCGATACCGCGCACCATGATGCCGTACGTCGAGAGCACGTTCATGTCGTACTTCGTGTTCTGCCCGACCTTCGCCTTGTCAGCATCTTCGAGGAACGGCTTCAGACGGTTGAGCACGTCCTCGCGATCGAGCTGCGAGGGCGTGCCCGGGCAGTCGTGGCCGAGCGGAATGTACGCGGCCTTCTTCGGCTCGACCGCGATCGAGATGCCGATGATCGTGGCCTGCATCGGATCGAGAGAATCGGTTTCGGTGTCGAGCGCGACGAGCTCGGCATCGCGCAGCTTCTCGATCCAGCGCTCGAACTGGTCGGCCGTCGTCACGAGCTCGTACTCGCCCGGTCCCTGCAGCGCGGGATCGACCTCGATCTTCGGCGCCGCGGCGATGTCGATCGCGCGCACGCCGAATTCCTTGCGCGTCGGAATGTCGGCCGCCGGAAGATCGCGCGCGCCGCGCGCCTCGGCCGTGTCGAGCTCCCTCAGCGCCGCATTGAACTCGTAGCGCTTGTACAGCGTGCGCAACGTCTCGACATCGCGGTCGCGAAGCGAAAGGTCCGTCGGCCCGACGTCGAGCGCGACATCGGTCTTGATCGTCGCAAGCTCCCGCGACAACGGAAGCTGCGGCAACGCGCGGCGCAGGTTCTCGCCGATCTTGCCGCCGACCTTGTCCGCATTCGCGATGACGCCGTCGAGCGTGCCGTACTCGCCGAGCCACTTCGCCGCAGTCTTCGGCCCGCATTTCTCGACGCCGGGAATGTTGTCGATGCTGTCGCCCATCAGCGCAAGCAGATCGATGATGCGCGCCGGCGGCACGCCGAACTTCTCGACGACGCCGGCCTCGTCGAGCGTCGTGTTGCTCATCGTGTTGACGAGCGTGACGTGCGGTGCGACGAGCTGCGCGAAATCCTTGTCGCCGGTCGAGACCGTCACCTCGATGCCCTGCCTGGCGGCCTCGGTCGCCAGCGTGCCGATCACGTCGTCGGCTTCGACGCCTTCGACGCGCAGGATCGGCAGCCCGAGCGCCTCGACGATCGCCAGCATCGGCTCGACCTGCGCAACGAGCGGATCCGGCATCGCTTCGCGATTGGCCTTGTACTCGGCGTACAGATCGTCGCGGAACGTGCGGCCGGGCGCGTCCTGCACGAAAGCGGCGTAATCGGGCCGCGCGTTCAAGGTCGCGCGCAGCATGTTGACCACGCCGAACAGTGCGCCGGTCGGCTCCCCCGCCGAGTTCGTCAGCGGCGGCAACGCGTGGAACGCGCGGTAGAGATAAGATGAGCCGTCGATGAGGACGAGACGGGGCTGCGGCATGCGGGGGGCCTTGCGGGAGCACGAGCCGCCTCGGCTTGGCGGGCGGCGCGGCGATTGTAACGCGGGGTCCCGGCGGAACGTCTTCGTGACGGTGGCTTTGTGACGCTCGCGCGGGTTGATTCATCGATAGCCTGCTAGGCTTCTCGTGGCACCAAGGAGAGACGTCATGCGCATGATCGGCCGTTTCGCTCTGCTGGGGATGATCGTCGGCTCGGCGCTCGCGTTCGCGGCGCAGCAGGATGCGAAGCCGCCGGTCAAGTCCGCGCCGCCGCCGCCCGGCATCAACGATCCGGGCGTGACCGCCGCACCGGCCGCGGCACGGGACGCCGCACCGCCGCCGGCCGACAGCGCCGACACCGCGACGAGCGATCCGCTCGCACCGCTGCCGAAGCCCGACACGCGCCTCGTGCGCGACAAGGCCGACCGCGACGGCACCGCCGTCCAGAGGCGCATGTCCGCGAGCGAGCACGTCGTGCGCAAGCAGGACGGCGACACCGTCGAGGAGTACCGCGAGAACGGCAAGGTCTGGATGATCCACATCGTGCCGCAGAACGGCGGCCCCGATTCGACCTTCATGGACACGACCGGCACCGGCCGCCTGACGCGCGATCCGCTCCAGGGTCCGGTGTCGCCGGTGTATTTCTCGCTGTACGACTGGAACTGACGGCGCGCCTATCGCGTTTCGCCGAGCCACTCGCGAGGCTTGAGGTATTCCGCGAGCCGCGCCTCGGCGCTGCCGGGCGCGGGCGCGTAGCCGTATTCGAAGCGCACGCGCGGCGGCAGGCTCATCAGGATCGACTCGGTGCGACCGCCGGATTGCAGGCCGAACAGCGTGCCGCGATCGTAGACGAGGTTGAACTCGACGTAGCGCCCGCGGCGATAGAGCTGGAACTCGCGCTCGCGCTCGCCGTACGGCATCGACCCGCGGCGCGCGACGACCGGGAGATACGCGTGGAGAAAACCGTCGCCGACCGCCTGCATCAGAGCGAAGCAGCGCTCGAAGCCGCCTTCGTCCAGATCGTCGAAGAAAAGCCCGCCGACGCCGCGCGTCTCGCCGCGGTGCTTGAGAAAGAAATACTCGTCGCACCAGCGCTTGCAGCGCGGATAGACGTCGGCGCCGAACGGCGCGCAGAGATCGCGCGCGACCGTGTGCCAGTGCACGACGTCTTCGTCGAACGGATAGTACGGCGTGAGATCGAAGCCGCCGCCGAACCACCAGACGGTCGGCGCGCCGTCCGCGCGCGCTTCGAAGTAGCGCACGTTCATGTGCGTCGTCGGCACGTACGGATTTTCCGGATGCAGCACCAGCGAGACGCCGAGCGCGCTCCACGCGCGTCCCGCGATCGCCGGCCGCTGCGCGCTCGCCGACGGCGGCAGCTTCGCGCCACCGACTTCGGAGAACCCGACGCCCGCCTGCTCGAACACCGCACCGCGTTTCATGATGCGTGAGCGACCGCCCCCGCCTTCGGTGCGCTGCCAGACGTCTTGCTCGAAACGCGCGCGGCCGTCGACCGCTTCTAGCGCGGCGCAAACGCGGTCCTGCAGGCCGTGCAGGAATGCGCGCACCTGATCGACGGGGACGCCGATGATCTCCGGCGGACTCGGTGAAATCATTCACGGGATGGTATCAGGGACGACGCGCCGGACCCGCCTCATCCGTCAGGCGCACGTTGAGACCAGGCCGCAGACCGCGCGTCGGCGCGCGCAGACGGCCGCGCCGGGCGCGTTGCGGCAGAAACCTCTATGTCATACTTCGGCCGCCTCGCCGGATCCGACGACGCGTGCCGACCCGTATCGCCCCCCTCGCCATCACCGCCTTCACCGCGACATCCGCGCTCGGCCAGGGCCGCGCAGCGCACGCGGACGCACTCGGAAGCGACCGCGGCGGGCTCGTTCCCAACGATTTCACGGGAGCGTCGCTGCCGTGCGCGATCGGACGCGTCGCGGGGCTCGAGTCGAACGTCGTGCCGCCCGCGTTCGCGCCATACGACTGCCGCAACAACCGGCTTGCGTGGACAGCGCTCGTCGCCGACGATTTCCTGAACGCCGCGCGCGCTGCCATCGAGCGCTACGGTGCCGAGCGCGTCGCGCTGATCGTCGGCACGTCGACGTCGAGCATCGGCGCGACCGAGGAAGGTTATCGGACGCTCGACGGCGATCGCCTGCCCGAGCACCTGCGCCGCCCGGCGCTGCACACGCCGCATTCGCCGGGCTTGTTCCTGCAAGCCGTGCTCGGCACGCGCGGGCCGTGCCTCACGGTCGCGACGGCGTGCTCGTCGAGCGCGAAGATCTTCGCGAAGGCCGAGCGCATGATCCGCGTCGGCCTCGTCGACGCGGCGATCCTCGGCGGCGTCGATACGCTGTGCGACAGCGTGCTGTTCGGCTTCAACGCGCTCGAGCTCGTCTCGCCGGAGCCCTGTCGTCCGTTCGATCGCGCGCGCAGCGGCATCTCGATCGGCGAGGCCGCCGGCTTCGCGCTGGTCGAGCGCGAGGGCGATGCGCGCGCGCCGCGTCTGGTCGGCTACGGCGAATCCTCGGACGCGCACCACATGTCGACGCCGCATCCGGAGGGTCTGGGTGCGCGCCTTGCGCTCGCCGACGCGCTTGCGCGCGCGGGCCTCGAACCCGACGACGTCGACTACGTCAACCTGCACGGCACGGCGACGTCGAAGAACGACGAAGTCGAAGCCGCGCTGCTCGCCGACGTGTTCCCCACGCGCACGCGCGCCAGCGGCACGAAAGGTTTCACCGGCCACGCGCTCGGCGCCGCCGGCATCCTCGAAGCCGTGCTGACGCTCCTCGCGATGCAGGAAGGCGTCGTGCCGGCGACGCTCAACAGCCGCGAAGCCGAGCCGGTCTGCGCCGCGCACCTCGCGATCGAGCGCGAAGAACGCGCGATCCGTGTCGCCCTCAGCAACTCGTTCGGCTTCGGCGGCAGCAACTGCACGCTCGCCTTCGCGGCCGGTGCCGCCGCGTAGGGCATGGACGCGCTCCTCGTGCAGATCGACGGTATCGGCTTCTGGACACCCGGCGTTCCAGACTGGGCGGCATTCAAGCGCGCGCTCGAAAGCGGCGAGATCCTCGCGATCGATGCGACGGCGCGGCCGTCGCCGGCTGCGTTGCCTCCTGCCGAGCGCCGCCGCGCGCCCGAATCCGTGCTGATCGCGAGCGAAGCCGCCGGACAGGCGTGCGCGATGGCGGCGCGCGATCCCGCGACGCTCGCCGGCATCTTCACGTCGACGCACGGCGATCTCTCGATCACCGATGCGATGTGCGCGACGCTCGCGGCCGATCCGCGCGAGCTTTCGCCGACGCGCTTCCACAACTCCGTGCACAACGCGCCCGCCGGCTACTGGACCGTGGCCGCGCAGTGCCACAAGTCCGCGACCGCGATCAGCGCCGCGCACGGCAGCTTCGCCGCGGCGCTGATCGAAGCCGCCGTCGAAGTGCACGCCGAAGGCGAGCCGGTGCTGCTCGTGGCCTACGACATCGCCGCGCGCGGTCCGGTGGCCGAGGTCGCGCCGAGCGCGCTGTCGTTCGCGGTCGCGTTCGTCCTGAGCCTGGCGCGCGAAGCCAGCACGCTCTTGCGCCTTTCGCTGCGCAGCAGCGCAAGGGCCGCGAATGACGACGTTCCGTCGTCGCTCGCGCGGCTTGCGAGCAATCCGATGGCCGCGCAGGCGGTGCCGCTTCTGGCAGCGATCGCAGCGCGACGCAGGACGACGATCGAGCTGCCGGCCGGCGACGGCACGTCGCTCGACGTCGAGGTGACGCCGTGAGCGCGACCGATCCGCGTCGCGTCGCGATCGTGATTCCCGCGCTCAACGAGGAGCGAGCGATCCGTGGCGTCGTCGAGTCCGTGCTGGCGATCTCGCCGAACGTCATCGTCGTCGACGACGGCTCGACCGATGCGACGCGCGAGCGCATCGCGGACCTGCCGGTCACGCTGATCCGCCACGAGACCTCGCTCGGCAAGGGCCAGGGCCTTCGCGACGGTTTTCGCAAGGCGCGCGCGCTCGGCTTCGACGCCGTCGTGACGATGGACGGCGACGGCCAGCATCTCGCCGCCGACATTCCGCGCCTGCTCGCCGCTGCGCGCCGCTATCCCGAGCATCTCGTCATCGGCGCGCGGATCAGGAACCGCGAGAACCAGCCGGATGCGCGCCGGCGCGCCAACGATTTCGCCGACTGGGGCATTTCGTGGGGGTGCGGCCTTGCGGTCGTCGACACGCAGAGCGGCCAGCGCTACTACCCGTCCGCCGCGCTCGAGCTCGCCGATCTTCCCGCCGACGATTTCGTGTTCGAGGCCGCCGTGCTGATCGCGGCCGCGCGCGACAAGCACGCCGGCATCGTCTCGGTGCCGATCGAGTCGCGCTATCAGGGCGAATTCCGCTCGAGTCATTTCCGGCCTATCCGCGACGTCTCGCGCATCACGTGGTACACGATGAAGCGCATATGGCACTACGGGCGCATGCCCGCGGCCTATCGCCGCTCCCACGGCGTGCCGGCGCTGGTCTACGATCCGGACGAGGACGGAAGACGGGAACCCGTAGCCGGTAGCCGATAACCGAAGAGCAGGTCCATGCGTTCCGGTTACCGGCTATCGGCTACCGGTTCCCGTCTTTCCCGCCTCGACGGAGACCCCGCATCGTGTCCCACATGCCGCATCTCCTGCTGCAACTCGCGGTGATCCTAGCGACGGCACGCATCCTCGCGCTCGTGCTCGCGCGCGTAGGCCAGCCGCCGGTGATCGGCGAGATGATCGCCGGCATCGTGCTCGGGCCGATCGTGTTCGGCGCGCTGGCGCCGGACGTCCACACGTGGCTGTTTGCGCGCGAGAAGCTCGCGGCGCTCGAAGGCTTGAGCCAGGTCGGACTCGTGCTGTTCATGTTCGTCGTCGGCGCGGAGATCCGCGCGCCCGCCGGTGCGCGCGAGCGCCTCGTCGCGGCGGGCTGGGTCGGCACGCTCGGCGTGCTGCTGCCGATGCTGCTCGGCCTCGCGATCGCGCCGGCGCTGCATCCGCACTTCGCACCGGCGGGCGTGACGTTCTGGCCGTTCGCGCTGTTCATGGCGGCGTCGATGGCGATCACCGCGTTTCCGGTCATGGCGCGCATCCTGAAGGATCGCGCGATGACGAAGATGCCGATCGGCCAGCTCGCGCTGGCCTCGGCCGCGATCGCCGATGCCTTTGCATGGATCATGCTGGCGCTGGTCGTCGCACTGATCAGCGCGCACGGCGGCTGGAGCGAGTTCGCACGCACGATCGTCGGGCTCGTCGCGATCGCAGCCGTCGGTTTCGGCGTGTTGAGGCCGCTGATCGCGAAGGTTCTCGCGCGGCATGCGGCCGACGGCCGGCCCGGCGGGAGCGTGCTCAGCCTTCTCATGATCGGCACCTGCGTGATGGCCGCGGCGACCGAGTGGCTCGGCCTGCATCCGGTCTTCGGCGCGTTTCTGTTCGGTGCGTGCCTGCCGCGCGACGACCGCCTGCTCGAGACGCTGATCGAGCGCCTCGAGCATGTGGCCGTGATCGTGCTGATGCCGGTGTTCTTCGCGCTCGCCGGACTCAGCACGACGATCGACGCCTTCACCGGCACGGGCCTGCCGGCGCTGCTCCTGATCCTCGCCGCGGCGATCTTCGGCAAGGTCCTCGGCGCCGGCGGCGGCGCGCGGATCGCCGGCCTCGGCTGGCGCGAGGCCGGCGCGATCGGCTCGCTGATGAATGCGCGGGGGCTGATGGAGCTCATCGTCATGAAGGTCGGCCTCGACGCCGGCGTCATCGGCTTCGAGATCTTCACGATGCTGATGGTGATGGCGATCGTCACGACGCTGATGACGACGCCGGCCCTGATGTTCTTCGTGCGCGGCGAAGCGGCCGCGGCGGCGGTCGAGGGACGCGAGCTGCCCTGAGGTTCGCGCGGCATGCAAAACGAGGCACAATGCAGCCGTTCGCGCGGAGCGTGGCCGATGTCGAGCGCAGGCGTTCACGACGTGGTGATTCTCGGCGGCGGTCTCGCCGGGCTGACGCTCGCGCTGCAGCTGCGCCGCCGCTTCGGCGACATCGGCATCGTCGTTCTCGAGCGCCGCGCGCATCCGGTGCCGCCGGCGGCGCACAAGGTCGGCGAGTCGACCGTCGAGATCGGCGCGCATTACTTCGCGACGACCCTCGGCCTGCGCGCGCATCTCGACGAGGCGCACATCCGCAAGTTCGGCTTCCGCTTCTTCTTCTGCGAAGGCCGCAGCGATCTCGAAAATATCACCGAGCTCGGCGTGCGCCGCGTGCTGCCGACGCCGACGTGGCAGATCGACCGCGGCCTGTTCGAGAACTTCCTCGGCGAGGAAGCGCGGCGCAACGGCATCGACTTTCGCGACGGCGTGACCGTACGCGGCTTCGATCTCGGACTCGACGGCGCCCATCACGTCGTGCGCGTCGATCGCGGCGGCACGATCGAGACGCTCCGGGCACGCTGGCTCGTCGACGCCTCCGGCCGCGCGGGGCTCATGAAGCGCAAGCTCGGCCTCGCCGAAGCGAACGGCCACGACGCGAACGCGGTTTGGTTCCGCATCGACGACAAGCTCGACCTCGACACCTGGTGCGACGACGCCGACTGGCAGGCGCGCTGCACGCCGCGCGAGCGCTGGCGCTCGACGAATCACCTGTGCGGTCCCGGCTACTGGGCGTGGCTGATTCCGCTCGGCTCGGGCGCGCATTCGGTCGGCATCGTCTGCGACGCGAAGATGCACCCGCTCGAGACGATGAACACGTTCGAGCGCTCGCTCGCATGGTTCGCCGCGCATCAGCCCGCGATCGGCCGCGAATGCGCGGCACGGCGGGACAAGCTGATGGACTTCCTGTATCTGCGCGGTTTTTCGTACGGCTGCAAGCGCGTGTTCTCGGGCGATCGCTGGGCGTTGACCGGCGAGGCCGGCGTGTTCCTCGATCCGTTCTACTCGCCGGGCAGCGATTTCATCGGCATCGCGAACACGTATATCGCCGAGCTCATCGCGCTCGATCGCGCGGGCCAGCCGCTCGGTCCGTACGCGCGGCTCTACGAGCAGCTCTACCTGTCGTTCTACGAGAACACGCTGACGCTCTACCGCGACCAGTATCCGATGTTCGGCGACGCCGAGGTCATGCCTATCAAGGTGATCTGGGATTACACGTACTACTGGGGCGTGCTCTGCCAGCTCGTTTTCCAGGATCGACTGACCGACGTCGCGCTGCTCGGCGAGCTGCGTGGCGAGCTTCAGCAGGCGCAGGTGCTCAACCGGCGCATGCAGCATTTCTTCCGGCGCTGGCACGCGGAGAGCCGGAGCCGCAACGAAGCGGTCATGCTCGACCAGCGCGAGCTCGACTGGTTCGTCGCGATGAACCGCGGCCTGCACGATGCGCTGTCGAGCAGCGAGCTTGCGGCACGCCTTCGCGGCAACGTCGAGATGATGCACGCGCTCGCGGCGGCGATCGGACGCCGCGCGCACGCCGCGTGTCCCGCGCTCGATCCGCGCGAGGCGGGCGACGGCGACGGCGCGGCCGCGCCTTCCCTGTTCCGCCTCGCCGCGTGACGCGGCCGGGCTGAATCGCTTCCAACTCGAGCGAACTCTGCCGCGCGGCTCTCTCGGCGCGCGTTAAGCCTGCGCCGCCTACATTGCTGAACGTCAGCAAGGAGATCGTCCATGGACATGCGTTTCCTTCCGTTCGCATTCGCGGCTGCGTTCGCGGTCATCGCCGAACCCGCCATCGCGCAGTACCCCACGGCGGTCGAAGTCGCGCCGGGCCATCTTCCGGCGGCCGATGTCGACTTCCTGCTCGGCGCGAACACCTCGAACATCACGCAGATCGCGATGGGCCATGCCGCCGAATCGAAGGCGGCGAATCCGGGCATCCATTCGCTGGCGACCCGCATCGTGTCGAGCCACACGAAGGCCGATCAGGCGCTGCAGTTGCTCGCGAGCCAGAAGCATGTCGACCTGCCGCGCCGCACGGACATCGACGATCACTCCGAGCTCGCCGATCTGCATGCGCGTGCGCGCGGCGGCGATTTCGACGCGCAATACGTGCAGAACGTCATCGACGATCACGATCGGATGATCGCGATGTACGAGGCGGCGGCAAACGAAAGCGTCGATCCGGACATCCGCCAGTACGCGGACACGATGCTGTCGGCGCTGCGCGAGAACCGCGATCAGGCGATCGCGATGGTGAACAAGCAGCTCGGCAGCGGGGCGCGCCGCTGAGCACGCAGCACCTCAGGCCATCCCGCCGTTGACGCCGATGACCTGGCCGCTGATATAGCCGGCGCGTTCGGAGCAGAGAAACGCGACCAGCGCCGCGACTTCATCCGGCGTGCCGGCGCGCGCGGCCGGCACGATCGACTGGATCTGCGACTCGTCGAACGTCGATTCGGCCAGGCGCCCGGCGATCACGCCGGGCGCAACGACATTCGCGGTGATGCCGCGCGAGCCCATCTCGCGCGCCAGCGATTTCGTCGCGCCGTGCAGCGCCGACTTCGCGGCGGCGTAGTTGACCTGGCCGCGATTGCCGAGCACGGCCGCTACCGACGACACGGCCACGATCCGTCCCCACCGCGCGCGCGCCATCGGCAGCAGCAGCGGCTGGCAGACGTGGAAGAATCCGTTGAGCGAAACGTCGATGACGCGGCGCCACTGTTCCTCGCGCATGCCGGCGAGTGGCGCGTCGTCATGCACGCCCGCGTTGTGCACGAGCGCATGGATCGGGCCGGCCTCGAGCAGCTTGTCGAGCGCAGCGCGCGTCGCGTGGCCGTCGACGAGATCGAACGCGACGGCCTCGGCCGTGCCGCCGGCCGAACGGATCGCATCGACGACGGACTCTGCGCGATCGCGCGCCGCATTCGCGTGCACGAACACGCGCCAGCCGTCGGCGGCGAGCGCGCGCGAGATTGCGCCGCCGATGTCGCCGCTGCCGCCGGTGACCAGCGCATGGCGCAGGCTCATCGCGGCTTCTGCAGCGCGTCGCGAAGGGGATCGAGCAACTCTCCGTAGCGCACCGTGCGTGCCGTGTCGCGCCGAAGCGGCTGGCGGACCTGGCCCGAGCTCACCGTTCGCACGCCGCGCTGCGACTCGTGGTAGCGCAGGCAGCGCTCGTCGAACGGAAGACCACAGAATTCGAGCAGCGCGCGCGTCTCGCGCTCCGGGTCGGCGAGCAGCACCTCGTAGCCCTGCGTGCGAACGCTCGCCGGATAACGCTCGCGCCAGAAGTCGCACAGGCGCTCGTAGTCGTGCCAGTACGAGGCGAGATCGCGAAGGTCGTAGGCATAGCGCACGAGTCCCGGCGCGAAGAGCTGCTTGTAGCACGACCAGCACGTCTCGACCGGATCGCGCCGGCAATCGACGAACTTCGCGCGCGGCAGCATCGCGTGCGCCGCGCCGATCAGCGTCCAGTTGTTCGGGAGCTTGTCGGTGAAGCGCGGACGCTCGCCGCGCCAGCGCGCGGTGCGCGCGAGATAGTCGCGCCCCAGGCGCTCCCAGTCGGCCGGCGTCGCCTGCGCGATCCAGGCCGCCGGCGGTGCGTTGCGGCGCGCCGATTCCTGCGAAATCACGGCCGGCAGATCCGGCAGCTCGCTCGCGCCTTCGACTTCGGGATGCGCGGCGAGGATCTGCTCGATCAGCGTCGTCGCCGAGCGCGGCATCCCGACGACGAAAATCACCTCGCTGCCGAGCGCCACCGTCGATTCCGCGACCGGACCCGAGAAGACGCGGATCGTCTGGTCGATCTCGCGCGAGAAACCGGCGGCGTCCCACGGTAGACCGCGACGCACGATTGCGTTCGCCCGCGAAAACGCCGCGAACGCATCGGCGTAGCGGCCGGCGTCTTCGCAGACCTTGCCGAGCGCGAAGTTGAGCGGCGCGCGCGCGTTGTCGGAGGTTCTGGGATCGTTCGCGATGCGCTCGAGCGCGGCGACTTCCTTCGCGTCGAGCCGGATCGTCTTGAGATCGACGAGGCTGAACCACGCCTGGAACGCGTTCTCGCCGCCGATCGCGATCAGCTTGCGATATTCGGCGGCGGTGCCGTCGATGTCGCCGAGCGCGTGCAGGTTGCGCGCGACGAGGAGGCGACCGAGCCGGTGGCGCGGATCGAGCGCGACGACGCGGCGCCCGGCGGCGAGCGCTTCCTCGTGGCGCGCCTGCTTGTCGTTCTGGATGCCGAGACGAAGCCACGTCGCGGCGTCGTCCGGTGCGAGCTCGGTCGCGCGCGTCAGCAGCGCGAACGCCGCGTCGAGATCGCCCTTGTCGCCCTTGAGCTCGCCGAGCTGGCCGAGCAGCGTCGGATCGTCCGGCGCGGCGGCGAGCGCGCGGCGATAGCTGTCCTCGGCTTCGTCGTGCCGGCCGCGCCGATGCTGGATGAGGCCGTGCAGCCGCAGCGTCTCGGGGTGCGACGCGGCAAGCACGAGCGCGCCGGTCAGCGCGCGCTCGGCGCCGTTGTAGTCGAATTTGTCGATGAGCCGCACCGTCTCGGCGAGCATCGCGGCAGTGCGCGGCGCGAGGCCGGCGAGTCGCGCTGAGGCCCTGGGATTCGGCTGCGGTCGCAGATTGCTTTTCGCCATCGGAGCGGGACGGACGCCCCGGCGCCCTGTCGAAAACGGCGGGCTAGCTTAGCAAACCGCCGCCGGTCCGCCGCGTCAGTAGTCGTAGGCCGACTCGCCGTGCGAGTGGATGTCGAGCCCTTCGCGCTCCTGCTCCTCGGCGACGCGCAGGCCGACGAGACGATCGGCGATCTTGAACGCGGCGAGCGCGACGACGCCGGTCCACGCGACCGTGATGCCGACGGCCTTCGCCTGGATCCAGAGCTGCGCGGCGATGCCGGGGTAGCCGCTCGTCACCGTGACCCAGTCCTGCACGGAACCCGGGCCGCCGAGATCGGGCGCGTTGAAGATGCCGGTCAGCAACGCGCCGGTGATGCCGCCGATCGCGTGCACGCCGAAGACGTCGAGCGAGTCGTCGGCTTTCAGCCGGCGCTTCAATCCCGTGACGCCCCAGAGGCAGATCGCGCCGGCGGCGAAGCCGATCGCGAAGGCACCGGGAATGCCGACGTTGCCGGCGGCCGGTGTGATCGCGACGAGTCCGGCGACGGCGCCCGACGCTGCGCCGAGCATCGACGGCTTGCCCTTGACGAGCCACTCGGCGGACGTCCATGCGAGCACGGCGCACGCGGTCGCGAGATACGTGTTGAGGAACGCGAGCGCGGCCGATGCGTTCGCTTCGAGCGCCGAGCCGGCGTTGAAGCCGAACCAGCCGAACCAGAGCAGCGAGGCGCCGATCATCGTCATCGTCAGGCTGTGCGGGCGGATCACCTCGCGTCCCCAGCCGAGCCGCTTGCCGATCAGATACGCGCCGACGAGGCCGGCGACGCCGGCGTTGATGTGGACGACCGTGCCGCCGGCGAAATCGAGCGCACCCATCTGCCAGATGAAACCTGCGGTCGCGTTGAGCGCCTGCACGTTCGAGGCGTCGGTGTAGGCATCGGGTCCGGGCCAGAACCAGACCATGTGCGCGAGCGGCAGATAGCTCAGGCTGAACCAGGTCACCATGAAGATCAGCACGGCCGAGAACTTGATGCGCTCGACGACGGAGCCGAGGATCAGGCAGCACGTGATCGCCGCGAACGTCGCCTGGAACGCGACGAACACGATCTCGTACATCGGCGTCGCCTTCGAGAACGTCGCGGCGAGCGACCATTCGCCCTTGAACGCGTCGCCGACGCCGGCGAGGAAGAGCCGGCTCGTGCCGCCGAAGAACGCGTTGCCTTCGGTGAACGCGATGCTGTAGCCGTAGACGCACCACAGCACCGTGATCAGCGAGAAGACGACGAACACCTGCATCAGCACGCTCAGCATGTTCTTGCTGCGTACGAGGCCGCCGTAGAAGAGCGCGAGCGCTGGCACCGACATCAGCAGCACGAGGGCCGTCGAGGTCAGCATCCAGGCCGTGTCGCCCTTGTTCGGCGCCGGCGCGGGCGCTTCGGCGGCGAAAGCCGCTAGCGGCAGGGCACCGAGCAGAAAAAGGACGGCGTGCGGAGCGAAGCGCTTTCTCATGCCGGCCTCCTCAGAGCGCGTCGTCGCCGATCTCGCCCGTGCGGATGCGCACGGTGTGATCGAGCGGCGTCACGAAGATCTTGCCGTCGCCGACCTTGTCGGTCCGCGCGGCCTCGACGATCGCATCGATGACGACGTCGACGCGCGCATCGGGCACGGCTGTTTCGAGCTTGATCTTCGGCACGAAATCGACGACGTACTCGGCGCCGCGGTAGAGCTCCGTGTGGCCCTTCTGGCGGCCGTAGCCCTTGACTTCGGTCACGGTGATGCCGGTCACGCCGGCCTGCGTCAGCGCATCGCGGACGTCGTCGAGCTTGAACGGCCGGATGATCGCGGTGATCAGCTTCATGGTGCTGCTCCTCTGGCGCGAAATCGGCACGCCGCAATCTCGTCGTCGGGCCGCGATCCGTCGCGGCGTGCAGATCGATGTCGCGCGGTCAGCCGACGCGCGCGGCTTCGTCAGCGCAATGGATGCGCGAGCGCGAGGCCGATGCCGGCACCGATCAGGCAGCTACCGGCCGCGGCGTCGGTCGCGCGCGCAAGGCGTGGGCGCGCGATCAGCAGCGCGCCGCCGCGCGCGGCGAGCCACGCGTAACCCGCGAGGACGAAGAATTCGCAAACGATGCTCGTCGCCGCGAGCACGAGGATCTGCGGCGCGATCGCGCGCGCCGGATCGACGAACTGCGGCAGCAGTGCCGTGAAGAACAGGATGGCCTTCGGGTTGGCGAGCTGGAGAAGCACGCCCTGTCGCCACATGCGCGCGCCGGTCGGAACCGGCGCGGCGATCGTCTGCGATGAATCCGAGCCACGCACGGCGTCGCGCCATGCCGAGAAGCCGAGCCAGGTGAGATACGCGACGCCGAGCCATTTGATCGCGACGAACACTGGCTGCGCGAACGCGACCAGCGTTGCTAGGCCGACAGCTGACGCGGTGAACCAGACGGCGTTGCCGCTGAGGATGCCGAGGTTCGCGGCGAGGGCCTTGTGCGCGCCGTGACGCATCGACTGGCCGACGACGTACAGCACCGCGGGGCCGGGCACGAAGGCGGCGGCGGTGGCGGTGATGAAGAAGGCTAGCCAGAGGTGGGTGTTCATCGGTCTTGCGGCTTCGGTCGGCGTGTCTCGTCTATGGCTTCGTGGCGCCTTCCCCCCCCCCCCCCCCCCCCCCCCGGGGGGGGGGGGGGGGGGCGGGGGGGGCGCGCGGGG
>Ga0081540_1002115_pt1 | contig 16543 bp, 15 predicted proteins | sample TabmetS2T1R1_FD_71024 | JGI IMG/M metagenome (GOLD analysis project Ga0081540, IMG submission 71024) | Tabebuia heterophylla rhizosphere microbial communities from the University of Puerto Rico - S2T1R1 | ecosystem: Host-associated > Plants > Roots > Rhizosphere ... | reverse complement strand
CCACCCCGGGGAGGGGGGCGTGTGGGGGGCAGTTGTTGCTCGCCCCTTTCCCGCGCGGGTTGGGCTGCCCCGGGGTCGGGGGGGGGAGCCGGTACGCCGGTCGGCCGTCGACGTCCCTGGAGACGCCGACGAGCCGGCCCGGAAGCGACCGCTCGAGCCCCGATCGCACCGCCATGTAGCCCGCGTGCGGGCCGCCGTAGCCGAGTGGGACGCCGAACCGTTGGGTGCTGCCGATCGCGATGTCGGCACCGGCCTCGCCGGGCGGGGTGAGCAGGGTGAGCGCCAGCAGGTCCGCGGCGACGGCCAGCCGCGCGCTGCGCTCCCGGGCGGCGGAGGCGATCGGGGCAAGGTCCCGGACCGCCCCGCTGGTGCCGGGATACTGCACGAGGACGCCGAAGACGTCCTCCCCGAGCGCGTCCAGCGCCTCCCCGGCGGCCGCGGACCCGAGGTCGACCTCCACGACGCGGATGCCGAGCGGCTCGGCGCGCGTGCCCACCACGGCGCGGGTCTGGGGCAGGACATCGGCGTCGACCACGAGGACGGCGCCGTCAGGCGCCTTCGACGTCCGGCGCATCAGCGTCATCGCTTCGGCCGCGGCCGTCGACTCGTCCAGCAGCGAGGCGTTGGCGACCGGCAGCCCCGTGAGGTCGGCGACCATGGTCTGGAAGTTGAGCAGCGCCTCCAGCCGGCCCTGGGAGATCTCGGGCTGATAGGGGGTGTACGCGGTGTACCAGGCCGGGCTCTCCAGGACGTTCCGCTTGATCACCGCGGGTGTCACGGTGCCGTGGTAGCCGAGGCCGATCATGGGAACGGCCACGGTGTTGCGGGCCGCGAACGCGCGAAGCTCGGCGAGCACCTCGCGCTCGCCTCCAGCCGGGAGGACGTCGAGCCCCTCGTCGGTCCGGATCGAGGGCGGCAGCGCAGCGTCGACGAGCTCCGCCATCGTGCGGTAGCCCACGGTGTCGAGCATGGCGCTGACGGCGTCCGGGTCGGGCCCGATGTGCCGGTCGGCGAACGTCACGGCGGCAGCCGGCGGGTCTCCCGCGGCCTCGGCATGGAGGGCGGCGGGCGCGTCGAGGACGGGTGCCGTCGTCGGCCCGCCTGCGCGCGCCGCAGGGGAATCGGTGAGCGAGGACGTCATGGAGGCTCCGCCGGATCGTTCTCGCGGCCCCTGGTCAGCAGGCCGCCGGTCGCCTCCCCCTCTGTCGAGCGTCAGTGCTCTCCAGAGTCGCCTCGCCCGCACGGTCCTGGCGCCTGAGAGGTTCCGGGGAGGTTTGCCCCTTCGGCGCCCCGCCACCGGCCGTCAGCACGGCCGGCACGGGGCTCTCCCGTGCGAGGTCTTCAGCGCCCCGCAATCTACCACCCGACCCTGCAGGCAGGCGGGTGGTCGGACGCCGCGCGGACGACGTTCGACCGGCCGGGGGGATGGAGCGTTCAGCCGGTCGAGGGGCGGACAGGACCGGCGAGCCGATAGGTTCGGCAGGTGCTCGTCGTCAGCGTGTGCAGCCTGAAGGGCGGCGTGGGCAAGACCTCGATCGTCCTCGGTCTTGCGTCCTCGGCCTTGACCAAGGGGGTTCCCACGCTGGTCGTGGACCTCGATCCACAGGCCGACGCGACGCTGGCGCTGGACGTCACGGGTGCGGCCGAGGTCGACGTCGCGACGTTGCTGGGCAATCCCCGCCGCAAGACGTTCGACGCCGCCGTGACGCCGAGCGGCTGGGCGGGCCCGGATCAGCAGCTCGACGTGCTCCCCGGATCCGCGGAGAGCGCGGCGTACGACGGACGCCGGTCGACGGAGCGGGCGCTGTCGCGGCTGGGTCAGGCGCTCGCGACGAGCCGGGACTACCGTTTGGTGATCATCGACTGCCCGCCGTCGTTCGGCGGCCTCACCCGCTCGGGCCTGGTCGCGAGCAACCGGGCGATGATCGTGACGGAGCCGGCCTTGTTCTCGGTCACCGCGGCGGATCGCGCGCTGCGCGCCGTCGACGACCTGCGCCGGGCCATCGCCCCCGAGCTCCAGCCGCTCGGCGTCGTGGTCAACCGGTACCGCGACCGCTCGCCGGAGCACCGCTACCGGGTGGCGGAGCTGGCGGAGATGTTCGGCCCGCTCGTGCTCACGCCGACGATTCCGGAACGGTCGGCGCTGCAGCAGGCACAGGGCGCGAGCATGCCGATCCACCGCTGGCCCGGGCCGGCCGCCAGCGAGCTCTCGTCGGCGTTCGACGCGCACCTGGCACGGGTGCTGCGGGCCGAGTCGCGGCCGCCGCGACGGCGACCCGCGTTCCAGACAGTCACGCCGGAACCCGCCTCGGCCTGACCCGGCTGATCGACAGCTCGCTCTGATCGAGAACGATCAGAGGCAGGAACGGTCAGCCGGTCGCGCGGTTGCGCCGCCGGCTCGCCAGCTCGTCGTCCGGGTGGTCCGCGGGGTCCTCGCCGGGGCGCTCGCCCGGCATCTCTGCGAGGCTGCCCTCCACCTCGCGCCAGACCCGACCCACGGCGATCCCGAACACACCTTGGCCGCCCTGGACGAGGTCGATGACCTCGTCGGGCGAGGTGCACTCGTAGACGCTGGCGCCGTCGCTCATGAGCGTGATCTGGGCAAGGTCCTCGACGCCGCGCTCACGCAGGTGGCTGACGGCCACCCGGATCTGCTGCAGGGACACCCCGGTGTCGAGCAGCCGCTTGACCACCTTGAGCACGAGGATGTCGCGGAAGCTGTAGAGGCGCTGCGTGCCGGACCCTGTCGCGGGCCGGACGCTCGGCTCGACCAGGCCGGTGCGTGCCCAGTAATCGAGCTGGCGGTAGGTGATGCCAGCGGCGCGGCAGGCGATCGGGCCGCGGTAGCCGACCTGCTCGTCCAGGTCAGGCAGGTCCTCGGTGAAGAGCAGCCCCTGCGCCGACGCGGGAACGGCGGGGCGTGCCATGCCGTCCGGTGCCTCGCCGGTACCGCTCACGCCGTCCTCCTGTCCCAGCGCCCTCGCGGGATGAGTGGGCCGCGGTGACGTCGCACCCAGGAACTCTCCAAGAATGGAACTACACCGAGGGCTTTACCCTTCGAACCGTAAGGGGCCCGCAGCCGAGCGTCAACGAGGGCTCTCGGCGGGCACCCCGCGTGTCGTATAACGATTCGACGCGGTCCTGACACGCCGACGTCCGGACACGGACCGTCGTCACCTCTGGGCTTTCCGGCAACTGAGCGTCACCGACGGGGATCGGTTCCAGCATCAGCCGAACACGATCACGGCGGCGGCTGCGGCCCGGGCGCGTCCTCGCCGAAGTCCTCCGGCGAGATCTGCTCGAGGAACTTGCGGAAGCGCTCGACCTCGTCCTCGTCCTCGTCCGGCACGGCGACTCCCCCGGCCTCGAGCACCTCGTCCGCGCCGACGATGCGCGACCCGGTGCGCAGCGCGAGGGCGATCGCGTCCGACGAGCGCGAACCCACCGTGAGGCCGCCGTCGAACACGAGCTCGGCGTGGAAGACGTTGTCCTTGATGGCGACGATCCGGACCTCGACCAGCCGGCGTCCGAAGGCCTCGATGACGTTACGCAGCAGGTCGTGCGTCAGCGGCCGGGGCGGGATGATCCCCTGTTGTGCGTGCGCGATCGCCGTCGCCTCGGGAGCACCGACCCAGATCGGCAGGTACCGGTCCCCGCCACGCTCGCGCAGCAGCACGATGGGCTGGTTGGAGGGCATCTCGACCCGGACACCGACGACGTCGAGCTCACGCACACCGTCACCGTACCTCGCCCCTCTAGGCGGCGCGACGGGCCCCGGAGAGGCCCTCCGGCCGCGATCGCCACCGACCGTGACCGTGCTCCTCGGGTGCGGCGTCCCACCCGAATCGAGGCGTCTCGCGCCGCAGAAGAGCCGGAGCAGCTCAGCAACTCCGCAGCGGTGAGCCAGGAGGAGTCAGCGCGTCACGGGCGGTTCAGGGCGATGCTCACGAGCGCGGCGTGCAGTCGGACACACAGCGCAGCCACCTCGTGGGCCGTCTCGTCGGCGCGGCCGGCGGCCTCGGGTCCGCGCTGGCGCCGCAGCGGCGCGACGACCTGCTCGACGAGCCCCGCTTCACGGTCCGCGGCGGTGCGGAACGGGCGCAGATGCCGGGGCTCGATGCCGAATCGCGCGAGCCCGGCGGCCGCCCGGACGACGGCCAGCGCGTCGGCGTCGTAGGTCCCGTCCGGGGCGGCGGAGACCAGGCCGTACGACTCGAGCTCTGCCAGCAGGCCGGGTCCGCCGCCGGCGCCGTCCGCGAGCTCGCTGCCGGCGCCGTCCGCGAGCTCTGCCCGGGTCAGTGCCGTCGTCGGCGCCTCCGCCGCCGGCCGCACCAGCCGGGGCACACGTGGAGCCCCGGGGAGCGGGGGCGGGTCGAGGCCCGCGTCGACCGCGTCCAGGTGGTCGCGGATCACGCGCAGCGGCAGGTAGTGGTCCCGCTGGACGGCGAGCACGAACCGAAGGCGATCCAGGTCGTCGTGACCGAACTTCCGGTACCCCGACGGCGTCCGCTCCGGGTCGATGAGGCCCTGCTCCTCGAGAAAGCGGATCTTGGAGATCGTCACGTCGGGGAACTCGGGCCGTAGCGCCTCGAGCACGGCCCCGATGCTCATCGTCGGGGGTGGCCCCTCGTGCCGGCGGGCCGCCGCATCGGCCACGACCCGTCACCCCCCGGCGTCGGCCCCGCCGCCGCCCCGCGGGCTCGGGTGGAACACCATCCGGTACTTGCCGATCTGCACCTCGTCGCCGTCGCGCAGAACCGCCTCGTCGATCCGATCGCGCTGCACGTATGTGCCGTTGAGACTGCCGACGTCGCGGACGACGAACACCCCGCCCGGGCGGCGCAGGAACTCGGCGTGCTTACGGGACACCGTGACGTCGTCGAGGAAGATGTCGCTGTCCGGACGGCGGCCGGCCGTCGTCTTGTCGGCGTCGAGCAGGAACCGGGCACCGGAGTTCGGGCCGCGCTGGACGACGAGCAACGCCGAGCCCTCGGGCAACGCCTCGATCGCCGTCCGGTCGGCCGCCGAGAGGCCCGACTCGGCGGCCTCGGGAGCCTCTGGACCCAGCGGGTGCAGCGACATCGTGGTGTCGGGCCCGCCGGCGCCCGTCGCGGCGCTCTGCGCTGCCCGTCCGGCCCCGTCGTCCGGCTCCGTCATCGCGATCTCCTCGCTCCGTTCGCCGCTGCCCGCTACTGCCCGCCACTGTCCGGCAGCAGCATCCCGGACGGCCGTCTCGCCACCCGGATCCGAAAGCCTAACCCTCGACACCAGGTCGAGGTAGCGCCGTGTTCCGTCCCGTCAGGACAGCTGATCCCGGTACTGGTCCGCAGTGAGGAGGCCGTCCAGGGCGGTCGGGTCGGCCGGCTCGACCTCGAAGATCCACCCCTGGCCGTAAGGGTCGGAGTTCACCAGCTCGGGCGTGGCCTCGAGGGCCTCGTTCCGTTCGACGACGGTGCCGCTGACCGGGGCGTAGACGTCGCTCACGCTCTTCGTGGACTCGACCTCGCCGATCGCGCTTCCGGCGGTGACGGCGCCGCCCGCGTCGGGCAGCGAGACGTAGACGATGTCGCCGAGGGCGTCCTGAGCGTAGGCCGTGATGCCGATCCGCAGCCGGTCGCCGAGGTCCCGGACCCACTCGTGCTCGGTGGTGTACCGCAAGTCGTCCGGGTACTCGAAGTCGGCCATGCCGTGGGTCCTCTCCGTCGGGCGGGTCAGGGCGTGGCCCCCGGGGCCGGGCGAGCGTACTGAGGCCGTGTCGGCGACCGCAACGCCTCGATGGTCACCCGCGCCGGCTGCGTCACCTTGCCCTGCGCGCCCTTGGTGTGCAAGACGTCCAGCACCCCGCCGGGGATCTGCAGCAGCCGGGCCAACGTCTGCGGCTCGCCGATGACCTTGATGGTGTACGGCGGCGTGACCAGGCGATCGTCCACCCGGACGCCGTCGGCCTCGTCCGTGAACGCCGTCGCCGCCACCACCCGCACGGATCCGATCTGGATGACCTCGGCGCCGCCGTCGCGCAGCTCCTCGATGGTGTCCAGCAGCGTGGCCGCGTCGACCTGCCGGTGTGGGTCGGTGATCTCCAGCACGATGCCGGGGCCGGAGGCGCCGACCGTCCCGGCGAGCAGGCCGAGCGTGTCGAGCCGGCGCTGCGCGGCCTCCTGCGCGGCGGCGGAGCCGTCGGTGCCGGACATCAGCCGGTCGCGGATGGCCTGCTCGTCCCGGACGTCCTGCTCCGCGCGGGCCTCGGCGTTGGTGACGTTGTCCAGCAGGCGCACGAGATCGGCCTGGCGCAGTGAGTCGAGCCCCTGGGTCTGGGTCTGCCGGGCCTGGACGACCAGGGCGAAGCCGAGCACCGCGCACAGGGCGCCGGCGAGCAGCTGACCCCGAGTGGCGCGCGGGCGCATGGCATGCCCGAGACGGCCGCGCGTGATGGCCCGGGAGGGAGGCGGCTCGGGGTCCCCGGGCAGCAGCGCGGGCTTGGGCGCCGCCGGCTCGGCGTCGCCGCCCTGGATCGCGTCGGCACCGGCGTCGCTCGTGTCGATCGTCTCGACGGACGGGACGGACGCGGCGGACGCGGCGGGCGTCGCGTCGTCCGTCCCCTCGCCCGGGTGCGTCCCGTCGAGCAGCTCGCCGTTCGGCTCGCGCGCGACCGGGGGGCGCGGATGGCGCTCCCCGGCTGTGCCCTGCCGCTCGATCGCGATCCGGCCCGGCCCGGCGTCGTCCGGGCCGGCGTCGTCCGTCTCGCGCCGCTGCGGCGGCAGCTCGGCGTCCGTCATGTCATGCCTTGAACAGGTGGCGGCGGATCGACGCCGCGTTGGAGAAGATCCGGATGCCGAGCACGACGACCACCCCGGTGGACAGCTGCGACCCGACCCCGAGCTGATCACCCAGATAGACGATCAGCGCGGCGACCACGATGTTCGACAGGAACGACACCGTGAACACGCGGTCGTCGAAGATGCCGTCGAGCACGGCGCGCAGCCCGCCGAACACGGCGTCCAGGGCCGCCACGACGGCGATCGGCAGGTACGGCTGCAGCCACAGCGGCACCGTGGGCTCGAGCACGAGACCGGCGACGATGCCGATGAGCAGGCCGATCGCGGCGATCACGGGGAGACCTCCGGGGTGGGTGCGGCGGTGCTGGGAGGTGCCGGGGGCGCGGACGTCGCCGCCGATGCGCCCGGCGAGGAGGAGCTGCGCTGCTCAGGCGTGCCCGACGGGGTCGGCGACGACGCCGACGTCGACGTCGGCGACGACACGGTGCGTGCGTACGCGAACCGGGTGGAGAACCCGCCCGCCCCCGGCAGCTCGAGGGTCGCGGAGGAGACGATAGCGGCCCGGATTCCGTAGTTGTCGCGGAGCGCCTGCAGGTAGGCGCCTCCGCTGCCGGCGGCGAAGCGGGTCTGCACGGCCGAGGGATCGCCGAGGGCGCTGATGACGTACGGCGGCACGAGCGGCCGGAAGTCGACGAGGATGGCCTGCCCGGCATAGCGGATGGCGGTGCGGGCGGTGAGGCGTTGACCGTTGACGGCGATGGCCTCGGCGCCGGCGGCCCACAGGCCGTTGACGACGATCTGCAGGTCGTGGTCGAGGACGCGACCTTGCTGGCCGTCGGCCGACGCCCGTGGATCGGTGCTGCCCGAGGAGGCCGTCGCCGAGGGCGAATCGGCGAGCGTCACGGTGAGCCCTGGGCCGGTGACCGAGGTCTCCGCGGAGAGCAGTCCCAGGAGTGCGGCCCGGTCGGGGAGGTCACTGCTGCCCCCGCTCGTCAGAGCCCGCGCCTGCAAGGCGGCGACCTGGGCTCGGAGCTGGTCGAGCTGTCGCTGCTCGGCGTCGGCGGCGGAGCTGCGCCGGCGCAGCTCCGCCTGCAGCGCCGCACGCGCCTCGGCGGCACCCGGCTGCGGACGACGCAGCTCGGCGATCGAGCGGGCCGTCACGGCCCCGCAGAGGATGGCCAGGGCCAGCGAGAGCGCCAGCGCGCGGCGGGAGGCGGGCGCCCCTTGGGCCCGCCGGGCCGCGGCAGTGGCATACCCCGGGTCGAGGGGCCGCTCCATGACCTCCCGAAGGAGGGTCATCGAGGCGTCGAGGGGGCCGCGCGACCCCGCGGGCGCCGGCGGGATCGACGGACCCGGGGTCGAGTGCGCCACCGGCCCATGCTGTCACGGGCCGCCGACGGTCCGGGTCAGCCCTGGCGGACGACGTCCCGCACCTGGCGCACGTAGAGCCAACCCGCCCACCAGTACAGGCCCACCCCCCACCAGGCGAAGGCCCACCCGATCACCAGGGCCGGCTGCGCCACCGGACCGCTGATCTGCGCCAGGAGCAGCAGCGGGAACGCGTAGAGGAGGCAGAAGGTGGCGGCCTTGCCCAGGAAGTGCACGGGGAGCGGACCGTAGCCGTAGCGGGCGAGCACGGGGATGGTGAACGAGAGCAGCACGTCGCGGCCGACCACCAGGCCGACGAGCCACCAGGGAACGACGTCCCGCCAGGCCAGGCCGAGCAGCGTGGCCAGAATGTAGAGCCGGTCGGCGACCGGGTCGAGGAGTTGGCCGACGCGGGACACCTGGCCCCACCGCCGCGCCAGGTCGCCGTCGAGGTAGTCGGTGAACCCGCTGACGGCGAGGACCGCCAGCGCCCAGCCGTCGTGGTCGTGCAGGACCAACCAGAAGAAGACCGGGACCAGGGCCAGCCGCAGCGCGCTCAGAGCGTTCGGGACGGTCAGCACCTGGTCCCGGACGACGACGCGCTCGGCCCGCCTGGACAGGGTGGGGTCGCGGTGCGGGCCGTCCGACGGGGCCTCGGGATCGCCAGGTTCGGCTCGGGAGGCCACGGCGTCGGCCGGGCGCGGCTCGGGCACGACCGTCAGCCTACGCAGGGTGAGGAGGCTGCTGCTGCAGGAGCGGCGTCAGGTCGTCGGGCCGCCGGCCACGTAGATCACTTGACCCGACACGAACGACGCCTCGTCGCGCACGAGGAACGACACGGTCGCCGCGACGTCCTCGGGCCGGCCGACGCGCTGGACGGGGACCTGCTGGGCGGCCGCCTTCTGGAAGTCCTCGAAGTCCATGCCGACCCTGGCGGCCGTCGCGGCGGTCATGTCGCTGACGATGAAGCCCGGGGCGACGGCGTTGACCGTGATGCCGAACCGGCCCAGTTCGATCGCCAGCGTCTTCGTGAACCCCTGCAGGCCCGCCTTGGCCGCCGAGTAGTTCGCCTGTCCTCGATTGCCCAACGCCGAGGTGCTCGACAGGTTCACGATCCTGCCCCACCCGTTCTCGGTCATGTACCCCTGCACCGCGCGGCTCATCAGGAACGATCCGCGCAGGTGCACGTTCAGGACGGCGTCCCAGTCGTCGTCGGTCATCCTGAACAGGAGGTTGTCCCGGATGATCCCGGCGTTGTTGACCAGGACCGTGGGCGGTCCGAGATCGGCCTCGACGCGCGAGACGGCCAAGGCGACGCGGTCGGTGACGGAGACGTCGACGCCGACGCCGAGCGCCCGGCCGCCGGAGTTCCTGATCGCCTCGACGGTGCCGGCACAGGCGTCCTCGTCGAGGTCGAGGACGCCGACGGCGAGCCCGTCGGCGGCGAGCCGGCGGGCTATCGCGGCACCGATCCCGCGGGCGCCGCCGGTGACGATCGCGACGCGGCCCTCGTGGGACTCGGTCGCCGTGCTCGGTTCGCTCATCTTCGACGTCCTCTCGCTCGTCCACGCCGCCGCGGCATCCGGGGGCGCCGGGCAAACTATCCGGACGCCTCGGCGGAGTCATCAGCCGCCGGCGACACCGACGCGGCCGACGAAGGAGCGCGACGACCGTGGCTCCGCTCAGGTCTGCGGCGGCGGCGCGACCACGGTCCTCCGGTCGTCCGGGAGGCGCCGGGTGACCCGGCGCCGGTCGAGCAGCTCGAGCAGGGGGACGGCGACGCGCCGCGAGGTACCCAGCGCCTGCCGGGCCTGACTGGTGGTGAAGGGCTGCGGCAATGCGGCGAGCGCGGAGCGGGCCCGCTCGACGGTGCCGGCGAGGAGCACGACCCCGTCCGACAGGCGCACGATCACGCCCGCGCGCTCGGCGGCCGCGAGCTCGCGCCGTCCGAGACCGAGCTCGGCCAGTCGAGCGGCGACCGGGGCGGCGAACGGCTCGTCGGCCAGGTCGTTCGCGAGGGCCGAGACGGCCGCGGCCAGCGGGGCGGGAAGGTCGGGCGTGAGCCGGGTGTCGATCACGCGGCCGTTGCGGACGGCGAGCGGCGCCGTGGCCACCGCGACGACGACGGCCTCGTGCGGCACCTCGAGCATGGCGCGCGCGGCGGCGAGCGGGACGCCCGGCTCCGCGCCGGCCGCGGTGGGGGCGGCTGCGACGGCCTCGACGAGCCGGCTCCGCCAGCGCTCGACGGCGTCCGGGTCCACCAACCACTCCCCGGCGGCGAGGACCCGCTCCGGCGTGTTCGACCCTGTGGAGCGGAGCCAGGACCGGTGCAGCACGCCACGCTCGCGCAGCACGGCCGCCGCGTAGGCCGGTCCCTCCGCCTCGAGACGGGCCAGCTCGGCGGCCCGGTCGCGGGCCGCGCCGCGCCGGAGCAGCGGCGGGGGACGGGTGTCCACGACTGTGGCGCTGGCCACGATGCGATGCGCGCCGGGATCACGGAGCAGGGCGACGTCACCGGCGATCATCGGCAGTGGCCGATCGAGGGTGAGCCGGGCATGAGGCGTCGCCAGTGGCCGTACCCGGACGCCGACCGCCGCCGAGCCGATGTGCAGCACGCCGCGTAGTGGCATCCGCCGGTCGCCGTCCGTCGGCTCGCTCGGGACGAGCCGGGCGTCGACCACCCCGCTGACGTCGACGGTGCCGGGCGTGCTCAGGACGTCGCCACGTGCCACCTGCTCGCGCTCCACCCCACGCAGGTTCAGCGCGATGCGCGCCACGGCGGTGACGCGCGAGGCAGGGGCCCCGAGCGACTGCAGGCCGCGAACGCGCACCTGGCCCTGCTCGACGCCGCCGGCGACGAGCGTCAGCAGGTCACCTGTCTGCACCGTGCCCGCGGTCAAGGTGCCGGTCACCACCGTCCCGGCGCCGCGGATCGTGAACGAGCGGTCGACCCAGAGCCGGACGGGCGCGTACGCATCCGGCGCGGGCAACCCGCGGACAAGGTGGGACAGGGCGTCGGCAAGGTCATTCAGACCTTGCCCGGTGCGACCGCTGACCGGAACGGCCGGCAGGGCCGCGAGACTGGTGCCGGCGAGGCGCGCAAGCACGTCGGCCGCCACCGGCGCTGGGTCGGCAAGGTCGCTGCGCGTGACGGCCAGCAGCCCGTGCACGACGCCCAGAGCGTCGAGCGCCGCCACGTGCTCCGCGGTCTGAGGCATCCAGCCTTCGTCCGCGGCGACCACGAGCATCACCGCCGGGACCGGGCCGACACCGGCGAGCATCGTGGGAACGAAGCGCTCGTGGCCCGGGACGTCGACGAAGGCCACGACGTCACCGGTGGGCAGGGTGGTCCAGGCGAAGCCCAGATCGATCGTCATCCCCCGGCGCCGTTCTTCCTCGTACCGGTCCGGCTCCATCCCGGTGAGCGCCCGGACCAGGGTCGACTTGCCGTGGTCCACGTGCCCTGCGGTGGCGATGACGTGCATCAGCGGGCGGCGTCCTCGGGCCCAGCTGCTGCCAGCACCGCCTTGGCGACGGCGGCGTCGTCGTCCGGCGCGACCGTGCGCAGATCGAGCAGCAAGGTGCCGCGTTCCACCCGGCCGAGAACGGCGGGGTCGCCCGTGCGTAACGCGACGGCCAGGTGCTCCGGGAGCGCGACGGCGGCGGAGGGCAGCGTGACCCCGGGGGCGCCGCCGCCGCCGACGACCGAGGCGCTGCCGACCGCCCGCGCGGGGATGCCGGACGCGACCAGCAGGTCGGCCAGCGCCTCGGCCCGCGCGCCGAGCGCCTCTGGTCGCGCGTGCAGGGCCTGGCTGGTCGGCGTCGGGGGCCCGCTGAGGGTGGCCTCCAGCGCCGCGAGAGTGATCTTGTCCACGCGCAGGGCCCGGGCCAGCGGGTGGCGTCGAAGCCGCTCGACGACGTCGGCCTTGCCCAGGATCAGTCCCGCCTGCGGACCGCCGAGGAGCTTGTCGCCGCTGGCCGTGACCAGCGCGGCGCCGGCGGCGAGACAGGACTCGGCGTCGGGCTCGTCGGGCAGCAGCGGGTCGCGCACGAGCAGCCCCGAACCGATGTCGGCCACGACCGGGACGCCGAGCCCGGCCAGCTCGGCAACGTCGACGGACGAGGTGAATCCGCTGACGACGAAGTTCGACGGGTGGACCTTGAGCACGAAGCCGGTGTCAGGGCCGATCGCGGCGCGGTAGTCCGCCAGGTTCGTGCGGTTGGTGGTGCCGACCTCGCGCAGCCGGGCGCCGGTCGAGGCGAGCAGATCCGGCAGGCGGAACCCGTCACCGATCTCGATGAGCTCGCCACGGCTGACGACGATCTCCTTGCCCTGGGCGAGCGCGGTGGCCGCGAGGACGACAGCCGCGGCCCCGTTGTTGACCACGTGCACGGCCTGCGCCCTCGGTACCGCGGCGGCCAGCGCGGCCAGGGCGCCGGGACCGCGAGGCGCTCGCCGTCCCGTGTGCAGGTCGAGCTCGACGTCGGTCGTCCCGGACGCCGCGAGAACGGCCTCCACGGCGGCTCGCGAGAGCGGCGCCCGGCCGAGGTTCGTATGCACGACGACGCCGGTGGCGTTGATCACCGGCCGCAGGCTCGTCGGCCGCCTGGGCACGGCGGCGAGGGCGACGTCGACGACGTCAGCGGGATCCAGCTCCCCCGCACGAACCCTGGCCAGGGTCTCGACCACGACCTCTTTGACGACGGCGGAGCCCAGGTGCGCCGCCGCGGCCACGAGACGCGGATCGGCGAGGACGCGGTCGGTCCTCGGGACGTCACGACGAGGGTCCCCGGTCCGTCCCGCGGCGGCGCCGCCGGCGCGAGGTGCCACCGCCGGAGTGTAGGTCGCAACCCGGTGATCAAGGAATGGTGACCGCTCCGCCCTCTCGACGAGCACAGCCCCGCGGGCATCGATCACGCATCCGGACCGGTGGGACCTGTCGACGCGCACCTGGACACGCAGCAGGTTCGGGCCTGCGGGATCAACCCCGACCGTGGGCTGCCCCGACCCGGGGCTGCCCGTCGGAGATGTCCGGCCTTCGTAGGCTGGGGGCATGGCTGAGAACACGACGAGGCCGACCGGTGCCGACGTCGACGCCTTCCTCGACGCCGTCGACAGCGACCGGCGGCGGGAGGACGCTCGCCGGGTTCTGACGATCATGCGGGACGTGACCGGCAAGGAGCCGGTCATGTGGGGAGCGTCCATGATCGGTTTCGGGACGGTCCACTACCGCTACGCCACCGGCCGCGAGGGCGACACGTTCGCCGCCGGGCTCTCGCCCCGAAGGTCCGCGCTGACGGTCTATCTGGCGGAGGGGTTCGACGGGCGGGAGGAGCTCCTGGCCCGACTGGGGCCGCACACAACCGGCCGGGCGTGCCTGTACCTGAAGCGGCTCGACTCCGTCGACCTCGACGTGCTCCGGGAGCTGATCGAGTCTTCGTACCACCACGCCGTCACGCTGACCCACGCACCGGAGGGCGGGGCCTGAGCGAAGGCGCCGCCCTCCGGAGACTCTCCCAGCATGATCAACTGGAATTGCATGATCAGCGCGGATTGCATGATCAGCCGAGGGAGGGGCAGACCGGGGGCGGGCGATATGAGAACGTGACGCCCATGGCTGCGCTGCGCAGCGATCACTGGTACGGCGGCCAGGATCGCAACGCCTACATCCACCGCGCCTGGATGCGACGCGGGCTCCCCGACTCGGCGTTCGACGGCCGTCCGCAGATCGCCATCGCGAACACGGCGTCCGACCTCACCCCGTGCAACCGTCACCTCGACGAGATCGCCCGTAGTGTCGCCAACGGCGTCTGGGAGGCCGGCGGCGTCCCACAGGTCCTGCCCGTCATGTCGCTGGGCGAGACGAACGTGCGGCCCACCGCGATGTTGTGGCGCAACCTCGCTGCCATGTCGATCGAGGAGATGCTGCGGGCGAACCCGATCGACGGCGTCGTGCTGCTCGGTGGCTGCGACAAGACCGTTCCCGCGCTGCTCATGGCCGCGGCGTCGGTCGATCTGCCGGCGGTCGTCGTCCCAGGCGGCCCGATGCTCACGGGCACCTTCCAGGGCGTGCCGCTCGGCTGCGGCACGGACGTGTGGCGGCTGTCGGAGGAGGTGCGTGCCGGCACCCTGTCGAGGCACGCGTTCCTCGAGTCCGAATCAACCATGATCCGGAGCCGGGGCCACTGCAACACGATGGGAACCGCGTCGACGATGGGACTGCTCTGCGAGGTCCTCGGCATGACCGTGCCAGGCACCGCCGGACTCCCCGCGCCCGACAGCCGCCTCCTTGCCCAGGCCCACGCGAGCGGGCGCCTCGCGGTCGACCTCGTCGCCGAGGAGCGCCGGCCGAGCGACGTTCTCACCGCGGGATCCTTCCGCAACGCCATCGTCGCCCTGGCGGCCCTCGGCGGATCGACGAACGCCGTCGTCCACCTCCTCGCCATCGCCGGCCGGCTCGGCGTCGACCTCCGGCTGGACGACTTCGACCGGATCGGCCACGCCATCCCCCTGCTGGTCGACCTGCAACCCGCCGGCCGGTTCCTGATGGAGGACTTCCATCGCGCCGGCGGCCTGCTCGCCGTGCTGCGCGAGGTGCGTGACCTCCTCGACGACAGCGCGATCACCGTCACCGGCCAGCCCCTCGTCGACTATCTCGACGAGGCCCGGATCTGGGACGCCGAGGTCCTGCGCGCCCTCGACACGCCGCTGAAGGAGAACGCGGGGATCGCCGTGCTGCGCGGCACCCTCGCGCCGTCCGGGGCCGTCATCAAGCCGGCCGCGGCCTCACCGCCGTTGCTCAAGCACCGCGGCCGAGCGCTCGTCTTCGACTCCGTGGAGGACATGCGTGCCCGTGTCGACGATCCGGCCCTGGACGTCGACGCCGACACGGTGTTGGTGCTGCGCGGGTGCGGCCCGAAGGGCTATCCCGGAATGCCCGAGGTCGCCAACCTGCCGTTGCCCAGCAAGCTGCTGGAGCAGGGGGTGCGGGACATGGTGCGGATCTGCGACGGGCGGATGAGCGGCACCGCATACGGCACCGTGGTGCTGCACGTCGCCCCCGAGGCGGCGACCGGCGGCCCGCTGGGCAAGGTCCGCACGGGCGATTGGATCACTTTGGACGTGGAGTCGCGGCGGCTCGACGTCGACCTGCCGGACGCCGACCTCGATGCCCGCCCGGTGTCGGACGCGATGCTGGCAGCCATCGCCCAGCCCCGGCGTGGCTGGGAAAGGCTCTACGTCGACACCGTCCTCGGCGCCGAGACGGGCGCGGACCTGGACTTTCTCGTCGGGAGCAGCGGCGACGCCGTGGCTCGTGAGTCGCACTGAGTCGTGGGCGACCCGTCCGGGAGCGGCGCCGAACCCGCCGCATCCACGCTGACCCCCGTCGACGCCGGGATCCGCGAGCAGGCCGGCCGGCTCCGGACCCGCCCGGTCGTCCACTTCACCGCGCCAGTGAACTGGCTGAACGACCCGAACGGCCTGATCTTTCGAGAAGGCCGGTGTCACCTCTTCTATCAGTTCAATCCGCACACCCCCACCTGGGCACGACCCGCCTGGGGGCACGCGGTCAGCACCGACCTGCTCAGCTGGGTGGACCTCCCGGTAGCGCTTGCCCCGCAGGACGGCATCGACGCGATGGGCTGCTACTCAGGGTGCTGCGTGGACGACGACGGCACGCCGACGATCGTCTACACGGCGGTCACCGAGGGGCCGGCGGGGCTGGTCGAGCACGTGCACCTCGCCATCGGCGACGACGAGCTGATCACATGGCGCAAGGAGCCGGTCCCGGTGCTCACGGCTCCGCCCGAGCTCCCGCTCGTGGCCTTCCGCGATCCGTTCGTGTGGCGGACCGCCGACGGCCGCTGGCACATGGTCATCGGCGCCGGGCTCGAGGGTTCGGGCGGCGCGGTGCTGGCCTACTCCTCATCGGACCTGCGCTCGTGGACGCCGGAGGGTGTGCTCCTGGACGCCGCGGCACTGGCCGAGGCCGTGGGCGCCGACCGCCTCGACCTGGGCGACGTGTGGGAGTGCCCCTTCCTGCTCCGGATCGGCGACGACGACGTGCTCGTGCTGTCCGTCTGGGACGGCGAGCCGTCGCACGTCCTGGCCGTCCTGGGGCAGCTGCGAGGCCGTCGGTTCGAGCCGGCCTCGGTGACGCGCCTCGATCTGGGCCCGAGCTTCTACGCCCCCCATCCCCTGGTCCGCGAGGGCGGCCGCGCAGAGGTGTTCGGCTGGCTACGGGAAGACGCGGGAAGCGTGCGGACGGCGACCGGCTGGGTCGGCGCGTTGAGCCTGCCCCGACAGCTGGACGTCGTCGCTGGCCGCCTCGTCGTCGCGCCGGCGCCGGCGTTGCGCGGGCTGCGACGTCGCCTGCTCGCCGACGTCCGACCGGGGC
>Ga0081540_1002114_pt1 | contig 16550 bp, 12 predicted proteins | sample TabmetS2T1R1_FD_71024 | JGI IMG/M metagenome (GOLD analysis project Ga0081540, IMG submission 71024) | Tabebuia heterophylla rhizosphere microbial communities from the University of Puerto Rico - S2T1R1 | ecosystem: Host-associated > Plants > Roots > Rhizosphere ... | reverse complement strand
TCGCCGGGGCCGGCGCCCTGCCAGCGGAAGGCGGTGCCTGCGAAGCTCTGGAACCACGACTGCTCCTGCGGGTACGAGGTCGCCGGGGAGAGCTGCAGGTGGAGGTGCGGGCCGGTCGCGTGGCCGGTCTGGCCGACGAGGCCGACCTCCGTGCCGGCGGCGAGGGTCGCGCCCGCGGTGACGGCCGGGTCGAGGTAGGACAGGTGGCAGTACGTCCAGGTCTGCCCGTCCGCGGTCGTCATGGTCAGGCCGATCCCGCAGCGGCCGCTGGGGTACACGTACGAGCGCTCGACGGTCGCGTCCGCGAGCGCGTAGACCGGCGTTCCCTCGGGAGCCGCGATGTCGGCGGCCGGGTAGTCGTGGTGGTGGTGCGAGACCGAGACGAGGGAAGGGCCGCCGCCGACCGGGAAGACGTAGGTGCCGTCGTACGACGGCGCGGCGAGCAGCGAGCCCGCGGCCGGCGCGAACGAAGCCGCGAGTGAGCGGTCCTTAGCGAGGGCGAGGTCGCGCTGGGCCTGCTCGAGGCGCGCGCGCAGGTCGGCGACGCGATCCTGCGCGAGCGAGCGGCGGACGGCGAGCTGGGCGGTCCGGCGGTCGAGCGCCAGCCGGTCGGACAGCAAGCTCGTGGCGGCGGTGCGCCTGGAGAGGCGCTGCTCCGTGCGATCGAGCGCCCGCAGCCCGCGAAGGGCGCGCACGAGCTTCCGGTTCGCTCGCACCACCTTCTCGCGAGCCTGGTCGAGCGAGACCTGCAGCCGGTCGAGGTCGAAGGTCGCGTCAACGCCGCCCGAGCCGAACAGCTGGGCGAGCTGGAGCACCTCGTCCACGTACCACTGCGCGTGGTTGTACGAGAAGACCGCGCGGGAGATGTCCGTCGCGCCGCCGCTTGCCGCGAGGTAGCGCGCCGCCGCGGCGATTCCGTCGTCGGGGCTCCACGGGTTCGCGATCCCGTCGCCGTCGGCGTCCACGCCCCAGCGCTCCCATGTCGACGGCATGAACTGCATCCAGCCGATCGCGCCGGCGGAGCTCGGCCCCATGTTGCGGCCGAAGTTCGACTCGACCTTGTTGATCGCGGCCAGCACCTGCCACGGCACCCCGTAGACGGAGCCGTACCGCTGCCAGAGCCCGAGCAGCTGCGGGTAGCTGCGGGTCTCCGCCACTGCGGGCGGGGAGAGCAGCGCCGACGAGAATCCGACCGCGCCGGGGTCGTTCGGCACCTGCGCGCTCGGCAGGAACGGTGTGGCGGCCGGCGCGGGGACGGTCGGCACGACCTGGAACACGTCCGCGCCCGCCCCGCCGGCGAGCGCGAGCGCCGACAGCGCCGCAGCCAGGAGCGTTTTCATCCCTCTGGCGAGGCGGCGATTCGAAGGTTCGGCATCGACTGCTGCGCGGGGTCGGCGGGCTCAGGCTCGGGCTCGGCCATTGCGGAGACGGGCCGGTCGGTCTCGACGCCTGCGGCCTTGCGCTTCAGCGCCTGGTCGAGCTCGACGAGGAAGTCGTGCCGGTTCGTGGCGGCGTTCGCGGCGACCTCGCGGTCGACCTCGCCCGCGACGACGAGCTCGATCAATGCCTGGGCGAAGGTCTGCATCTCGAAGAACTGGCCCTCGGCGATCGCGTCCGAGATCTCCTCGGCCCTGCTCTCGCGGATCAGCTCGGCGATGCGCGAGTTGGTGATCATCACCTCGACCGCCGCCACCCGGCCGCCGTTCAGGCGGGGGAGCAGGCGCTGGCTGACGACACCGCGCAGGACTCCGGCCAGGATCGAGCGGATCTGCTCCTGCTTTTCCGCGGGGAAGAACTCGATCATCCGGCCGATCGTCTCGGCCGCGTCGATCGTGTGCATCGTCGAGAACACGAGGTGTCCCGACTCGGCCGCCTTGAGGGCGGTCTCGGCCGTCTCGGCGTCGCGCAGCTCGCCGATCAGGATCACGTCGGGATCCTGGCGCAGCACGCGCCGGATCGCCGCGAGGAACGACTCCGTGTCGAGGCCGACCTCGCGCTGGTTGACGATGCAGCCGTGGTCGGAATGCAGGATCTCGATCGGGTCCTCGATCGTCACGATGTGCTGGCGCCGTGTCCGGTTGATGTGGTCGATAACGGCCGCGAGCGTGGTCGTCTTGCCGGAGCCGGTCGCGCCCGTGACGAGCACGAGGCCGCGGTGCTCGTCGGCGGCGCGGCGAACGCCGTTCGGCAGGCGCAGCTGACCGAAGCTCGGGACCTCGTCCGGGATCACGCGGAAGGCGAACGAGATCGAGCCGCGCTGACGGAAGCCGTTGACACGGAAGCGCGGGAGCCCGTGGGTCGTGTACGCGATGTCGAGCTCGCCGGTCTCGTGGAAGTGCGAGAGCTTCGCCGGCGCCAGGTCGGCGACGGCGGCGAGGACGACCTGGAGGTCGCTCTCGTAGAGCGGCGCGTGGTCCGGCAGCAGGCCGAGCTCGCCGTCACGGCGGAGCACGGGCGGCTGCCCGACCTTCAGGTGGATGTCACTCGCGCCGAGCTCCACGGCGCGACCCAGGGCCGCATTCAGGTCCACGCGGAGGTGAATCGGCAGCTACGTCGCGACGCTTGAGCCGCTTCTAGCGGCCGAGCGCGTCGACCAGGCGCAGCGGCGCGCGGACGAGGCCCTTGGCGTCGCCCGGATGCGCGAGGTCGCCGCGCAGGAACGCCGACGTGAACCCCCACACGAGGGGCAGCCGCGCGACGCCGTAGACGAGGCGCGGGAACCGGTCGAGCGCGTACTTCGCCTTCCACGAGGCCGTAAGCGTGCGGCCCAGCGCCGCCTCCAGCCGCAGCGCGTAGCCATCGAGCGTCGAGGCCCGGCCCTCCAGCAGCTCCAGCGCCGTCTCGGCCGCGAGCCGCGAGCTGACGAACGCCTCGTACATGCCGTCCCCGGAAAGCGGGTCGACCAGGCCGGCCGCATCGCCGACGAGCAGCACGCGTCCGCGCGAAACCGGATCGCGCACCCCGCGCATCGGCAGCCGGTAGCCGCGCAGCGACTCGAGCCGTTCCGCCGGCAGGCCGTAGCCGGCGCACGCGCGCTCGAGGTGTTCGCGCAGCCGCGGCCCCTCCGACTCCCATCCGCCAACACCGACGTTCACGTGGTCGCCCTTCGGGAACACCCACGCGTAGCCGCCGGGCACCGTCGCCAGCTCGACCACGGCGCGCCCTCGGTAGTCCTCGCGCGCGTGAACATGAGGAACGTTTCCCTCCAGCGCGACGCCGTGCTGGCGGCCCTCCGTCAGGCCCAGCGCGCGAGCCGCCAGCCCGTTGACCCCGTCGGCACCGAGCACGACGCGAGCCGAGGCCGCAGACCCGTCGAACCGCACCACCGCGCCGTCGTCCTCGAGCTCCAGCGCCGTCGCGCGCGCCCCGTCGCGGAAGTCCGCCCCGGCGGCAACGGCCTGCTCCGCGAGGTGCGCGTCGAGCCGGCTGCGCTGCGTCATCAGGATCAGCGGCTCCTCGGTGCGCCGCTCGAACTGACGCTTGTAGCGGAAGCCGAGCTGGAACCGGTGCACCACGTCCTCGACGACCGGCCCGACCGACACGGGCAGCTCGCGAACGGCGCGGTAGGTCAGCCCGCCCCCGCACGGCTTGTCGCGCGGGAAGCGCTCGCGGTCGAGCAGGAGCACGCGTGCGCCCGCGCTCGAGAGCCGGAAGGCGGCGGTCGATCCCGCTGGGCCGGCGCCGACGACGATCGCGTCGAACCGCTCCACGGCGCCCATCGTATGCGGGTTAGGATCACTCCGATGCCCCGTTACCTGGTCATACGAAAGTTCGAGGTCGACGAAGACGAGATGCCGGCCCTCGGCCGCCGGTCACGGCAGGGCATCGAGAACCAGTTCACGACGATCACGTGGGAGCACAGCCACGTGACGATCGACGACGACGGGCTGGTGCGAACGTTCTGCGTCTACGCCGCCCCCGACGAGCAGACGGTCCGCGACCACGCGGAGCACCTGGGCAGGCACCAGGTCGAGTCGATCTACGAGATCGCGGGCGACGTCACGCCGGCCGACTTTCCCGGCTAGACCGGGCTACGCGCTCGTTTCCGTCTCGCCGCGGCCGAGCAGCCGCGCGTCGAGCACGTGGTAGTGCGCCTGCCGCGCGACCGCCAGCTTGCGGCGGATCTCGCGCCGCCGCAGGTCGTCGCCGTCCTCGACCAGCTCCAGCGCCTCGCGGTAGAGCGCGACCGCCTGCTCCTTCGCCCAGCCGCGCTCGGCCTGCTCGCCGGCCGCGAGAAAGTATCCGATCGCGTGCCCGGGCTCGCCCGCGTCGCGCCAATGACGGGCGAGAGCCGCCGTCGCCTCGCCGACCTCGGAGGTCGCGTCCTCGAAGAAGCGCGCCACCTGCGCATGCCGCTCGCGTCGGCGTGCCCGCGGGAGCAGCTCGTAGGCCGAGTCGCGGATCAGCACGTGCGTGAACGAGTACTGCCGGTCGCCCTCGAACGCGGAGACGGTGTCGCGGCGGATCAGATCGCGGCGCTCCAGCGCCCCGAGCAGGTCCGACAGGCCGTCCTCGGCACCCATCGCCTCGAGCGCGCCGCACCAGAACGTCTTGCCGACGACGGCGGCGTCGAGCAGCAACGACCGCTCCTGCTGCGGCAGTGCGTCGAGCCGCGCCGCGAGGATGCCGCGGATCGAGTTCGGCAGCGCCGTCTCCGTCCCCGACTCGAGCATCGTCGCCGCCAGCTGCTCGATGAAGAGCGGGTTGCCCGCCGAGCCCGCCGCAACCGCCTCGGTCGCGCCCTCGGCGAGCAGGTGCCGCGCCAGCTCGCGCGACTCCGCGTCGCTCAACGGCTCGAGCGGCAGCGCGCTGTAGGCGGGCAGGCCGCCGCCCCACGACGGTCGCGTGTCGAGCAGGTCGGGCCGCGAGAGGGCGAGGAGCAGGATCGGCAGGTCGCGCAGGCGGCCTGCCAGCAGCTCGATCAGGTCGAGCAGGCCCGAGTCCGCCCAGTGGACGTCCTCGAAGACGAGCATCGTCGGCCGGTCGCGCGCCACGGCCTCGATGAACACGCGCACCGAGAAGAAGAGGGTCTCGCGGTCGGCGACCGAGCCCTCCGGGTCGAGGCCGAGCAGGATGGCGAGGTGGCCGCTGATCGCCTCCGCGTCGTCGTTGCAGACCAGCGTCGAGACCCGCTCGCGCAGTTTCTCCAACCCGACCTCGCGCGAATCCGTCTCGAAGATCCCGCAGAGCTGCTTGACCTGGATCGCGAACGCGAAGTAGGCGCTGCTCTCACGGTAGGGAAGCGAGCGGCCGTGGATCGCGCGCCCGCCGAGGTCCTCGACGGCCTTCGCGAACTCCGTCGCGAGCCGCGTCTTGCCGACGCCGGCCTGGCCGAGCACGGTGACGAGGTGCGGGCGCTGCTCGGCCGCGGTGCGCTCCCAGATCCCGCGCAGCACGTCGAGCTCGCGCGCCCGGCCGACGAGTGGCGCCCGGGCGCCGCGGCGCTCGCCGATCGGCGCCGAAGCCTCGAGGGCGAGCCACGCCTCGACCGGCGCGGACTTGCCCTTCGCGATCACGGGCTCGACGGTCTCGTAGACGATCGCGTCACGGGTCAGCCGGTGCGTCTCCGCGCCGACGAGGATTCCGTTGGTCGGAGCCGCGCTCTGCAGCCGAGCCGCCGTGTTGACGACGTCGCCGGCCACCATCGCCTCGCCGTGCTCGGGCCGCGCGTCGAGCGTGACCAGCGCCTCGCCGGTGTTCACCGCGATGCGCAGCTGGAGGTCGAGCCCGGAGCTTGCGCTCAGCTCGGTGACGCTCTCCCTCACCGCGAGCGCGGCCCGGATCGCGCGCTCCGCGTCGTCGCCGAATGCGGTGGGCGCGCCGAAGACGCCCATCACGGCGTCGCCGACGAACTTCTCGACCGAGCCGCTGAAGGACTCGATCTCGTTCCGGACGCAGTCGTGGTAGGGAGCGAGGATCGCCCGCACGTCCTCGGGGTCGAGCTGCTCGGAGCGTTCGGTGAAGCCGACGAGGTCGACGAAGATCACGCTGACGACGCGCCGCTCCTCGCGCGGCTTCGCCGCGGCCGTCAGCTCACGGCCGCACGCAAGGCAGAACCGGGCCACCTCCGGGTTCTCCTGGCCACAGGCAGGACAACGGAGCACCAACGAAATGTAGTGCGGAGTTACGAGAAAGCGAAGGGTGCGCGGCAGGCGTCGAGCTTCGGGATCGAGAAACGAGCGATCGTCCCGAACTGCGGAGCGGGCTTGCACGCCTGCGCGACACCCGCGTCGCAGGCGACCGAGAGGAAGACGAATGCGTCCTCGGGCGTGAAACCGTGCTCGTCGACGAGCAGCTTCGCCGCCTCTTCGGAGACGAGCTTCAGCGCGTCGCCGAAGTCGTCGGCCGTCGCGTGAGGCAGCCAGCGGTCGGCGAGCTCCGTCACCGGCCACGTCGCCTGCTTGCCCTTGCGCAGCTCGAAGCGGATGTCGACTTCGCCTGCGATTTCGACGCCTGTGAAACAGATCTCGCCGTCACCCATCGAGGCGTGCATGTCGCCCACCGCGAACATCCCGCCGGGCTGTCGCACGGGAAAGAAGATCCGTGCGCCCACACCGTGCAGGTGGTCGTCGAGGTTGCCGCCGTGCCGGCCGGCGAGGCCGTTCGAGAGCGTCTCGCCGTCCGTCGCCACGCCGACGACGCCGACCATCGGCCGCGCGGGGAACGAGACGCGGTCGTTCATCCGGATCTCTCCGTCGCGCACCTCGAACATCCGTGTCAGCGGTGCCTGCACCTGGTCGATCAGCTGCCCGAACCCTGGGATCAGCGTCGCCACCCCCCACTCGATCGGGCGCACGTCGAGGATCTCCGCTACGAGCGAGTCGCCGGGCTCCGCGCCGCGGACCGCCACCGGCCCGGTGGCGCTGTTGATCCGCTCGAGGTCGATCTCGGTGACGAGGTCGTCCTCGCTGCGGATCTGGCCGGTGAAGCAGTCGTTCGTCTCGAAGGTGACGGTGTCGCCGGGATCGATCTCGAGCACGGGCTCGAGGTCGGGCCCGAACGACCAGATCACCTGGTCCCGCGAGAGCCGGTGCACGGCCGCGACGGCCATCACGCCTCCGGGAGGAACGCGGGCTGCGCCTCCGGCGCGACCGTCTCGTCCTCGACGTAGACCCGCTCCATGTCCTCCAGCCGCTCAGGCCGCGTGCGCACGATCCAGAGCGTGACCAGCACGCCGAGCACCGTCCACCCGATCGCCACCCAGTTGGCGTACTTGATCGGGTAGGTCGGAGGCACTTTGTAGAACTGGTAGTAGAGCGGGAAGAAGAACAGCACGATCCCTCCGATCGGCAGGATCACGTGCAGGAGGGGGTTGAACTGGCTCCGGCCGGGGCCGAGGTAGTAGCGGACGCAGCCTGCCGCCACCAGCATGTAGACGAGGATCACCACCGGCACCGCCATCGTCGCGATCATCGCGAAGCCGGTCAGCGGGCCCCACTTCCAGCCGAACAGGATGCCGAGCACGAGCGCGAAGATCGTCAGCCAGATGATCGCGACGTTCGGAGTCTTGAACTCCGGGTGCGTGCGGGCCAGCTGGTGCGGCGCGAGGCGGTTGCGGCCGAGCGCGTAGAAGACGCGTGTAGCCGCGTTGACGGCGGCGTTGGAGTTCGCCGCGATCGAGTTGCAGATCGCAAGGAAGACGAGGATCCAGCCGGTGCCCCAGAAGACCTTGCCCAGGTCGCGCCACGGGTCTGCGCCGGTCGCCTGGGTGACGAAGTTGTTGAACCCGGCGCCGAAGACCCACGCGTACGCGCAGAGCACGTAGAAGAGCCCGATGATGATGGCGGAGCCGACCACCGCGCGCGGGACCGTGCGTCTCGGATGCCTTGCTTCCTCACCCAGCGGCGCCGCCGCCTCGAAGCCGATGAAGGCGAGGATCGCGAACACCATTCCCTTGAAGACCCCGCTCCAGTCGCCGACCGCGTGGTTGGGATTGAACGGCTGCGCGTTCAGGTCACCGGCGTTGGAGATCAGCATCCAGACCGCGAGCGCGCCGAAGATCGCGATCTCGAAGGCGCCGAGGATCACGCCGGCCGTGGTGGAGAGCCGAATGTCGCGGTAGGTGAGCCCGAGGACGAGGACGGCCATCAGGAGGAACCAGATCCACCACTGGCCGGTGTAGTCCCACCCGACCTCGCTCTTGAAGACCTCGGTCATCGCCCAGCCGAACTCGAGGTAGAGAAACGGGGCCACGAGCGGCTCGAAGCCGATGAAGAGCCACGCGACGAGGAAGCCCCAGCCTGCGCCGAGGCTGCGCGCGACGTACGTGTACATGCCGCCCGCGGACGGGAACAGCTTCGCCAGCTGGCCGATCGCCGTCGCGGCGCAGACGCACGCGATCAGGGCGAGGGCGACCGAGAGCGGCAGCGCCTGCCGCGCGTCCGGCACGGAGATGTAGATCGAGTACGCGACGGCGGCGGCGGGCGCCATGTGCGTGATCGACTGGAACAGCACCTGCGGCAATCCGATCGAGTGCAAACGCAGACGGTCGAAACGACGAGGCTCGCCGGCGGTCGCGGCTTCCATGGGGGGTCCTCCTCTGTCGGTTCCTGCCTTGGGGCCGAGTTTGCCATGGCTGGCACGAGCGCGCCGCGGCTACAATTGCCGCCCCCGGGGGTGTGCCCGAGCGGCCAAAGGGAACGGGCTGTAAACCCGTCGGCTCAGCCTACGGAGGTTCGAATCCTCCCGCCCCCACTTTGCAGCGGCGCTTTACGCGCCGCTTACTCGTTTCACGGGGGAACCCGGTTTCCCTCCCGAGCGCCGCTCAGCCCATGTCCCGCGCGGCGGCGAACTGTCACACAATCGGCACGAGTTTCCCTTGACACGTTCCGGTGTCCGACACCGTTTTCCGTCGCGCTGACGGCGGCGCCGTCGGAAGCGAGCGCCCGGCGGTTAGCGTGCGGCGCTCATGCGCATCTACGTCGCCGGGCCGCTGTTCTCCGAGGCCGAGCGCTCGTGGCTCGACGCCCTTGCCGCGCGCCTGCGGGCGGACGGCTTCGATTGCTTCGTCCCGCACGAGAACTTCCCCGAGCTGACCGACGTCACCGTCGAGGCCGTCTACCGCATCGACGTCGAAGGACTCCGGTCCTCGAACGCTCTCGTCGCGTGGCTCGACGGCCCGATCGTCGACGACGGGACGGCGTGCGAGATCGGCATGTTCGCCGAGCTCGTGCGAAGCGGCGGCGACCAGTACCGGGGCATCGTCGCGATCTCGACCGACATCCGCCTCGAGCGTCGCCGCCAGGTGAACGTCGTCGGCGGCGGCATGAACCTGTTCGTCGCAGGCGCGATCGAGTCGTGCGGGCGCATCTGCCACACGGTCGACGACGCGCTCGCGGCCCTACGCGAGCTGTGAGCGCAGGGATGGACTTCGTCGTGGCGGCGCCCTGGGCCGCACGGCGCAAGACTCGTGACCCGCTGGGATCGATTGAGGTGCCGGGCGACCCAGGAAGGGGGCCTACCGGGATCGGTTCGCACCGTCCCAGCAGGTTTCGCAAGTCGCCCGGCTCGTTGGTTTTCACCGTCGCCCCTTCTTGTACACCTGACCATGAAGGCGGCGTTTGGCAAGGCCGGCGCGCGGGCACTTCCTCTTCGCTCGCATCGCTCGCACCTTCGATGCGAGGAGGAGGGGTCGGAAAAGTGAGCACGACTGGCATCGTGCTCCAGCGGCGCTTCCCTTGGAGCGAGCGCGGGGGCGGCGAACGCTGGGGGCGACGCCGCCTCCTCTTACTGAGACACTGACCCGGTGACCGCCTCGCTGCTGGAGTCGATGCAGGTCGAAGAGGTGCTCGAGCACGTCAACGTGCCGAGCTACCACATCGACACCTCGGGCGTCATCCGCTGGCTGAACCAGGCCGCAAAGAACATCGTCGGCGACGTCCGGGGGCGCCAGTTCACTTCCGTCGTGGCGCCCGAGGAGACATTGCGCGCGAAGGAGCTGTTCGCGCGGAAGATCGTTGGCGGGACCGAGGTCACCGACGCCCCCGTGGTCGTGATCGGCCAGGACGGCAACCGCGTCGCCGCGGAGATCAGCTCGGTGCCCATCTACCACGGCGACCACATCGTCGGCGTCTTCGGCCAGGTCTCGAGCCTGGTCGAGCAGCCGCATGAGCACCCCGACCTCCAGCTCACCCCGCGGCAGGCGGAGGTGCTCGGGCTGCTGGAGCGTGGGCGCACCACCCAGGAGATCGCCGACGAGCTGCACGTGAGCCCCGAGACGGTTCGCAACCACGTCAAGCGGCTGCTGCGCGCCGTCGGCGCCCACTCCCGTCTCGAGGCCGTCGCGATCGCGCACAGCACCGCCTGAGCCCGATGCGTGCGACTGTCCTCTTCGTGGCGCTCGGCGCGCTCGTCGCACTCGCGGTCGCGCCTGCGGCGGCTGCGACGACCTCCCAGGAGGCCGCGCTCGCGGAGCGCTACGCGCCGGTCGTGCGGCTCGTCGCCGACACCGGAAGCTGCGAGCCCGACAAGCCGTACCAGCCGATCGACGTCAACGGGCTCTTCGGCGAGCCCACCGTTGCGCTGACCGGGCCCTGGAGCAGCAGCGTCGTAAGGGTCGCGCCCGAGGCGAAGGATCTCGGCGCGCGGCTGCTCGGCTACCACCTCGACTTCCCCGGCAACGCGCTCCAGCCCGGTTGCGACTACCTCGACTGGGAGAGCCTGATTACCCAGGGGAAGTCGCCGACCGTCTACGCACACGTCGCAACCGACTCGAGGCACCCGCGCAAGCTGTCGCTGCAGTACTGGCTCTTCTACGTCTTCAACGACTGGAACAACCTGCACGAGGGCGACTGGGAGATGATCCAGCTCGTCTTCGACGCGCCCACCGCCGCGGAGGCGCTGCAGACCGAGCCGGCCGAGGTCGGCTACAGCCAGCACGAGGGCGCCGAGCAGGCCGGCTGGGGCGACGACAAGCTCGAGCTCGTGGACGGCACGCACCCGGTCGTGCACCCGGCGGACGGCTCGCACGCGAACTTCTACGGCGAGGCGCTCTACCTCGGCAGCTCGGCGTCGGAGGGGGTCGGCTGCGACGACACGCGCGGGCCGACCTTCGACGTCCGCCCGGACGTGCAGACGATCCCGAGCGCCCAGTCCGAAGCGGTGCGCGAGTTCCCGTGGATCGAGTTCCCCGGCCGCTGGGGCGAGCAGCGGCCGTCGTTCTTCAACGGCCCGACCGGCCCGAACGTGAAGGACCAGTGGACGCACCCGATCGAGTGGTCGCAGGACTGGCGCGACCGGAGCTACGCCGTCCCGGGGAGCACGATCTTCGGCCCGTCCGCGACCGGGTTCTTCTGCGGCGCGGTCGCCCACGCATCGACAGCGCTCGTGCGGCTTGTCGACCACCCGCTCGGCTTCGGGCTCATCGTGGCGGCGCTGGCGCTGATCGTCCTGATCCTGCTCTCGCGCGCGACGTGGCGGCCGAGCGCACCGCTCCGCCTCGCGCATCGCCGGGCCTGGGGGCAGATCCTCGCGGCCTCGGCCCAGATGTACCGGCGCCGGGCCGGGCTGTTCCTGGGGATGGGTGTGCTGCTGGTGCCGATCTCGCTGCTGATCACGCTGCTGCAGGCGGTCATCCTCCACGCGACGAGCATCTTCGGGATCCAGACGGGCGGCGAGAGCAGCGGGCTGGCTGCCTTCTTCGCGCTCACGATCGGGACGACCCTGACGCTCCTTGGGCTCGGCCTCGTCCAGGCCGCGACGGCGCGCGCCCTCGTCGTCCTCGACCGGGGCGAGGACGTCGGCGTTCTCGAGGCGTACCGGCTCGCGTTCGACAGCGTCGTGCCGCTCTTCGGCGCCCTGTTGGTCGCCACGCTGGCGGTGTCGCTGCTCGCCTCGACGTTCTACCTCGTCCCGATCGCCGTCTGGCTGGCCGGGCGGTGGGCGCTGGCCGTTCCCGTGGTCGAGCTCGAGGAGTCGCGGGCGGTCGGCGCGCTGCGCCGGAGCGGCGAGCTCGTCCGAGGGCACTGGCTCAAGGTCGCGTCGCTGATCGTGGCCGGAGGAGCCGTCGTGCTCGTCGTCGGGCCCCTCCTCGGCGCGCTCCTGATCCTCGTCACCGACGCGCCGTTCTGGCTCGTGAACATCGTGGCCGGGGTGATCTACGCGGTGACGATGCCCTTCGTCGCGCTCACCACCGCCTACGTCTACTTCGACGCCCGCGTCCGGCTGGAGCTCGAGGGCGAGCCCCATCCCGCGGAGCTGCCCGCCGAGATTGGGCTCTCTAGCTGACCATGGCCGAGCCCGACCGACCCGACCGGCGCGAAGAGACTCCGCTCGAGGTCGACCCGGAGGCCAGCGGCCTCGGACGGATCGCGATCTGGCTCGAGCGGTCGCGGGTCGCACGCGCACGGGTCGAGGCGGCGCGCGAGCGGCACTCCTCGCTCGACCTCGGCTTCACGGTCTTCGAGCGCGACGCCGCGATCGGCGGCGGACTGCTGGCCGGCGCGCTGGCGTATCGCTTCTTCGTCCTCCTGCTCCCGACCGCGCTCCTGTTCGTCTCCGGCCTCGGTCTCTACGCGGACGCGGCAAACAAGAGCACCCGTGAGGCGGCCGCGGACGCCGGCCTGCAAGGTCTGCTCGCGTCGCAGGTCGCGACGACGGCACGCGGCGGAGCGCGCTGGGCCGTCCTTCTCGTGGCTATCCCCCTCACCCTCTACGCGGCCGCGAAGCTCTACCGCGCGATCGCGATCACGCACGCGATCGCCTGGCACGGGTCGGGGCGCGGGGTACGGACCACGCCCAGAGGGGTCGGTCTGCTCCTCGTCGTGCTCTTCCTGACGATCCTCGCCGTGGAGCTCGGCGCCTTCGTCCGGCGGCACGGCGACTTCGGCGACCTGATCGCGCTCGCCGTCTACATCGGGCTCGTCGGGGGCGGCTGGCTCCTGCTCACACGGGAGCTGCCCCACCGCAACGTCGGCTGGAGGGCGCTGCTCCCCGGCGCTGCGCTCGTCGGCGCCGGACTGCTCCTCGTCAACGTCTTCAACGTCTACGTCACCACGCGGCTGGTCGAAAACCGGGCGAACACGTACGGCGCGCTCGGGGTCGCGGCGGCCCTGCTCTTCTCCCTGGTGCTGGTCGGCCGGGTGATCGTCCTCTCCGCGGAGCTGAACGCCGAAGTCGACAACCACCGGCGCGCTTCGACCTAAGCCGCGGCGCCCGACGCGTTGACGAGGTCGCCGAAGCCGCCGACCAGGACGTTCCGGACGTCGTCCGCCGGGAGCGGGCGGGCGAAGAGATAGCCCTGGGCGAGGTCGCAGCCCAGCCCGCGCAGCGAGGCGAGCTGGCTGTCTGACTCGATGCCCTCGGCGATCGCGAGCACTCCGAGCGCGTGCGCGAGCGTGACGAGATTCGCGGTGATCGCCGCGTCCTTCGTCTCCTCGTCGACGCCCTGCACGAACGAGCGGTCGACCTTGATCATGTCCACCGGGAAGCTGCGCAGCTGCCCGAGCGACGAGAAGCCGGTGCCGAAGTCGTCGATGGCGATGCGAACGCCGTCGTCGTGCAGGAGCTGCAGCTCGGCCCGCGCACGAGCGCCGCCCGGTCCTTCCTCGACGAGGCTGGTCTCGGTCACTTCCAGGCCGAGACAGTCCGCGGGAAGGCCCGCCTCCTCGAGCGCCGCCCTGACCGTGCGGCTGATCCCGCCGCCGACGAGCTGGCGGCCCGAGAGGTTCACCCACGTGACGAACCCTTCGGGAAGGATCCCCTCCCCCCGCCACTGCGCCGCCTGCGCACAGGCCTCGTGGAGCACGAACTCGCCGAGACCGAGGATCAGCCCCGTCGCCTCGGCGACGCGGATGAACCGGTCCGGCGGAACGAGGCCGCGACGCGGCGAGTTCCAGCGAACGAGCGCCTCGACGCCGACGATCCGGCCGTTCTCGAGATCGACCTTCGGCTGGTAGTGGAGCGTGAACTCGCCCCGCTGGAGCCCGAGCCTGAGCTCGTGCTCGAGCCCGAGGAGCTCGCCGAGCTCGCGCGCCATGTCGTAGTGGAAGAGCTCGACGCGCCCCCGCCCGGCTTCCTTGGCCGCGTACATCGCGACGTCCGCGTGGCGGACGAGGTCCTCGCTGGGAGCCGGTCCGCCGGGGTGAAGGGCAACGCCGATGCTCGCACCGACGCTCAGCTCGCGGCCGGCGATCCACACCGGCTCGGCGAGCGCGCTGAGGAGACGCCGCGCAACCGAGCTTGCCTGCGCCTCGTGCGCGCCGTCGATCAGGACGGCGAACTCGTCGCCGCCGAGCCTCGCCAGGGTGTCGCTGGGACGGAGCTCGGCGTCGAACCGCTCGGCAACGACCTTGAGCAGCTGGTCGCCCGCGTCATGGCCCAGGCTGTCGTTCACCTGCTTGAAGCCGTCGAGGTCGATCAGGAGGACGGCGAGCACCCCAAGCGACCGCTCGGAGCGGGCCAGCGCCTGGTCGAGCCGATCGCGGAACAGCGCCCGGTTCGGCATCTCGGTCAGGCCGTCGTGGAACGCCTGCCGGGTCAGCTGCTCCTCGAGCCGCACGCGCTCGCTGATGTCCCTCGCGTTGAAGACCACGCCCCGGATCTGCCGGTTCGAGCGAAGGTCGGTGACGTGCGCCTCGAGATGCCGCCACTCGCCGAAGCGGTTGAGCAACCTGAAGACGATCTCCGCCGGCTCCCCGTGCGCGTACGCGGCGTGGACGTGCGCGAGATCGTCAGGGTGGACGAAGCCGGCGAACTGCTCTCCCAGCAGCTCGCGATCCTGCCGGCCGAGCATCTGCGCCACGGAGTCGCTCGCGTAGCGACAGCCGCCGGCGCCGAACACGAGCACGAGGTCGGTCGACGCGCTGACGAGGCTGCGGAAGTGCGCGGTCTGGCGCCTGGTGGTGGCGATCAGCGCCCACCCGAGCAGGAGCGACGCGACGAAGCCGACGGCGCCGACGATCGCCTGCAGCGTGGTCAGCCCGTCGATGGACCGGTCGTGTGCGCTCGCGATCGAGCGCGCCGCGTTCAACGAGACGTTCGAGGTGAGCGCCGTGAGGACCCGCAGGCGTGTGACCGGGTCTCGCGTCGCCAGGCGCTCGCCGGCCGTCAGCCGCACCTCGTGCAGCGGCCGGCCGGCGACGAAGGCTGCACCGCTCGCGCGCAGGTCCCGGATCAGCCTGCGCTCCTGCCGGAGTTGCGCCCGGATGGTCGCTCCGCTCGCGGCGGAAAGATGCGTCTCGTCGTCGTCGCCGTTCACCGCCTCGGACTTGCCGCCGTCGAGCAGCGTTTCCGCGCTCTGGTCGAGCACTGACCCGACGTAGGCGGGATCGGCCTTCTCGCCGCCGCGCGCGAGCAGGACCTCCCTCAGGTACCGCTCCGAGAGCGTCCGCTGGCGCGCGGCGACCTCGAGCACCGACGCCTTGTACTGCGAGCGCGAAGTCGCCCAGATCGACAGTGCGACGCTGAGCGCCGAGAAGAGCGCAAAGGTGACCAGGATCGCGGCGACGGCGCGGCGGCCGCGCGAGGCGAAGGGCCGGAAGGCAGGTCCGGAGCGCACCGTCAGCTCACCACCAGGCGCGCGCGCATGCCGCCGAGGTAGTGGCCGGCCATGTTGCAGAACAGCTCGTACCGGCCGGGGCGCAGCTTGAACCGGGCGACGAACACGTGGCCGCGCGCCTCACCTTCGACCTCGTCCACGGTGACCGGCTCGAGCGCGTCCTCGTCGACGGTGACCCCGTCGGCCCGCATCGGCAGGGCCGCGCTGGTTCGGGCGACGAGCATCTCGTGTGTGTCGGGCCCCTTGTTCTCGACCACGAGCTGCACGTCGCCGGCAGGGACGTGGGTCCGGGAGACCTTGATCCGGAAGTCCTTCAGCGTCACGCGCACGACCGTGCCCTTCGGCGACGTCGAGCCGGACGAGCAGGCCGACAGCGCGCAGATCGCAACGGCGCATGCCAGGAAGCACGGGAGAACCCGCGCCGCTCGTCGCAGCAGTGGCGTCCGCAGGCGCACTTCGTGCCTTTTCGGCCAAGCGAGCGCCACGTGGCGACGCCCGAACAGGGGATCCGCACCTGTGCGCGACAATCCCTCACGATGCGGATCGTTCCGTGGATGCAGCCGCTGTTTCGCGATCGCGCGGCGGCGGGCCGGGAGCTCGCGAAGGCGCTCACCGGGCACGGCGACGTCGTCGTAGGCGTCGCCCGTGGCGGCGTCGCGGTCGCGGCGGAGGCGGCGCGGGAGCTCGAGCTGCCGCTGACCGCGGTCGACGTCGAGCGCGTCAACGCGCACGGCCGCCGCCTCGGCGCCACCACCGCGCACGGGCCGCCGTACCTGCTGGTTCCCGAGCCTGCCGTGGAGGACTTCCTCGCGCGCGCGAGGCGTGACGCCGAGCGGCTGGAGTCGCGGCTCGAGCACGAGACGCTGCCGGTCGAGGGCCTCGAGCCGCTGCTCGTCGACGACGGCGCGGTCACGGGCCTGACTCTCGCGGCCGCCTGCCTGTGGGCGCGGGCGGAGGGCGCCGAGCGCGTCGTCGCTGCGGTCCCGGTTGCCCACGTCGACGCCCTCAGCCGGCTCCCGGAGGGCGCCGACGAGGGCGTCTGCCTGCATCCCCT
>Ga0081540_1002113_pt1 | contig 16554 bp, 12 predicted proteins | sample TabmetS2T1R1_FD_71024 | JGI IMG/M metagenome (GOLD analysis project Ga0081540, IMG submission 71024) | Tabebuia heterophylla rhizosphere microbial communities from the University of Puerto Rico - S2T1R1 | ecosystem: Host-associated > Plants > Roots > Rhizosphere ... | reverse complement strand
TGACAAAAAACCGGCTTCGCCTTCATCGCCAGCTCAGGTCGCTGGCGTACGCTCGGCGCTTGGCCGCCAATCCCCTGGAGTCGCTCATGAAGTTGCGTCTGCTCGCGTTCGCCGTCGCTTTGATCTCGCTCGTTTCCGTCACCGCGCAGGCCGGCGAAGCCGAATCCAAGCGCGCCGAGAATGCGGTGCGCGTCTTGAAGGAAATCATGATGGCGCCGGACAAGGCGATCCCGAAGGATCTCCTGCAGAAGGCGCACGCGATCGCGGTCGTGCCGGACGTCATCAAGGCCGGCTTCGTCGTCGGCGGGCGGCACGGCAACGGCCTCATCGCGGTGAAGACGCGCGACGGCACGTGGTCGAATCCGAGCTTCGTGAGCCTCACGGGCGGCAGCGTCGGCTTCCAGGCCGGCGTCTCGTCGACCGACGTCGTGCTGGTGTTCCGCACGCAGCGCGGCGTCGATTCGATCGTGCACGGCAAGTTCACGCTCGGCGCCGACGCCTCGGCTGCAGCGGGACCGGTCGGCCGCTCGGCGCAGGCGTCGACCGACGCGCAGCTCAAGGCCGAGATCTTCTCGTACTCGCGCGCGCGCGGCCTCTTCGCCGGCGCGGCGCTCGACGGTACCGCGATCACGATCGACAACGACGCGAACCAGGCCGTCTACGGCGAGGGCGTGACGCCGCGCCGCATCTTCGAAGGCGGCGTCAACAGCGTGCCGAATCCGGTCGTCGACTTCCGCGACCGCCTGGAGGAGTACACTTCCGAGTAAGGACGAGCGACCCGGCCCTGCGCCCCGACCCGCTCGTCGATTCGAGGATTCGTCATGGGTAGTTGGAGCATCTGGCACTGGCTCGTCGTGCTCGTCGTGGTCGCGCTGATCTTCGGCACGAAGAAGCTGCGCAACGTCGGCGAAGACCTCGGCTCGGCCATCAAGAGTTTCAAGAAGGGCATGCAGGACGGCGATTCGCAGGGGCAGCTCAAGGCCGATCCTCCGCCGGCGCCGGCGACGCCCGAGCAGAACGCGTCCGGCGAGAGCAAGTCCGAGCGCGTCGATCGCTGAGCGCATCATGTTCGAGGTCGGTTTCAGCGAGATCGCGCTGATCGCGGTGGTCGCCCTGCTCGTGCTCGGGCCCGAGCGGCTGCCGCGCGTCGCGCGCACGGTCGGCGCGCTGGTGCGGCGCGCGCGCTCGAGCTGGCAGAACGTGAAGACCGAGATCGAGCGCGAGCTCGCCGCCGAGGACGTGAAGAAGAGCCTCGAGGAAGCGCGCCGCGCCGCCGACGTGGGCAGCGAAGTGCGCGCGGCCGCGGCCGACATCGAGAAATCCGCGAACGTGCCGGGCGCGCCGACCCATGACGGAAAATGAGCCCGAGGGCGGGGAACAGTCGTTCCTGTCGCACCTGATCGAGCTGCGCGAGCGGCTGCTGAAGGCCGTCGCGGCGGTGCTGGTGATCCTGCTCGCGCTGGTCCCGATCGCTAACAAGCTCTATGGCTGGCTCGCCGAGCCCTTGATCAAGCATCTGCCGCAGGGCGGCACGATGATCGCGACCGAGATCGCCTCGCCGTTCCTGACGCCGATCAAGCTCGCGTTCTTCGTCGCGGTCTTCATCGCGATGCCTTTCATCCTGTACCAGCTCTGGGCGTTCGTCGCGCCAGGCCTTTATCGGCACGAGAAGCGCCTCGCGACGCCGATTCTGCTGTCGGCGATGGTGCTGTTCTACGTCGGCTGCGCCTTCGCCTACTTCCTCGTGCTGCCGGCCGTGTTCGCGTTCATGACCAGCGTCGCGCCTGCGGGCGTCGCGGTCATGCCGGACATCGGGCGCTATCTCGACTTCGTGCTGGTGCTGTTCCTTGCGTTCGGGCTCTGCTTCGAGCTTCCGGTCGTGCTGATCATCTTGGTCACGCTCGGCGTCGTGACCCCCGCCCAGTTGGCGGGGAGCCGGGCCTACGCCATCGTCGGCGCGTTCATCGTCGCCGCCGTATTGACGCCGCCCGACGTGCTCTCGCAGATGATGCTGGCCGTGCCGATGTGCGTGCTCTACGAGGTCGGCATCATCGCCGCGCGCGCCGTGGCACGTCGGCCGGCCGGCACACCCGATTCACCGCCGGCGACCTGACCCCGGCCGTCCGTCCGAAAATGTCCGCCGACCCGCGCGCGGGCGGGCGGCATCCGCCTTAAGCTTGGGAAAAGCTCCTTCTTGCGCCCGGCATTCGCGAAAGAAACGCCTTCACAAATCGTCACAATCGGCAACGCGCGGCGCTATCTCGGCGCTATGCGGACAGTTACACTAATTTACTGAAGCAATGGATTGCCTTCTCAAAACCCGCAAGGGGGGAAAAGCATGAAAAAGAACATTCTTGATCACGACGATGCTCGCGACGCCAGCCTGCGCGTATCCAAACGGGTGCGCGACAGCCTGAAAGCCGCTGCAGCGGTCATGGGCCGACCGCTGTACGACGTCACCAACGAGGCGATCAACAATTACCTGTCGGGTCTGAAGCTCGGCGATCCGCTCGCCGCGCTTCGCCGCGGGCGTTCGCGCAAGGTCGCCTGAATCCGGCCGGCCGGAAGGCCGGCCAGGGGTCGAGTATCGCGCGGGGGCGAGGAGCGCTGTCGTCTAGAAATCGGCCGGGGGCAGCACGTTGACCACCTCCGGAATCGTCGTCACGCCGCGCACGATCTGCGCCGCCGCCGAGGCGCGCAGCGGCCGCATGCCGTCCGCGTACGCGGCCTCCTTGAGGCGCGCGAGATCCATGTCGGACTGGATCAGCGCACGAATCGCCGGCGTGACGCGCAGCATCTCGTAGATGCCGGTGCGGCCGAGGAAGCCGGTCTTGCGGCATTCGAGGCAGCCCTTCTGGCCAAAGATCTTTTCGGGCGGAGCGAGATGCCAGCGATGCGTCAGTGCGGCCCATGCCTGCACGTCGAGCGGCGCTTCGACCTTGCAATGCGGGCAGAGCGTGCGCACCAGACGCTGCGCGACGACGCCGGACAGCGTCGACTGGATCAGATAGTTCGGCACGCCGAGATCGAGCAACCGCGTCAACGCGCTCGGCGCATCGTTCGTGTGCAGCGTCGACAGCACGAGGTGGCCGGTCAGCGAAGCCTGCACGGCCATGTGCGCGGTCTCGAGATCGCGGATCTCGCCGACCATGATGATGTCCGGGTCCTGGCGCAGCAGCGTGCGTACGCCGGTCGCGAAATCCAGATCGATCGACTGCTGCACCTGCATCTGGTTGAACTCGGGCGAGACCATCTCGATCGGGTCTTCGACCGTGCACACGTTGATGTCCGGCGTCGCCAGCACCTTCAAAGTCGAATAAAGCGTCGTCGTCTTGCCCGAGCCGGTCGGTCCCGTCACGAGCACGATGCCGTGCGGACGCTCGACGAGATCGCGCCAGATCTTCTCTTCGTCCGGGTTGAAGCCGAGCTGGCGGAACTCCTTGACCACGATGTCCGGGTCGAAGATGCGCATCACGACTTTCTCGCCGAACGCGGTCGGCATGCTCGACAGCCGGAGCTCGACTTCGCGTCCGCCCTGCGAGCGCGTCTTGATGCGGCCGTCCTGCGGGCGGCGTTTTTCGGCGACGTCCATGCGGCCGAGAATCTTGATGCGCGAGGTCACCGCGGTCATGACCGGCGTCGGCAGCTCGAACACCTTGTGCATGACGCCGTCGATGCGGAAGCGGATCGGGCTCGTGTCGCGGCGCGGTTCGAGGTGAATGTCCGATGCGCGCTGCTCGAATGCGTACTGCAGCAGCCAGTCGACGATGTGCACGACGTGCCGGTCGTCCGCGCCGAGCTCGCCGGTCTTGCCGAGCTCGACGAGCTGCTCGAAGTTCAGGATCGCGCGGCCGTCGTTGATATCGTTCTTGGCATCCTTCGCGCGCTGGATCGAGCGCTGCACGCCCCACCATTCGGCGAGATAGCGCCCGACGTCGAGGGGATTGGCGACGACGCGCTGCACGTCGCGGCGCAGCACGTGCGCGAGATCGGCGATCCAGCGCGTGTCGAACGGCTCGGACGTCGCGAACACGACCTGCATGCTGCTGACCGCGACCGGCAGGATGCGATAGCGGTTCGCGTACGCGTGGCTGACGACCTGCGTCACCGCAGCGACGTCGATCTTCATCGGATCGATCTTGAGATATGGCAGGCCCGCCTTCGCGGCGAGCCACTGCGTCAGCACTTCGAGGCTGAGCGGCTTGTCCGGCTGACGCGCGTCGGCGAGCTTGAGATTGGAAACGAGCACGAGCGGATGCAGCTCCGTGCGCCCGCGCGCGGTACGCACGTCGGCGCGCACGCGCTTGACGTCGGCCTCCGTGATGACCCCGTCGGCGACGAGCACGGCCAAGGTCTCGTCGAGATCCAGACGGCGGTGCAGGCCGAGCTCCGCGGGCGTTGCCGTGCGCGGAGAGGCCGGGTGCGGGGTCACAGTCGCCATCCGATCGGGTCCGTCAAGGCTCGGGTCGATCGCTATACTAGCGCGCTTTGCCGCGCTTACCGTGAGCCAAGTCCATGACGGGACCGACATTTCAGGACGTCATCCAGACGCTCGGCCGCTACTGGGCCGAGCAGGGCTGCGTCCTGATCCAGCCGCTCGATACCGAAGTCGGCGCCGGCACGTTCCATCCGGCGACGTTCCTGCGCGCGATCGGACCCGAGCCGTGGGCGGCGGCCTACGTGCAGCCGTCGCGTCGGCCGACCGATGGACGCTACGGCGAGAATCCGAACCGGCTCCAGCATTACTACCAGTACCAGGTCGTGATGAAGCCGAATCCGGACGACATCCTCGAGCGCTACATCGGCTCGCTGAAAGCGCTCGGCGTCGATCCGCTCGTGCATGACCTCCGCTTCGTCGAGGACAACTGGGAATCGCCGACGCTCGGCGCGTGGGGCCTCGGCTGGGAAGTCTGGCTCAACGGCATGGAAGTCACGCAGTTCACGTATTTTCAGCAGGCCGGCGGCCTCGAGTGCCGACCGGTCACCGGCGAGATCACGTACGGTCTCGAGCGTCTGGCGATGTATCTGCAGAATGTCGACAACGTGTTCGATCTCGTCTGGACGAATGCGCCGCACGGCGTCGTGACGTACGGCGACGTGTTCCATCAGAACGAAGTCGAGCAGTCGACGTACAACTTCGAGCACGCGAACGTCGCCGAGCTGTTGCGCTGGTTCGACGTCTGCGAGGGCGAAGCGAAGAAGCTCGTCGAAGCCGGTTTGCCGTTGCCTGCGTACGAGCAGGTCATGAAGGCGAGCCACACGTTCAACCTGCTCGACGCGCGCCGCGCGATCAGCGTCACCGAGCGGCAGCGCTACATCCTGCGCGTGCGCGCGCTGTCGCGCGCGGTCGCGGAGGAATACTTCGCACAGCGAAAGGCTCGAAATTTTCCGGGGCTGGCGAATGCGAGGACGCAATGACTGAGCGTGGCCTGCTCTGGACCGACAAGACCGAACCGAGAGAAGCGGCTACGCTCCTCGTTGAAATTGGTACTGAAGAATTGCCGACGCGCGATGTTGAGACACTCGCCGCGTGTTTTGCCGAGGCTCTCACGTCTGCACTGCGAGCCGCGGTGCTGATCATGCCGAACGATTTCAGCGCGACACCATACAGTTCGCCTAGGCGTCTAGCTTGTCTCGTTGGGAATGTTTCTCGATTGCAGCCCCCGCTGCCGCAATTCGTTACGGAAGGTCCGTTTGTTACCGCAGCTCTCGATAACCGAGGAGAGCCAACAAGGGCTCTTTTGGGGTTTGCTGCGAAGTTCGGCGTGTCAATTGACGAGCTGACGACACGTATGACCCCAAAGGGTGAACGTTATATTCACACAGCAAATGTCGCCCGTCGGTCTGCGACAGACCTAATTCCCGAACTCGTGCGGGCAGCGCTCGCAGCACTGCCGATCCCCAAGCCGATGCGCTGGGGCGATCACGACTACAGCTTCGTGCGTCCCGCGCACTGGCTCGTCATGCTGCATGGCGCCGACGTCGTCGACGGCCAGATCCTCGGTCTCATGTCCGGCAGGCATTCGCGCGGCCATCGCTTCCATCATCCGCAGCCCGTGCACATCGCCGATGCCGATTCTTGGCTGGATGCGCTACGCGCGGCGAAGGTGTTGGCGGATCCGGCAGAACGCCGGGCGCGCGTTGAGAAGCAAGTCATGGAAGCGCAAGAGCGAGTCGGCGGGCGAAAGGGGTATAGCTACATGGGCGCCCTCTTTGATGTCACAAACCTCACGGAATGGCCGGTCGCGATCGAGTGCAGTTTCGACAAGACATTCCTGGAAATTCCGCAGGAAGCTCTAATCGTAACCATGGTCTCCAATCAGAAGTTCTTCCCCGTACTCGACACCGATCACAAGCTAACGAACAATTTCATCGGCGTCGCCAACATCGAATCGAAGGATCCCGCGGAAATCCGCAAGGGCTACGAGCGCGTGATCCGTCCGCGTTTCGCCGACGCGAAATTCTTCTTCGACGAGGACCTGAAGCAGCCGCTCGCCGCGTACCAGGAACCGCTGAAGTCGGTGACGTACCAGCAGGCGCTCGGCAGCGTCTGGGACAAGTGCGTGCGCGTCGCCGAGCTTTCGCGCGTGATCGCGAACCGCGTCGGCGTCGACGCGGGGCTCGCGACGCGCGCCGCCGCGCTGTCGAAGTGTGATCTCGCGACGCGCATGGTCGGCGAGTTTCCGGAATTGCAGGGCGTGATGGGCCGCTACTACGCGAAGGCGAGCGGCGAGAACGCCGAGATCGCGGCTGCGCTCGACGAGTTCTACGCGCCGCGTTTCGCCGGCGACGGCATCGCGCAAGGCAACGTCGGACGCGTGCTCGCGGTCGCCGAGCGTCTCGACACGCTCGCAGGCATTTTCGCCGCCGGCATGAAGCCGTCCGGCAACAAGGATCCGTTCGCGTTGCGCCGCGCCGCGCTCGGTCTTGCGCGCACGCTGATCGAAGGCGGCCTCAAGATCGATCTCGTCGCGCAATTGCGCGAAACGGTCGATCTCGTCGTCGATCAGACGGCGTCCGCGACGCCGCCGCGCGCGCAGGCGTTGAAAGTCGAAAATCGCGATCAGCTCGTCGCGGAGCTCTACGATTTCATTCTCGACCGCCTGCGCGGCTATTACGCCGATCTCGGGATCGGCGGCGAAGCATTCGAGGCCGTGCGCGCGCTGGCGCCGCGCGATCTCACCGATTTCGATCGGCGTCTGCGCGCCGTCGTCGAGTTCGCCGCACTGCCCGAAGCGCAGGCGCTCGCCGCGGCCAACAAGCGCATCGGCAACATCCTGCGTCAGGCCGGCGTGGAAACCGCGGGCGCCGTCGATCCGCAGCTCGTCGAGAGCGGCGCGGAAGCCTCGCTCGCCGACGCGCTCGGCCGTGCCGAAGCCGATGCGGCGCCGCTGGTCGAGTCGCGCGACTACGTCGGCCTTCTGAAGCGCCTCGCGACGCTGCGCGAGCCGGTCGACCGTTTCTTCGACGGCGTCATGGTCATGGTCGACGACGTGCCGCGCCGCACGAACCGGTTGAACCTGCTCGCCCGGCTGCGCGGGCTTTTTCTGCGGGTCGCCGATATTTCGCTATTGCCGTCCGCGGCGGGCTGAAACCGATTATTTTTTTGGTTTTAACGCGATCCGAACGAAATCGGTGTCCGGATTTTGGTCCTTTCCTGCGTCTACAGAGAAAGTGGGTGCCGATCGACCATTTTCCCCATGATGGCCGTCGAGATTTGCGCCTCAATCGGCACCCACTCTTCACTTCCGTGAAAGTCCGGGCCGCGCAACGAAGCCGGCGCGGGTTCGCGTAAACTCTCCGGCGCTCCGACCCTGACCGCCGGGCTTCGCATGACCGCACGCCAAGACGACGGCACCACGCAACGCCGTTCCATCCGCCCCGCGCGCGTATTCGCCGACGGGCGCGAGCCGGCCTGTCTGGTCGTGCTGCAGGGTCAGCGCCTCGGTCAGCGCATCGACATCGGCGACGCGCCGCTGATCATCGGCCGCGCGCCCGAATGCGAGTTCCAGATCATGGAGCGCAGCGTGTCGCGCCAGCATTCGAAGATCTGGCGCGAGCCGTCCGGCTATCGCGTCAAGGATCTCGACTCGACCAACAAGACGTTCCTCAACGACCAGCCGATCATCGAGGCCGAGCTCAAGGACGGCGATCACATCACGATCGGAAGCTGCGTGCTCAAGTTCATGGACCGCTCGTCGGTCGAGGCGCGCTATCACGAGGAAATCTACCAGCTCGCGACCGTCGATCCGCTCACGGATCTGTACAACCGCCGCCAGTTCCTCGAGCTCCTCGAGAAAGAGCTCGCGCGCGCATCGAACCACAAGCGCCCGCTCGCGTTGCTCATCATCGACATCGATCATTTCAAGCTGATCAACGATCGTTATGGCCATCCGGCCGGCGACGGGGTACTGAAGCGCGTCGCGCGCACGCTCGCCGCGCATTCGCGCGAGGAGTTCATCATCGCGCGCATCGGCGGCGAGGAATTCGCCACGGTGCTGCCCGAGCACACCGTCGAGCAGGCCGCCGAATTCGCCGAGCGGCTGCGCCTCGCGATCGCCGAGCACGACATGGCGTCGACCAGCGACGCAGGCCCCAAGCGCGTCACCGTCAGCATCGGCGCAGCGGCATGGCTCGCCGGCATGACGAGCTCGAGCGAGCTTCTGCGCGCCGCGGACGAACAGCTCTATCGCGCCAAGCAGGAAGGACGCAACAGCGTGCGGCGTACCGGCACGTGAGTTGCTGATCGCTGCGCGAAAAGGTTGTTAACTTTCCGCAAGAATGCCGAGATGCGCTGAATTGCCGCATAACGGCGCCCAACGGCGATTGCGCGCGAAACGCCCGCGCATTATCGTCGCCATCCCGCGAAACGGACCGGGCCATACCGGCGCGACGCGCGTTGCGAGCCGGCGTGTTCCGCGCCGGCGCCAGGGACCGGCTCGAACCTGCTGCCGAGCATTCACACGTCTGGCGTTATGCTCGCGTGTGAACTACGATTCTCTTCGTTCTTTGGAGGCTGCCGTCATGAGGAAACTCCCGATCGTCGCGTTCGCCGCGCTTGCGGTGCTGGCCGGATGCAATCAGCCGAACCAGACCCCGGCCGCGAACGGTCAGGCGCAAGCGCCGGGCAACGCCAACACGTCCGCCGCGCCTGCACCGATTCCGTCGACGGTCAGTGGCAGCGTCACGCTCAAGGATTCGACCGCTTCGGTCAACGCCGGCGCGAAGCTCGACGTCAAGCTCGTCGACGTCGCGACGCCCGACGTGCCGGTCGCCGAGAAGACGCTCGACGTCAGCGGCACGCCGCCGTTCAATTTCTCGCTCGATCTCGATCCATCGAAGATCGATCCGAAGCGCGCCTACACCGTCAACGCCGTGCTGACCGACGGCGAGCGCCGCTTCCTGCCGGCGCTGACTGCGCCCGTCCTGACCGGCGGCTCACCGGCGACCGCGCAGATCACGCTGAGCCCCGAGCCGACCGCGGCCGAGAAGCTCAAGGAGGAATTCGCGAAGCTGCAACGCAGCATCGGCGGCATGAAGACCGTCAACGGCACCTACACGACCGACGAGGCGTCGATCGGCTGGGACGCGTTCGCCGATCACGGCAAGGTCGTGTTCGTGCGCGTCAACACGGAGTACGACAAGGGCGGCCGCACCTCGGTCAAGTACGCGTTCAAGGACGACAAGCCGATGTTCGCCAAGCAGACCGGCGGCGCGACGCTCGGCTGGGACGACAACGGCGGCGTCGTAGTCAACGAGAAGCAGGGCGGCGGCACGCTCAACGACAAGGAGCTCGCGCCGATCCACGATCAGGCGACGAAGGCGTTCCAGATGGCGCAGGAGAAGGTGGACGCTACGAAGAAGCGCTGAGCGTTCGCGCTTCATTTGTACGAAAGAGGCCGGGCATGTCCCGGCCTTTTTCTTTGCTGTCGCCTCTCCCGCTCGCGGGAGAGGTCGCCCGCCAGGGCGGGTGAGGGAATCGGAGTGAGGCGTTTCGCGTTTCTCTTCAAGTATGAAGAAGTGAACCACGCTTGCCCTCACCCTGCCCTCTCCCGCAAGCGGGAGAGGGGAAATGCAGAACATCAGGCGACGCGGCGGCCGCCGCGCTTCAAGTGCACCAGCAGCAGCGAGATCGCCGCCGGTGTCACGCCCGAGATCCGCATCGCCTGCCCGACCGTGCGCGGCTGCACCGCGACGAGCTTCGCGGTGACTTCGGCCGACAGCCCGCGCACGTGCTCGAACTCGAAACGCTCGGGGATCGTCGTCTCCTCGTTGCGCCGCTGCCGCTCGATTTCCTCGCGCTGGCGCTCGAGATAGCCGGCGTATTTCGCCTGCACTTCGACCTGCTCGATGACGGCGGGATCGTCGACGCCGGGGCCGATGCCTTCGACGCGCGCCAGCGCCGCATAACCGAGCTCGGGCCGCCGCAACAGGTCGAGCGCATGCGTCTCGCGCGACGGCGCGATGCCGAGCGTCGCTTCGACCGCACGGCCGAGCACGTTGCCCGGCGTCGCCCAGAGTCCGCGTAGCCGCGCGTTCTCGCCCTCGATCGCGTCGCGCTTGCGCCGCGTCGCGTCGTAGCGATCCTGCGGCACGCAGCCGAGCTCGAAGCCGCGCTCGGTGAGGCGAAGGTCCGCATTGTCCTCGCGCAGATGCAGCCGGTACTCGGCGCGCGAGGTGAACATCCGGTAGGGCTCGCTCGTGCCGTTCGTGACGAGGTCGTCGATCAGCACACCGATGTAGGCTTCGTCGCGGCGAGGCGTCCAGGGCTCGCGTCCCTGCGTCGCACGCGCCGCATTGAGCCCTGCGATGAGGCCCTGCGCAGCGGCTTCCTCGTAGCCGGTCGTGCCGTTGATCTGGCCGGCGAAATAAAGGCCGGCCACCGCTTTCGTCTGCAGCGACGGATCGAGGCCGCGCGGATCGAAATAGTCGTACTCGATCGCGTAACCCGGCCGCGTCACGTGCGCGTGCTCGAGGCCGGCGATCGAGCGGACGAGCTCGAGCTGCACGTCGAACGGCAGCGAGGTCGAGATGCCGTTCGGATAGACCTCGGTCGTCTCGAGGCCCTCGGGCTCGATGAAGATCTGGTGCGAGGCCTTGTCGGCGAAGCGCACGACCTTGTCCTCGATCGACGGGCAGTAGCGTGGACCGATGCCCTCGATGACGCCGCCGTACAGCGGCGAGCGGTCGAGCGCGCCGCGGATGATGTCGTGGGTGCGCTCCCAGGTGTGCGTGATCCAGCAGCTCACCTGGCGCGGATGCTCCGCCGCCGAGCCCATGAACGAGAACACCGGCGCCGGGTCGTTGCCGGGCTGCTCGGCGAGGCGCGCGTAGTCGATCGTGCGGCCGTCGAGGCGCGGCGGCGTGCCGGTCTTGAGGCGGCCGACCGCGAGCGGCAGCTCGCGCAGCGCCTCGGCGAGTTTCTGGGCCGGCGGATCGCCGGCGCGCCCGGCGGCATGCTGGGTCAGGCCGACGTGGATCTTGCCGGCGAGGAACGTCCCGGCCGTCAGCACGAGCGCCGCGGCGCGGAATTCGAGGCCGCTCTGCGTGCGCACGCCGACGGCGCGGCCGCCCTCGACGAGCAGCGCATCGACGGCCTGCTGGAACAGGCTGAGGTTCTCCTGCGTCTCAACCCGACGTCGGATGGCCGCTTTGTACAAAACCCGGTCGGCCTGACAGCGCGTCGCGCGCACGGCCGGACCCTTCGAGGCGTTCAAGGTGCGCCACTGAATGCCGGCGCGGTCGGCCGCGGTCGCCATCGCGCCGCCGAGCGCGTCGATCTCCTTGACGAGGTGACCCTTGCCGATCCCGCCGATCGCGGGATTGCAGCTCATCTGGCCCACGGTCTCGATGTTGTGCGTCAGAAGCAGCGTGCGCGCGCCCGTCCGCGCGCTCGCGAGCGCGGCTTCGGTGCCGGCGTGGCCGCCGCCGATGACGATGACGTCGTAAGACTGCATGGTGTCGCGATGTTCGGATCAGGGATGCGAGCGCATTCTATCAAGTGCCGACGGTTTGGCTGGCACGGAAGATGCTGCATGGGTAACGCACTCCCACCGACGCACGGCGTTTGCGAGCACGCCGATGGTCGGAATTCAGGGGCCGGCCGTTGCGTCGGTGGGAGGACGCACCTGGTCCGCGCTGCGGACCTTGAAGCTGGGCTGGCGCCCGGCGGTCGTAGGAACAGGGGGAATCCAAGAGGACCGTATGCCGGGCGCCAGAAACCGGTAGAACGTCACCAGAATCGCGAAGCCGTCGACCGCAAGGTCGGCGGCTTTTTGTTTTCTCCAGACACCCGAACCGTAACGGCAACCTCGAATGACAGACTGTGACGATCGTCGCGGAATGCTGGCCGCGATCGCATCGAATGCGACACGCGGGTCAGATTACGACGCGCATCGTCAAGTCGTTCGCGTGCATTCGCGGGCGTGTCATCGCACGGCAGCCTCGTCATTGCACGATCGACGCGCATTCAGGCGCTGGCACGCTGCTTGCTCAATCCTCGTCACGGGAATCCAGGAGTCGTTGAAATGAGCACCGCCGCGAGCATGAGCATCAATCCGCTGTTTCTCCGCCACGACCTGATGATCGAGCTGGGTCGTCTGGAAATGGCGATCGACGATGTGCGCACCACGCAGCCCGCCGCCAACGATCGCAATGCGTTGGTCGACCAGCTCGAATCGAAGTGCGCGCGCATCAACGAGGCACTCTCCAAGCTGCCTGCCTGACATTCGAGGCATTTCGCCGAGAAGGCCGCGCGATGCGCGGCTTTTTCATTTCAGGACGCCGGGATTGGAGATTCGGGATTCTGAAGACGACGGCGGCTCGCGTGCTCCTGCGAATCCCCAATCCCGAATCCCCAATCCCGGCTCTTCACCCCAGCGCGCGCCCGACGAGATCGGCGAGATCCGGCGAGCTTTCGCGCCGCGCGGCCAGCCGCTCGAGCTCGTGCCGCATCAGCGCGCGGCGCACCGGCTCGTAGCTCCGCCACGGACCGAACGCCGTGACGAGCCGCGCGGCCACCTGGGGATTGATCGCATCGAGCCGCGCCACGGCGTCGGCGACGAAGCGGTACGCCGCGCCGTCGGCGCGATGGAACACGCGCGGATTGCGATGCGCGAACGCGACCAGCAGCGCGTAGACCGAATTCGGCGTGTGCCAGCGAAACGCCGCGTGCGAGGTCAGCGCCTCGACGCGCGCCAGCGTCTCGGGCTGCGCGTGCGTCGCCTGCACGGTGAACCACTTGTCGAGCACCATCGCGTCGTCGGCATGGCGCGCCGCGAACGCGTCGAGCGCGGCCTGCGCATCGGCCGCGCCGGCGCCCACCAGCACGCCGAGCGCCGCGAGCCGGTCGGTGAGGTTCTGCGCGCCGGCAAACTGTGCGCGCGCGAGATCGAGGTGGCGCGCCTCGATGCGACACAGCGAGGCAAGGCACGCGTTGCGCAGCCGCCGCCGCGCCTGCGCGCCGAGCGCCGTGTCGGCGCCGCCGCCGTCGAGGGTCCGGTAGCGTTCGAGAAGCCGCGGCGCGAGCGCGCGCGAGAGCCCGCACTCGATCTGCGTGCGCGCGCGATACACCGCTTCGGGGTCGATGTCGGAAAGACCGGCCGTCAGCGACGTCGCATCGGCGATCGTGAGAATCTCCGCCGCCAGCGCCGTGTCGACCGCGTCGTCGTCGAGCACCGCGCCGACGCTCGATGACCAGAGCGCGAGCAGCGCCGCATCGGGCTCGGCTGCCGTCAGCGTGCGCGCGAAGAGACGACGCGCCAGCGTGTCGGCGGCGAACCAGCGGTTGAATCCATCGGTATCGTGGCGCACGAGCGTGGCGAGCGTCGCGTCGTCGGCGTTGTGCTCCAACCGCACCGGCGCGGAGTAGCCGCGCAGCAGGGAGACGACCGGCGGCGCAGCGACGTCGACGAAGCGGAACGTCGCCGCATCGCCGTTGAGCGGCAGCACGCGCTCGCCGCTCGACGCGGACGCTTCGCCGTCGAGCCTCGTGTGCAAACCGGCGCCGTCGGAACCGAAGAGCTGCACGGCGACCGGCAGCGGCAGCGCGTGCTTGCGCGGCTGGTTCGGTGTCGGGGGCGTGCGCTGCGTCAGCGTGATCTCGAAATGGCGTGCCTGCGCATCGTGGCGGCCGCTCACGGTGAGGAGCGGCGTGCCGGCCTGGTTGTACCAGCCGAGCCACGCCGACAGATCGCGTGCATTCGCTTCGCCTAGCGCGGCAAGGAAATCCTCGACCGCGACCGCCTCGCCGTCGTGCCGCTCGAAATAAAGATCGAGCCCGCGCCGGAAGCCGTCCCGGCCGAGCAGCACGGCGAGCATGCGCACGATCTCGGCGCCCTTGTCGTACACGGTCGCGGTGTAGAAGTTGTTGATCTCGCTGTAGCGGTCGGGCCGCACCGGATGCGAGAGCGGACCCGCGTCCTCGCTGAACTGCGAGCGCCACAACGTGCGCACGTCCTCTATGCGGCGCAGCGTGCGCGAGGCGAGGTCCGATTCGAATTCCTGCTCGCGAAAGACCGTGAGCCCCTCCTTGAGCGACAACTGGAACCAGTCGCGGCAGGTGACGCGGTTGCCGCTCCAGTTGTGGAAGTACTCGTGGCCGACCACCGCGAGCACGTGGCGGTAGTCGTCGTCGGTCGCGTGCTCGGGATCGGCGACGAGATATTTCGCGTTGAAGATGTTGAGGCCCTTGTTCTCCATCGCGCCCATCGTGAAGTCGCGCGTCGCGACGACGTGGAACACGTCGAGGTCGTAGCAGCGCCCGAAGCGCTCCTCGTCCCAGCGCATCGCCATCTTGAGGCACTGCATCGCCCAGGCGCAGCGCGCGACGAGGTCGCTCTCGGCGTGGATCGCGAGGCGCACGCGGCGGCCTTCCGCGGTGACGTACTCGTCCTCGAGGCGATCGAGCCTGCCGGCGACCAGCGCGAAGAGATAGCTCGGCTTCGGATGGGGATCGACGAAGCGCGCGAAGTGGCGCCCGTTGGCGAGATCGCCCTTGCCGACTTCGTTGCCGTTCGCGAGGAGCTGCGGAAACCGCGCCTTGTCCGCGCGCAGCGTCACCGTGTAGCGCGCGAGTACGTCGGGCCGATCGACGAACCAGGTGATGCGGCGAAAGCCTTCCGCTTCGCACTGCGTCAGCAGGAAACCCGACTCGCGCGAGCCGCTGAGATAGAGGCCCTGCAGCGCCGTGTTGCGCTCCGGCACGATCAGCGTGCGCGTCTCGATGACCGCCGCGCCGCGCAGGTTGCGGATCGTGAGGCCGTGCAGGTCGAGCGAATAGCCGTCGTCGCCGATCGCATGTCCGTCGACGCGAAGCTCGAGCAACTCGAGTCCTTCGCCGTCCAGTTGCAGCGGCGCGGGCGGCTCCCCGGGATCGGGCTCGACGTGAAGCCGGGCGGCGACCGTCGTCGCGGCGGGATCGAGATCGAACTCGAGCTCGACCTCGGTCACGCGCCAGGCCGGCGCGCGATAGTCGCGCAGAAAAACGGTCGGCTTGGCGCCCGTGGCGGAGATCATTCGGCGGGATGACTCGGTGATGAGCCGGCAGGCTAGCATGCACGCCGCGACGACGTGTATCGTGCGGCGCAGCGCGTCGACTCGCCCGCACCGAACGTCCCATGTCCGCCGCCACGCTGCTCGAAGCACCCGATTTCGCCGCCGTCGAAGCCGCCGCCCGGCGCATCGCGCCGCACGCGCAGAAGACGCCGGTGCGCACCGCGCGCTCGCTGGATGCGATGGCCGGCGCCGAGCTCTTCTTCAAGTGCGAAAACCTGCAGCGCGTCGGCGCGTTCAAGTTCCGCGGCGCCTGCAACGCGGTGTGGTCGCTGCCGGACGACGTCGCGCGGCGCGGTGTCGCGACGCATTCGTCCGGCAATCACGGCGCGGCGCTCGCGCTCGCAGCGAAGACGCGCGGCATCGCCGCGCATGTCATCGTGCCCGAAGGCGCGGTGCGCAGCAAGATCGCCGCGATCGAAGCCTTCGGCGCGAAGCTCCATCGCTGCGCGCCGACGATGGCCGCGCGCGACGCGGCCGTCGAGCGCCTGCTTGCCGATACGGGCGCGACGCTCGTCCATCCGTTCATGACGCCGGCCGTCATCGCCGGCGCCGCGACCGCCGCCCTCGAGCTGATCCAGGAAGCCGGTGCGTTCGACGCGATCGTCACGCCGATCGGCGGTGGAGGACTCGTCGGCGGCAGCGCCATCGCGGCGCATGCGCTGCTGCCGAATCTCCGCGTGTTCGCCGCGGAGCCCGAGGGTGCCGCGGATGCCTACGAGTCGCTCCGCCGCGGCGAGCTGCCGATCCACGAGCCCCAGCTCCCCGAGCTGATCCGGCAGAACAGTGAGCGGCTCCTCTTCACCACCGAGGTGGACGAGCTGCTCGACGGCCCGCGACTGATCTTCGTCTGCGTGCAGACTCCGCCGACCTACTCAGGCGATGCCGACCTCTCGGCCGTGCAGCGGGCGGTAGAGGAGATCGGCGAGCCGGATGGCCGGGCGCTGGTGATGAAGAGCACCGTGCCGGTCGGCACGGGCCGCGCGATACAGCGGGAGGCCC
>Ga0081540_1002112_pt1 | contig 16557 bp, 13 predicted proteins | sample TabmetS2T1R1_FD_71024 | JGI IMG/M metagenome (GOLD analysis project Ga0081540, IMG submission 71024) | Tabebuia heterophylla rhizosphere microbial communities from the University of Puerto Rico - S2T1R1 | ecosystem: Host-associated > Plants > Roots > Rhizosphere ... | reverse complement strand
GATCCTCCTGATCCTCCTCGACATGATCTTCAAGCCCGGCGCATGACAGTGCTCGCCGCGATCCGGCCCGACAGCTGGGACTTCCCGCTCTTCCTGCACGTCCTCGGGGCGATGATCCTGGTCGGCGGCCTGCTCACCGGTGTGAGCTCGCTCGCCTTTGCCCGGGGCGACGTCCGGTTCCTGCGGCTCGGCTACTGGTCGCTGCTGGCGGTCTCGCTGCCCGGCTGGATCCTGATGCGGGCGGGAGCGGAGTGGATCGCCTCGCGCGAGGGCTGGACAAAGGAAGGCGTCCCCTCGCCGACCTGGCTCGACATCGGGTCGTTCATCGCCGACCTCGGCGGGCTGATCCTGCTGGTCTCGCTCATCGTCGGAGGCGTCGGCGTCTACCGGCTTCGGGAAGGGAAGGGGTCGGGCCTGCTCAAAGGCACGCTCGTGCTCTCGACGGTGGCCCTGGCGGCGTACGTGGTCGCCGTGTGGGCCATGGCCGGCAAGCCGAACTAGCCGCAAGGCGTAATCGGCGCGCCTGCAAGCACGATCGTTGAAAGCCCAACGAACGCTTTCGGGCGGCACCGTCTCGTGATGATGGGCCGCAGGTGCGCCCGCCTCTCCAAGAGAGACCGGCGCACCTGCGTCGCTCGACTAGCTGTTAGCTACCCGAGTCCTGGAGCGCGGGCTGCTGCGGCCGTACGAACAGCGCGCGGGCGAGCGGTTGCGGGAACCACCAGTTCCACTTCCCGGCCACTCGCATGATCGAGGGCACGAGCAGGCCGCGGATGATGGTGGCGTCGAAGATGATCCCGGCAGCGAGCCCGATCCCGAACTGCTTGATGTCCGTCCCCGGGCTCGTCGAGAGCACGAAGAAGGCGAACATCAGCACGAGCGCCGCGCTCGTGACGAGCTTGCCCGTGCGGGCGAGGCCCAGGGCGATCGAGTCGGTGGTCCGCCCCGTCTCGTCGTAGGCCTCCCGCATCCGCGAGACCATGAACACCTCGTAGTCCATGGAAAGCCCGTAGAGGAACGCGAAGATCATCAACGGGATCCAGGAGATGATCGAGTCCGTCGGGTGCACGTTCCAGATCGCCTCCGCGCCGTGCCCCTCCTGGAAGATGAACACGATGATCCCGAAGGCGGCCGCGAGCGAGATCAGGTTCAGGATCACCGCCTTGACGGCCAGGAAGACCGACCGGAAGGCCCGCATCAGGAGCACGAGCGTCAGCAGGATCACGAACGCGAGCACGTACGGGAACTTTCCGTAGACCGCGTGCACGAAGTCGCGGTCCTCGGCGGCGACTCCTCCGAGCGTCAGGCTGACATTCCCGCCGATCTGGGACTCGAGCTGTGGGAGAACCTCGTCCTGGAGCCTGGAGATCGTGCGTCGCACTGGCTTGGCCGCGCCGTCCTGCGACGGGATCGCCTCGATCAGCGCGGAACTGCCCTTCCGCCAAGCGGCGGGTGCCGACGCGCCGTCGATGCCGGGAGTCGACTCCAACCTCTTCACGACGGTGTTCAGCGCCTGGGTGCCCGGGTTGCGCTCGACGAGGATCACGAATGGCTTCGTGATTCCAGGTGAGATCCCGGAGCTCCTGAGCTCGGTCAGGCCGACCACCGCGTCCGCGGTCTTCGGGCCGGCCAGGTCCTTCGCCTGCGCCTCGGCCGGGTTCAGGTTCGCGGCCGGGACCAGCAGCAGCGCCACGATCGCCAGGCCGACGGCGCCGATCGCGACCGGACGGCGCATGACCAGGTGTGCCCATCGCCACCAGAAGCCCGCTTCGAGGTCGGTGCCCTCGACGACCTTCTTCGGCATCACGCGCACCGAGTTGATCCGGTGCCCGAGCAGCGACAGCAATGCGGGCAGCATGGTGACCGCGACGATCACCGAGACCGTCGGGATCAGCAGCCCGCCGATGCCGATCGAGCGGATCACCGGGATCGGGATGATCACCATCGAGAGGAGCCCGATCGCGACGGTGGAGCCGGAGACGATCACCGAACGGCCCGCGTGCGTCACCGTCTCGACCACCGCGGTCTCGACGTCTCGCCCGTGCCGTAACTCCTCGCGGAAGCGGAAGATCATCAGCAGGGCGTAGTCGATCGCCACCCCAAGGCCGACCAGCGCGACGAGGAACTGCACGATGATCGACACGTCGGTGATGTAGGTCAGCACCCAGATCAGCGTGAACGTGTTCAGGATCGAAGCGATCGCGATCAGGATCGGGGTCAGCATCGCCGGGATCGTCCCGAAGACGAACAGCAGGATCACGAGCGCGCCGACCCCGCCGATCAGGGCCTCGGTCAGAACGCTCGGGCCGCCGGACTCGCTGCCCTGGGAATCGTAGAGGGCGTCACGCCCGGTCACGTGTGTTTCGACGCCCGGGGGAGCGGCGGTCTTCAACGCTGCCCGAAGCTCCTTGAACTTCGAGTCCGAGCTGAAGCTCGGTCGTCCCGGCGGGTAGAAGGTCGCGAAGGCGACGTGCCGGTCGCGCGAGACGTAGGCGAGGCTCCCGGTGGTGAAGTACGACGAGGTGCGGAACTTCGGGAACTCCTGCGAGACGCGGGCCAGGGTCTGGCGCGCCGCCTCGCTCTTGGTCACGTCCCCTTTGACGCGGATCACGGCGATGTTCGGCGCCTGCGCTCCGGTGCCGAACGTCTTCAGCGTGCGCTGGTTGGCCTCGTAGGCCGAGTACCCCGGGATCGAAAACTGCTCGTCCCAGCGCTTCGACACCTGCTGTGCCGAGAAGGCCCCGAAGATCGTTAGTGCGATCCAGACGCCAGCCACCAGGCGGCGGTGACGCATCACGAAGTACGCGAGCCGCGCCAGCGCCGAAGATTCCGTTGCCTGTTCGGTCGTCGTCATCTCAGTTCCCTCTCGGTCGTTTGCTCTCAAGAGTTCGGCACTCACTCCTGTAGACACCGGGACGGGCCCTGTTGTGACAGCTCCCCCGCTGTGAAGTGCTCATCAGGTCCCTTCCTCCGGTGGCCGTAGGGCGTAAGGGTGGTAAAAGGCCGCGAGAGCGGCGTCTTTGGGCGCCTCGAGGACGAAGCTTTCGCCGGTCAGCTCGTCGCTGACTCCGACGAAGATCTGTTCATCCTCCGGCTGCCAGTAGAGGTCGACCGTGATGCCGCCCGAATGGCGAGACGCGAGCTCGCGCCACGCGCCAGTGCGGCGCGAGCTCGGCGTCGTCGAAGGGTTCCGGTGTTCGATGAGAAGACTCACGTTTTCATGACCGATGGTGCCGGCAAGGGTGTGTGCTCCGCCTCGTGGAAGCCCCCCTAGGTTCCCCCTAGTCTTTGCGCGCCTGCGAACCCCGGGGCGGCGCGGACACGGTCCCGCCTAGACTGTCGGGCCAGAGCCTCCTGCCGATCGTTGAAAGGAGGGCGATGGAGCGGGAAAGCAAGCTCTTACCGACGCTCGGCTTCGTGATTCTCGGGGGTGATGACCCGCACCTTGGGGAGGCACGGGCGCGGCCGATGCGCACCCGCCGATGAGCGCAACACGCGAGACCCCCCGTACCCAGCCCGCCGAGACCCCGCTCGCTCTTCGGCTCGACCCGCTGCTCGAGCGCGAGGGCGAGTTGGCCGCCCTCGATGCGCTCATCTCACGGGAGCCAGGCCCCGCCAGGGTGGTCGCGATCGAGGCGCCGGCGGGAATGGGGAAGACCTCGCTGATCCTCGAGGCGCGAACTCGAGCACAGAGCGCGGGTGCGCGAGTTCTCGGGGCGCGCGGGTCGGAGCTCGAGAGCAGGTTCTCATTCGGTGTCGTCCGGCAGCTGTTCGAGCCACTCCTCGCCCAGCAGCCCGACGAGGAGCGCGCCGAGCTGCTGGCCGGCGCGGCCAAGCTCGCGGCCCCGCTGTTCGAGCCCGCTCAGCTGGATACCGAGCTGGGCGCGGACACTCCGCTCGCCATCCTCCACGGCCTCTACTGGCTGACGGCGAACGCCGCGGCGAACGAGCCGCTGCTGCTGGCCGTCGACGATCTGCACTGGTCCGACAGCCACTCGCTGCGCTGGCTCGCGTACCTCCTGCCGCGGATGGAAGACCTCGATCTTTCGATTGTCGTCACCGTGCGGCCCGCGGAGCCGGGAGAAGCACCGGCGCTACTGGCGCAGATCGTCTCGGATCAGCTGACCACCGTGATCCAGCCGGGGCCCCTGAGCGCCGAGGCGACCGCGCGGCTGGTTCGCCAGAGCTTCTCGGGTGACGGTGACGACGGATTCTGCGAAGCCTGCCACGAGCTGACGGGCGGCAACCCGCTCCTGCTTCGAGAGCTGCGGAACTGGATCGTGGCGGAGGGCGTCGAGCCCGCCGACGCGAACATCGACCGACTGCACGAGCTTGCGGCGGTTGCCGGCTCGCGCGCGGTTATGGCCCGCCTGGCGCGCCTCTCGCCGGAGGCGACCAGGCTCGCACGCGCCATCGCGATCCTCGGCGAGGACGTCGATCCTCGGAACGCGGCCGCCCTGGCCGAGCTCGACGAGCGGGCGGCGTCACAGGCGATGGCCGACCTTGCGCGCGTCGACGTCGTCCGTCCCCAGCTTCCCCTCGGATTCGTCCATCCGCTCGTCCATGCCGCGGTCGACGACACGCTCACCCCGATCGACCGTGAGGCCGGGCACGCGCTTGCCGCCAAGCTCCTCACCGAGGCTCGGGCCGAGCCGGAGCGCATCGCCGCCCACCTGCTGCTGGTCCCACCGGCTGGCGATGCCGAAGCGCTGACCACGCTGCGCGACGCTGCGCGGAAGGCCGCCTCCCGCGGTGCGTCGGACAGCGCCGTCGCCTATCTCCGCCGTGCGCTCGACGAGGCACCCGTAGGGTCGGACCGGACGCAACTCCTGCTCGAGCTCGGCACGGTGGAGTTGCTCATCGATGGCAATGCGGCCGCGGAGCATCTCGGCGAAGCCCACGACGCGATGGACGACCTGTGCATGAGAGCCGAGACCGCGGCCCTCCTCGGCGCCGAGCTCTTCTACCTCCACCGGATCGACGAGTCGAGTGCGGTCTTCACCCAGGCGCTCGAGGAGCTTGCCGGCGCCGATCCTGAGCTCGAGCGGATCCTCGAGGCGGGACTGATCGGCAACGGCATCTTCCATCCCCCACTGCACGAGAGCGCAGAGCGGCGGCTGGACGAGGTACGGATTCGAGCAGCCGACTCCACCCTGGGAGAGAAGATGCTCCTGGGGCTGCTCGCGTTCTACGACGCCCGCTCGGGAGCGCCCGCCTCGGTCGCGGTGCCGCTCGCGCGTCGCGCGCTTGCGGGAGAGACGCTGCTCAAGGCCGAGAACGCAGGTGGAGCCTTGATTCGGGCGGGGATGGTCTTGGCGATGGCCGACGAGGACGAGGCGCTTGCCCTCTACGACACGGTGCTGACAGAGGCACACCTGAGCGGGTCGATCACCGCGTTCGCCTCGGCCAAGTTCTTCCGCGCGCAGGCGCTCCTGTTCCGCGGCGACCTGGTCGAGGCCGAGACCGAGGCGTCCGATGCGGCCGCGGCCTGCCGCGAGTGGGGCTTTCGTCTACTCGACACGTTTATCTACATCCAGGCGGACGCGCTGCTGGAGCAGGGCAAGGTGGACGAGGCCGCGGATGTCTTCGCCAACGCGGCTGTGGCGGAATGGGCGTTCGGCGACGCGCCGACGTACCTCTTCCAGGCCAGCCGCGGCCGTCTCTTGATGTCGCGTGGCGACCTCGAGGGCGGCCTGCAGGAAATGCTCGGCGCCGGCCGTCGCTTCGACGCCGTCGGCGGCCGCAACCCGGCCTTCATGCCCTGGCGCTCGCAGGCGGCGCTCGTTCTGCTGGAGATGGGCCGGCCCGAGGAGGCGGAGCCGCTTGCCCGCGAGGAGCTCGAGCTGGCCCGCAACTGGGGCGCGCCGCGAGCGTTGGGTGCGGCGCTTCGGGTGGCCGGCCTGGCCGGGGGCGGCGACAAGGGCCAGGCGTTGCTGAAGGAGGCGGTCGAGCTGCTGAACGACTCGCCGGCCAAGCTCGAGCAGGCCAAGGCGCGCACCGAGCTGGGGGCCGCCCTGCGGCGGGCCAACCAGCGTGCGGCCGCGCGCGAGCAGCTGCGCCGGGCGGTCGAGCTGGCGACGATCTGCGGCGCGACCCCGCTCGCCGCCCGGGCCGAGAGCGAGCTCCTGGCGACCGGCGCCCGCCCGCGCCGGGTCGCTCTCTCCGGGCTCGAATCGCTCACCCCGAGCGAGCGGCGGGTGGCCGAGCTGGCCGCCCAGGGACCGACCAACCGCGAGATCGCCCAGGCCCTGTTCGTCACCCCGAAGACGGTCGAAGTGCACCTCTCCCACGCCTACCGCAAGCTGGGGATCAGCTCGCGGTCGCAGCTAGCTGCTGCGCTGACCGAAGGCGTCCGCGCGAAGTAGGTCCGCCTCCGCGGCGCGTCCGCGTGCCGTGAGGAACTCCGTCAGGCGGCGGACGGAATCGCGCTGGATCCAGCCATGTGCGAGGGTCGAGCCCCGATCGACCGCCTCGCGAAGTAGTAGCTCGGCTTCCTCGTTTCGCCCTTGTGCGGCGCGGACAAGACCTAGCGTCATCCGCGTCGTTGCCAGGGAAGTCACGTCCTCGTCACCCACGGTCTCGTCGGCCTCGAGAGCCCAGCGCTCGGCCTCGTCGATCCGACCTTGCTGCAACAGCACCTCCGCGAGCACGCGTTGGCTCTCGCACAGGTAGCCGCGGTCGCCCAGCGGCTTCAGGATCGCGATTGCTTCCCGCGCGAGCTGCTCGGCCCGCTCGCTCGTGCCCTGCTGGAGAAGGATCTCCGCCAGGTCGGTGAGGTTGCGGCCGTGCTCGAGGGCGGCGCCCGCCTCGGCGAAGAGCGCGATCGCCTCCTCGTACCGGCTGACCGCCTCGTCGAGGTCGCCTTGCTGTTCGGCAGCGCTGGCAAGGATATGGAGGGCCTGGGCGTTCGGAATCACGCCGCCACTCTGTTCCGCCATCAAACGCGCCTCGGTCGCGAGCTCCACCGCGCGGTCGACGTCCCCATCCGACAGGTACGACTTCGCGAGGGCGTTCACCGCCCAGCTCAGGATGTCCTTCCGGCCGCTGCGTCGAGCCACATCGAGCCCCTTCTCGGCATAACGGCGCGCGCCCGGCCTGTCGCCAAGCCAGTACGCGAGCCTGGAAAGCTGCCTGAAAGCGTCGAAGCGGCCGAGCGCGTCGTCCGGCTCCAGGAGGGCGAGCCCTTCCTCGATCAGCTCTCGCGATCGTTGCGTCACGGCGTCGCGAAAGGCGGTCACCTCGCCGAGGGCGATGAGCGCACGAGCCTCGATGCTGCGGTTGCCCGACTCGTGCGCCTCGGCACGGACGCGCTCCATCTCGCGGGAGACCGCGGGAATGTCGTCCAGCCGCCAGGCTGCACGCGCCGCCTGGTAGCGCCGCTCGAGCGTCGGGTCGAGCTCAACCGCGCGCACCAACAGCTTGCGCGCGGACCGGTTCGCCTCTCGCGCGAGCGTGCGCATGCCCGCCGCCTCGAGTGCCGCGGCCGTCTCGCGGGCGAGCACTTCGGGCGGTGCGCCCTCGAGTTCGGCCAGCAACGTTGCAGCTCGGTCGAGGTGGTAGGCGCGGATCTCCACGATCTCGTCGGCGCCGCGCTCCTTGAGCCAGGCTGCAAACGCCGCGTGAAGCTCAGCCCGCGCTGCCTTGGTGAGTCCCGAGTACGCGATTTCGGCGATGAGGATGTGCTTGAAGCGGAACGCCTCCTCGCCGCTGATCGACGAACGCGGCTCGCGCTCGATGAACTCGCGCAGAAGCAAGTCGTCGAGCACCACGTCGAGGTCTTTCGTCTCGCCCGACATGCACGCGACCGCGCCGCGCCAGAAGATCCGCCCGATCACGGCCGCATGCTGCAGGACGGTCTTGGCATCGCTAGGAAGGCTGTCGATGCGCGCAGCGATCAATGCCTGGACGGTGTCCGGAATCGAGACGCGCCCATCGGCGCTGTCGGACAACATGCGCACGGTCTCTTCGACGAAGAGCGGGTTTCCCCCGGTCTTGTCGATCACGTCGCTCGCCAGCTCCGGCGCGAGCCCCTCCTCCGCGAGCAGCGCAGCGACGAGCTCCTCGGCATCGGGCGACGTGAGGGCGGCCAGCTCGATCGTCGCCCCGCGGACACGGCCTCCGCCCCAGACTGGGTGGGCCTCGAAGAGCTCGGGTCGTGCGAGACAGAGGATGAGCACAGGGGAGTCGCGCAGCTGGCCGGCGAGATGCTCGATCAGCTCCATCAGCGCGTCATCGCCCCAGTGGACGTCCTCGAACCCGAGGATCAACGGCCCGCCGTTCGCGACGATCTGCACCCATTCGCGTGCAGCCCAGGCAATCTCTTGCCGGCTGTGGTCGGCGTCGCGCTTCTCGCTCAGCCCGGAGGCGAGCGCGAGCAGGTCGGCAACCCGCGCGTCGCCGCAGAGCGCCAACAGCTTCTCACGCGCCGTTTCCGACGGGTCGTCGTCGGCGATTCCGGCCGACGTCTTGATCATCTGTGCGAGCGGCCAGTACGCCACGCCTTCGCCGTACGGGAGCGAGCGACCCACGAGGACCTTCACGTCCTCGAGGACGGCGACGAAGTCCCGCGCCAATCGGCTCTTGCCGACCCCGGCCTCCCCGAAGATCGTGACGAGCTGTGCGCGCCGGTCGCGGGTCGCGCGCTCGAGCGCGTTGCGCAACAGATGGAGCTCGGCCTCCCGTCCGATCAACGGCGTCGTCGGCGCGGTCGCCAGGCGCTCGCCGCGTTCGAGCAGGCCTACCGCGCGCCAGACCGGGACCGGCTCCGAGAAGCCGCGGAGCGTCTGCGTCCCCGCCGGCTCGAACTCGACGGTGTATGCCGCCAGGCCGTGGGCTCCCGCTCCCACGAGAATCTCGCCCGGCCCGGCGAGCTGCTGGAGTCGAGCCGCCGCATTGACGGCCTGCCCGGTTGCGAACGTCGAGCCCGTGCTGTCGGAGACCACCTCGCCCGCCTCGATGCCGGCCCGGCACTCGACTCCCAGTCTCTCGACGGTGGCGCAGATCTCGAAGGCCGCCCGCAGCGCGCGCTCGGCGTCGTCCCCGTGCGCCCGTGGGATTCCGAATCCGGCCATCACCGGATCGCCGGCAAAGCTCTCGACGGTGCCGCCGTGCCGCTCGATGATCGTCGACAGGAGGTCGAAGAATTCCGTCAGGCGGCGCCGCGCGACTTCCGGATCGCTCCCCACGACCAGCGCGTCCGGGGCTACGAGATCGACGAACAGCACCGCTGCGAGCTTGCGTTCCGCCTCGGCCCTCTGGGAGAGGGCGAGCGCTTCGACTGGGTCTCGCGTGGCCGCCATCCTCACCCGGCTTCCGACGAGCTCTTCGAGACTACCTCCAGCTCGTGACTCGCCGCGAGGTATCGCGCGACATTGGCCGGCGTCGGGTCGTCGGAGACGTCGAGCAGCGCCGCCTGGAACGCGAGGAATGCGGCTCTTCTTGCCGCTTCGACCGCGGCGGTCTGTCGGTGCTGGTCGTTTGCCGTCGTAGCGGCGCCCATCACGACCACCTTGCAGGCGACGACGCGGCTTCGCGTTGGGGAGCCGCCCCAAGGTTTCCCCCAAAGCTTCTGTAGCTGTCGCTCTCGCAGGCCGGTCGAGCTCACCGGCCTTCACGCTCCGTCGGAGAGAAGGATCTCTGCTATCCGGTCGGGCCGTTCGAGGGCAGCGAAGTGCCCGGTGCGCGCGAGTGAGATCGATCGCGCGCCTCGAATCAGGGCGAGGTTGGCTTCACGTTCTGCCGGTTGAGACCAGTCATTGTCGCCGTAGACCACGGTCGCCGGCGCACGAACGCGACCGTAGAGTCGTCGGGCGGCGATCATGCTGTCCACGTTGCGATAGACCTCGCGCGCCACACGCGGATACCCGCGACGGCGGCCAACCCGCCGCAGCTCCGCGAGGTAGTGACCCGGCAGCTTGCTTCCGTCGACCACGCCGCCGCGGAGCACGACGCCGAGGACAGGCGCGTTCTCGGTTCTCGTGACAAGCGGCCCAATTGCCGGCAGTCGGGCACTCCCGATATAGAGCGAAGCGACGCGATTCGCTCGGCCGACGCCACCCGGGTAGTCGTACGCGTTGACCGCGACGACGCCCCGGACGCGGTCTTCGAGCTCGGTCGAAGCCGTCAGGGACACCGTCGCGCCCATCGACTCGCCAGCCAGGGTCACGTCGGTGAGGTCCAGCGTCCTGACGAGCTCGACCAGGGCACGGCGGAGCGCCGGCTCGCTGTAACTCGCGCCTGAGCTGATGTCGGACCAGCCCATTCCCGGCAGGTCGACGGCGTAGACCGTGAAAGCGTTCAAGACTCTCGGGATCACGAGCTGGAAGTGATCGAGTTGGGTCCTGACCGTGTGCAACAGGACCAGCGAGGGACCGGATCCGATCTTCAGGTACCGCAAGCGCGTGCCGTCGCCGAGCGTCGCGTACTCGAGCGCTCCGGACGGGCACCACGTGCGGGTGTACTCGCTGTCCGGTCGTGCGTCCGTCGTGCTCCTCGCTAGCCCTCCGCGGGCCGGTAGGTGAGCACGACGACGCCGGAACCGGTCGTCTTGGCGTCGGCCAGCCTCAGGTCGGTCTTGTCGGTCCCGTCTCTGAAGAGGTGCTTGCCCATGCCCAAGGTCACGGGAAAGACCATGAGCGTGTACTCGTCGATCAACCCGTGCGGGTGCAGTGCGTTGACGACCTCGCTGCTCCCGTAGATGAGGAGGTCCTGGCCCTGTTGCTGCTTCAGCTCGGCGACTTCTGCGACGAGATCCCCCTTGAGGAGCGTGCCGTTCCAGGCCAGCGGTTCCTCGAGGCTCCTCGACGCGACGTATTTCGGGAGGGCGTTCATCCGGACGGCGAACTCGCCCTCTGTTTCTTCCATCGACGGCCAGGCGGCAGCGAAGCCCTCGAACGTCACGCGCCCGAGCAGCAGCGCGTCGCTCGCGAACAGCTGGTCGGTTTGATGATTCCCGAGCTCGTCGTCGAAGTACGGGTTCGACCACCCACCGTGCTCGATCTCGCCCACGCCGCCTGGATCCGCCATCACGCCGTCGACCGTCACGTACTCGACTGCGACGACCCTTCTCATCTCTCACCTCCCGTCGCCGTGACCTGGTAGTGCGTCATCTCCTCGATGTCGTTGAAGAATGGCTTGGTCGCCTCGAGGAACGGCCGGAAGTCGGGGCTGCGGCGAAAGCCCTCCAGGTGTCCTTCGGCCGAGTCCCATTCGATGCGCACGATTTGCTTGTCGGGCTCGTCGACACAGCGCGCGGACTCCCAGCGCTCGCAATGCGGTGAAGCATCCAGTAGCTGCCCCGCGCGCGTGTACGCCTCCTCGAACGCGGTGTTGCGACTCGGATCGATCCTGTAGCGGATGTACTCGACGATCATGGTTCTCCTTTCAGCCGATCATCCCGGAGGCCTCATCGAGGCGGTGGCCAGCGATGTCATAGGGCACGTTCACGGTCTCGTCGGCACCGGGGTTGGGTCGCCAGCCACCGGCGAAGGTGCCGTCCTCGCGCCACGAGCCGGTGAACGTTGCGTCCAGCTGCTCGTACGAAACCGTGATCGTCACGGCGTCGTCCCGGACATCCCAGCGATACGGCAGCGGTGTGGGCGAGAAGCCGGAGAACACGGTCGACGGGAAGGTGTCCGTCTCGGGGTCGTAGCCGATCACCTCCAGGGCATCGATCTGAAGACCCATGAAATCGATGCGCGCACGCTGCTCGAGGAAGAAGTCGCCCGGCAGCCAGCCGAATGTCGTCTCCCCCTTGATGTTCTTCTCGTCGGAGCCGACCACGTGACCTTCCATGCTCCAGTGGCCGACGAGGCGATCCAGGCGCCGCAGCTCTGGGTGCGGCTGTGGCGGCTGAGTGTTCTCGGACATGGGTTCCTCCTGATCACGTCCGCGCGCGGACGGACGAGGTCGAGCACGGAATGCTCGCGATGACGACGCTGAAGCCAGGGAGCTCGGCAAGCTCCTGCGCCTCGATCTTCACGTCTGTGGCTGCATGGGCTGGGCCGCCGGGCTCTCGACCCGAAGCTGCGGGAGCCAATCGAGCCAGTGCGGCAGGTACCAGTTCCAGCGTCCGAGCAGCTTCATCGTGGCCGGCAGCAGGACCGAGCGGATGATCGTCGCGTCGATCAGCAGGGCGACGGCGACGCCGAACCCCATCTGCTGGAACATGACCAGCTCGCCCGCCGCGAAGCCTGCGAAGACGGCGACGATGATCAATGCCGCTCCGGTGATGATCCGCGCCGTCGAGGAGACGCCGAACGTGACGGCGTCGGTCGTGTCGCGGGTCTCGTCGTAGCGCTCCCTGATCCGGCTGAGCAGGAACACCTGGTAGTCCATCGAGAGCCCGAAGAGGACCGAGAACAGGAAGAGTGGCACCCACGCTTCGATGGTGTCCACGTGGTTGAAGCCCAGCAGCCCGGAGGCGAACCCGTCCTGGAAGACGAGGACGAGCAGCCCGTAGGCGGCGCTGACCGAGAGCAGGTTGAGCACGACCGCCGTTCCTGCGACGACTACCGAGCGGAACACGACCGTGAGGAACACGAGCGTCAGCCCGAGCACGAACGCGATCACCCAAGGGGCCGGCCCGATGACCGAGTCGAAGTAGTCGATGTTCTCGGACGTCGTGCCGCCGACGAGGACGTCCGCATCGGTGCCCTCAAAGGCCGCGGGAACGGTCGTCGAGCGGAGATGCCGAACAGCCGAGACGGCAGCATCCCCGGAGGGGTCGCCACGGACGGGGGCCGAGAGCATGGCGACGGTGCCGTCCGGCGAGTGCTCGATCCGGCCCGGCCCGAACTGGGGGTCGGTCATGAGGGTCGTGCGCAGTCGAGCCAGCGCGCGTTCCGCGGCCGGTTGTTGTCCGCCGGTCGCGACGACGACCTCGACGGGGTTCGCGGTCGCTCCCGGGAAGTTGCGCTGGAGCGCCTCGAAGCCCTGGCGTGCCTCGAAGCGACTCGGCAGCAGCGTGGGGCCGCTCGTGCCGATGTGCATGCCGAAGATCGGTGACGCCGCCGCGAGCAGCAAGGCAACCGAGAGTCCGGCCGCCAGCGCCGGCCGCCGCAGGACGGAGCGGACAATCTTGCCCCAGAAGCGGCCCTCGGGGTTGGCGGCCTCGACCGAACGGCTGCCGACGAACGGTATTCGCAGCCGGTCGATGCCGTCGCCGAGAAGACCGAGCAAGGCCGGCAACAGCGTCGCGGATGCGACCACCGAGACAATGCCGACCAGGATCGCGCCCACGGCGAGGCTGCGCATGATCGAGCTGGGGACGATGAACATCCCGAACATCGCGATCACGAACGTCGTGCCGCTGAAGATCACCGCGCGGTTCGCGGTGATCGCGGATGCCGAGATCGCGTCGAGCTTCTCGCGGCCGCGGCCTCGCTCTTCGCGGAAGCGGGACACGACGAACAGGGCGTAGTCGATTCCGAGCGCGAGCCCCATCCCCGTGAGCATGTTGACCACGAAGATCGAGAGGCTGAACGCGTGACCGAGGACGGCGACGAAGGAGAGCGCGACCACGATCGAGGGCAGTGCGATCAACAGCGGGACCAGCCCCGCGACGACCGCGCCGAACACGAGCAGGAGGACGATCAGCGCCGCAGGGAGGCCGAACTGGAGCTCACCCGACCGAAGGTCGTCCTCCGAGAGCTGGTTGAAGTCGTGGTTGACCGTCCTCTGGCCGGTGACCGTGGCCTCGAACGCCGAAGCCGCATCGGCGTGCCGAACCGCGCTGATGACGTCGTCGATGCCGGAGGTCGACTCGTCCGGCATCGCGAACTGCACCATCGTCGCGTGGCGATCCTTCGAGACGAGTGAGGGGTCGTTTGCCTGCGGGTAGGCACGGACGCTCTCGACGTTCTTCGCGTCACGTACCTGCCCGGCAAGCGTGTTGACGAAGGCGCGGAACTGAGGCGCATCGACGGTGTAGCGCGGGGAGCGAACGACGACGACGTCCGTCATCGACGCGGTCGAGGCGGCCGGGAACGCCGCTTCGCGGACATCTTTCGCGCGCTGCGACTGTGGGTTGTTGGTCGGGTTCCCCTCCGTTGTGAGGGCGCCGCCCAGAAGTGCTCCGATCGCAACCACCGCGACGACCATCGCGGTGAGCCATGCACCGATCGCTCTCCATGGATGCCGGGCGCAGGCGAGTGCGAGTCTCTGCAGCGTGGTGAGGCTCGGAGAGGACATGCCGCGCATCCTGGAGAGGCCGGCCGTGTCCCGCATCGTGGGCGTACCCGTATCCGACGCCTAGTGTTTTGCAGCGCCGACCCCTAGAAGCGGCCCGCGCTTCGCTCTGCTGCCTCAGTTCCTCGCGGTCGCGAGTCCGAGCTGTGTGGCGACCGGCTCGATGCTGAGCTCCATCAGAAACAGCAGCTCGTCGGTCGGCAGGAAGCGCTTCATCTCTGCGACGACGGCCGTGTGTGCCGACTCCGGGCTCGACCAGTCGGCCGCCTCGACAGCGGCGATAAAGGTCTCGATGTAGCTCCGCTGCCAGTCCCAATCCGCGGGGCCGACAGGGCCGCCGTGGCCGATGTGGAAGACCGCGTCGCCAGGGAAACGCCTTCGCAGGGTCTCGATGTTCTCGAGCCACCGCGGATGGAAGCCGTCGGCAAGGAAGCAGTGCTTGTGGTCGTAGATCTGGTCGCCGAGGAACACGATCCGCTCCTCGTGCCCGAGCACCCACGGGCTGTCGTGCGGCGACTCGCTCGGGCCGAGGTCGATGACCGTGAATGTGGCCTCGTCGAACGTGAGGCTCTCGCCGTCTTCGATCGGCGTGTCGGGAAACGTTCGCTTCGCGGCCCACTCGTCGCCGAACATGGGCCGGAGGATCTCTTCCTTCGCGGCGTCGTCCCGGGCGATCGTGTCGATGACGCCCTGGGGCGCGATCACCGGCACGTCGTCGTCGCCGATCAGCTCGGTCAGGCCGCCGTAATGATCGGGATGCGAGTGCGTGAGCAGCACGGCCAGGAGCGGCTTGCGGAGCTCCTCCAGGCCGGCTCGCATCGCCCGGCTCTCCGAGACGGTCAGCAGGCTGTCGACCGCGACCACGCCCGAGCCTGTCTCGACGAGGTAGGCGTTGACGAAGGCGCCCGCGTGCTCGCGCGGAAAGCGATGGATGATTGGCTCGCCAGTCATGTTCGCTCCTTGTCTCGGGGTCTGTCTCGAGGCTAGGCGAAGGCTCCTGTCGACCGAAACACCGGTTCGGTCTGGCGCGGTACCGATCTCGTATCGCCGGATACGCTCACGGGGTGCCGGAGCTACGCCATCTGCGGTACTTCGTCGCGGTAGCCGAGGAGCTGAACTTCAGCCGCGCGGCGCAGCGTCTCCTGATGGCGCAGCCGCCGCTGAGCGTCGCGATCCGGCAGCTCGAGCAGGAGGTTGGCACCAGGCTCTTCGAGCGCAGCAGCCGCGAGGTCAGGCTCACCGAGGCCGGGTCCGCGTTCCTCCCGGGCGCGCGGCGAACCCTCGCTGACGCGGAGGCCGCGGTCGTCGCGGCCCGGCGCGCCGGCTCGGGCGAGGTCGGCATCCTCCGCGTCGGGCACAACTGGAGCTCACGGTTCGAGACGCTGCCTGCCCTCGGCCAGGCCTTCACGTCGCGCTATCCAGACGTCGAGCTCCTGACCGAGGAGATGCGTCCGAACCGGATGGCTGCGGCGCTCCGTCACGGGACGATCGACGTGGCGCTGGCGCTCTACCCGGACATCGTCGCCGAGCTCTCCTTGCAGCTCGTCCGCAAGGAGCCCGTGGTCGCCGTCCTCTCGACCAGCCATCCGCAGGCCAAGGCGGACACGATCGGGCTCGCGGCGCTCGCCGACGAGTTCTTGCTGTTCCCGCGTGAGGTGGCGCCGCGGCTGCACGACTACTACGTCAGCCTTTGCCGCCGTGCGGGGTTCGAGCCGAGACAGGGCGGAGACTCCTCGCGCACTCGCTGGACGATCGGCACCTGGGACGCCTCCACGACCGCGCTATTCCCCAAGTCCGTGGCCAGGGACTTGCCGGACGGCGTGGTGGCGATTCCGATCGACGAGCCGCCGGGCATCCTCGAGACCTACGTCCTCTGGCGCACCGACGATCAGAGCCCGACCGTCGAGGCCTTCGTCGAGATCTCGAGCGCTGTCTTCACTCCCGCTCCGGCGCAGCCCGCCGGCCGCTGACGGCCGACCCTCTCACCTTTCCGCGCCCGGGCTCTTGCGGCTCAAAGCGCGCATCCGTCACTCGCTGTCGTACTCGTCGCGCCGGCGGATCCAGACCTGCCACGCCCTCGCCCTCGTCGCGGCCCCTCGGTGCTCAGTCGAGGATCGCGTAGTGACCCTATGGGCTATCCGCCATTCTGCCCCGCGGGCATCAGTCGCCGGTTGGAACTGCCGAGGGCTCGAGTTGCTCCTCCGGCACGCCGCGCGGGCGCCCGAGCAGCAGGAGCGAGAGCGCGACGCCGATCCCGGCGAGGATGGCGACCGCGAAGAAGGCCGACTGGTAGCCTTCGGTCAGCGCGACCAGTCTGTCTGCGCCGGTGTTCGACGCGAGGTAGTCGTCGGTACGCGAGACGGCCACCGA